>Ga0136625_1000022_pt1 | contig 32951 bp, 39 predicted proteins | sample AntDrymUQ4832306_2_FD_104672 | JGI IMG/M metagenome (GOLD analysis project Ga0136625, IMG submission 104672) | Polar desert sand microbial communities from Dry Valleys, Antarctica - metaG UQ483 (23.06) | ecosystem: Environmental > Terrestrial > Soil > Desert | place: Antarctica: Dry Valley...
CGAGAGCGTCAACGACTTCTTCGACGGCACCGAGATCGAGGAGGCGCTCGTCCTGCACATCCAGGCGCTGTCCGACCAGGAGCGCGAGGAGATCTCCGCGCAGGACCCGAAGGTGCGCGAGATGCTCGCACGAGCGGATGCCACGACGCCGCAGCAGCTCATGGACCTGCACGGCCGCGTACGCCTGGAGGATCCACCCGGCGAGCGCGAGGTGACCTTCGAGGGCGTCACCTACAAGCGCGGCGACAAGGTCATCCTGCACCCGCCGCTGGACGCCGACATCTACGACAAGATGCTCGACGGCCGCACCGCCACGATCCACCGCCTGTTCCTGCGTGTCGACGATCGCCTGCACCTCGGTGTCACGATCGACGACGACCCGATGCAGGAGATCCTCGGCGAGAGCGGCCGCTTTCTGTTCTTCTTCTCCGAAGAGGTCGAGGTGGTGACATGACCGACGAACGCGCACGGGAGACGACCGAGCCGCCGAAGGACACCTGGCGGCCACCGGCGGCGGACGCCCCGCTGGTCACCCACGAGGTGGATGTCTCCCAGCGTCCCAAGCAGGTGCTGATCGCGGGCATCGGCAACACCTGGCAGCGAGACGACGGCTTCGGCAGCGAGGTCGCGCGCCGGCTGGAGGGACGCGACCTGCCCAAGGGCGTTGCGGTGATCGACTTCGGCACCGGCGGCCTGGATCTCGCCTATCAGGTGATGTACGGCTACGACGGCCTGGTCATGATCGACATCAGCCGCCAGGGCGGTTCGCCCGGCACGCTGTACGTGATGGAGATCGACGAGGACGACGTCACCTCCGGCGTGGAGGACGGCGACGCGCTGAACCCGCATGCCATGGACCCCGAGACCGTCCTGCGCTTCATCAAGCTCACCGGCGGGTGGCCCGGCAAGGTCGTCATCGTCGCCTGTGAGCCGCTGACCGTCGAGGAGATGGGCGTCGGTCTGAGCCCCGTCGTCGAGGAGGCTGTGGACCGTGCCGTCGACCTCGTGCTCGAGACGGCCACGGAGCTCTTGACCGACGAGGCGTACGTCTCGCTGGACGAGAAGCAGTAGGCGAGTTCTCGTGCACGAGTTCGATCTGTCGAGCGCGGTCGTCGCGACCGTCAACAAGCACGCCGCCGGCCGCCGGGTGCAGCACGTCACGCTGCGTATCGGACGCCTGCGCCAGGTCGTCCTGAAGACGCTGGAGTTCTACTTCGCGATCGTCGGCAAGGACACGGTCTGCGAGGGCGCTACGCTGGAGATCATCGACGTCCCCGCCGTGCTGCGCTGCAACACCTGCAAGAACGAATGGGAGATCGAGATCCCGGCGTTCATCTGCGGCACCTGCGGTCCAGGCGCGGTCGAGGTGGCGACGGGCGAAGAGTTCATGGTCGAATCGATCGAGGTCGAGGACGAGGAGAAGGCCGCATGCACCGCACCAAGGTGAGGGTCGTCGAGGACGCTCTCGACGCCAACAACACGATCGCTCAGGCCAACCGCGATGACTTCGATCGCGAGCACGTCACGGTCGTCAACCTGATGAGCGCCCCGGGCGCCGGCAAGACGACGCTGCTTGAGCGCGCGCTGGTCGGCCTGGATGAGGAGGGTCTGCGCGTCGGTGTGCTTGAAGGCGACGTCGCGGGCAGCTTTGACGCCGACCGCCTGTCGGTCCTGCACATCCCGGTCACGCAGCTGAACACCGACAACGGCTTTGGCGGCGAGTGCCATCTGGATGCCAACATGGTGCGCTCGGCACTGCCCGAGGTGGCGCTGGGCGAGATGGACGTCCTGATCGTCGAGAACGTCGGCAACCTCGTCTGCCCCGCGGAGTTTCGCATCGGCGAGGACGCGCGGATCATGGTCTGCTCGGTCACCGAGGGCGAGGACAAGCCGCTGAAGTACCCGCTGATGTTCCGCGCCTGCGAGCTGGTCGTCATCAACAAGACCGACCTGCTCGAGCACCTGGACTTCGACGCCGATCTCCTGGAGTCAAACGTCAAGCAGGTCAACCCCAACGCCACGGTCATGCGCGTCAGCGCGAAGACCGGCGAGGGGATCGAAGCGTTTCGCGAGTGGCTGAAGGCGCTGCCGGAGCGGATGGGCGACGCGACCCACGATCACGATCACCAGCACGACCATGATCACGGGCACGATCACCACGACCACGAGCACGCCACGACCGCGTGAACCCGAAGCTCGCGCACGGCGCCCAGCGCGTCGAGGCCCTGCTGCAGGATCGCAGCGAGGCCAACGCGCACTTCTTTCAGACTGAGGCGGAGCGCCTCGCGCGGCTGTGTCACAAGATGGCCGAGCGATTCGCGCGCGAGGGTCGCCTCGTGGCGTTCGGCGCCTCGCCGTCGGATCGCTCCGATGCGCGCCATGTCGCCGTGGAGTTCGTGCATCCGGTGATCGTCGGCAAGCGCGCGCTGCCGGCGCTCGGGCTTGCGGGCGAGGGCGGGCAGATCGCCCCGCAGGTCGCCCTCGAAGCCGAGGCGGCGGACATCGCGATGGCCTTCGGCGGCGAGCCCGACATCCTCGCCGCGCTGGCCGCGGCGCGCGAGCGCGGCTGCCTGACAGTCGCCTTCACGCGCGATTCCGGGGCCGAGTGGGAGTTCGACCTCGGCGTGATCGCCGACCCGCTGATTCGCCAGGAGATCGCCGAGACGCTCTACCACACGCTGTGGGAGCACGTGCACATCTTCCTCGACAACCGTGGCCTGCTCGAAGGCCGCGCGGCGCGGCCCGTCCACGACTCCGGGGCGTCGAGCTTCCTCTATCCGTTCCTCGGCCAGCAGGAGACCGACCTCGACGCGATCCTTGCCGACGTCAAGCAGTCGATCCTGCTCAAGGCCGACGAGATCTCCGCGCTGCGCACGCAGACCCTGAGCGAGTTCGCGGGCGAGCTGCTGGACGCCGGGCGAGTGCTGCGCGAGCGCCTGGATGCCGGAGGCCGGCTGATCGCGCTGGGTAACGGCGGCTCGGCGACCGACGCGATGGACGTCGTCGCGGACTTCCGCACGCCGATGTTCGGCGGTCCGCCGCGACGCGCGCTGGACCTCACGGAGGACACCGGCATCATCACGGCCGTCGCCAACGACATCGGCACCGACGCGATCTTCCTGCGCCAGGTCATTGCCTACGGCCGCGAGGGCGACGTGCTGCTCGCGCTGTCGACCAGCGGCAACTCGCTGAGCATCCTCGAGGCCCTGCGCGAAGGGCGCAGGCGCGGCATGGTCACGATGGCGTTCGTCGGCTACGACGGTGGCAACGTCGCCGCGAACAGCCTCGCCGACCACGTCTTCATCAGCCGCTCGGAGAACATCCCGCGCATCCAGGAGGCGCACGCCAGCGGCTATCACGTGCTGCGCGAGCTCGTCGAGCTGGCGGAGCCTCCAGCCGAGCCGTGAGCACGGCAGCGGAGGGCTCTGAGCCCTCGGCGACGCTGCGGCGCGTGCGCGTCCGCGTCGACGGAACCGTGCAAGGGGTGGGCTACCGGCCGTTCGTGTACCGCGTCGCGGCCGAGCTGGGGCTTGCCGGATGGGTGCTCAACGACGAGCGCGGCGTGCTCGTCGAGGCAGAGGGCGTAGCCGGCGCGATCGAGACGTTCATCGCGCGGCTGCGAGCTGACGCGCCCCCGCTCGCGGATGTCAGCGGCATCGAGACAGAGGACATCCCCACATCGGGGGAGCCCGGCTTTCAGATCGTCGCCAGCGAACGCGGCGGTGGCGCGACGGCCCCGGTGACAGCCGATTCGGCGACGTGCGAGGACTGCCTCGCCGAGCTCGCCGACCCCGCCGACCGCCGCCATCGCTATCCGTTTCTGAACTGCACGAACTGCGGACCGCGCTTCACGATCGTGCGCGGGATCCCCTATGACCGGCCGGCGACGACGATGGCGGACTTCGTCATGTGCGACGCCTGCCAGGCGGAGTACGACGATCCGGGCGACCGCCGCTTCCATGCCCAGCCTAACGCGTGCCCGGCCTGCGGGCCGCGGGTGCGGCTGCTGGAGCGCGACGGTGCCGAGGTCGAAGGCGACGACCCGCTGCGGACCGCGGCGCAGGACCTGCTCGACGGGCGGATCCTCGCGGTCAAGGGGCTCGGCGGCTATCACCTCGCCTGCCGTGCCGACGACGAGACCGCCGTCGCCGAGCTGCGCCGGCGCAAGCACCGCGAGGACCGGCCGTTCGCGCTGCTCGTCGCGGACGTCGAGGCGGCACGCGGCCTCGTGACGCTCGGCGAGCGCGAGGTGGAGCTGTTGGTCTCCCGCGCGCGGCCGATCGTGCTGGCGCGCCGCCTCCCTGAGGCACCCGTCGCAGAGTCCGTGGCGCCGCGGGCACCGGACCTCGGCGTGATGCTTCCGTACACGCCGCTGCACCAGCTGCTCGCCGCCGACACCGGGGTTGCGCTGGTCATGACCAGCGGCAACGTCTCCGACGAGCCGATCGCCTACGACGACGGCGACGCGCGCGAGCGCCTGGACCACATCGCCGACCGCTTCCTCGTCCACGACCGCCCGATCGCGACGCGCACCGACGACTCGGTCGTGCGGGTGGTGCGCGACCGGCCGCTGCTCATGCGCCGTTCGCGCGGCTATACGCCGGCGCCGCTGGAGCTGCCGATCGCCTCCCCGCGGCAGCTGCTCGGCGTCGGCGCCGAGCAGAAGAACGCCTTCTGCGTGGCCAAGGACGCCCGCGCGTGGCCGAGCCATCACATCGGCGACATCAAGAACTACGAGACGCTGACGTCCCTGCGCGACGGCGTCGCGCACTTCGAGGCGCTGTTCGAGGTCGCGCCCGAGGTCGTCGCGCACGACCTACATCCCGACTACCTGTCGACGCGCTACGCCCAGGAGCGGGTCCTCATCGAAGGTGGCGAGGGCGTCGAGCTCGTCGGCGTCCAGCATCATCACGCGCACCTCGCGGCAACGCTCGCCGAGCACGGCGAGACGGGCCCGGCGGTCGGCGCGATCTACGACGGCACGGGCCTCGGCAGCGACGGCACGATCTGGGGCGGCGAGATCCTCGTCGGGGGCCTCGCGGACTTCGAGCGCGCCGGGCGCCTGGCCGGCGTCTGGCTTCCCGGCGGCGAGGGTGCGATCCGCGAGCCCTGGCGAATGGCCTGCTCGTGGCTGACGCAGATGCGCGAGCCGCTTCCCGCCGCGTTCGAGCCGATCGCCCAGCAGCGCTGGAACATGGTCGCGCGGATGGTCATGACGGGCGTCGGTGCCACCTCGACGTCGAGCGCGGGCCGCCTGTTCGACGCGGTCGCGGCGATGTGCGGGGTGCGCCTGGAGGTCAGCTACGAGGGCCAGGCCGCGGTCGAGTTCGAGGCGCTCGCCGACCCCGGCGCCGCCGAGCCCTATCCCTTCGAGCTGCAGCCGATCGCGCCCGTGATCATGAATCCCCAGCCGGCGATCCGCGCGCTGCTCGCGGACCTGGCCGCGGGGGTGCCCGTCTCCGTGATCTCGGCGCGCTTTCATGCCGGTCTCGCGCGGGTGACGGTCGAGGCGTGCACGCTGGCAGCGCAGCGTGCCGGCACCGATCTCACGCTGCTCTCGGGCGGGGTCTTCCAGAACCGCCTGCTGCTCGAGCTGACGTCGGCCGGGTTGCAGGACGCCGGTCTGCGCGTGCTCGTGCCCGAGCGCCTGCCGCCGAACGACGGTCAGATCGCCCTCGGCCAGGTGGCCGTGGCAGCCGCGCGGTTGGCCGATGCATGAGCTCCATGGTCATCCGGCTCGCTACGCCTGCGGCGTGAGGCTGGCTACCTGGAGGACCTCACGCGCAGGTTGCTTGCTGTGAGCTCGGTTTACGAGTCCAGGGGGTCCGGCGCTCCGACGTCGGTGTAGCCCGGTGCCTCGTAGGCCTGGCCGGGCACGCCGCCGATGGCGACGAGTCGGATGCCGTCGGTCCCCGGACGGATCCTGCGCTTGGACGCCGGCCCGACCCGCACCATCGTCTCGGGGTCCAGTTCGAACGACTCGCCGTCGATCTCCATGGTGCCGCTGCCGCGCAGCACGATGAAGACCTCCTCCTGGCCGGCGGCCTCGTGCTCGTGCTCGGGGTGGTCGTCGGTGCCACGCTCCAGGTCGACGACTGCCATGCCGAAGGATTGAACGCCCAGCTCGCCTCGCGCCCGACGGAAGAGGCCGCGGTAGAAGGTGTCCATGTCGTCGATGCTCTTGATGGTGTAATCGCTCACGGGACTCCTTGAAGAATGAAGTGGGTCACTATCCGGCTCCGTCGAGCCGGGAACCTACTAACAAGCCGTTCGCCGAGGATGTGCATGGTTGTCGCTCATGGGTGGGATGCGCGCCAGGTTCGGCGATGGTGACCGCTCGATCATGCCGCGACCCGCAACTCGCTCACCGACGATGCGATCGCGCTGCTGGCAGAGCTTGTCGATGTGGCGACGACCGACTCGACGGTGCGCGGCGTGTTGATCACCGGTGCCGGCGAGGCGATCTCGTGACCTTCGATTCGGCCACGCGACATCCAGCCGGGTTGGCCCTGGGAATCCGCCAGTATCGTCGCCGCGGAGGCGCAGGTGATCACCGGCCGCGGGCCGCGCGTATCCTCTGCCAAATGGACAGCTTCGCCCTCAGCGAACGCTGGAACGGCTGGTCGGATCTGGGCGTCATGGTCGAGGCGGCTCGCGCGGCCGTCGAGGCCGGGCCGCTGGATCCGCTGGTCTGCGAGGTCACGCTGGACTGGGACGACGACGACACGACGCTCGATGACCTCGCCGAGCTGCAAGCCCTGCTGCGAAGCGGCGCGCAGCCCGAGGGGCTGAAGATCCTCGTCGCGCACGTCCTGGAGTCCGAGGCGAGCCTGACGCTGGCCTACAACGGTCGCTGGCTGCAGATCAACGGCGCGGGCAGCGACTGGGAGCGGGCCAAGCAGGCCTATGACGCCGCCAGGGTCGAGCTGGCGCTCGCGTACGGGATCACGACGTTCAGGCTGCCCCAGCTTCCGGTCGACACCGTCGCCGACGTCCGCCGCAAGCGTGGTGTCAAGGACCAGGACCCCGGTCGCGTCGAGCGCGATGCCGGGCGCGGCGGATCGCGGGGGGAGCAGGGCTGACGCTTCAGTGCGGCGAGCTGCTCGGGCCGTCTGCCGGAAGCTCGTCCGGCCCGTTGCGGGGCTCGAACCATTCGGGGATCGTCAGCGGGGCGTCCGGCGAGGCGTCCAGGCCGTCCGGCGGCCAGCGCTGCGGGTAGGGCGGCTGCTTCCAGACCCACTGCTCCCCGGTATAGGCGTGGTGGAAGCGGATCGACTTCAGCAGCTTCTTGCGATGCTCCGGACAGGCATAGCGACGCGGCCCCAGCAGGCCGCCGGCGTGCCACACAAGCCAGTTTCCGGGCATCGCGTCGATCAGCTCGCCGAAGAGATCCTCGCGTGTGGATGCCCCGATGCTGCTGCGCGTGGCATCGTCAGGTATGCAGCCGCAGTGATCGCAGCGGAACCAGTAACGCACGGACATCGTTGAAGCGTAGGCCCGATCGGGCGCTAGCGCCAGTGGATCTCTCGTTGCGAGGGGTTCCACCCAGCCCGACCGGGCCGCGAGTCACGCGTGCTCGTGCTCGTGGACGTCCTCGACGCCCTCCTCGTGGACGTGCGCGTGGGCATGCGCCTCGCCGTCGTGCTCGTGCTCGTGGGCGTGCTCGACGTGCTCGTGGTCATGCCCGGTGTGGGCGTGGACGTGCGCCTCGCCGTCGTGCTCGTGCTCGTGGACGTGCGGTGCGTCGTGCGTGTGCTCGGTCATGCTCGCTCCTCTGTGGGGGATGGTCGGGTCGCCGACGCGCAGGTGCTCGATGTGGCGCAGGGCCTCGTCGAGCAGCATCGCCACGTGCGAGTCGTAAAGCCCGTAGATCACGTGGCGTCCCGCGCGGTTGCCCAGGACGAGTCCCAGGTCGCGCAGGATGCGCAGCTGATGGGACACCGCGGGCTGCTCCATCGCGATGGCGAGCGCGAGCTCGCCGACGGTGCAGGGCCCCTCGCGCAGGCGCCCGAGGATGCGTACGCGGCTGGGCGTCGCCAGCGCGCTCATGACGCGCGCGACATGCCGCGCGTCATCGGCGGTGACCGGCGTCGTCGGGTCGACGGTGTGTGCGAGTCCCATCTGCGGCAATGCTTGCATGCACATGTGTGCATGTCAAAGGGGAACCGTCTGTCAGCGCGGCGGCGGCTTGCCCGCGCACGTCGGGCAGAGGCCGACGATCGGGAAGTGCGAGAAGCGCGCCTCGAAGCCCGACAGCTCGCGCACCGACGCGCGCACGTCGTCCAGCGCGGCGGGGTCGACGGACTCGATGACCCCGCAGGACTCGCAGGCGAGGTACTCGCGGTCCGCGCGGCTCTCGAGCACATAGCGGCCGGGGCCGTGACCGGCGTGGAAATGGCGCACGAGCCCCAGGCCGCCGAGCGTGTCGAGGTTGCGGTAGACCGAGGCGATGTCCGACTGGGTCATCGTCCCGCCGAGGCCGTCGGCGATCTCCTCGGCCGAGATCGGCCCACGGGCTGCGAGCAGCGCCTCGAGCACCAGGCGCCGCGCGGACGTGAGTCGCAGGCCGCTGCGCCGGACGGCCTCGATCGCCTCGTCGAGATCCGCCACCACCACCGGCTGCCTGTCGGGTGAAACCGTCACATGCGCCTTTCGTCGAGTCCTTCCCTACGGCAAACGTAGTGCAGGAGTGGGACGACAGGCAATGGCGTGTGCGTCAGCCGGCGCGCGCGGGCCGCAGATCACGGTTGCGACCGCGACCCAGCGGACCGGTCGCCATGAAGACGACCGCGAACATCGTCGCCGCGACGAGCACGATCGTCGGGCCCGACTGCACGTCGAGATGGTAGCTGAGGTTCATGCCGACGAAGCCGCAGCACGCCCCGATCGCCGAGGACATCCACAGCATGCGGCTGAAGGAGGTGGTGAGCATGCGTGCGACTGCCGGCGGGATCACGAGCGCGGCGGCGATCAGCGTGACGCCGAGAATCTTCATCGTGGCGAGGATCGAGCCCGCGAGCACGAGCATGAGCAGCGCGTCCATGCGTGCGGTGTTGACGCCCGAGACCTCGGCGACCTCGGGGTCGAAGGTCGTGAACAGCAGCGCGCGGTAGCGCAGGAAGACGAGCGTCGAGGCGAGCACGGACACGACGGCGATCGCGATCACGTCCTGCGTGCCGACCCCGAGGATGCTGCCGAACAGCGCAGCGTCGAAGCTTCCGCCTTCACCGTCGAAGAACGCGAACAGCGCCAGGCCGAGCGCGAAGGAGGCGGTCGTGATCACGCCGATCGCGGCATCCGAGCGAATCACGCGGCGCCGCGTGACGCCGTTGATCATCAGCGCCGATGCCACGCCCCAGGCGCCGGCGCCGAGCAGAAAGTTGATGCCCAGCAGGGTGCTCGCCGCGAAGCCGCCGAAGATCGCGTGCGACAGCCCGTGGCCGATGTAGCTCATGCCCTTGAGCACGACGTAGACGCCGACCAGCCCGCACAGCGCGCCGGCCATCGTCGCGACGACCAGCCCGTTGCGAAAGAACTCGAACTCGAACGGGCGCAGCAGCTCCGCCGCGATCATGTGAGGCTCCGGTCGGGATGGTCGTGTGCGTGCTCGCGCGCTGGCGCATGGCGGTGGGAGAAGCTGTCCACGACCACCGGCATCCCGCCGTGCTCGAGCACCTGCATGCTCGCCCCATAGGTGCGTTCGAGGATGTCCGGCGTGAGCACGTCGGCCGGCCGCCCGGCGCCGAGCACGGTGCGGTTGAGGCACACGACGTGCGGCAGATGGGCGGCGATCCCGTTGAGGTCGTGCGTCGTCAGCAGGATCGCCAGCCCGCGCGCGCTGAGATCGTCGAGCAGGTGCAGGATCTCGTGGCGCAGGCGCACGTCGACGCCGGACGTCGGCTCGTCGAGCAGCAGCAGGTCGGGCTCGCCGAGCATCGCGCGCGCGATGAACACCCGCTGCTGCTGGCCACCGGACAGCTCGCGGATGTGGCGGTCGTGCAGGTGCTCGATGTCCAGCCGGGCGAGGATCTCTGAGACCGCCGAGCGTTCGGCGGCGCTCGTCCACGGCCACAGCCGGTCGTGGACGCGGGCCATCAGCACGCACTGCGCCACGGTCACCGGGAAGCTCCAGTCGATCGTCTCGACCTGCGGGACGTAGGCGACGCGCAGCCCCGGCCGCCGCGTGACGCTGCCGCGCACCGGCCGCATGCTGCCCGCGACGGCCCGCAGCAGCGTCGTCTTGCCCGACCCCGACGGGCCGACCACGCCGACGAACTGTCCCTCCGCCACCGCGAGGTCGACGTCGGCGAGCACGTCCTCCGACGCGTAGCGGCAGGTGACGCCGCGCAGCGAGACGAGCGGGTCGGCGCTCACTGCGGGTACTCCGCGTCGTCGGGCGCGGTGTCACCGGGCGTGAACGCCTTCAGCGCCGTCGCGTCGCCGCCCATCGCCTCGGTCATGGTCACGTAGTCGAAGTGCATCAGGCCCATCCACGAGTGCTCGGGATCCCCCGGCTTGCCGGGCAGGTCGTCGTCGCGCAGGACGTCGACGTACGTCACGCCGGTCTCCTTGCCGATCTGCTCGAGCACGGGACTGGGAAAGACCTCCGAGCCGAAGACCGCCGGGACCTTCGTCGCCCTGACCTGGTCGATGAGCGAGGCGACCTCCTTCGGCGTTGGGTCCTCGAAGTCCGACACCTGGATCGCGCCGATGACGTCCCAGCCGTAGTCGCGGGCGAAGTAGGCATAGGCGTCGTGGTAGGTCAACAGCTTGCGCTTGGCCCGCGGGATCGTCCGAACGACGCCCGCATCGCCTTGCTCATGTCGCGACCCTACCCTAATCGCGACCGAATCGCATCAAGGACCGAGAGACGACAAGCAATCAGTCGTCCGGCGGTGGCTCGCGCAGCGCGCGACGATCCCGAACGCGAACATCGCCAGCACGAGCAGCGACACGAACGTCAGGACGTTGACGCCGCCGTTGACGACCGCGACGACCGTCAGTAGACGGGGTACTTCGGCGGGATCGTGTAGTCCTTCTTGCGGCTGGCGAAGAGCTTGATCGCCAGCAGTCCGAACGCGAACCCGCCGATGTGGGCGAAGTACGCGACACCACCTCCCCCGCCGGTGGGGTTGGCGACGCCGTAGACGCCGAAGGCGACCTGCTGGACGAACCAGAAGCCGAGGATCAGCAGCGCCGGAAGCTCGAGGATCGTGAAGAAGAAGATGATGAAGATCAGCGTCACGACGCGGGCGCGTGGATAGAGCAGGATGTAGCCGCCGAGCACAGCCGCGACGGCTCCCGAGGCGCCGATCGTCGGCACCGCGGCGTCGGGCTCGATCGCGATCTGCGCGACGATCGCGGCGAGTCCGCCCAGCAGGTAGAAGCCGATGAACTTCGCGCGGCCCATCGCGTCCTCGACGTTGTTGCCGAAGATCCACAAAAAGAGCATGTTGCCGGCGAGGTGCAGGATGCTGCCGTGCATGAACATCGAGGAGAACGCCGTCACCCAGAACGGCGGCTGATCGGGGGCGCTGCCGCTGACGCCCGCCATGCCCTCGCACGCGAGCTGCTGGCCGGCGATCGCGCAGTTCTGGCCCGGATTGGTGAACTCGTAGGGGATCGCGCCGTAGTCGATCACGATCCCGTCGTCGGGCCCCGAGAAGATGCCGCCCTTCTGCAGGACGAAGTACACGACGACGTTGATCACCAGCAGCGCGATCGTCACGATCGCGGTGCGGTCCGTCGGGATGTTGTCCTTCAGCGGGAACACGCGCGATCTCTCGCGCCGCAGGCTACCCGGCTGCGAGCAGGCGACACTGACTGTCGGCCATGAGATCCCCGGGGGCGCCCCGGGGATCGATCAGCCGCTCGAGTGCGAGTCCCTTGGAGAACGCCAGAATCAGGTGGCGCCGCCGAGCGCGAGCGGTCCATCGCCCGGCCGGTCCTGCGGGATGTGCTGATCGGCGTGGTAGCTGGAGCGCACGAGCGGACCTGCCGCGATGTGGTCGAAGCCCAGCTCGTAGGCCGCGGCCTCGAGCGCCTGGAACTCGTCCGGATGCCAGTAGCGCACGACCGGCAGGTGGCGCTCGGTCGGTCGCAGGTACTGCCCGACGGTGAGCACCTGCACGCCGTGCGCGCGCAGCGTCGCGAACGTGTCGAGCATCTCGTCGTGTGTCTCGCCGAGCCCGACCATCAGGCCGGACTTCGTCGTCACCTCGCCGTCGCTCATCTCGCGGGCGTTTCGCAGCACGCGGCAGGAGCGCTCGAAGGTCGAGCCGCGGCGAGCCACCTGGTACAGGCGCGGGACGACCTCGACGTTGTGGTTGAAGACGTCGGGACGCTCGGCGATGACCCGCGCCAGCGGCATCTCCTGGCCGCGGAAGTCCGGCGTCAGCACCTCCACCTTGCAGTGCGGCGCCTGCTTGCGAACCTGGCGGATGACGCCGACGAAGGCGCTCGAGCCGAGGTCCGGCAGGTCGTCGCGGTCGACCGAGGTGATGACGGCGTGGCGCAGCCCCATCTTCGCGATCGAGCGGGCGACGCGGGCGGGCTCGAGCGGGTCGTTCCACGTCGGCTTGCCGGTGCGCACGTTGCAGAAGCCGCAGCGCCGCGTGCAGGTGTCGCCGAGGATCATGAACGTCGCGGTTCCTCGCTCCCAGCACTCGCCGACGTTCGGGCAGGCGGCCTCCTGGCAGACGGTGTGGAGGTTCTCCTCGGCGATCAGCCGCGTCAGCTCGCGGTAGCGCTCGCCGCCCGGCGCCGGCACCTTGAACCACGGCGGCTTGCGCTCGCGCATCGGCCGCACGTCGGGGCCCAGCACCGCGAGCACGTCCATCCCGCCGGGGTTTGAGCGCGAGCGGGTGGAGAGGCGGCGTTCGTCGGTGGTGGCCACGTCCGTCTCAGGCTAGTGGACGGCCCACCAGCGGCCGGCAGATGAAGATCAGGTCGGATGCGAGCAGGCCGTAGCGGCCGGCCTGCGCGCCGAGCTCACTCGCCATGTCGATCGTCTCGACGTCGAAGCCGGCGTCGCTCAGGCGCGTCACGATGTCGCGCGCGTAGAGGCGGACGTGATCGAACTGCAGGAACTCGCGCTCGCGGTCGGCGGGAGCAGTGATCGAGGGGTCCTCGTAGGTGCGCTCGCGATCCAGCGCGAGCGGGACCATGACGAGCGCGAACCCGCCGGAGGCCGTGATGCGGCGCAGTTCGGCCATCGCCCCGGCGTCATCTGCCACGTGCTCGAGCACGTGCGAGCAGATGACGGCGTCGAACGCGTCGTCGGGCAGGTCGATGGCGGTGATGTCCAGGCGCAGGTCGGCGTCCTGCACGGCGTCGAGCTCGGTCGTCACGTAGCGCAGTCCGGATCGCTCCCGCAGCTTGCGGCTCAGGCACCATTCGGGCGAGAAGTGCAGCAGCGAGCGTGCGCCGTCGAGCAGCTCGGGCCGGCGTTGCAGCAGCAGCCACTGCGCGCGGTGGCGCTCGTGGGAGCCGCAGCGCCAGCAGAGGGCGTTCGGGCGGTTCCAGTCGCCCTTGAAGGTGCTGAACTCCAGCTCGCAGAGGGGACAGCGGACCGAGTCCCCGCGGTGGCGGGCGGTGGCCGCGCGCACGCGCAGGGCGTCGGAGAAGCGGCTCATCGGTCTGCGGAGATCTCCATCACAGCGATCGCCGACTCGACGTCATCGAGGGTGACCGCGACCGGCCGCCGCTCGAACGCTTCGGCGAAGTGCTCGGCGACGGCGGCGCGCACAGACGTGGCGTGGTCTGAGCCCCCGGATTCCTGCGCGACGGATGTCATGGCGACGCCGCCAAGGCCACACGCCACGACCCACTCGAAAGGCTGCAGGTCGTTGTCGACGTTGATCGCGAAGCCGTGCGTCGTCACGCCGCGGGCGACGTGGACACCGATCGAGGCGATCTTGCGATCCTGAGTCCACACGCCGGTGTAGTCGGGGCCGTCGTCGGGACGCGCGCGGGCCGGCAGGCCGGTCTCGGCGAGCGTCTCGACGATCGCGCGCTCGATCGTGCGCAGGTAGACGATGACGTCGCGGATGCGCATGATCGGATAGCCGACGAGCTGGCCCGGTCCGTGATAGGTCAGCTTGCCGCCGCGGTCCACGTCGACGATGTCGATGCCGCGCTCGCGGTACCAGTCCTCGCCGAACGGCAGCTCGTCGGCCGACGAGCGCCGGCCGCGCGTATAGACCGGCGGATGCTCGAGCAGCAGCAGGACGTCGGGGATCAGGTCGGCCTGGCGGGCGGCGCGCAGGCGCTCCTGCAGCGCCAGCGTCTCGCGGTAGTCGACCGTGCCGAGCTCACAGATCCACAGCTCGTCAGCGGTCATCGCGCATCCTCAGGCCTCGTAGCTCTCCAGGCGCTTCTTGAGGTTGGCGAGAAAGCGCGCGGCGAGGGCGCCGTCGATCGCGCGATGGTCCCAGGACAGGCCGAGGATCACCATCGGGCGGATCGCGATCGCGTCCTCGCCGAACTGGTCGGTGACGACGACGGGACGCTTGACGATCGCCTCGACGTCGAGGATCGCGACCTGGGGAAGGCTGATGACGGGCGTCGCCATGACCGAGCCGAACTGACCGGGGTTCGTGATCGTGAACGTGCCGTTGCGGACGTCGTCGGGCGTCAGCTGGCGCGCGCGGGCACGGCGCGCGAGGTCGCGGATGCGGCGCGACAGGCCCTCGGGGCTGAGGTCCTGCGCGCCGCGCACGACCGGCACGATCAGCCCGTCGTCGCCGAGATCGACCGCGATGCCGAGGTTGACCTGCTCGTGGACGGTGTGGACGTCGTCCTGCAGCCAGGCGTTGACGAGCGGGAAGTCCACGAGCGCGCCGATCACGCAGCGCGAGATCAAGGGCAGTGCCGTGATGGCGAGCTGCTTGCGCACGATCTCGATGCGCGACATGTCGACCTCGATCCACGTCGTGCACGTCGCCGCCGTCTGCAGCGAGCGGTGCATGTGCTCGCCGATCTGCGCGCGCATCCGTGACAGGGGGCGCCCCTCGGGCGGGAGGTAGGGGCCGCGGGCGTTGGAGGTGCCGGCGGCGGGCCGGTAGGGGCTCTCGGAGTGCAGGACCGGCTCGTCGGCGTCGCCGCCGGAGCGTGCGTCGCCGTTGACCTGCACGTGGGCCAGGACGTCCTGCTTGCGCACGCGGCCGTCGCGGCCGGTGCCCTCGACCTCCTCGAGGTCGACGCCGTGCTCGTCGGCGATCCGCTGCACGACCGGGGAGTAGCGGCGTGCGGCACCCGAGCGCGGCCGCTCCGCGGGCGCGTTCGCGGCGGGCCGCGGCGCGCTCGGTGGCGGTGCGGCGCTGGCCGTTGCCGGCCGCGGCGGGCTGGGTGCCGCGCCGCTGTCCGGCGGCAGCGGCGTGGCGCCCGGGCCGCCCTCGGTGTCGATCCTCGCGATCGTCACGCCGACGTCGACGGTCACGCCGACCTGCACGAGGATCTCGACCAGCCGGCCGCTGGCGGGCGACGGGATCTCGGTGTCGATCTTGTCGGTCGAGACCTCGGCGATCGTCTCATCGGCCTGCACCCAGTCGCCGCGCTCCTTGTGCCACTGAACGACGGTGCCCTCGGCGACGGACACCCCCATCTGCGGCATGGCGACATCGACGACGGTCGCCGGCTCAGTACTCGAGGAGCTGACGGCAGGCCTCCCTCACGCGATCGACGGATGGCAGGACGGCCGCCTCCAGCGGCGGAGAGAACGGGATCGGGCAGTCCGGCGAGGCGACGCGCACGACCGGGCCGTCGAGATCCTCAAAGCCGCGCTGCGCGATCAGCGCCGCGACCTGCGCGCCCGCGGCACACGTCTCGTTGGCCTCGTCGACGATCACGACCTTCGAGCAGTGGCGCACGGCGCCGAGGATCGCGTCCTCGTCCAGCGGCACGAGCGAGCGCAGGTCGAGCACCATGACCGACGCGCCGGCGAGGTCGGCCGTGGCCTCGAGCGCCGTGTGCACCATCGCGCCGTAGGCGATCACGAGCAGATCGTCGCCCTCACGCGCCACCCGCGCGCGAAACGGCGTCTCATAGGAGCCCTCGGCGACCTCGCCCTTGACGCGGCGGTACAGGTGCTTGTGCTCCATGAACACGACCGGGTTGGGGTCGCGCATCGCGGCGATGATCAGCCCCTTGGCGTCCTCCGCCGTGCTGGGCGCGACGACCTTCAGGCCCGGCGCATGCATGAACCACGACTCGGGATTCTGCGAGTGAAACGGCCCGCCGGAGAAGCCACCGCCGCTGGGCAGGCGCACCGTGATGTTCACCGGCAGATCCTGGCGGTAGTACATCTTCGCGGCGGTGTTGACGAGCTGGTCGAAGCCGCAGGCGATGAAGTCCGAGAACTGCATCTCGCACACCGGCCGCATGCCGACGACCGCGGCGCCGATCGCCGTGCCGACGATCGCCGACTCCGCCAGCGGCGTGTCCATCACGCGGTCGGCGCCGAACTCGTCGAAGAAGCCTTCGGTGACCTTGAACGCGCCGCCAAAGACGCCGATGTCCTCGCCCATCAGCAGCACCCGCTCATCGCTGCGCATTTCCGTGCGCAGCCCGTCGGAGATCGCCTTCAGATAGGTCATCTCGGTCATGAGGTATGGCCGCTCCACGGCGCCGCACCGTCCTCAAGCAGGATCTGCGGCGCATCGCGCGGATGGAACACGCGGTCGGTCGCGGTGCCCGGATCGGGCATCGGCCCCGCGAGCGCGACCTGGGTCGCCTGCTCAACCTCCGCCAGTACCTCGGCGCGCAGCGCATCGACGTCGCAGCCGAGCGCGGAGACGACGGCGCTCTGGCGGTCGATCGGATCCTTCTTACGCCACTCCTCGACGAGCGCCTTAGGGACGTACTTCATGTCGTCGTGCGCGCCGTGGCCGTGCATGCGCATCGTCACGGCCTCGATCAGCGTCGGCCCGCCGCCGTCCAGCGCGTACTCGCGCGCGGCCCGCGTCGCCTCGAAGACCGCCTCCGCGTCGTTGCCGTCGACGCTGACGCCGCGAAAGCCGTAGCCGGCGGCGCGCTGGACGGGATCGACCGCGTACTGCAGGTTCGTCGGCGTCGAGTAGGCGTACTGGTTGTTCTCCAGCACGAAGATCACCGGCAGGCGCTGCACGCCCGCCCAGTTCATCGCCTCGTGAAAGTCTCCGCGCGAGGTCGAGCCGTCACCGAACCACGTCAGCGCACAGCGCGTCTCGCCTCGCAGCTTGAAGGCCATCGCCATGCCGGTCGCGACGAGCATCATGTCCGGCAGCATCGAGGTCATCCCGACGCAGCCGACGCGGCGGTCGCCGAAGTGCACGTTGCCGTCGCGCCCGCTGGTCACGCCCCCCGCACGCCCCATGTACTGGCTGAGGATCGTCGCCGGATCCACCCCGCGCACGATGTGCGCGCCGAGATCGCGGTGCAGCGCGCACAGGCGATCGGCGGGCGCCATCGCCCAGGCGGCGCCGACCGACACGGCCTCCTGACCGAAGCCGTCGTAGAACGAGCCCGGGACCTTGCCCTGGCGGTAGAGGTTCATCGCGCGGGCCTCGATCGCACGCATCATCAGCATGTCGCGCAGCAGGCCGACACGATCGTCGGTCGTGAGGTGCGTGGGATCGGTGTGCGTCGTGGGACCGCTGTGGAGTTCCGTGCCGCTGGTCGCCATCTTCGCCTTTTCCGTATGCCGTGCGCCGGGGTCTCCGGCTCACCACTTCGCATCACGTCGGGATCGCCGCGCAGGATGCGCCACCTCCCCCGCGAGGGTACCGGGAACGTACGCTGGTTGACGTGACCGAGCGAGAACCTGCAACCGCTTCGCCACGCTTGCGACGCGTGCGCTGGCGGCTGCGCGGCGCGTGGCTGTGGCCGTCGTTCGTCGTCGCGACGCTGCTGGAGATGGTCCTGCTGCACGTGCAACCGGTGCAGGGCGAGAGCACCGGCTGGATCGCGGGACTGCTCGTCGCGGGGTGCCTGAACCTCATCGCGGTCGCGCTGGTGAGCGGGATCGGCGGCCGCGCGCTGCGCCGCCGCCGGCCGGAGATGCCCAGGGTCGTGGCGGACAACTACGCGGGCACGATCGCGCTCGCGCTCGTCGGGGCGGCGTTCGTCGTCTCCGGCGTACTGCACCGGCCGGCCGTCGCCGACCGTCGGGCCGCGTTCGCCGAGCAGTCGCGGGCCGTGCGCGAGTGGGTGGCCATCAACGGCGACGCCTACGCACGCGCGCATGTGGGCCTCGCCGACACGCTGCCCGTCGACGAGGAGCTGTTTCGCACCTGCGTCCCCGGCCGCGACCCCAAGCGCCAGCTGTGTCTCGTCGTCGACACGTCGACATCCCCGCCGACGGTCAAGCGCGACAGCACCCGCGAGCCGAACGCGATCTTTAATTCGCGTGGGGGGTTCAGGTAGCGCGCCGATCTGCCGATAGGGGTCTCATGGGTGGTACGCGTGCAGTTCTTGCGTCGTTGGGAGCGAGCGTCTCGCTCGTCGCGGGCGCGGCGCTGGCGCTGCTCGCCGCGAGCTTCATCTTCGCCTACGACGGCATCGTCGGCTCGGTCGACGCCTCACCCGGGCAAACCTCGCTGCAGGTCACGCCGCCCGCCTCCCAGGAGCGCGGCGGTGGGGCGAGCGCCAGCTCCGACACGACGCCGACGCTCGTCGTCGAGCCCCGGAAGCCGGCGGCCGCCAAGCGCAGCACCCCCAAGAGCCAGGCGCGCGCGGCGACCGGTGTCTCTGAGAACCGCGCGCCCTCCTCGGGCGTCAAGACGCCTCCCCCGCCCGCCGCCGCGCCGGCTCCCGCTCCGACTCCGGCTCCGCAGCACGCCTCCCCCGCCAAGCCCCAGACCTCCAAGACCGGCGACGGCGTTCGCAAGTTCGGCGACGGGGTCGCCGACGCGGTGCAGGACACCGGCAAGGCGCTCGGCGGCGCCGTCCAGCCGCTCAGCCCGCCCGTCAGCCAGGCCGTGGAAAAGGTCCTCGACGTCATCGCGACCGTCGTGCAGAACGCGGTCAACGGCCTTGCCGGCGCGCTCGACAAGTCGCTGATCAAGTAGTTACAGGCTCGCCGCGAACTCCGCCATCCCGGCGGTGAAGTCCTCGCTCGCGCGGAACCCCAGCCGCGACGCCGCCAGCTCGGCGCCGGCGAACACGTGGCGCACGTCGCCGAGGCGGTACTCCCCGGTCGTCACCGGTGCCGGAGCCCCGTCGCCCGCGGCCGCGTGCAGCGCGCCGGCCAGCTCGCCCACGGTCCGCGGCGTCCCGCTGGCGATGTTCAGCGCGCCGCCGGCCGGCTCGGGCAGCGTCAGCGCGAGCACGTTCGCGCGCGCGACGTCGCGCACGTGGACGAAGTCGCGCCGCTGGCATCCGTCCTCGAAGACGCGTGGCGCGCGGCCGGCGGCGAGCGCCGACGCGAACAGCGACGCGACGCCCGCATAGGGCGTGTCGGAGGGCATCCGCGGGCCGTAGACGTTGTGGTAGCGCAGCGAGGTCACCGGCACGTCGGTCTCACGCGAGAACGCGAACGCGAGATGCTCCTGCTGCAGCTTCGTGGCCGCGTACACGTTGCGCGGGTCGGTCGGGGCGTCCTCGCCGACGGTGTGCGGGCTCAGCGGCGCGCCGCAGTGCGGGCACGGGGGTTCGAAGTCGCCGGCCGCGAGCGCCTCGGGCGCGCGCGGGGCCGGACGGACGTCGCCGTGCTCGGGGCAGTCGTAACCGCCCTCGCCGTAGACGACCATGCTCGAGGCCTGCACGACGCGCCCGCCGAAGCTCGCCCGGGCGAGCTCACGCAGCAGGATCGCGGTGCCGAGGTCGTTGTGGCTGACGTAGTCGGCGATGTCGCCGAGGTCGACGCCGAGGCCGACCATCGCCGCCTGATGGCAGACGGCATCGACGCCGCGCAGCGCGTGCGCGACGGCGTCGCCGTCGCGCACGTCGTCGGGCGCCCACTCGACATCGCCGGGGCGATGCGGCGCCACGAGATCTAAGACGCGGACGTCGTGACCCTCGTCCAACAGCAGGTCGGCGATGTGCGAGCCGACGAAGCCAGACCCACCCGTCAGGAGCACCCGCATCAGGGCCTCACGAACCGCACGCCGTCGCCGGCGCTGACGGCCAGGCGCCCGTCGCTGGTGGCCAGCACTCCGTAGAGGCAGTCGCGCGAGATCGTGCCGGCCGGCTTCCAGCGGCCGGCGCGGTCGCGGCGAAAGCGCTCGAGCCGGCCCGAGACGACGCCGCACAGCGCGAGCGTGCGCGCCGACAGCAGCGCCACGCCCGACGGCGCGCGGCGGCCGTCCAGCACGGTGATCTCGCGGTCCTCGCCGTCCCCGCGGCCGATGCGCTCCGGCAGGGCGCCCGGAGCGTTGTCGGCGATCCACACGCGACCGTCCGGGCCGACGTCGAAGGCGAACGGGTTGTGCCAGCCGCCGGACAGGATGCGCGGCCGCTGGTCGGGCGGGCCGCCGGGATCCAGCGAGACGAGCTTGCCGTTGAGCGCGTTCGGGTCGTCGATGAGCTTCGTGCGCCCGAGGTCGCCGATCCCCAGCAGCAACCGCCCGTTCTCGGCGATCTCCAGGTGCCCGCCGATGCCGAGCTCGGTGCTCTGCGGCCCGTCGTAGACGCGCTTGCGCTCGCCCGGCGCGATGCGGTCGACGACGAGCCGCAGGTCGCGCGCGGTCGAGGCGGCGTAGATGCGCCCGTCGCCGTCGACGGCGAGGCCGAGCAGGCCACGCTGGCCGCCCGCCTCGACGGGCACGCGGGCGACGACGCGACCGCCGGGCAGCTCGCGGACGATGCCGCTGACCAGCTCGCCGGCGAGCACGCGGCCCTCGGGCAGCGCGGCGAGGGCGGAGAACACCGGCGGGGCGCCGGCCTGCGGCACGCGCGAATCGGCGTCCTGGCCGCCAGGCGCGACGGCGTCGCCGCCGCCGCAGGCGACGAGCGCGAAGCCGAGCGCCAGGAGCAGGGCGAGTCTCACCACGGCGAGCGTACTCCCGCCTGCAGCGCGAGACCCAGCGCGAGCTGCGCCGCGAACCACCCGCGGCTCGGTCGCAGCGCGGCGGTCGCGACGAGGATCCAGGGCACGAACGGCAGCCAGATCCGTTCGACCTCGCCCTTGGACAGCCCCGAGAGCGACGCGATCGCGATCGCGGCGAGCATCGGGCCGGCGAGCAGCCACACGCCGCGCTCGCGCAGCCGGCCCAGGCCCGCGGCGGCGGCCGGTCCGATCGCCAGGCCGAACGCCGCCAGGTTGATGACGATGAACGCGGCGTGCGGTCGCCGCGACGCGACCCCGCCGGCGTACAGGTCCCCGGTCGTGCGCAGGCCCTCGACCCAGACGAAGCCGAGCGCCGCGAAGGCGCCGAGCACCAGCAGGACGCCGACCGTGGCTGCCGCGAGCGCCGGCCACGCGCGGCGCGCAGCGGCGAGCACGAGCACGATCGCCCCCAGCGGCGCGACGCTGTAGGAGAGCATCAGCGCGCCACCCAGGACGATGCCGGCGAGCAGGCCGAGCGCCGCGGCGGGCGCTCGCTGCTCGCGCGGCCGGGCGGCGGCCAGCGCGAAGCATGCGATGCCCGCCGCGGCGACGCCCGCGAAGAGCGCGTCGGCGGAGGTGGCGATCCAGACCGCCGCGGGTGCGAAGACGAGGTAGGGCGCCGCGCGACGGGCGGCCGCCTCGCCGGCCATCGCGCGCACGGCGATCATCGCCGCGGGGGCGGCGATCGCGCCGGCCCCGATCACGAGCGCCGCGGCCACCTCCGCGCCGCCGAGCCCGGCGCGGTCCAGCAGCCACAGCAGCAGCACCATCCCGGGCGGGTGGCCCTTGACGTGCGTCGGGTAGCCCGGAAGGGCGGTGACGAAACCGTCCAAAAAGCGCCCCGGCGCCACGACCGCGGGCACCGCCGCGAGGTACTCATAGCGCGTGCGCAGCGGCGCCGCGATCGCATCCAGCCCGTCGGAGAAGGAGAGCGCGACCGCCCACGCGCCGGCCCCCGCCCATGCGGCGGCGAGCAGGCTGCCCCAGCGCAGGCGCCGCGCCAGCGCCGGCGCCCACGCCAGCGCCGCGGCCGCGAGCGCCAGCGCCGGCAGCAGCGCCAGGCCGATGCGCACGTCGTAGCTGCCGACGAGCGGTGGAGCGCCGACGCGCACCAGCGGGTCGCGGTCATACAGCACGCCGCCGATCAGATGGCCCGCCACGACGATCGCCGCCCACGCCGCCGGGGCGATCCACGCTGCGGCCGGCGGTCGCGCCACGGCGGTCGCAAGCGGCTGAGGTCGCGTGCCGAGCACCCCGACACCGTACGCCGCCCGCGGCGTTCTTCGCCTTCGCGTACATCGGTTTCATCTGCGTGTAAGCAGGGGACCATAGCCTCACGCGCCATGCCCGACGTCATCCTTCCCGTGCTCGACGAGGCCGAGGCGCTGCCCTGGGTGCTCGGCCGCATGCCCGCCGAGTACGAGCCGATCGTCGTGGACAACGGATCGACCGATGACTCGGCCCGGATCGCGCGGGCCGCCGGCGCGCGCGTCGTCAGCGAGCCGTTGCGGGGCTTCGGCGCGGCGTGCTACGCGGGGCTGGTCGCCGCGAACGCCGACGTCGTGTGCTTCATGGACGCCGACGCGTCGCTGGACCCACGCGAGCTGCCGCTCGTCGCAGGGCCCGTGCTCGACGGCTCGGCGCAGCTGGTGCTCGGCGCCCGCCGCGCGGAGCCCGGTGCGTGGCCTTGGCACGCGCGCGTCGCCAACCGCGGGCTGGCGATGCACCTGCGCCGCAAGGCCGCCATCCGGCTCACCGACATCGGTCCGATGCGCGCCGCGTCGCGCGCCGGGCTGCTCGGGCTCGACCTGCGGGACCGCCGCTTCGGCTGGCCGCTTGAGATGGTGCTGCGCGCCGCCGACGCCGGCTGGCAGATCGACGAGGTGCAGGTCGGCTACCGCGCCCGCGCGGGCCGGTCGAAGGTGACCGGCACGGTCAAGGGAACGATGCGCGCGGTGCGAGACATGGCGGCCGTGCTGTCGTGATCGATCCCGCGCTGCTCGTCATCGCCAAGGCGCCCGTCGCGGGCCGCTCCAAGACTCGCCTGTGCCCGCCGTGCACGCCCGAGCAGGCGGCGGCGCTCGCCGAGGCCGCGCTGCGCGACACGCTCGCGGCCGTCCTCGCCACCCCCGCCGCGCGGCATGTGCTGGTCCTCGACGGCGAGCCCGGATCCTGGCTGCCGCCGGGCCTGCCGATCGTCGAGCAGCGCGGCGACGGCCTGGCCGAGCGCATCGCCGCCGCGTTTCAGGATGCCGGAGCGCCGGGGCTGCTGATCGGCATGGACACGCCGCAGGTCAGCTCGGCACGGCTCGCGGCGGGGCTGGACCTGCTGCGCCACGGTAGCGATGCCGTGCTCGGGCTCGCCCCCGACGGGGGCTACTGGGCGATCGGCCTGCGTGACGCCGATGACCGCGCCTTCGCCGGCGTGCCGATGAGCGAGGCGGACACCGGCGAGCGCCAGCGCGCGCGCCTGGTGGCGCTCGGCCTGCGACCGGCGATGCTGCCGGCGCTGCGCGACATCGACGAGATCGCCGACGCGCGCGCGATCGCGGCCGTCGCTCCCGAGGGGCGCTTCGCGGCCGCGCTGAACGCGATGGGCCTGGCCGACGGGGCGTGGGTGGCATGAGCGCCGCGGCGCTGGCGATCCCGGCCATCGAGCTGTACGGCCGCGGCCTGGAGGGTCTTGAGCCGCTGTTGATCGCGCGAGCCGAGGGCGGTCGCGCGCGGGTGTTGCCGATCGCGCGCTGGATGGGCGCGCTGACCGCCGCCGACGAGTCGGTCCTGCGACGCGCGGCCGGGCCCGTCCTGGACATCGGCTGCGGGCCCGGACGCCACGTGCTCGCGCTCGCCGGCCGCGATGTCAGCGCGCTCGGGCTGGACTTCTCGCCGGCGGCCGTGCGGGTCGCGCGCTCGCGCGGCGCCGAGGCGATCGAGGGGTCGGTCTTCGACGACGTGCCCGGCGCCGGCTCGTGGCGCAGCGCACTGCTGCTGGACGGCAACATCGGAATCGGCGGCGATCCGGCGGCCCTGCTGGCGCGCGTCGGCTGGCTGCTTGCACCCGGCGGGCACCTGCTCGTCGAGCTCGCCCGCCCGGGCGCCGCGACAGGCCCGCGGCGCATGCGCCTGGAGGTCGCCACCGCCGCGAGCCCGTGGTTTGACTGGGCGACGGTCGCCGCCGCCGACATCGTCGACGTCGCTACGACGGCCGGGCTCGTGGTGCGCGAGCGCTGGTCCGCTCACGGGCGCTGGTTCGCGTCGCTCGCCGTCGGCGACGCGAGGTCCTGAAGCGCCGTTTCAGAACACCAGCGCGAGCGGCTGTTCGAGCAGCTCGCGGATGCGGGCGAGGAACTGCGCGGCGTCGGCGCCGTAGAGGATGCGGTGGTCGCAGGCGAGCGTGACGCTCATGGTGTTGCACGCGACGAGCTCGCCGTCGCGGACGACGGCGCGCGGGGCGAAGGCGCCGACGGCGAGGATCGCGGCCTGCGGCGGGTTGATGACCGCGGTGAAGTCCGCCACGCCGAACATGCCGAGGTTCGAGACGGTGAAGGTACCGCCGCTGAGCTCGGGCGGCGTGACGGTGCCCGCGCGCACGCGCTCGGCGAGCGATCGGCTGTCGCGGGCGATCTCGCGCAGCGACTTGCGGTCGGCGTCGAAGATCGTCGGCACCACGAGCGCGTCGGGCGCGGCGACCGCGACGCCGACGTTGACGCGGCTGTGCAGCTCGAACTTCGCGTCGCGGTAGCTGGCGTTCGCGCGCGGGAACTCGCGCAGTGCCAGCGCACAGGCGCGGACGACCATGTCGTTGTAGGACGGGACGGGATCCTCGCCGCCGAGCGCCTTGAGCTCGGAGCGCAGGCGCACGCAGCCCTCCATGTCGATCTCGGTGCGCAGCGTGAACTCGGGCAAGGTCGCCTTGGACTCGGCCATCCGCCGCGCGATCACCTGCTGCACGCGGGTCAGCGCGACGAGCGTGACGTCGCCCTTCGCGGTGCCGGTCTCCGACGGCGCGGCCGCGGGCGGTGCCGGGGCCTCCTCGGCGGCGGGCGCGGCAGGTTCGGCGCCCTCCGGGGCGTCAGGGGGCGCAGCGGTGCCGCTGCTCTCCGGGGCGTCCGAGATCGCGGCGGCGCCGCTGCTCGCGGCCTGCTCGACGTCGGCCTTGACGACGCGCCCTCCGGGGCCCGTTCCCTCGACCCGATGCAGGTCGACACCCTCCTCGTAGGCGATGCGGCGCGCCAGCGGCGACGCCTTCACGCGTCCGCCGCGTTGCGGAGGGTCGGCCGGCTGCTGGGTCCCGGCTGCCGGGGCCGGCTCGGACGCCGTTTGGGGCGCCGGGTCCGGCGCGCTGCCGGCGTCGTCGTCCGGCTCCTGCTCGGGCTCCGATGCCGGGGGTGCGGCCTTGGCCTCGGAGGCGCCCGCGGCCTCCTCGCCGCCACCGCCGCCTGAATCGTCGTCCAGGCGCGCGATCACCTCGCCGATCGGCAGCGTCTCGCCGGCCGCGACGACGATCGACAGCACGCCTGCGGCATCGGACTCGTAGGTCAGCGTCGCCTTGTCGGTCTCGATCTCCGCGAGCGGTTCGCCGCGCGCGACCGGCTCGCCGTCGGCCTTCAGCCACTTGAGGATCGTGCCCTCCTCCATCGAGTCCGACAGGCGCGGCATGACGATCTCGGTCATCAGTAGCGGCTCGTGGTCGTTGCCAGCACCGCGTCGATCACCTGCGGCTCGTGCGGGAACGCGAGCTGCTCAAGCGGCTTTGAGTAGGGCATCGGCACATCGGCGCCGGTGACGCGCTGGATCGGCGCGTCGAGGTCGTCGAAGGCCTGCTCGGTGATCAGCGCCGCGAGATTTGCCCCGACGCCGCCGTGCGGCCATCCCTCCTCGACGATCACGCAGCGGTTGGTCTTGCGCACGGACGCGACGATCGTGTCGAGGTCCAGCGGGCGCAGCGTGCGCGGGTCGATGACCTCGGCCTCGATGCCGTGCTTCTCGCTCAGCGTCTTGGCGGCGCGCGCCGCGGTCAGCGCCATCCGCGAGATGCCGATGATCGTCACGTCCGAACCCTCACGGCGGATTGCCGCCTCGCCGAAGCGCACGGTGAAGTCCTCCTCGTCGGGCACCTCGCCACGCTGGCCGTAGAGGTACTCGTGCTCGATGAAGATGACCGGATTGTCGTCGCGGATCGCGGACTTCAGCAGGCCCTTGGCGTCGGCGGCCGTCGTCGGCGTGGCGACGAGCAGGCCCGGCACGTGCAGGAACAGCGCCTCCCAGGAATGCGAGTGCGTCGGGCCGAGCTGATGGCCGGCGCCCTGGGGCATGCGCACGACGAGCGGCACCTTGACCTGGCCGCCGAACATGTAGCGGATCGATGCCGCGTGGTTGACGATCTGGTCCATCGCCAGCAGCGAGAAGTTGATCGTCATCAGCTCGACCACCGGGCGCAGGCCGGTCATCGCGGCGCCGACGCCCATCCCGACGATCGTGTTCTCGGAGATCGGCGTGTCGCGCACGCGCCGTTCGCCGAACTCCTCCAGCAGGCCGGCGGTGACCTTGAAGGCGCCGTTGAAGACCCCGATGTCCTCCCCCATCAGCATCACGGACTCGTCGCGCGCGAGCTCCTCGCGCAGCGCCGCGTTGAGCGCCTCGCGGTAGCGCATGACCGCCATCAGTCGTCGTCCGCCTGCGCCGCGTCGGTGGGCTTGGATCCGGCGTCGGGCGCGCCCATCGCGCGTTCGTACTCGGTGTGGCCGGGAAGGTTCTCCTCCATCTCGCGCTCGTCCTCGCCGCGGTGAGGCGTCGACGTGCGCTCGTCGACGGAGTACCAGCCGCGGACCTGGTCGCCGAGCACGTAGATGTCGTCGTAGAGCTCGTTGGGCGACGGGTGCGGCGAGGCGTCGGCGAACGCGACGGCGTCGTCGATGCGCGCGACCGCCTCGCCGTCGAGCGTCTCGCGCTCCTCATCGGTCATCACGCCGTCCTGCACGAGCCGGTCGCCAAAGATCGCGATCGGATCTCGTTTGCGCCACTCGTCGACCTGCTCCTTCGTGCGGTACTCCTCGGGGTCGGCCATCGAGTGGCCCCGGAAACGGTAGGTGAGCGCCTCGACGAGGACGGGCTTTCGCTCCTCGCGCGCGACGCGCAGCGCCTCTGTCGTGACCTCGTAGGTGTCCTGCACGTCCATCCCGTCGCAGCGCATGCCGGGCACGCCGAAGCCCTCGCCCTTGCGCAGCAGGTCGGTCACGGCCGAGTGGCGCTCCAGCGCCGTCCCCATGCCGAACTGGTTGTTGGTGATCATGAAGACGACGGGCAGCGACCACAGCGCGGCGAGGTTCATCGTCTCGCCGAACGTGCCCTGGTTCGAGGCGCCGTCGCCGAACTGGCACAGCGTCGCCTCGTCGAGGCCGTTGTAGTCCGAGGCCAGCGCGAAGCCCGCAGCGATCGGCAGGTTGCCGCCGACGATCCCGTAGCCGCCCATAAAGCGCCGCTTGAGGTCGAACATGTGCATCGATCCGCCGCGCCCGCGGCACAGCCCGTCCACGCGGCCGAAGAGCTCGGCCATCACGTGGTTCGGGTCCGAACCACGCGCCAACGTGTGCCCGTGCGAGCGGTAGGTCGAGATCAGGTAGTCCTGCTCGCGCAGCGCGCGCGTGGAGCCGACGATCGTCGCCTCCTCGCCGATCGCCAGGTGCAGGAAGCCGCCGACCTTGGCCTTGGCGTACATCTCGCCGGCGCGCTCCTCAAAGCGGCGGATCAGCGTCATCGTGGCCAGCCAGTCCCGCGCCACCTCCGGATCGGGAAGCGCGGCGCTGGATGTGGAGTCGGCGGCGGGCTCTGCCATCTGGCGAGTCAGGCTACCGGGCGGGGGTTGCCGCGCCGTTTCGACCGGCGGCCCCGTGGCCGGCGGACCGACCGCAGGTGGCTATCGAGGCTGAAAGCCGCCGAGGGAGCCGGTCGCGAGGATCGTGGCGAACCCTGCGGCGACCGAGCGCGGTCCGCCGGAGTGGCATTCGGTCCTCGGATCGGGCCGTCCGACCGCGCGCAGCTCGAGCCAGACCCGCTTGTCCGGCGGCTGGGTGCGTACCGTCGAGGCCGGCTTGACGAGCATCCCGGTGACCTTGTCGGATCCGGTCGCGCGAATCACGCGCCATGCCGCGTTGCCGTGCGTCCCGTCGTCGCGCAGGTACCGACCTGTGGCGGGCAGCAGGCGCGTCACGCGCCGGACGGCTGGCTCGTCGGCGTCGGCGACCGAACGCGATGTCACGGTGATCTGAAACCGGCACGATCCGACGGGGCCGAAACGGCGCGTGGTCGTGCCGCGCCTGGCGTTGGCGAGCCGCCACGACCCGGGGGCGATGTAGCGGGTGCGCAGCACGTAGCGCAGCGCGTCGGTGCGTGCGACGCCCTTCTCCTCATAGGTCGAGATGGCGACATAGCGGGATCCAGACCCGGCTCCGGTGGCGACGGCGGCGCCCGCGAGGAGCGCGATGACGGTGGGGATGACGACGAGGCGAAGGCGCATGTCCCTACAACGACGCTACGCGCGCGAGGTAGCGCTGCTGTTCGACGATTTGTCAGACCGCGCACCAGCGGTCGACGAAGTCCTCGACGTCCAGGACCGAGAGATCCTCGCGCACGCGGCGCGCGCGCCTGGCGGCCTCGGGCGCAGCGAGATCCCAGAACAGCACGACCTCGCCCGAGGCGATGTCGACGACCTCGATGTGGTCGATCCGCGTCGGATCCAGCGCCGCCGGCCGGCGGCCGGCGCGCGTGTGCAGCAGCCGGTAGTGGCGGTTGGCCTTCATGGCCGCCAACGTAGCTCGCCGCCGCTTCGGAGGTCGCGCGTGCACGCGTTCTCGCAGCAAGCTGCTCACCGGTGCCGTGGACCGCATCAAGCTCCTCGGCTCATCCCGGGCCGTGCAGCGCGTCGAGCTCCTCGAGGTCGACGAGATCCTTCGGCCTCCCGGCCGCGCGTTTCATGTCACGCAGCGCCGAAAGCGAGGCGACTTCGATCCGGAGATCCTCGATGAGGATGGTGGTGTGCTCGAGTTGCGCGTATGGCGGGATGCCAGCGGTGGCGTTGAGCAGATGCAGGTCGCCGTGCCGGGTGGTGATCCGCACGTTGATGGGACGCGCGAGCACCTCGGGAGCCCAGGTGATGGATGGGTCGTGTGCGGGCTCGGCATCCAGGCTGCGGAGCGCATCGGCAAGACGCTGCGCAGCGTTCCACGAACGGTCCGTGACGACGTCCAGGTCGCGGGTCGCTCGCACGACCTTGTGCGCCGCGGCGGCGAACCCTCCGATGACGATCAGCGGAACCTCGTGCGCGCCCATCGCGCGGAGGATCGCGAGCGGGTCGAAGTTCGCTTCAGTCGCCATCGCGCTTGGCGCCCGCGAACGCCAGCGCCGCGCGCGACAGCTCGATCGCGGCGAGGAAGCACTCGGCCTCGGACATCTGCCGGTGCTCCTCGATCGCGCGCGCGTCGTTCCACGTCTGTTGCGGACGTGGATGATCGCTGGCAGCGCTCATGAGGTGAACTCTACGATCCGTGCCCGTAACTGTTCAGCTCGCTTTGGCGAGCTTTTCGAGGGTGAGGGGCGGGCAGCGGATCTCGCCGGTGTGGAAGCGTCCGACGGGGCGGTGTAGGCAGACGGTGGCGCGTTCGTCGTCAAGGTCGACGATCGTTCCGTGTAGGCCACGTAGGTACTGGGGGCGGATGGTGTGGTTGATGCGGACGTCATCGCCGACGTGTAGCTGGGCGAGCACGGTTGCGGAGCGGACGGTGTCGATGAGGTGATGGCGGGCGCCGACGGCGTCGGCGAGCGCGGTGAGATGGTCGTCAAGTTCGCCGCTGGCGATCGCGTCGAGCAGCGAGCGTTCGGGGTCAGCCTGGGGGGAGGATGGCGGGGGGGTCGGGCGCGCGGCGGTTGACGGGAGCTGGCGTTGGCGGTGGTGGCGGGAGCGCTTGCCCATGCGCAAGATGATCGCTGGTGGCGCGGACCGAACCGGCGCTCAGGCGCGGTGTGGGTCGCACCGCGGCGCCGGCACCTCGGCGATCTGGGCCTGCGGCCCGCTCACGCCCCGAGCGCGCGTGCCGCCCCGTCGATCCCCTCGTCGCCGTGGAAGATCTCCCCGCCGGGGACCCACACCGCCGGTACGTCGTGCACGCCGCGCGCCGCCGCGAGCGCCGTCGCCTCGTCCAGTCGCGCGGCGATCGACCCGAGCGTCGCGGCCTTCGTCACCGCGGCGGGGTGCATCTCGCATGCGGCGGCGGCGATCAGCACGTTGTCGGGCACGCTCAGGTCACGGCCACCGGCGAACGCCTGGCGGAAGGCGGCCTGCGCGAACGGGACGGTCCGGCCGATCTGCTTGGCGTAGGTCGCGACGCGCATCGCGAACGCGCTGTCGAACGGGAACGGGTCGGGCCAACGCAGCGGTTGCAGTCCGCGGCGCTCGGCGGTGCGCGTGATCCGCTCGAGGAACGCTTCGCGGTCGGTCTGACAGCGAAAGCCTTCCACCCCGTCGGCACGCGGCAGCGCCGCCGCCGATATCGGCATCCACTCCGCGCTCACCACCAGCTCCTGGAGCACCCGCTCGGAGGCGAGGTAGGCCTCCGGGCTGAAGAGGTCGAAGTAGAACGCCGGCGCGTCAGCCGTGGACGATCCAGCCATCGGCGTCGCGCGCGGCTTCCATCAGGGCCTCCGACAGCGTCGGGTGGCCGTGCACGATGCGGGCGATCTCGGGGTAGCCGCCCTCCAGCGAGCGCACGTTGACGAGCTCCTGGATCAGCTCGGTCGCCTTCGCGCCGATGATGTGGCCGCCCAACAGCTCGCCGTACTCGCGGTCGCCGACGAGCTTCACGAGGCCCGCGCGGTCGCCGTAGACGGTGCCGGCGCCGACCGCGCCGAAGCTGCAGCGCCCGACGACGACGTCATGGCCGGCGTCGATCGCCTGCTGCTCGGTGAGTCCGAAGCTGCCGACGTTCGGGTGGCAGAAGGTCGCGCGGGGGATGTCGACGTGCTCGATCGGATGCGTGTCCAGGCCGGCCGCGTCCTCGGCGGCGATGATGCCCTCGTCGGAGGCCTTGTGCGCCAGCGCCGGCCCGGGGACGAGGTCGCCGATCGCGTAGACGCCGGCCAGCGAGGTGCGCATCGCGCCGTCGACGGCGATCAGTCCCGCGTCCGTCAGGTCGATGCCCGCGTCCTCGAGGCCGAGCCCCTCGATGTCCGGTGCGCGCCCGGCCGCGATGACCAGCCAGTCGGCGCTCAAGGCCTCCCCGGCCACGGTGAAGGTGCAGGCGTCGGCGCCGGTCTGCACGTCCTCGACGAAGACGCCCGTGCGCACCTTGATGCCCTGCTTCTTGAAGCCGCGGTCGGCGAGCTTGGAGATGTCGGCGTCCTCGCTCGGCAGGACGCGATCCAGGCCCTCGTACAGCGTCACGTCGGAGCCCAGGCGCGCGTAGGCCGACGCGATCTCCGTGCCCGAGGCGCCCGCGCCGACGACGGCGAGCGTGGCCGGCAGTTCGGTCAGCGCCCACGCCTCCTCGGTGCCGATCACGCGCCCGCCGAACGTCGTGCCCGGCAGCGCCTTCTTCACCGATCCGGTCGCGAGGATCACGGTCTTCGCGGCGATCTCCGTTCCGTCGAAGTTGCCACCGACCTTGACGTTCGCGTCGTCGGTCACCGACGCGTGACCCTCGATGACGTCGATCTTGTTCTTCTTGATCAGTCCGGAGACGCCGCCGGTGAGCGTCTCGACGACCTTCTTGCGCCGCGCGCCGATCGCGTCGAAGTCGATCTGCGGGTCCGAGACGGAGATCCCGTAGTCGGCGGCTTCGCGGATCTCGGCGAGCACGTCGGCGACGCGCAGCACCGCCTTCGCGGGGATGCAGGCGTAGTTCAAACAGCGCCCGCCGATCACGTCGGACTCCACGACGGCGGTCTTCATGCCCAGCTGCGCGGCCCGGATCGCCGCGACGTATCCGCCGGGCCCCGAGCCGATGACGATGCAGTCATACGAGGTCTCGGCCATGACGCGTCAGGCTATCGGTTGGATTCGGCCGATCCCGGCCGATCGGGCATCTGCAGCCGCGCCATCGGGCGGATGAGCTTCCAGAACAGCCAGCCCATGAGGCCGATCGCGACGACCATCGCGATCGCAAGCCACCACTTCTGCACGCGCGTCAGCGCCAGCGTGAAGATGATGATCTGCAGGCCGAGGATGCACTCGAAGCCGAGCACCGCCCAGTAGCGCCGCGCGAGCATCCCGGCGCCGGCGATGACGAGCAGTCCCGTCCACAGCAGCGCGAACGTCGTGGGGTTGCCCTGGTCGCTTGAGAGCCCCTTGACGGTGAACGTCGCGACGAGGTTCGCCGCCGCCAGGAAGAACGCGAGGATCGCCGCGACGGTGACCGCGCGCGGGCGCTCGCCGGGCTCAAGCGGCTGCAGGCCCTGGCGGATCGCCTCGTCCTTGGCGCGATTGCGCGCGTAGCGGTTCGGGACGGGATCCGACTCGGGCTCGGGCACGGGCACGGGCGGCTGCGGCGTGGTGCGGTCCCGCCCGCGCTTGCGACTACGCGATCCCATCGATCTCCGCCTCTCCGGCGACGAGGTGGCGCAGCTGCGCGGCGGCCGCGCGCGGATCGGCGGCCTCGGCGATCGCGCGCACGACGGCGATCCGCCGCGCCCCCGCGTCCACGACCGCGCCGGCGTTGGACGCGTCGATCCCCCCGATCGCGAAGAACGGCACGGGCGCGTGCGCCGCGGCGAAGCTCACGAGCTCCAGGCCGACCGCCGAGCGCCCCGGCTTGGTCGGCGTCGCGTGGACCGGGCCGACGCCGATGTAGTCGGCCGCGGCTGCGGCGTCGATCTCGTCGGGGAAGTGCGTTGACTGCCCGACGATCGCTCCGTCGCCTGCCAGCGCGCGCGCCTC
>Ga0136625_1000023_pt1 | contig 32930 bp, 33 predicted proteins | sample AntDrymUQ4832306_2_FD_104672 | JGI IMG/M metagenome (GOLD analysis project Ga0136625, IMG submission 104672) | Polar desert sand microbial communities from Dry Valleys, Antarctica - metaG UQ483 (23.06) | ecosystem: Environmental > Terrestrial > Soil > Desert | place: Antarctica: Dry Valley...
CTGACCGACATCGCCGGCGTCGAGGATCACCTCGGCGACATGGACTTCAAGGTCGCCGGCACGTCGGAGGGCATCACCGCCCTGCAGATGGACATCAAGATCACGGGCGTCACGTTCGACATCTTGCGCGACGCGCTGACGCAGGCGCTGAAGGCCCGCACGTTCATCCTCGGCGAGATGGCGAAGGTCATCGCCGAGCCGCGCGCCGAGCTCTCCGAGCACGCGCCGCGGATCATGACCGTGCAGATCGACACCGACAAAATCGGCCTGCTGATCGGCAAGGGCGGCGAGACGATTCGCGGCCTGGCCGACGAGTTCGAGTCGCAGATCGACGTCAACGACGACGGCCAGGTGCTGATCTACTCGGCCAACGGCACGCTCGGCGAGGCGCTGGCCGCTCGCATCGCGTCGATGACCAAGGAGGTCGAGGTCGGCGACGAGTTCCCGGCCGCGAAGGTCGTCAAGACGACGACGTTCGGGGCCTTCGTGGAGCTCGCCAAGGGCACCGACGGCCTGCTGCACATCTCCAACGTGTCGCCCGGCCAGCGTGTCGACACCGTCGAGGACGTGCTCAACAAGGGCGACGAGATCCACGTCCGCGTGTTCGAGGTCGACCGCGAGCGCGGCCGCATCGGGCTGCGTCTGGCCGTCGATCCCGACGTCGCGGGCAAGACCAAGGACGAGCTCGTGACCGCGGGAGCCGGCGGCGGTGGCGGTGGCGGACGACCGCCGCGCGGCGGCGGCGACCGCAACGGCGGCGACCGCGGCCGGCGCGGCTCCGGCCGCCCCCGCCACGGCGAGGGCTAGCCCGCTGACCGAACATCGGCTGACCGTCCTGGACTCCGGCGTCCGGGTCGTGACGGAGGCCATGCCCACCGTCCGATCCGTGACGCTCGGATTCTGGATCGCGACCGGCTCGGCGGCGGAGACCGTCGCCGAGGCCGGGCTGTCGCATCTCGTCGAGCACATGCTCTTCCGCGGCACCGATCGCTTCGCGTCGCTGCAGATCGATCAGATCTTCGACACGATGGGCGCGGAGCTCAACGCGGGCACCGGCAAGGAATCCACGTCGGTCTACGCACGGGTGATCGACGAGCATCTCCCGCAAGCGTTCGAGGTCGTGGCCGACATGGTGTGGCAGCCGCGCTTCGACGCCGAGGATCTCGCCAGCGAGCGCGAGATCGTTCTCGAGGAGATCGCGATGTACGACGACGACCCGCAGGACCAGGTCTTCGACGTGCTCGGCGAGGCCGTCTTCGGCGAGCATCCGCTGGGCCGCCCGGTCATCGGTCGCGCGGAGGTCGTCGCCACAACGCCCGCCGACGGCCTCGCGGCGTTCCATGCCGCTCACTACCTCCCCGGCGACGTCGTCATCGCGGCGGCGGGCTCGCTGGAGCACGACGCCGTCGTCGAGCTGGCACGCGCGATGGCGGTGCCCGAGCGCGAGCTGGCGTCCGCCCCCGCGGTCGCGCCACCGCTGCTGGAACCCCGGATTCGCTTCCTGGCCAAGGACACCGAGCAGTACCACCTGACGCTCGGCGCGCCCGGCCTGTCGCGCCACGACGATCGCCGCTTCGCCGCGCGCGTGCTCGACAACATCCTCGGCGGCACGTCGTCCTCGCGCCTGTTTCAGGAGGTGCGCGAGCGCCGCGGGCTGGCCTACAACGTCTTCTCGTTTCAGTCGCTGTTCGCCTCGACAGGGCAGATCGGGCTCTATCTCGGCACGCGCCCGGACAACGTCGCGCCCGCGCTGCAGGTCGTCGCCGACGAGCTCGCGCTGCTGCGCCGCGACGGGTTCAGCGCGGAGGAGCTCGAGCGATCCAAGGAGAACGTCAAGGGCCGGATGGTGCTGTCGCTGGAGTCCACGGCGGCGCGCATGAACCGGCTCGGCGCGGCGCTGCTCAACGACATGCCGCTGCTGAGCATCGACGAGGCCGTCGCTCGAGTGGAGGCGGTCACACTCGACGACCTGGCCGAGCTCGTTGCCGAGCTGCTCGCGCCGGAGCGCCTCAGCGCGGCGGCCGTCGGCGCCGACGAGGATCTCGTTCGCGCCGCGCTCGCGCCGCTGCTGGCCACCAGCACGATGGCGCTCGCGTGAGCATCCGCGTCGCCGTCGCCGGCGCCGCGGGCCGGATGGGGCAGGCGGTGTGCGCCGCCGTCGAGGGCGCCGAGGACATGACGCTGACCGGCCGGGCGGACCCGGCGCTTGGCACGTCGCTTGGCGACGTGCTCGCCGGCGCCGACGTCGTCGTCGACTTCACGCGGCCCGACACGGCGCTGGACAATGCCCTTCAGAGCGTCGCCGCCGGCGTGCACGTCGTCATCGGCACTTCGGGCTTCGATATGCGACCGCTGCATGAAGCCGAGGGAGCCAACGTGTTCTTCGCGCCGAACTTCGCGATCGGCGCGGTGCTGATGATGCGCTTCGCCGCCGAGGCTTCCAGGCACATGGCCCGCGCGGAGATCGTCGAGCTGCACCACGACGGCAAGCTCGACAAGCCGTCGGGCACCGCGGCGCGCACAGCCGAGCTGATGGATGGCGACGTGCCGATCCACTCCGTCCGCCTGCCGGGCCTCGTCGCCCACCAGGAGGTCATCCTCGGCGACCTCGGGCAGACGCTCACCATTCGCCACGACTCGATTGACCGCGCGTCATTCATGCCGGGCGTACTGCTGGCGGTGCGGCGCGTGGCAGGGCTGACCGAGTCGCCCGTGATCGGGCTCGAGCACCTGCTCTTCGACGCGTGACCAAGGGCGTCACGGTCGCCGTCACCGATCACCCCGCCGAGCGCTTCCGCCAGCGCGTCGGGTCGCGGGTCGGGGGCTTTGACGTCAAGCGACGCTCCGACCAGCTCCACGAAGCGTCGCATTGGACCTGGTGGGCGCTGACGGCCTCACCGTCGTGCTCGTGCTGGGCATCTCGGAGAGCGCCCAGGACGACGCGTTGCTTGGCGGTCACGATCTGACGAACCTAGCCCCGAGCGTCGGCGCTCGCAACCGTGGGCCCGACCCGATCGCGGCCGCAGCCGGCACCCGGGTAAGGACCCACTTTGCGCAGGATTGTTTGCGGTTCGTGACACCGACCCGAGCATGGGTCTGCGACGCGAGGCCACGATGTACGTGATCGCGCGCATCGGACATCCGTCCGGGAGCGGCTTGACATGGACGCGGCCGGGGCATCATACGATCATGGGTATAGGCACTTCGATCTTTCTCATCGCTGTGGGCGCGGTCCTCAGGTTCGCGGTCACCGCCACGGTCTCAGGCATCGCGCTGGCGACCGTCGGCACCATCCTCATCATCGTGGGGGTCATCGGGCTGGTGGTCTCGCTCGTGTTTCTCATGCAGGCCGGGCGTCGCGGCACGGTCGCCACGCGAGAGCGCGTCACCGAGCGCGATCCCTACGCCTGAGTCCGCGCGAGCGGTACAAACCCAACGTTAAACTCGAATCTGAGGAGGTGTGTAAATGCTCACGATCATCCTGATCATCCTGCTCGTTCTGCTGCTCTTCGGGGGCTTCGGATACAGAAGCCGCAGCCGCCGGCTGTAGCTGCGTCTGGTCCCGTCAGTCCAGCCAGGTGTAGGTGACGAAATGCTGGCCGCGCATCCCGTTGTTGACCGTTCCGTAGTTCACCGGCTTGTCACCGTGCCCGATCGTCTTGTCGCCCGGGCCGATGTACATCTCGACGTGGTGGTGCGGGGCGGGCCCGTAGAGCACGAGATCGCCCGGCTTGAGCTGCTGTCGCGAGATGTGCTTGCCGGCGCTCGACAGCGTTCCCGTGTAGCCACCCTTGTAGCTGTTGTTGTTGGGGTCGCGCACGCCGGCCGAGTGGTACATCGCCGTCACCCACTGCGAGCAGTCGCTGCGGCAGCCTCGTGACTCACCCGTGATCCCGTGCTTAACGTCCCACGAGCCGGGCTGCGAGTAGAAGCTGGGGCGCTTGCCCTTCATGTCGAGCCACGCGGCACGTCGCGCGGCAGCCACGACGCGCTGGCGCGGCGTGCCCCCCGTGACCGTGTTGCCGCTGATCTTGATGCCGTTCTTGGAGCGGTAGACCGCGTCGCCGACCCGGGCCTTCATCGCCTTCATCCGCGACGCGGGCTTGCGGACGGCGTGCTTGCGCAGATCCCTGACGAACGGCGCCCGCTTGCGCTCGAGTTCGCGCATCTGCGCGGTGCGCCGATCCGGATGGCGGATCAGGCTGCGCATGCCCGGCGTGATTCCGCCGGGGAACTCAGGGTTGGCGCTGATGCCGAGTCCGAACAGGACCTGGCGGGCGGCCTGGCGCGTCGACTTGCCGTACACGCCGTCCTCGCCGATGTGGGTCGCGACCTTCCAGATCTCGAAGCGACGGTTGAGCTCGTGCTGGAAGCGGCGTACGTTGTCACCGCGCATCGGCGTCTTCGTGAGCCTGAACGTCGGCGGCTTGTGGGGCTTGGGGCTCTTGCCGGCGGTCGTCCCCGACCCGGAGACCTTCGCGGCCGCGAGGTTCTTGCGCCACGCCGCCTCGGCCTTGGCGACCTTGGCGAGGTAGTTCTTCGAGACCTCGACCGTGCCACTGCCGTCGTTGTAGGCACGAACGCCGCGATCGTGACCGAACGTCGCCTTTAGGTGAGCCAGGTGCGCGCACCCGACGGCGATGTTCGCGCTGACCGTCCAGGTGCCGCCGGCCTTGTCGGCGCGGTCCTGCAGCCCCGGATCGGTGAGCTGCATCGGCCCGACGCCCTGCGCGCCCTGACCGAGCTTGCGATGGCGCTTGTACTCCTTGTAGTTCGCCTCGGTGACCTGCAGCAGCCCGTTCGCCGGGCTCTTGATCGGGTTGCGCACGGCGTCGTGCCCGTACACGTTGCGGAAGTGCGACTCGACGTCGATCACCGCGCACACCAGCTCGACGGGCAGGTGGTTGCGTCCTGCCTCGCGAACGATGATGTCCGCGTAGCGGCCGCCATGGCGGCGGATCGCGGCCGCGACGCCGCCCCCGCCGCCTGCCGGTGAGCTTGCCGCGGGCTTGTGCGCGGTGCCCTTGGCGGAAGTGGACTGCTTGGCCGGCCCGGACTTCGCGGTCGCGGGCCCCGTCGCGCGCTCGCGCTCGCGAAAGCTCCGCAGCCACGCGCGGCGTCCGGCCGCGCGGTGTTTCTGCTCGTCGGTGCGGATGTCGGGGTCGCGGACGATGTCTCGCAGCTCCGGCGTGATGCCGTGCGCCCGGTCGGCGTTGTTCAGCCCGAGTGCGTGCAGGGCGCGGCGTGCGGCTTGGTACGTCTGGTCGCCGTAGCGCCCGTCCTCACGAACCTGGGGTGCGATGCCCCACGTCGCGAAGCGCCGGTTGAGACAGCGCTGGAACGCCTTGACGTCCTCGCCGATGATCGGCTTGTCGGTTCCGCGGCGGAACGTCCGCCGCTTCCGGGGCACCGGGATCATCGGGACCGCGCCGCCCGTGGGTGGTGTGTCGCCGTTCGTGGCTGACGGCACCGCGGCGGCCTGCTCCGCCGGGCCGACCGCGGGAGCGGTGGCCGCGGGGGGCGTCGGCGCCACCGGGGTACCGGGTGCGACGGCCGTGCCAGGTGCCGCGAGCGGCGCCGGTGCGTCGATGCCGATCGCGCCGAGCTCGCGCATGCGCTCGCGCATGAGCGTGCGGATGCGGTCCTGAGCGGCATCGAGCTCACGCGCCTGCGCGGCGAGCTCGTCGAACGTCGGCGCGGGGGTCGGTGCCGGCTGCGCCGCTGCCGCTGCCGCCGGTGCCGGTGCCGGTGGGGCGACCGCTGCGGGCGCAGGGGTCGGGCTCGGCCCCGGCGCAGGCGCCGGGGCCACGGCCGGTGCGGCCGCAGCCGCCGGGGCGGGAATCGACGCGGGCGGCGTACCCGTGGCGGTCGCCTCGGCCCGGACCGCCGTCGCCTGGACCTCGTCGATCGCCGTGCCGAGCTGCCTGAGCGCATCGCGCAGCGAGCGCAGGTCGCCGACGGTGACCGACAGGCTGCGCCGACGCGCTTCCTCGAGCTCCATGCCACGACGGAGGAGCGCCTCGCGGACGCCATCCTCCTGCGTGTCGAGCGCGTCGAGGTTGCTGAGAAGCGTCGTGATCTCGTTCGTGGCCATCGTCATCACCCGTTCGCGCCGTTCAGGACGAGGTGACCCTCGCCGACTGGCCGTTCCTCGTCGAACTCCGGCTCCTCGTCGTCCTCGATTGGAGACTCGTCGAACTCGTCGTCGGCCTCGGCCTCGGCCTCGGCGTCGATGTCGGCGTCGGCGATCGCGAAGTCCTCAGCGGCCTCGTCGCCGTCCGCGATCTCGTCCACGCTGAGTGCGGTGACGTCGTCCGCCGAGAGCAGCGCATCGGCGGGCATCTGCTCGCCCTTCTCGAAATCCTGCCAGCCCTTCAGCCACAGAGCGGACTTGCCGAACGCGATCGTGGCGCCGGCGATGAAGATCGCCGTGAGCTGGTCGGGGTTGACGTCCATGTTCGCCCTCTCCGCGGCAAACACGGAGATGGCCCCTGCGAGCGGGGCGAAGAGTGCGGGGGTCAAGACGACGACCGCCCGGTTTGCGGGAATGTTCATAACGTGCTTCCTTTCTGGTGGGACACGACTGAACGCACTCTCGTGCGTGCGGCGCGCTCCGACATCCACCCTCGGGGTGAACTCGAATCGATGACCCGCAGGGCGCTGCCGCTGCGCGAGTAGCACGAGCTGATGACGTTGTCGGTCGGGATCGTCGCGTACGCGACGGCGCCGGCCGTGACCACGCCGTCGACGGCGACTGCCGCCGTCAGACGGCTTCGCCGCCCGATGAACCTGCCTGCCGAAGTGTTGCGAAGCCTGCCGATCATGCTGTCTCGTGTCTTGACGTTTTCGATGGTGCGACGAGCGTGGCGCCCAGTCCGCCGGCGCGCATCACCCGGCGGGGGGAGACGGGGTCACCCTGTGGGATGACGCCGTGTTGCCGTCCGGCCCGCCATACGACGCGTCGTTGGGGCCGCTGCGTGGTCGGTGCTTGGATGGGCTGCGACTGCGTCCAGCGGGACCGGAGTCAGAAGCTGCGGTCATGGGCCGCAATGTAGTTGCGGAGCGACGCGCGGTCTTCGGTGTTTTCACGTAACCGCCGCCCGCAGTCGACCGCCGGGGCTGGGAGGCCCCGGCGCGGCGGGTTGCGCGTCGGGCGTTGGTCAGCGGCACGGTCGTGCGACCGCCGTTGACGGGGCGTCGTCAACGGCGGCGACGGGGTGTGCCAGCATGCGCCGGATGCGGGTCGCGAGTGAGTCGGGGCGGGCGGCGGCGTCCTGATGCGCGTGGTGATTGCCGATGACTCGGTGTTGTTTCGCGAGGGGCTGGCGCGGCTGCTGTGCGAGCGGGGGTTTGACGTGGTCGCGCAGACCGCCAACGCCGATGATCTGCTGCGCCGCGTGGGGGGCCTGCGTCCGGACGTGGCGGTGGTAGACGTGAGAATGCCGCCGACGTACACCGACGAGGGCCTGCGTGCCGGCGAGCGGATCTGCGAGCGTCATCCGGAGGTCGGTGTGTTGGTCTTGTCGCAGTACGTCGCGTCCGAGCTTGCGATCCGGCTGCTCGCCGCCGGCGCAGCCGGGCGCGGCTACCTGCTGAAGGACCGCGTGGGTGATCTGGACGTGTTCGCCGAGGCGGTCCGGCGGGTCGGATCAGGCGGTTCGGTGATCGATCCCGAGGTCGTGGCGCAGCTCGTCCACCGCCCGCGCGCCGCGAGCGCACTCGGGCGGCTGACCGAACGCGAGCTGGAGATCCTCGGCCTGATGGCCGAGGGCCGCTCGAACGCGGGGATCTGCGAGCGGCTGGTGCTCAGCCGCCGTACGATCGAGAGCCACACCCGCACCATCTTTCGCAAGCTCGGCCTCGACGCGGCCGGTGATGACAACCGGCGCGTGCTAGCCGTGCTGACCTATCTGCGATCGGGCTGACCGGTGCCCCCGACGAGGGCGCTGAGGGCGCCGCCCGACAGCTCGTGCTTGGCGAGAAACCCGCAGGCCGCAGCCGTGCGAAGCACCTCTCCGTATTCTGATGCTGCACGTGCGGACATCAGCACCACGCACGGCGCTGCGGGGATGCACGCCAGCTGCCGGGCCACGTCGATGCCGTTGCGGTCGGGAAGCTGGATGTTCAGCAAGACCACGCCGGGGGCCAGCGCGGCGGTCGCCGTGATCGCTTCGGCGCCGTCGGCTGCCTCACCGACGACGTCCCAGCCGTCGGCCGCGAGCAGCAGGCGCGTCGGCGGCGGTCACGATGCGCGCATGGGCGCGCGGACGCGGAGCAGCAGCTCGCCGTGCAGTCGACACGATCTACACCCAACGCGCGCTCGACCACCTCACCGGGCAGGGCATCACGATCGATGACGCGGTCATCGAGCGGCTCAGCCCACTCGCCACGGACCACATCACCCTCGCCGGCCGGTACCGAATCGCGCTGCCCGAGGCGCTACGCGACCCACGGCGCCTACCGAGAGCTCAACACGACGCCCGCCCTCGCGGCTTAGCCCGGTTTTCCGCACGAACTCTCTATAGACCCCATCACCCTCTGGGAGGACGAGCGCCTGGGCCCGCCACGCGTCGCGCAGCAGTTCACCGACGCGCTGAAGGACGACGACCGCGCGCTCGTCGACCCGGGCCGCCGTTGGCGCGAGCGGCGCGACGGGACGGGGCCGTGACGCGCCGCACGCGATCGTCGCGATCCTGCCCTGAGTCGTGCTGTCATCCCTGGGCAGGACGAGCGCCCGGATCGAGGTCGACGCGCACGAGATCGAGTACCGCCAGCCGACCCGCGGCGATGAGCCGGTTGACGTCTGAGACCTCCCGCGGCGTGGCGATCGCCTGCAGCGCGCCCACCACCGCATCGCGATAGTCGCGGCTGACCGCCGCGCAACCGCACGCCACCGCCTCGCGCAGCCTGGCGCGGCCGTCGTGCGATCCGCGGTAGATCCACACGCGCCCCGCAGCGTCGCCGATCGCGCTGGTGATCTCTACGCGGTCATAGTTGCGCTCGCGACGGTCGAGCTCGCGCAGGCGTCGCTCGTCGACGGGCATGCAGATTCCGGTGACCTCCCAGCGCGCGTCGGGCTCGACGTCGACGAAGGCGACGAACACCGCCGGGCGCGAGCCGTCGGCGCGCAGCCGGTAGGACTTGTAGCCGGGCAGGTCGACACGGTTGTCCATCGCCACGCCCCAGCTGCGCCGGTGACCGCGCAGCCGCGCGACGTGACATCCCTCGCCCTGCGCCGCGAGCGAGCCGTAGCCGAAGACGAACTGGGGCGCAGCGTTCACAGCAGCGTGATCGGGGGTGGGAGAGCGCCCGTAGAATGATCAGACATGGCTTCCACGCGACAGATCATGGTCGGCAGCGTCCCGATCGGCGGCGGCGCTCCCGTCGCGGTGCAGACGATGACCAAGACCGAGACCGCCAACCTGGCGGCCACGATGGCGCAGATCCACAAGGTGGCCGACGCCGGCGCGGACATCGTGCGCGTCGCCGTTCCGCGCGACGAGGACATCGAAGCGCTGAAGACGATCGTCAAGCAGTCGCCGATCCCGATCATCGCCGACATCCACTTCAACCACACGCTGGCGCTGAAGGCGATCGATGCGGGCGCCCACTGCATCCGCCTGAACCCCGGCAACATCGGCGGTCCGGACAAGGTTGCCGAGGTCGTGGCGCGCGCCAGGGCCGCCGGCACCCCGATGCGCATCGGCGTGAACTCCGGCTCGCTGCCCAGGCACCTGCACGCGCTGGAGCGCGAGAGCCCCGTCGAGGCGCTGACCGCCGCGGCGACCGAGTTCGTCGAGCTCATGCACCGCTTGGACTTCACCGACTTCAAGGTCTCGATCAAGTCGACCAACGTGCCCAACACGATCGCCTCCAATCGCCTGCTGAGCGCCAAGATCGATCATCCGCTGCACCTCGGGATCACCGAGGCGGGGACGAAGTGGTCGGGCAGCCTGAAGTCCGCCGTCGGCCTGGGCACGTTGCTGGCCGACGGGATCGGCGACACGATCCGCATCAGCCTGTCGACCTTCCACGCCGAGGAGGAGGTCAAGGTCGCCTGGGAGATCCTCAAGGCCCTGCAGTTGCGCGAGCGCGGCCCGGTGCTGATCGCATGCCCGACATGCGGACGCCTGCAGTTCGACATGGACACGGTCGTCACGGAGATCGAGCGCCGCCTGGAGGCCTACGAGGATCCGATCGAGGTCGCCGTGCTGGGCTGCGCGGTCAACGGCATCGGCGAGGCGTCGCACGCGGACTTCGGCATCACGGGCGCAAAGAACGAGGGCCTGATCTTCAGCCGCGGCAAGGCGCTGCGCAAGGTGCCCACCGCGCAGCTCGTCGACGTGCTCTTCGAGGAGATCGACAAGTACGCCACGACGAAGAAGATCGTCGTCGACGAGCGTGCGGCAGCCGAGGGCGCGGTGTGGCTTGAGGCCAACGAGGATGCGACGGCGATGACACCCGAGCGTCTGGCCATGCTGGAGAAGGCCGAGGCCGAGGCGCATGACGGCGGCGACGACGTGCTCGCCGCGCTCGACGAGGACGTCTCTCCGGTCGTCGGCCGCAGGTTCACCCGCGCGTAGGCTCACGCCGCGTAGTGGCGCGCCCCCGTCCGCGCGCCCACGGGGGCACGCGGACGCGGCGACGGCGTCAGCGGACCGTGTCGCCCATCGTTCCGGGGCTCGCGGCCGCGGTGGTGCCGTCGGGCAGCACGATCGCCGACCGCCACTCGGCGGGCCCGGGCGCCGGAGCGACGCGAACCGCCTCGAAGTATCCCTGCGCGTCGATCGCGACCGGGTCGCCGACGGCCCGCCAGGGGCTCGATCCGTCCTTCGCGCGCCACTGGATCGTCGCGTTGGCGACGCTGTCGTTGGGCAGCAGACGCAGCTGACCCCAGAAGTTGAACACGGGGTTGCCCGTGGCGGGATCGATCTGCGTGCGGTCGAACGCCAGGAACGGCAGCGCGTAGGCCTTCGCGGCCGGCTTCTCGGCTCCGCTGAGATGGAACAACCCCGACTGGTAGGTGAACCAGTACGCCTTGGAGTTCTTCTTGTGCTTGCGCACGGGCGGGACGTCGCGCAGCAGGAACTGCGCCTGGGCCAGGATGCGCGGGTTCTTCCATGCCAGGAACTCGCCGACCGTGTTGTACTTCGCCTGATCGATGAGCGACGTGCCTGAGAACGGGTCCGGCGGCTTGGTCTCATAGCCGAACTCCGTCATGAACAACTTCAGGCCCAGGGGGATCCCGCCCTTGGTCTTGTTGGATACGCGGTCGAGCAGCGTTCCGAGCTCGTCGATGTTCGCCATCGTCAGCGAGTCGGGATGCCTGTCGGTCCTCGTCGGCGGCAGGTCCTTGGTGTAGGGGTGATGCGCGAAGCCGCTGGCCTTCAGGGACCCGCGCTTCTCGAAGTCATTGCAGTCGCGGATCTTCGCGGACCTGCCCGTGTACTTCTTATTGTTGGATCCGAAGCACCCGAGCTCGCGCAGGAAGCGCGCCGGACGCATCGGGGACTTCTCGGTCTTCCTGCTGGAGCCCAGGGGGGCCGTCTCGCCCATCAGGATGATGTCGCGATCGGTGGTGTGGCCGCTGGCGCGTAGGCCCTTGTAGCCGAGCTGGTGCAGCTTGCGGTAGCGCATCGGCGATGCCGCCACCATGCGGCCGTTGATGCGCTCCCACTGCGGCGAGAGCCACCCCGCCTGGTTGGGCTCGTTCCACAGCGACCAGAAGCTGACGCGCGGGAGGACGCTCTTGTCGGCGTTCTCGTCCTTGTAGGTGCCGTCATAGCGCCGACCCACCGCCTGGGCGAACTCCTTGAACGCGCCGAGCTTCGGCTTCCAGGTCTTGCGCAGGCTGCGCTGCTTCTTCGGAGGCGTCTCGTGCGCCCACGACGGGCCCGGGCCGGTGACGTTGAAGTAGACGCGGATGCCCTGCTTGGCGGCCGAGCGGACGAGGTTGTCGTAGCGGTCCCAGTTGCGCTCGGGGTAGGTGCTCGGGTCCTTGCCCTTGAACTGCCTGGCCTGCCTGCGGGCCGCCGACTTGAACTTGCCCTTGAGCCCGAGCCGCTCGATGTCGTCGGCTGACAGGCGCGCGTTCTCCGCCACCACGCTCCACAGCACCGTCACACGAACGGTGTCGACCCCCAGCTTGTTCATCTGTGCGAGGGCTCGCGCCGCGACATCGTCGCTTCTGTAGACCAGCAGGTCGTCGTCCATCATGATGGACATCTGCTGCGGGCTCGCGTGGGCGGCCGGGGCCAGCACCGCTCCGAGCGCGACGATGAGGATGAGCGAGCGGATCGTGCGCGACATGGAGCTCCTGGCAGACGGGGGATATGAACGCGGGCTCGCGGGACGAACAGGTCGTCCCGCGAGAGTGCAAACACCGCAGCGGCGGCGGAGTTCCGCGTCCTCTATCGGACAGCGTTACGCGGTGCTGAAGCGCTCTGCAACCTTTGTCCAGTCGACCGTGTTCCACCAGGCCTTGAGGTACGCGGGTCGCGCGTTCTGGTACTTCAGGTAGTACGCGTGCTCCCAGACGTCGTTGCCCAGCAGCGGCGTCTTGCCGGCCGTCAGCGGGTTGTCCTGGTTGGGCGTGCTGGTGATCGCCAGCGATCCGCTGTCGAGGACCAGCCACGCCCAGCCCGATCCGAACTGCCCGACGCCCGCGGCCTCGAACTGCTCCTTGAAGTCATCGAAGGAGCCGAACGCGCTGTCGATCGCCGTGCCGAGCTCGCCGTCGGGGCTGCCGCCGCCGTCGGGGCTCATCGACTCCCAGAACAGCGAGTGGTTGTAGTGGCCTCCACCGTTGTTACGGACCGGCCCGCGCTTGTCCTCGGGAATCGCATCGAGGTTGGCGACGACATCGGCGATCGGCTTGTCCGCGAACTCTGTGCCCTCGAGTGCCGCGTTGACCTTGTCCACGTAGGCCTGGTGATGCTTGTCATGGTGGATGGTCATGGTCTGCGCATCGATGTGCGGCTCAAGTGCCTCGTATGCGTAGGGCAGGGCGGGAACCTCGTATGCCATATCGGGCTGTCTCCTTGGGGTTCGGCGGTCTGTCTGGGGACTCTACCCGTAGGCTTGACGCTGACTCATGACCCGTCTCTCGCAACTGCTGCTGCCCACCGAACGCGAGCCGCCCGCCGACGCGGAGGCGCTGTCGCACAAGCTCATGGTCCGCGCCGGGCTCGTGCGCCAGATCGGCGCGGGGCTGTGGACGTGGCTGCCGGCCGGTTGGAAGGTACACCGCAGGATCGAGCAGATCATCCGTGAGGAGCTCGACGCGATCGGCGCCCAGGAGATGCTGATGCCCGTCCTGCAGCCGGCCGATGCGTGGCGGCGCACGGGCCGCTACGAGATCGACGAGCTGTTCAAGCTCCAGGATCGCCGGCGCGCGGACATGGTGCTTGCGATGACCCACGAGGAATGCGTCACGACGCACGTCGCCCAGCTCGTGCGCTCCTACCGCGATCTACCGCTGGTGCTCTACCACTTCCAGGTCAAGGAGCGCGACGAGCCGCGCCCGCGCGCCGGGATCATGCGCACGCGGGAGTTCATCATGAAGGACTCCTACAGCTTCGATCGCGACCGCGACGCACTCGACGCCAGCTACGAGCGCCACGTCGGGGCATACGAGCGCATCTTCGAGCGCTGCGGCCTGGAGTGGTACCGCGTCGAGGCCGATGTCGGGATGATGGGCGGCTTCGGCGCCCACGAGTACATGGCGCCGTGCGCTGCCGGTGAGAACGACGTCGCGCTCGCTGCTGGCTACGCCGCGAACGTGGAGGTCGCCAGCGCGCAGGCCCAGCCGGTGGACGTCCCGCCGCCGCTGGCGTCACCCGAGCGCGTGCACACGCCCGGCGCGACGACGATCGACGCGGTCTCGCGGATGCTCGGCGTTGCCGCCGGCGCCATGCTCAAGGCCTTCCCCGTCGTCAGCGAGGGCCGCGGGCTCGTGCTCGTGCTCGTGCGCGGCGACCATCAGGTCAACGAGATCAAGCTCAAGCTCGCGCTCGGGGGGGACTTCCGCCAGGCCACAGACGACGACCTGCGGCGCATCGGCCCCCCGGGCTTCATCGGGCCGGTCGGGGCCGACGTACACGTGGTGCTCGACGATGCCGTCGGCGACGGCGGCTACGTCGTCGGTGCCAACGAGCCCGACCACCACCTGCGCGGCGTGCAGCCGGGGCGCGACTTCGCCTTTCAGCGCGGCGACGTGCGGTCGGTGCTCGACGGCGATACGGTCGACGGGCATCCGATCACGATCGAGCCCGCGATCGAGGTCGGCAACATCTTCAAGCTCGGCACCCGCTACTCCGACGTCCTCGGCGCGACGTACCTCGACGAGAGCGGATCCGAGCAGGTCATCTGGATGGCCTCCTACGGTCTGGGCCCGGCGCGGATCGCGGCAGCCGCCGTCGAGCAGTTCGGCGACGAGCACGGGATCGCATGGCCCAAGGCCCTTGCGCCGTGGGACGTCGAGGTGGTAGCGCTCGGCAAGCGGGGAAGCGACGAGCTTGCCGCCGCCGAGCGCCTGTCCGAGGAATTGAGCGAGGAGGGATACGACGTGCTGCTCGACGACCGCGACGCCGGTCCCGGCGCGAAGTTCGCCGACGCCGAGCTGCTGGGCTGCCCACTGCGCCTGACGGTGGGACGGCGCTCGCTGCAGGCCGGCGCCGCGGAGGCACAGCGCCGGCGCGGACGCGAGGAGGTCGAGGGTGGCGTGCCGCTGGACGGCGCGACCGCGGCGGTGGCGGAGCTGTGGCCGAGCCTCCCCTAGGCGACAAGCCGCGCGGCGCGACGGCCGAGCGCGCCGAGCGTGCCCGCCTGACCTTCCGTCGCCTGACAGGCCTGGACCGCTCGGGGCCGCCGCCGCCGCAGACGCTGCGAGACCAGCCGTGGAACGTCAAGACGATCCCCAACGCGATCGGCTTCGTGCGACTGGCGCTGATCCCCGTGTTCGTCGTGCTAGCGCTGAGCTCGCAATCCGGCACGGACGCCCTGCCCGCGGTGATCTTCGCGGTGATCTCCTGGAGCGACTACCTCGACGGGATCTCCGCCCGCCTGACCGGCCAGTACAGCCGCTTCGGAGCGCTCCTGGACCCGTTCGTCGACCGGCTGCTCGTCGTGGCCGGGCTCGTGGTCTGCTGGAACTTCGAGCTGCTGCCGCGGTGGGCGATCGCGCTGCTCGTCGCGCGCGAGCTGTTTTTGCTGATCGCCGGCAACCTCGCGCTGCGCAAGGGCTATGAGCTGAAGATCAACTGGCCCGGCCGGGCAGCGGTGTGGCCGACGATGTCGGCGATCTTCTTCGGGCTCGTCGGCCTGCTGACGCTCGCGGCCGTGTTGCTCGTGATCGGGCTCGTGCTGTCCTACTACGCCGTCGTGCTCTACCTGCGCGACGGCCTCGCTCAGAGGCGAAGGTCGAGGGCCGCGGCCGGCGCCTGATCGTCTCCAACGCCGTCGACGATCGCGGGCCCGACCACGAAGCCCGCGCGCTGGGCATGCAGGGCGAGCTCGCGCTCGGCGGCGAGCTGCGCGGTGATCGCGCTCCAGCGGCCGAGCCGGTTGCGCAGCGTCGCCGAGGAGGGCAGGTCGTCGCGGCCCGCCGCGTGGCGCTCGTAGGAGAGGACCGTCGGAATCTCCCCGAGCTCGTCGATCGCACGCCGCAGCGCCTCCCAGCAGGCGCGCTGCGTCCAGCGCCGGCGGCGCGCGCCGCGCCTGGCGGGCAGCGCCTTCAGGCCGGCGGCCGTGACGGCGCGCGTCCACCCGCCCATGCGGTTGAGCACCGTCGGCAGGCTCGGGAGCTCGAGGCCGCGCGCGAGCAGGGCGTACTCCTTGGCGCTCGGAACCCTGCCGAGGCCGGCCGCCACGGCTCGCAGGGCGACGAGGATGTCGCGCTCGGAGTAGGTCTGTGACCCGCGCGATCCGGCCATGCTCGCCTTGCGCGCCGCCCGGTCGACGTCGGTGGCGAAGCGCGCGATGGTGCTCCGGCAGGCGGCCGCCTGCAGCCCCAGCGAGGTCGCCGCGCTGGCGGTCTGCGCCCCCGAGCGCCACAGCGCGAGCAGCTCGTCCACGCGCGCCTCGGCGAGCTGCTCGGATCGGCGCCGACGGGCGCCGGCGACGATCTCGGGATCCGGCGCGCCGTGGGCACGGAGGATCTGGCGGACGCGCTCACGCGAGACCCCGTAGCGCTCCGCGATCTCGTCGAGGCTCCAGCCGCGCTCGCGCAGCACCCGGATCTGCAGGATCCGCTCCGGCGTCCCGGGCGCGGCGACCGCCTCCATGTCGACGTCGATGTCGGCGAGGGCGGCGCGGATCGGGCTGCGGGCGGGAGAGCTCATGTGCATCTTAGGGTCACCTAAGGCTAGGTCACGGGGCCGGCGAATGGAAGGGCAAGCGTACGCTCTGACGGGGATGGATTGCCAGCGCAACGGCAGCGATGACCGCCTTTAGAGCCTCAAGCTGAACTTGAAGGCGAGGCCGCTGGTATGCTCGCAGGGCCCGGGCCGGCAGGCCCTTCTTCTAGAGGAGAGCATCAGCGATGGACACGTTCCCCGACCTCGGCTCGCTTGCAGATCAGGAGCTGAAGGACCTCATTCAACAGCTCACCGAGGAGGAGGTGGAGGTGTCCTATCGCCGCCGCATCCTCCACGGCAAGATCGACATCCTTCGAGCCGAGCTCGTCAACCGGCTGCGCAAGAAGAACGAGAACGGCGAGGATCTCATCTCCGGTGCGGACGTCCAGCGCCTGACGGACATCCTCGCGGGGCGCACCTCCCAGGAGTGATGGCGCTGCATTGCCCCGAGTGCGGTTTCGTCAACACGGAGGGCGCCAACTACTGCCAGAAGTGCGGCGCTTACATCGGACCGACGGAGTCAGCCAAAGATCCGGTCACGGCGACCTACCGCATCGACGAGACGGGTGAGCTGATCCCGGTCGAGCTCGAGGACGTCGTCGCGCAGGGCGCGGCCCTCGTGATCCGCGCCGGCGGCGGGCGCGTGGGGGAGAGCTTCGCGCTGCCCGACGAGGAGGACCGGATCACGATCGGCCGGCGGCCGGACAGCGCGATCTTCCTCGACGACGTCACCGTCTCGCGAGACCACGCGCTGATCGTGCGCCGCGGCGGCGAATGGCACCTCGACGACCTCGGCTCGCTGAACGGCACCTACGTCAACCGTCATCGCATCGAGACGCATCACCTGCACGACGGCGACGAACTGCAGGTCGGCAAGTACAAGCTCACGTTCCTCTCACGCTGAATCGATCGCGTCGATGGCCTCCACCGAACAGACCCTGGCGCCCGACATCGGCGAGCTGGAGGGTGAGCGGCCGCAAAAGTCGATGACGATCGGCGCCGTCTGCAAGGCGCTGGCCCAGGAGTTCCCCGACATCTCGATCTCGAAGATCCGCTATCTCGAGGATCAGAAGCTGCTCAGTCCGCGGCGCACGCCGGGCGGCTACCGCCTCTACACCTCGTCGGACGTCGTGCGGCTGCGGACGATCCTGCGCCTGCAACGCGACGAGTTCCTCCCGCTGCGCGTCATCCGCCAGGAGCTCGCCGCGGGCCGCGCCGGCGATCCCGATGCGACCGTGACGTCCGGCGCGAGCACGTCGGGCGCCGGCAAGCGCAAGCGCCGCGCCAGCGTGTCGGTCCGCGACGGCGGCGCGATGTACGCCCTCGAGGACGTGCTGGAGGACACGCGAGCCAGCGTCGAGCTCGTCCGCGAGCTCGAGGACTACGGGGTCATCAAGGGCGAGCTACGCGCCGGCACGCACCACTACGACGAGACCGAGCGCGAGATCATCCGGGCCGTGACCGAGCTCGCCCGCTACGGGGTCGGGGGACGCAACCTGCGCGTCTTCCGCTCGTCAGCCGACCGCGAAGCCGCGCTGCTGCAGCAGATCCTTGCGCCCGCGCTGCGCTCGCGCAATCCCGAGCGCCGCAAGGAGGCGCTCGAGGCGCTGGAGAACCTCGCCGCCGTCGCCTCGCATCTCAAGCACCTGCTGCTGATCCGCGACCTGCGCCGGATCGCGAACTAGTGGACTAGGGGGGACCGCATGGCCGTCGAAGAGGCGCCGCTGGAGGGGTACATCCGCTCGATCCCGGACTTCCCCAAGCCCGGCATCGTGTTTCGCGACATCACGCCGCTGCTCGCCAGCCCGGCCGGCCTCTCCGCGGCGATCGGGGCGCTGGCGGCGGTCGCGCGCGACCTCAAGCCGGACGTCGTGATCGGCCCGGAGGCGCGAGGCTTCCTCCTCGGGCCTGCGCTCGCACACGAGGTCGGGGCGGGGTTCGTGCTCGCGCGCAAGCCCGGCAACCTGCCCTTCGACACGATCAGCGCCGACTACGCGCTGGAGTACGGGACCGATGCGCTGGAGCTGCACGCCGACGCGCTCGGCCCGGGGTCGCGCGTGCTCGTCCACGACGATCTGCTGGCCACGGGCGGCACGGCTCGGGCGCTGTGTCAGCTCGTAGAGCAGCTCGGCGGCGAGGTCGTCGGCTGCGCGTTCCTGATCGAGCTCGCGTTCCTCTCGGGGCGCGCGCTGCTGGAGCCCCACGCCGTGCACACGCTGATCCGCTACGACGCCGAGTAGCGCGGCCGTCAGCCGGGCTGGGTCTGCGTCTGGGGCTGAGTCTCGGTGCCCGGCGACGACGTGGTGACCGCGAGCTTGCCGCGCAGGATGATCTCGCCTGGGCTGGTCGGCTTCTCGGTGGTCTCGCGAGTGACGAGCACCTCGTCGAAGTTCGGCGTGTCGGGGGTCAGGTCGGCCACGACGTCAAGTGTGCCCGCGTCGCTGACGGTGGCCATCGGAAACCCGAGGAAGAGCTTCTCGGACTCCGAGGTGTAGAGCCAGATCCCGTACGCGGAGCCCGACGGCGGGGGCTTGAGGTTCTTCGCGGCCACCAGCAGCTTGAAGTTGTTGGTCTGCCGATAGTGGATGATGCCCGTATCCGCCGTCGCGTCACCGCCGCCGGGAGCGGTCAGCGTCCCCTGAGAGATCGTCTGCGGGCTGCTGGATGGCGTCGTCGATGCGGTGCGCGTCACCGTCGAGGTGGTCGTCTTGACATCGTCGCTGAAGACGCCGGTCACGATGATCACCGCGATCGCGACTGCGAGGCCGAGCGCACCGAAGAGCAGCCGTGTCGCCAACTGCGAGTCGCGGCCGTCCGGCGCGGAGCGCTGGGAATGAGCGGCCGGCGGCGCGGGCGGCGGCGCGGCCGGCGGCGGGGCCTCCACTGGGTCCGGCGGAATCCGCGGCAGCTCGCCGGCGGCGATCGGCCGCAGCGCGTCGGCAACGGCTCGCGCCCATCTGCGGCCGGCCGCGGAGTCCGACAGGTACTCGTTGGTGGCCGCGCGCACCGTTTCGCTCTGCTGGTCGAGCAGATAGTCGGCGATCTCGTGGCAGCGGGCGTCGCCGATCTCGGCGCGCCACGGGCCGATCGCGTCGATCGCGTCGTGCGCGCGCGACTGCGCTGCGCCCGCCTGCAGCTTGAGCATCGCGTCGATCTGCTCGTAGGACTTGGCGCGTTTGAGCAGCAGCTGCAGGATCGCGCTCTGGGAGTCGGTCAAGCTGTCGAGGCCGGCCATCGCAGGCAACCCTAGCGACAGCGCGTGTGGGGCGAGACGCCCCGGGGACCGGCACGCAGATGGGCATCGGTAGGGTCGGCTGCGCATGGAGCCCGAAGAGATCCTCGCCCGAGCGGTCGGCTTCGACGCGCTGCTCGGCCTCGAGCTCATCGCGTGCTCGGAGGAGCTCGTCCGCGGGCGCCTGGACGTGCGCGACGAGCTGCGCCAGCCGTTCGGCGTCGTGCACGGCGGCGTGCTGGCCTCGATCGCCGAGACGCTGGCCTCGGTCGGCACGGCGGTCGTCGTCGCGCCGCAGGGGATGGCGGCGATGGGGCTGTCCAACCAGACGTCCTTCCTGCGGCCGGTCACGGCGGGGGTCATCCACGGGCGCGCCATGCGCCGCCATCACGGGCGGACGACGTGGATCTGGGACGTGGAGATCTCCGACGACGGCGGACGCCTGTGCGCGCTGTCGCGGATGACGATCGCCGTGCGCCCTCAGCCGCGGTAGCGGTTGGTGATCGGCACGCGGCGGTCGCGGCCGAAGGCGCGGGTGGTGATCTTGATGCCCGGCGGCTGCTGGCGGCGCTTGTACTCGGCGAGGTCGACGAGGCCGATGACGCGGTCGACATCGGCTGCCGACAGGCCGCGGGCCACGAGCTGCTCGCGGCCGAGGTCGTGTTCGACATAGCCCTCGAGGATCGCGTCGAGCACCTCGTAGGGCGGCAGCGAGTCGTCGTCGCGCTGCTCGGGGCGAAGCTCCGCCGAAGGCGGCCGGGTAAACAGCTCGGCCGGCACGAGCCCCGCGCCCGCGCGCTCGTCGCGCGCACGCGCCAGGCGATAGACGAGCTGCTTGGGCACGTCCTTGATCACCGCGAAGCCGCCGGCGCTGTCGCCGTACAGCGTCGAGTAGCCGACCGACATCTCCGACTTGTTGCCGGTCGTCAGCACGAGCCAGCCGAACTTGTTCGACAGCGCCATCAGCAGGTTGCCGCGGATGCGCGCCTGCAGGTTCTCCTCGGTGAGATCCGCGTCGCGCCCGGCGAACGGCTCGGCGAGCGCCGTGGCGAAGCCCTCCATCATCGGGGCGATCGGCAGCTCGAGAAGCTCGGCGCCGAGGTTGGCGGCGAGCGTCCGGGCATCCGAGCGCGTGCCCTGCGAGGAGTAGGGCGAGGGCATCGTCACGCACGTCACGGCGCCGGCGCCCACCGCGTCGACGGCGATCAGCGCGACGAGCGTGGAGTCGATCCCGCCGCTGAGGCCCAGCACGACGTGCTCGAAGCCGTTCTTGGACACGTAGTCGCGCGTGCCGAGCACGAGCGCGGCGTAGACCTCGTCGACCTCGGGCAGCAGCGGGGCGATCTCGGCGTCCGGTCGCGCGGCGCCGGGCGCGCGGGCGCCGACGGTGAAGGATCCGAGCTCGTCGACCGCGGCGCGGCCGGCGCCCGCGGGCGCCCGTCGGCGCGTGTCGCGCAGGCGCGCCGTGCCGGCAGCGACCGTGTCGACGTCGGCGAAGAGCAGCGCCTCGCGAAACTGCGGCGCGCGGGCGAGCACCGCGCCCTCATGATCGACCACGACCGAGTGGCCGTCGAAGACGAGCTCGTCCTGGCCGCCGACGAGCGCGCAGAACGCCACCGCGGCGAGATCGTCGCGCGCGCGCTGGGCGATCATCCGCTCGCGCTCGGCACCCTTGCCGGCGTGGTAGGGCGAGGCCGAGATGTTGACGATCAGCCGCGCCCCCGCCAGCGCCTCGTGAGACAGCGGTGGACCCGGCTGCCAGATGTCCTCGCAGATCGTCAGGCCGACCTTGACGCCGTCGATCTCGATCGTCGCGCCGCGCACGCCGGGCTGGAAGTAGCGCAGCTCGTCGAAGACGCCGTAGTTGGGCAGGTGCAGCTTGCGGTAGCTGGCCTGCAGCCGCCCGTCGGCGAGGATCGCGGCGGAGTTGTGGACGTCCTCGGCGCGCTCGGGGTAACCGACGACGGCGACGATCTCGCGCGTGTCCGCCGCCAGGCGCAGCAGCGCGGCATGCGCGTCGGCGAGGAAGTGCTCCTTGAGCAGCAGGTCCTCCGGCGGATACCCGGTCAGCGCAAGCTCGGGAAGGCAGACCAGCCGCGCGCCGCCGTCGCGGGCCGCCGCGATCTGTCCGGCGATACGCGCCTCGTTGCCCGCGATGTCGCCGACGACCGCGTTGCACTGAGCGAGCGCGATGCGCAGGGAGGCGGTCACGGGCGCCGAGATCCCTATCTGGAGGCGCGGCCGAGCCAGTGCTCGACGAACGCGCGCAGCGCCGGGTCCTGCGGACCGTTGGCGTCGAGACGGTGGCTGGCACTGACGGCGAGGACGGGCACCCGCAGGCCCGTCTGGCGCCTGACGATCACCGCCTGCCCGGCGGACACGAGCGCCGGCGTCGGCTCGCCGGCGGTCTGCTCGGCGAGGTCGTCCAGTCCCCGGGTCAGGCGCTCGTCGCTGAACAGCAGGATGACGTTGCCGGGCTTGACCTCGGGCATGGCGCCCGCGGCCCGCTGCTCGCCCGGCCCGTCGTCTCTGGCGATCGTCGAGTCGTCGCGCCCGCTGAAGAACGCGAGCGCGAGGACCACGCCCACCGCGCCGAGCACGAGCACGCCGAGCACGGCGGCGAGGCGCTGGGCGGTCATGCCGGGCTCGGGTCCTTCGCCCGCGCGGCCCTGCTGCGTCCCCTGACGGCCCGTTGGGAGATCGAGGTCGCCGCGGCCAGCGCGTCGATCGCGGCGCGCAACTCGCGCGCGAGCACGTCGAGATCTGACAGCGCGTCGTAGTCCGCGAGCAGGCCGAAGCCCAGGCGCCCGTCGTAGCTGACGACGGCGATCCCGAGCGCCTGGCGCTCGGGGATCGGCATGACGGGGTAGAGCGCGCGCATGCGGCGCCCGAGGACGTACAGCGATGTCTGCGGACCGGGCACGTTGGTCACGACGAGGTTGTAGCCCTGCTGTAGCTGCGCGAGGCGGGCGGCCTGGCTCATGATCGTCGGCGACGCGAGTCCGTCGATCTCCGTCAGGCGGCGCGCTCCGACGGCGTCGCGCGTTTCGACGAGGTCGGCCAGCGACCGGCGGATCGCGTGCACCTGGGCGACGGGATCCTCGACGCCGACGGGTAGCGGCGCCGCCAGCGCCCGGACCACGTTGCCCAGTGCGGCATCCTCGGAGTCGGCGGGCACCGCGATCGGCACCAGGGCGCGCAGCACGAGGTCGCGCGTGTCGACGGCACGGTGGCGCAGGTAGCGTCCCAGCGCTCCGGCGACGACCCCGAGCACGGCGTCGTTGACGGTGCAGCCGAGCGCGTTCTTGATCGCCTGCAGCTCGGAGAGCTCGGCGTTGACCCAGGTGTAGCGGCGGTGCGGGCCGACCTTGACGTTCAGCGGCGTCTGCGGTGCGGAGCTGCGGGCGGCGAAAGCGAGGACTCCGGCGTCGGACAGGCGGTCGCGCGCCCGGTCGACGAGCTTGCGCGGCACCTCGAGCGCGCCGCGCGCGCCCTCGGCCAGCGCCTGCGGATGTGTGGCGCGTTCGATGATCGCGTCTGAGAGCAGCTGTGCGGACGTCGGCAACGGCCGCGCGACCCAGGCGTACTCGGGCGGTGGTGGAGGCGACGCGTCGGGCTCGGCGTCGAACAGCACCTGCGTGATGTCGACGGCGGAGATGCCGTCGACGAGCGCGTGGTGGCTCTTGAAGATCAGGGCGAAGCCGCCATCGCCGAGCCGGTCGACGAGCCACATCTCCCACAGCGGCTTTGTGCGGTCCAGCGACTGCGCGAAGATCCGACCCGCGAGCACCTTCAGCTGCTCGTCGTCGCCGTGCGCGGGCAGGCCCGCGTGGCGCAGGTGGTAGCGCAGGTTGAAGTGCGGATCGTCGACCCAGACCGCGCGGCCCTGGTTCATCGGCACCTCGGCGAGGCGCTGGCGAAAGCGCGGCACGAGGTACAGCCGTGCCTCGACGTGCTCGCGCACCTCGTCCCATGACGGGGCCGGCCCGTCGAACACCGCGATCGACGCGACGTGCAGCCGCGCGCCCGCCTTCTCGCGCGCGAGGAACGATGCATCGACGGCGGAGATCCTGTGCCCGTGGGCCATCAGGGTCGAGTGTACGGAGACCTCCGCGCGACCCGTCATCGTTCACCGTCGATGCCGCCGATCGCCCACCTCGACATCGATGCGTTCTACGCGAGCGTCGAGCTGCAACGCCGGCCCGGGCTGCGCGGGCTGCCGGTGATCGTGTCGGGCAGCGGGCCGCGCGCGGTCGTGACGACCGCCTCCTACGAGGCGCGCCGCTACGGGATCGGCTCGGCGATGCCGGCGTCGCGGGCGCTGCGCCTGTGCCCCGACGCCGTCGTGATCGCGCCGGACTTCCCGGCCTACCGGGAGGCGTCGGCCGCGGTCATGGATCGCGTGCGCGCCCAGGTCGAGCGCGTGGAGGTCGTCGGCCTCGACGAGGCGTACCTCGACCTCGACGGGCTCGTCGCGCCGCGCGCGGCGATGCGCCGCCTGGTGCTGGAGATCCATGCGCACACGGGCCTGGACTGCTCGATCGGGATCGGCCCCAACCGCCTCGTCGCGAAGGTCGCCTCGGATGCGGAGAAGCCGCGCGGCTTCGTCTGCCTCACCCGCGAGCAGGCCTGCGAGCGCTTCGCCGCCTGCACGCCCGGCCTGGTGCCCGGGATCGGGCCGAAGACCCTGGCACGCCTGCAGCACATGGGGATCACCACGCTGGCCGAGCTGGCAAGCGCCGCACCCGACGCGCTGGTCGCGCGGTTCGGCTCGCGCCACGGGCCGGACCTGCAGGCCCGAGCGCGGTTTGAGGGCTCGGCGACGCTGACGCCGGTGCGCATCGCCGTGTCGGAGTCGCGCGAGAGCACCTTCGACGCCGACATCGCCGATCCCGTCCGCCTGGAGGGCGCGCTGAGCGAGCTGGCCGGCCAGCTCTGCCGGCGGCTCGCCGAGCAGCAGCGACGCGGGCGGACGATCGCGATCAAGGTGCGCCTGGACGACTTCACGACCGTGACGCGCGCGCGCACGATCAACGCGTTCACCAATGATGCCGCCGTCGTGCGCGGCGTCGCGGTCGCACTGCTGCGCGAGTACGCGCCCGCGCGTCCGGTGCGCCTGCTCGGCGTCCGCGTCGCGGGCTTTCAGACCGGCGATCGCGCCGAAGCGGCAGATCAGCTCGCCCTGCCGTTGTAGCGTGCAGGCGGTGCCCCGCGCCGATTCGCACGTCTAGCGCTTGTCGTTCGTCCTGCACTGCCCGAACTGCGGACCGCGTGAGGTCACGGACTTCGCCTTCGGGGGCGAGCTGACCTCCCGTCCGCGATCGCGCCCGTCAGAGCGCGAGCTGCACGCCTACGTCTACATGCGCCGCAACGTCGCCGGCCCCCAGCGCGAGTGGTGGCAGCACCGCTCCGGCTGCCGCGCGTGGTTCGTCGCCGAGCGCGACACGACCTCCAACGTCGTGATCTGGACCGCGCTGCCCGAGGACGTCCCCGAGGCGGCGTCGTGACGCGCATGGCGCCACAGCCGGGCGAGCGGATCGATCGCCGCAGGCCGCTGCGCTTCAGCTTCGACGGCGAGAGCGTCGAGGGGCTGGAGGGCGACACGATCGCGTCGGCCCTGTTCGCCGGCGGGCGGCGCGTGTTCTCGCGCAGCTTCAAGTACCACCGCCCGCGCGGCCTGCTGTGCTGCAGCGGCGCATGCGCGAACTGCCTGGTCGCCGTCGACGGCCGGCCCGGCGTGCGCGCCTGCACCGAGCCCGCGCGCAGCGGGATGACCGTCGAGCACCTCAACGCCTGGCCGTCACTGGAGCGTGACGCCATGCGCGCCGTCGATAAGTTCGGCGGGCCGTTCACGCCGCCGGGCTTCTATTACAAGACGATGATCCGCCCGCGCCGCCTGTGGCCAGTGTTCGAGTGGGGCCTGCGGCGCATCGCCGGGCTGGGCAGTCTGACCCGCAAGGACGAGCGCGAGTGGCGCACCTCCTACCGGCGCCGCCATGCCGACGTGCTCGTCATCGGTGGCGGGCTGGCGGGCCTGTGCGCCGCGGTCGCCGCGGCGCAGCTCGGCGCGGACGTCGTGCTCGTCGACGACGGCGCGCAGGCGGGCGGCCGGCTGCTGCACGAGGGCTCCCACGACCGTGCCCGCGAGCTTGCCGGAGCTGTACGCGGGGCCGGGGTGGAGGTGCTGACGGGCGCCGCAGCACTCGGCTACTACGACGGCCTCGTCGCGGTGCGCCAGGGCAGCGTCTTGCATCAGATCCGCGCACGCGCGCACGTCGCCGCGACCGGCACGATCGATCAGCCGCTCGTGTTCCCCGGAAACGACCTTCCCGGCGTGATGACCTCCGACGGCGCGCGCCGGCTCGCCGCGCTGTACGCGGTGCGTCCCGGCTCGCAGGCCGTCGTGGCGACGACCGGCGACCGCGGGCTGCAGGCCGCGCTCGCGCTGCACGAGGCGGGCGTGCGGATCGTGCTCGTCGCCGACGAACGCGACGCGGCGGGCACGCCGCTGGCGCTGGCGCTGGCCGAGCGCGACATCCCCCTCATCATGGCAGCGGCGATCGCCGGCGCCACGGGCGACGATGCCGTCGAGCAGGTGACGGTGTCGGACATCGCCGGCATCGCCGGCGAGCGGACCGTGCAGTGCGACCTGCTCGTCGTCTCCGGCGGCTCGCTGCCCGCGACGTCGCTGCTGGCGCAGGCGGGAACGACGATGGCGTTCGAGCCCGGCAGCGGCCAGTTTCTTCCCGGTGAGACGCCGGCGCACGTGCAGGCCGCCGGAGAGCTGGCCGGCGTCGGTGGCGACGACGCCATCGAGCTGTCCGGCACCCTCGCCGGGGCCCGCGCGGCGCGCGCGGCCGGCGCCGCCGCAGGCACGGCGGTCGATGGCCGCATCGCCGAGCAGCAGGCCGAGCTGGATGCCCTGCGCCCGCGGGCGGCGACGCCGGCGGTCGCGCCCGCGCCCTGCCCGGGAGGCGGACCGCAGGGCAAGGCCTTCGTCTGCCTGTGCGAGGACGTGACCGACAAGGACATCGCCTATTCCGTCGCCGAGGGCTATGACTCGATCGAGCTCTCCAAGCGCTACACGACGGTGACGATGGGGCCCTGCCAGGGCCGGATGTGCCAGCTCGCGGCGATCCGCGCGCTCGCCCGGCAGACCGGCGTCGCTGCGCCCGCGGTCGGCCAGACGACCGCTCGCCCGCCATGGACCCCCGTCCCGATGGGCGTTCTGGCCGGCCGCCCGTTCACGCCCGCCAAGCGCTCGCCGATCCACCCGCGCCACCGTGCCCTGGGCGCGAACGTCATGTGGGCTGGCGACTGGCGGCGCCCCTACGACTACGGCGACCCCGCCCGCGAGGTGCGCGCCGTGCACGACGCCGCGGGGATCATCGACCTGTCCTCGCTGGGCAAGCTGCTCGTGCAGGGGCCGCAGGCGGGAGAGCTGCTGGACCGCCTGTATCCCAACCGCCTGTCGAACCTCAAGCCCGGCAGGCTGCGCTACGGCGTGCTGGGCTCCGACGCCGGGCGGATCATGGACGACGGCACGGTCTTCCGCCTCGACGAGCAGAGCTTCTACGTCACGACGACGTCCAGCGGCGCCGGCGCCGTCGAGGAGTGGTTCACCTGGTGGCTTGCCGACTGGCGCCTGGATGCCCACGTCACCGACCTCACGCAGACGCTCGCGGCGGTCAACCTGGCCGGTCCGCGCGCTCGCGCGATCCTCGAGCCGCTTACCGACATCGACTGCTCGGCGCAGGCCTTCGGCTACCTCGACGGCCGCCAGGGCCATGTCGCCGGGATCCCGGCGCTCGTGCTGCGGATCGGCTTCGTCGGCGAGCTCGGCTACGAGATCCACGTCCCGGCCGCCCACGGTCTCGCGCTGTGGGACGTGCTCGTCGATGCGGGCACGCCGGACGCCATCCAGCCGTTCGGGATGGAGTCCCAGCGCGTGCTGCGCCTGGAGAAGGGCCATGTCATCGTCGGCCAGGACACCGACGGGGAGTCCAACCCGTACTCGGCGGCGATGTCCTGGATCGTCAAGCTCGACAAGGACGAGGACTTCGTCGGGCGCTGGGCGCTGGAGCTCGCCGCCGAGCGCGAGCATCCCGAGACGCTCGTCGGCTTCCGGATGTCCGGCGGCGTCGTGCCGCACGAGGGCGCCGCGGTCGTCGTCGACGGGGCGCCCGCGGGCCGCGTCACGAGCGCGCGCCACAGCGAGCGCCTCGGGACCGCGATCGGGCTGGCGTGGGTGCCGGCCGCGCTGTCGCACGCCGGCGCGCGGATCGTGATCGTCGACGAGGGCACGCAGCTGAGCGCCGACGTCGTGCGCGGCGCGTTCTATGACCCCGACAACGAGCGCCAGCGTGACTGAACACGCCTTCCTCAGCCCGCATCGCGCGGAGGCGCACGCGGGGCGGACGCCGGTCGCGTGCAGCCCGCTGGAGCACGATCTGGTGCGCGCCGGTGCGCACCTGGAGGTGCGCGACGGCTGGCGCGTGGCAGCGCGCTTCGGCGCGGTCGCCGACGAGCTGCACGGCGCCCGCTGCACCGTGGCGGTCTCCGATCGCTCGTGGCTGGGGGCGATCGAGGTGCAGGCGCCGACGCCGCAGCTCGCCGAGCTGGTCGGCGCAGCCCTACAGCTCGGTCGGGCGCGCCGCGACGCCGACGGGGACTGGTGGTGTCCGCTCACGCCGCGACGGCTGCTCGTCGTCACGCCGCCGTCGCGGGTCGCGAGCCTGCACACCCGCCTCGCCGAGGCCGCCGGCGCGCTGGAGCATGCCTCGGTCGTCGATGTGACGGCGGGCATGGCCGCGATCCTCGTCGCCGGCCCGCGCGCCCGCGATCTGCTCGCGACGCTGAGCGCCCTGGACCTGCGTGCCGCGTCGGCGCCGGTCGGCGCGCTGCGCCCCGGCTCTGTCGCGCGCGTCCCGGCGATCGTCCTGCACGAGCGCGAGGCACGGTTCCTCGTGCTGTTCGGCGCCGCACAGGCGGAGTACCTGTGGACGGTCATCACCGACGCGGGCGAGCCGCTGCAGGCGGTGCTCGCCGGCAGCGACGCGATCGAGGCGCTCGATGCGTGACCTGCTGCGACGCCACCGGATGTGGCGCCCGCGCGGAAAGCTTGCGTCCTCCTACGACGTCGTCATCGTCGGCGGCGGCGCGCACGGCCTGGCGACGGCCTACGAGCTCTCAAAGCTCGGCATCACGAACGTCGCCGTGCTGGAGCGCAACTACATCGGCTCCGGTGCCGCCGGTCGCAACACGACGATCCTGCGCTCCAACTACCGCACGCCCGAGGGCGCGCGCTTCTATGACGCGAGCGTCAAGCTCTACGAGCAGCTGGGCTCGGAGCTTGACTTCAACCTGCTGTTCTCCCAGAACGGCCACCTGACGCTCGCGCACACCGACCGCTCGGTCTTCGTCATGCGCGAGCGCGCCGAGGTCAACCGCCTGCTGGACATCGACAGCCGCTTCATCGGCCCCGACGAGGTCCAGGCCCTCGCGCCACAGATGCAGGTGCGCCGCGACGCGACCTATCCGATCATGGGCGCGCTCTATCACCCGCCGGGCGGCATCATCCGCCACGATGCAGTCGTCTGGGGCTACGCGCGCGCCGCCGACCGCGGCGGCGCGGAGATCCACCCCTACACCGAGGTGACGGGCGTCACGCGGGCCGGTGGGCGCGTCACCGGAGTCACGACCAACCGCGGGCCGATCGCGTGCGGGACGGTTGTCAACGCGACCGCCGGCTGGAGCACGCTCGTCGCCGACATGGTCGGCGTGCGGCTGCCGATCACGACGCACATCCTGCAGGCGTTCGTCACCGAGCCGCTCAAGCCGCTGCTGGACGTCGTGATCGTGTCCTCGCAGATGCACGTCTACATCTCCCAGACCGACCGCGGCGAGATCCTCGTCGGCGCGGAGATCGAACCGTGGACGACCTACCGCATGAACGGCACGCTGAACTTCCTGCAGGAGGCCACGCGCCACACACTCGAGCTGTTCCCGCAGCTGGAGCACGCCAACGTCCTGCGCAGCTGGGCCGGCCTGTGCGACGTGAGCCCCGACTACAGCCCGATCCTCGGAGTGACCGACGTCGACGGCTTCGTCGTCAGCTCCGGCTGGGGAACCTACGGCTTCAAGGCCACGCCGATCGTCGGCAAGACGCTCGCCGAGCTGATCGCCACGGGCCGAACGCCGCCCCTGATCGCGCCGTTCGGGTTGGAGCGCTTCTACACCGACTCGCTGGTCTCCGAGGCTGCGGCAGCGGCTGTCAGCCACTGAGCCCGCGCCTGGGGCGACCACGTCTTGACGTTCGTAGTTTGCGGCTCGGGACAGCTACCCAAGCAGGGAGTGGGTACCCCGTGTTGCCGGGCTTGACGGGCGCCGTGACCGCGTGAGCTAAGAGCGTGACGAGGGGCTTGCCGACAGCGGGCGTCAGCGCGTTGGCTGTTCGTGGGTCTCGCCGATGTCGCTGGTTTGCTCGTCGAGGGCGCTCATAGCTGCGTGGTAGGTGGCGGTGCGCCATGCGTAGTACGTACTCAGCGGGATGTGGTGTTCGTCGCAGACGTCTTGGACGGTGCGCTCGCCGGCGGCGGCGCTGAGGACGATCTGCAGTTTGTGGCTGGCGTCGGGTTCGTCAGCCTGTTTGGCGGTCGGTGCCGGCGGGGTGTCGGGGACTCCGAGTTCATCGCGGATCAGGCGCCCGCCGCGGAACGTGCCGGCGGCGATCGCCATGCCGGCGGCGACGAGGATGATGTCCTTGAGGACGTATTGGCCCTCGAGCGTAGGTGCGTGGTACGGGCCGCTGAACAGGCGTCCGGTGAGGAGCACGAGTGGAGCGAGAATCCCGATGAACTGGACGACGAGCAGCCAGACGGCGACGCGCATCCAGCGGTTGGCGAGCAGGCAGATCCCGATGAAGCACTCCAGCGCGGCGATCGCGACGATCGCGACTTCCCAGGGGATCAGGCCGAACGTCAGCAGGTCGATCGTCTTGATCGACAGGCCTTGGGCGGGACTGACGTCGGGGAAGAACTTCAGTACGCCGAAGCCCAAGAAGATCGCGCCGACGGTGATCCGCAGTGCCTTGATGGCGTGACGGACCAGCAGGCCGTGCAGCTTCTCCTCGATCGTGACGAGGCGTTCGCTAAGCATGCTCATGATCGCTACTGCGGAGGCGACGTGCCGACCGGTTCACGTTTGTTTCGAGGATGCGCCGGGGACGGGACCGGAGGTTCCTAGGACGCGACACGGTCGATGTCGCCGCGTAGCCGTTGCAGGCCGAGGCGCATGCGTCCCTTGACGGTGCCCGCGGGAAGGTGCAGGTGCTCGGCGATCTCCGTGTGGGTCAGCTGGCCGTAGAAGGCGAGCGTGATGACCTCTCGCTGCGCGTCGGGGAGTTGGGCCAGCAGATCCAGCAGATCGTGCGCCTCGGCGCGCCCGGCGACGAGCTCGGCGACGTTGCTGGGCGCGGGCAGCGTGTGCAGGCGCTCGTCGCTGGCGCGGTGCGCGGCGTGCGGGGCGTTGCGGCGAGCGATGTCGATCGCTCGGTGACGCGCGATCGTCAGCACCCACGCAGCGACCTTGCCGCGCTGCTGTTCGTAGCTTTCGCGGGTCGCCCAGATCGAGATGAAGGTCTCCTGGACGGCTTCTTGGGCGCGGCCGTCGTCGCCACAGACCGACCGCGCGATCCAATAGGCCCGGTCGCAGTAGCGGTCATACAGCACCCCGAGCGCGTCGACGGACCCGACCTTGACGTCCGCCATGACCTCGTTGTCGTCGCCCGCGCCGCGGGCCGCGTCTGTAGCGGCACTCATGCGAGGCTCGTTGCCGCGGCGAGCGGGGTTGCGTCGAGGAAGAACAGCTCGGCCGCGACGCCGGGAGCGGTCTGGTTGGCGCTCATGAACGCGACGACGCGGCGGTGCGTCAGCCGTTCGACGGCGGCGGTGAACTCGTCCTGGGTGTCGGTCTGAAACGCGACGCGCCCGTCGATGACGACAGCGCTCGAGCCGGCGCCGATCAGCGTTGCCTCGTGCTCGGTGAGGATGTTCTCCAGAACGCAGAGCACGACGTTGTCGTTGATGTAGGTCGTCGCGGTCGTGCGATCGTGCCCGTACACCAGCGCGTACAGGGCGGCGATCTCCGAGGAGATCGCCTGGGTCAACGCCGACGCCACGGCCAACCCCCGGTGCGATCCAAAGCGACCGTGGACGGGTGGCCCCGCGGGGCTCTCCGGGTGCTCAACGTGGCCGCGCAGCGCAAGGTTCTGGGATGAGATGAGCGATGTCGAAGAGCTCCTGGTGTGAGGGTCATGCGCGGCCGGGGATGTGCTCGATGAGCGCGAGTTGGTGCGGTAAGGCGCCCAGCGCGGTCGCTACGCGCCAGCGACAGAAGCCCAGCCGCTGCGCCCGGGTCACGATGTCGACGAGCTCGCGGGTGGCCTGGCCAACCTCGGCGGGGTCTGCGTGGTGGGACCCGGTCATGCGGCGAAGGGCAAGGTGTCGGCGCCGGCGAGCGCGAAGACGCGCTGAATCTGCGGTGGGCCGGGTCGCAGTCGCAGCCGCTTGGCGGTTGTCCTGCAGCGCGCGTCGGCTCGAGCGATGAGATGCACGCCGCTGCTATCGACGAACGTCAGGCCCGCAAGGTCAACGATGACCTGCTCGACATCGGTTGCCTCGACGGTCCGCAGCGCGTCTTCGACACGTTGCGCGGTGGCGACGTCGAGCTCACCGATCACGGCGACCACGTGGGTGCAGTCGCGGCGCTGGGAGCGGATCGTGAGCTGACCGGCCGCCAGCGTCTCCTGCACGCGCGATCGGCGGAGTGCGTCGCCTGCCGGTGCGGCGAGCTGCAGACCGCTCGTCGCGCGGCCCGCGGCCCGTGACGGAGCATCGGTCCGCGCCGGCGCGCCTTCGACGGTGCGACTGGTGCTCAGGCTGCGGTATGCAAGCGGTTTGGGCATTGGACTCCGGAGTCGGGGAAACCATCAGACCTCGGAAGTCAGAATCATGCTGCCCGTGCCCCGTTATCGGGAGGCGCCGACCTCACCTTCATGCCCTCTGCCCGTTGACGATACACACCGGTCGCGCGAACACCAGCAGGCTTCATCAGCACGAAACAATCAGGCGACGCGCGAGGACGCCTCGCGCGCGCCCGCGCCACGCTCCCCGGACCGGGGAGCGTCAGGCCGCAGGCGCGGACTGGGCGGCCGCCCCGTTGTCGTCGAGCAGGTCAGTCGGAGCCAGGATGAAGACCTCGCACATGATGTCCGGGCCCTGCTGGTTGCCGCTCATGAACCCGATCACGTCACGACCGGTCGCGGCTTTGATCACGGCTTCGAA
>Ga0136625_1000028_pt1 | contig 31255 bp, 34 predicted proteins | sample AntDrymUQ4832306_2_FD_104672 | JGI IMG/M metagenome (GOLD analysis project Ga0136625, IMG submission 104672) | Polar desert sand microbial communities from Dry Valleys, Antarctica - metaG UQ483 (23.06) | ecosystem: Environmental > Terrestrial > Soil > Desert | place: Antarctica: Dry Valley...
CGGCGCGGCCCAGGGTCGATCGGCGGCGCACCCGCAGGGTGGACCCTTCGAAAGCCGCCGATCGGCGCTGGGCCGTGATCGGCGGCTGGGATTCGCCGCGAGGATCGGTGGATCCAGGCTTAGCGAGTCCCGACGCGCCGGCAACGGCAAAAGGCGCGGCGTACGCGCCGCCTCGCCGCGCCTGACGGCCTATGATCGTGGCAATTCTGTCTGTGACAGACCGCTCTCTCCAGGCCACCGTGCAATCCACCTCGCGCCAGACCCTCGATGCCCCGATCCCCGCAACCTGCCTGGGCGCCGGGGCGATGCTCACCGAGCGCGACGGCCACACGATCGTCGCGCACTACGGATCGCCGCCCGGCGAGCTCGCCGTCTGCCTGAAGAGCGTCGGCCTCGCCGACCGCTCGGACATCGGAACGCTCGAGCTGCGCGCACCGGCGACGGTGCTCAATCGCGTCCTGTCGGCCCGCCTCGGCGACCCGCCCGTGGCCCCCGGCGCGGCGCGACGCATGGACGAGGTCTGGTACATGCGAGTGGAGGAGCGCAAGGCGCTGCTGATCGGCCGCCACGCGGCGCTGGCGGCCGTTCCCGCCCTCGGCCGGGGGCCCGATCGCGCCGAGCTGTCGCGCAAGGACATCGGCGCGAACGTCCGCGTCATCAGCGTCATCGGTCCGCGAGCGGGACGCCTGCTGGCCGCCGCGAGCCTGCCGGACGATCTCGCGATCGGGGCGATCGGACGCGATCCGCACGACGCCGCGGTGCTCGCGATGCTGCGCGAGAGCCAGCGGCGCATCCTCGTGCTCGTCCGCGCACCGGCGATCGACGCGGTCTGGTCGCGACTGCTCACCGCCGGCGAGCCGCTGGGTGCGGCGTTCGTCGGCTGCGACGCGCTGGCGCTGCTCGGCGCGGGCATGTTCGACAGCGCGTAGCCGTGCCTGCGGCGCCCAGGCCGCTGCTACCGTCCGCTGCATGACCGAACCGGCGCCCGACTACTTCACCAAGCACGTCTCGGAGGTCGATCCGGAGATCGCCGATCTCCTCGCGGCGGAGGCTCGCCGCCAGGAGACGACCCTCGAGATGATCGCCTCGGAGAACTTCGTTCCCCAGGCGGTCATGGACTGTCACGGCTCCACGCTGACCAACAAGTACGCCGAGGGCCTGCCCGGCAGGCGCTACTACGGCGGCTGCGAGCACGTCGACGTCGTCGAGACGCTGGCGATCGCGCGCGCGAAGGAGCTCTTCGGCTGCGAGCACGCCAACGTGCAGCCCAACGGCGGCGCGAGCGCCAACGCGGCCGCGATGATGGCGATGATCAAGCCCGGCGACAAGATCCTCGGCATGCGCCTGGACCACGGCGGCCACCTGACGCACGGCATGAAGCTCAACTTCTCGGGCAAGCTCTACGAGGTCGTCGCCTACGGCGTCTCGGACGAGGACTCGCGCGTCGACATGGACGCGCTGCAGAAGCAAGCCGAGCAGGAGCGCCCGCAGCTGATCATCGGCGGCTGGTCGGCCTACCCGCGCCAGCTCGACTGGGCGCGCATGCGCGAGATCGCCGACTCGGTCGGCGCGCTGTTCATGGTCGACATGGCGCACTTCGCCGGCCTCGTGGCGGCGGGCGAGCATCCCAGCCCGATCCCGCACGCCGACGTCGTCACCACGACGATCCACAAGACGCTCGGCGGCTCGCGCGGGGGCATGATCCTCTGCACCGAGGCATGGGCGAAGAAGATCAACACCGCCGTCTTCCCCGGCCAGCAGGGCGGGCCGCTGATGCACATCATCGCCGGCAAGGCGGTGTCGCTGAGGATCGCGGGCACCGAGCTGTTCAAGGACCGCCAGCAGCGCACCCGCAGCGGCGCGGCGGCGCTCGCCGACGAGCTGCTGGACGTCAGCATCAACGTCCTCACCGGCGGGACCGACGTGCATCTCGTGCTCGCGGACCTACGCGACTCCGAGCTCTCCGGCCAGGACGCCGAGGACCGCCTGCACACGATCGGGATCACGGTCAACCGCAACGCGGTGCCCAACGACCCGCGCCCGGCGATGGTCACCTCCGGGCTGCGCATCGGCACCTCCGCGCTGGCGACCCGCGGCATGGGCGTCGAGGACTTCCGCGAGATCGGACAGGTCATCGGCACCGCGCTGACCGGCGGCTTCGGAGAGGCCGAGCAGGCCGAGCTGTCCGAGCGCACGCGCGCGCTCGCCGAGCGCTACCCGCTCTATCCGCACCTGACGCCGGCTGCGGTGTAGCGCGAGCTCACCGCCGCGCCGCGAAGGCTGCCCTCAGGCGGCTGTCGCCAGCGTCGCGAGCGCGAGGTTGTCGAAGATCGCCGCGACCGAGCGCGACCGGTTCAGCGAGTAGAAGTGAAAGCCGGGGACGCCGAAGCGCAGCAGGGCCTCGCACTGCTCGGTCGTGTAGTCGATGCCCAGCTGCACGGCCGCGTCGGCGTCGTCCTCGACCCTGGTGAGCGTCTCGTCCAGGCGCGGCGGGATCTTCGACCCGCACATCGACGCGAAGCGCCGGCACTGCGCCGCTGACTGGATCGGCAGCATGCCGGGCACGATCGGCACCTCGACGCCCAGCGCGCGCAGGTCCTCGACGTAGCGGTAGTAGTCGTCGTTGTCGAAGAACAGCTGCGTCACGACCGCGTCCGCGCCCGCGTCGACCTTCGCCTTGCAGTAGCGCAGATCGGACTCGCGGCTGACCGCGCGCGGATGCACCTCGGGGAAGCCCGCGACGGCGACCGAGAACCAGTCCTCGCGCAGCGCGAGCGCATCCTCGACGAGCTCGCGGGAGTGGTGGTAGCCCTGCGGATGGGGCGTCCAATCGTCCTCCGCCGTGCCGGCGGGCGGGTCGCCGGCAAGCGCGATGATGTTCTCGACGTCGTTGTCGAGCAGGTACTCCAGGACCCCGTGGACCTGCGACTTGGGCTGGTTGACGACGGTCAGGTGGCACATGACCTCGAGCTCGGCCGCGTGACGCAGGCGCTTGACGATCTCAAGCGTCGTGCCCTGCGTCGATCCGCCGGCTCCGTAGGTCACCGAGCAGAACGCCGGGCGCAGCTGCTTGAGCTCCTCGACCGCGCCGAACAGCCGCTGCACGCCGGCATCGTCCTTCGGCGGATAGAACTCGACGGAGAACGTCTTGCCCGGCTGGGCGTAGATGTCGCGGAGCTTCACGGCGGGGTCCTCGTCACTGGTGGCGGCGGGAGACGACGAACTTCTCGTCGTTGAACCATAGGCCCCCGTGCTTCTGGAGCACCTCCCGCGTCGCCTGCAGGTAGGTCCCGTCCTTGACCACCTCGTCGAGGCGCTCGTCCTCGACCTGGTTGACGTAGATGACCGCGTTCCACGCCGCGAACAGCGTCGAGGTGCCGATGCGGTTGCCGATCTCCGATGGCAGCGTGTGCATGTGGTACTGAAACAGCGAGGACTTGTCGGGGGGCGTGGCGAGGTTGAAGTCGCCCGACTCGTCGCCGAGCTCGTCCTCCAGGGCGCGCAGCAGCTCATGGCGCCCGACGGTGAACGGCTGCTCGCCGGGCCACAGCTTCTGGACGACCTCGAGCGACGGATCCTCGCCGTAGGACTGCAGCGTCAGCATGCGCCCACCCGGTGCGAGGCTGCGCGCGAGCGGCGCGAGCACCTTCTCGGCCTTGAACTTCGCGGGCATCTTCGCGCGCCACGGCTGGGAGGCGAGCACGAAGTCGTAGTCGCCGAACGGCCTGCCAGGCTTCGGGATCACGGCGTCGAGCATGAACTCGTGGTCCTCGCGGAAGACGACGAGCGCCGTCGGGCGCACGTAGATCGGGTTGCCGGTCTTCGGGCTGGGCCTCGTCTGCCACCCGTGCGCGAGGATCGGGCCGAGCGCCTCGATCTGCTCGACGTACTCGTGGGAGGAGCGCCCGCCGAGGCGCACCGTCTGCCAGTTCATCGGCTCCGAGCCGCCGGGATGATCGTCGCCCGCGACCAGCCGCGGCGCGTCGCGATAGTTGAGGTTGGTGATGACGAGCACCGTCTGCGGGTGCTCGTAGAAGCGATCGGGCATCTTCTCCAGTCCGAGGCGCACGTCCTCGAGGCTGATCTCCTTGGCGACGGCCAGCAGCGGGACCGTCGGGTGGTAGCGATGCGCGCTGGCCAGGACCCGCGAGAGCACGTTCCCGTCACCCATGCCGGCGTCGAAGATCCGCAGCGCGGGTGGCCGTGGAACGATCTCGCTCAGCTCATCGGCGGCCTTCCCGGCGACGACGGCCTTCTCGTTGCACGTGTTGACGAACGCGAGGTACTTCTGGCGGTTGTCGTAGAAGCGAAACGGCGGCTTGGCAGGCGCAGCCTCCTCCTCCGGCTGCTGCTCCGCTGGACTCGCGGTGGTGCTCATGGCTGCCTCCTCGTGAAGGCCGGTGCGGCGGACCGGCGACGGGCGGGCCGGAAGCCCTCCGGATGCATCCTGTGGATGAGCGAAAGATACCGTCTTGTCTACCAATCCGTCGAAGGTGCTCTATGCGCCAATTTCATCGTTTCCCTCGGGGCAGGCAGACCTCCTGAGCAGGCTTACAGCAGTCGATTTGAGCAACCGCCGGGCAACAAGGAGTTTCTCGACTGCGGTCCCGGCAGCAGGCCCGATCTGGCCGTTGGGCAGGGTTCGGTCGGCGATGACCGATAGCGTGAGTTCTTGGGTCCATCGGAGTCGACCTAACGGCGGCTCCTGCGTGCCGGGTTCGAATGACGTCCCGGACACCGGTTCAGCGGAGGGGGTGGGATTCGAACCCACGGTACGGGGGTTGCCCGCACAACGGTTTTCGAGACCGCCCGATTCAGCCACTCTCGCACCCCTCCGAGGCACGCCTGGCGCTGCTTCGAGGATAGGAGATCGCCGCGCCGGCGCGCTGCGAGCCCGCGACGTCAGCGGCGCGTGCCGAAGAACTCCGTCAGCAGCGCGGCGCAGTCCGCCGCCAGCAGGCCGGCGGCGACATCGGGCCGGTGATTCAGGCGCGGCTCGGCGAGCACGTCGAGAACCGAGCCGGCCGCGCCGGCCTTCGGGTCGGTCGTGCCGTACACGACGCGCGGAACCCGCGCGAGGACGATCGCGCCCGCGCACATCGCGCACGGCTCGAGCGTCACGTAGAGCACCGACTCCAGCACGCGCCAGGACTGCAGCGCGCCGCTGGCCTCGCGCAGCGCGAGGATCTCGGCGTGCGCCGTCGGATCCTGGCGCAGCTCGCGCTCGTTGTGGGCCGCGCCGATGACCTCGCCGTCGCGCACCACCACGGCGCCGATCGGCACGTCGTCGTGATCCAGCGCCGACTCGGCCTCGCGCAGCGCGAGTCGCATGAAGTACTCGTCGCGGGGAAAGAACGTCGACGCCATTGCGGTCCTCACTATCGCAGCGCCATCGCAAGCATCCATGCGATGCCCGCTACTTCAGCGGCGTATCGTGTTTATGAACGGCATGTACGTACCCCGTGCAGCCTCGCTCTCCCCGGCGCCCGGCCAGTCACCATCACCCCCCTGACACGTCTTTCTCAAGCTCCGCGCCGGCCGCGTCTCGCGCTCGTCGCGGCATGCGTGCTCGTCGCGTGCTCACTCGCAGGCCCGCCCGTCGCGCTGGCCGGATCGGGCTCTGATGAGCGAATTGTCGTGCGCTTCAAGCACGATGTCGGCGCCGGCGCTCGCGCGGCCGTGCGCAGCGCGGCCGGCGTCAGCGTCGCCCGCCGCGACGGCGGCGCCACCGAGCTCGTCAAGGCGCAGGAGGGCGTCCTGGTCGCCTCCGCGATGCGCCGCCTGCGCGCCGCTCGCCCCGTCGCGTGGGTCGAGCGTTCGCTGGTCGCCGGCGCGGCCTATGTTCCCAACGACTCGGGGGTCGCCAGCGCGGCCGGCCCGGCCGGCGGCTGGACCAGCGTCCAGTGGGAGCTCAACGGGCCATTCGGGATCGCCGCACCGCAGGCGTGGTCGCAGGCAACCAGGCTCGGCGGCAGCGGCGGTCGCGGGATCAAGATCGCGATCCTCGACAGCGGGGTCGCCTACTCGGGCCGGGGCAGCTATAGGCGCTCGCCGGATCTGTCGGCGTCGCGCTTCGCCCGCGGCTATGACTTCATCGGCGAGGACCCCTACCCCAACGACGAGTTCGGCCACGGCACGTTCGTCGCGAGCATCATCGGCGCGACGGCGAACAACAACTTCGGCACCGTCGGCATCGCCTACCGCTCGAAGATCATGCCGGTGCGCGTACTGGACTACGAGGGCAAGAGCGACGCGTTCACGATCGCGCGCGGCGTGCGCTACGCCGTCGACCACGACGCCGACGTCATCAACCTGTCGCTCGAGCTGTTCGACTCGCCGCCGCTGCCGCCGACCCCGCGCAGCGTCATGACGTCGCGGACGGTCCGCAGCGCGCTGCGCTACGCACGCTCGGCGGGCGTCATCGTCGTATCGGCCGCCGGCAACAGCTTCGACCTGCGCGTGCCCGGCGGGCACAACGACACGCTCGCGATCAACGTCGGCGGCACGACCGAGCACGGCTGCCTCGGCGACTACTCCAACCACGGACCGGGACTGGACGTCGTCGCGCCCGGAGGGGGGCAGGATGCCCCGCTGACAAGCGATCCGAACTGCTCGCCGCAAGCAATCGCCGGCCGCGACATCTCGGGCGTGAGCTTCGACGCCGACACGCCGAGTCGCTTCGAGATGCTGCCTGGCTTCCGCGGCACCTCGTCGGCAGCGCCGCACGTCACCGGCGTCGTCGCGCTCGTGCTCGCATCGCGCGTGCTGGGCCGCCATCCGACCTCGCGCGAGGTCGAGGAGCACATCGAGAACACCGCCCGCGATCTCGGCGAGTCGGGCCGCGACCGCTACTACGGCGCGGGCCTCGTCGACGCGACCGCGGCCACGAGGTCTAGTTCGTCCGGATGATGAGCACCGAGCACGGTGCGTGGTGGGAGATCTTGTTGGGCACCGAGCCCAGCAGGAAGCGCTTGGCGCCGGTCATGCCCTTGTTGCCGACGACGACGAGGTCCGAGCCGCGCTCCTCGGCGACGTCGAGGATCGCGTCCGCGGGATCGCCCTGACGGGCGAAGACCTCGACCATGACGCCCGCCTCGCGGATCTCGTCGGCGGCCTCGGCGAGCGTGGCCTCGACATCCTCACGCGGGTTGATGATCCAGTGCAGGTCGCGCGGCACCGGAAGGGCCTCGCGCAGACGCACGTCGGAGACCGGCTCGTAGGCGCTGACGAGCTCGATCCGCGCACCCACGGAGGCCGCGATCAGCGTCGCCTGGCGCACCGCCTCGCGCGCGGTGTCCGATCCGTCGATGCCGACCACGATCGAGCTGAACATCGCCAGCTAGACGAGCTTGACGATCGCGATCACGATGCCGGCCAGGACGAAGACGACGATCGCGGCCTGCATCCAGAAGAACATCGGCGACATCAGCGACGCGCCACCGCTACGCCGCCAGCTTCGCGTCGATCTTCGTGGCCGCTTCGCGCGAGCGCTCGTTGAACGTCATCGTGGCCGCGGCGATCCTGCGCCGGGCGAGCTTGAAGCTCGCGGGCGTCGCGTCCTTCAGCGCGCCGACGAAGCGCTCGACGTCGCTGCGCCAGGTGACGAACACGCCCACGAACCGCCGGTGCTCGGCGGCGACCTCGGGCGGCACGTCGATCCGGCGCAGAGCCGTGATCGTATCCTCGATCGCGTCCGCGAAGCGGTTCAGCGCGCGGCGGTTGGCCTGCACCGAGTTGCTCCTCGTGGCGTCCGCCTCGAGCTGCTCCTGATCGGTCTGAAAGCGCATCTGCGCGGCGGTGAGCTCCTCCAGGTAGCGGTTCTTCTCGGTGTTGTCGTCACCACACGCCAGCAGCGCCAGGGTGGCGATCAGCAGCGTGGCGACGGAGGCGATCCACGCTGTCCGAGCCATCGCCGGAGCCTATTGGGTCACGCTACGCGCGCGCTGGAACCCCGACCGAATGGGCTTCCGGGGGAAGGCCCGAGCCCGTCCCGCCCGGCCCGCCGCCGCCCGCGACGACCCGCCGCTTGCGCTCCAGGAACGGACGCTCCACATAGCGATAGGAGAGCGCCGCGATCACGGTCGTCAGCGGCAGGGCGACGACGGTCATGATCGCCACGCGCGTGGCGATGCCCTCGCCGCCACCGAGCGCGTGATCGAGCTCGAGGAGGATCCAGATGTGGGCGAGGTAGAACGAGTAGGAGCGCTCGCCCATCCACAGCATCACCCGGTTGGCAAACAGCCGCGGAGCGCGGCCGGTGCCGAGTTGCAGGACGAGCAGGCCGAAGATCAGCGCGCCCGTGCACAGCGCGGCGAGCAGCGCGCGCTGCCCCAGCGCATGGTGGATCGGCGTCTGGCGCGGGTCGTAGTCGGTGACCGCGTAGGCGACGGCGGCGAGCGCCGCGAAGGCGAACGCCCCCCACGCCAGCGTCCGCGCCGCACGCGGGCGGTCGCGCAGGCGCGCGGCCAGCAGCGGCTCGGCGAGCGCGATCGCCACGCCGGGCATGAACACGTACAGGATCGCCGGCGGGCTGGTCAGCCAGGCGAAGCGGTACTGGTCGACGGCGCGCAGCGCGATGCTCACGACCATCACCGCGCCGGCCGCGGCGATCCCCACCAGCGCGCGGCGCTGCGGTCCGTCCAGGCGCGACGCGGCGCGTGCCGCCAGCCACGCGGCGATCGGGATCAGGACATAGAAGCCGACCTCCGCGCCGATCGACCATGCCGGCCCGATCGGCACGCCGGCCGGGCCGCCGGCCTGACCCTGCACGAAGAGAAACTGGCCCAGCACCTGCCACGGCTCGCTGGCGTTCTGCGAGCCGGAGGCCAGCGTACCGTCCAGGCCGAAGCGCAGCAGCACGAGCGCCGTGAAGAGGTAGAAGGCGGGCACGACGCGCAGCACGCGGTTGCGCACGTAGGAGCGCAGGCGCGGTGCGGGCGTACCGAGCACGTAGGCGCGCGTGAAGGGCCGGGCGATGAGGTAGCCCGACAGGGCGAAGAACGCGGCCAGCCCGAGGTCGATGTGCCCGAGCAGCGGCGCCGCCCAGCCGTAGGAGCGCACGTTGTTGTCCGGCGCCGAATCAGCGAGCAGCGCGAGATGCGTGAAGAAGACGAGCAGCATGCCGACCCCGCGCACGCCGTTGCCCGCCAGCAGCGTCCTGATCCCCGGATCGTCCGTTCTCCGGGCAGGCTTCTCGGCGACCTCATCCATGCTCGCAGCGACGGTACCGACTCGCGCGGTGCTCGCCGCGCACGTGAGATTCCGGTAAGCCGCGCTCGCTACCGTTCACGGGCACCCAGCGACCGCGAGGCAACCATGCTGAACATCCTCTCCAGGCTCAAGAACACCGACATGCCCGCCGCCGAGTCGGCGCTGCCCGGCCGCGACAGCGCGATGGCGGTGCCCGAGCGCCATTTCGTCCTCGGCACCCCGCTGCGCGGGCCGTTTCCCGAGGACACCGAGCAGGCGATCTTTGGCGCGGGCTGCTTCTGGGGCGTCGAGAAGAGCTTCTGGCAGGCGCAGCCCGGCGTCCACACGACCGCCGTCGGCTACGCGGCGGGCATGACGCCGAACCCGACCTACGAGGAGGTCTGCAGCGGGCGCACGGGCCATAACGAGGTCGTGCTCGTCGTCTTCCGCCCCTCCACGATCGCCTACGAGGATCTACTCAAGCGCTTCTGGGAGGGCCATGACCCGACGCAGGGCATGCGGCAGGGCAACGACGTCGGCCACCAGTACCGCTCGGGGATCTACACGTCGACCGACGGCCAGCACGCCGCGGCGCAGGCCTCGCTGGCGAGCTATCAGGAGGCGCTGAGCGCCGCCGGCCGCGGCGAGATCACGACCGAGATCCTCCCGGCCCCGCCGTTCTACTACGCCGAGGACTACCACCAGCAGTACCTCGCGAAGAACCCGCGCGGCTACTGCGGCGCCGGCGGCACGGGCGTCAGCTGCCCGATCGGGACTCAGACGAAAGCCTAGGCCGGCGCGCCGGACGTCCGGCGCACGTCGGCACGAAAGAGGAAGTGCGTCGCCTGGCCGGCGGCGTCGCGGACCATCGAGATGGTTCCGTCGACGGGCACGAGCAGGCCGCGTTTGTGCATGTACACCGTCTCGATGCCGGCGCTGGCGATCTCGCCGGCGCGCAGCGCGCGAGCGATCTCTTGATGGCTCGGCCTCGGCCTCGGCCAGCCGGGCGAGCGCCTGGGTGTGCTCGGCCTCCAACCGGGCGCGCAGCATCTGTGCGCGCTCGACGAGATCCTCCAGGCCACCGACATCGGCGGCCTCTTCGGGGGCTTCATCCAGCCCGAGCTCCGCGCGTCGCGCCGCCTGCTTTGCCTCGCGGGCGGCTTCGCGGTGGCGCTCCATGCGCTCGCCGACGCCCTCGCGGGTCAGCGGCGGCGCGTCGGAGTCGGAGATCACGACGAGGATGCCCGCCAGGCGCCCTCCGCTGTCGGGCTGCACACCGGTCCTGCAGACGGCCTGCACGGCTTCCAGCGCGCGCTCGTGGCGCATCCGCAGCTCCTCGAGCTGCCAGCTGCCAGCTGTCGGCGTCGCGCGACCCGAGCTCGCTGAGCAGCGAGGTGAACTCCAGCCCAGCGCGAGCGGGACAGACACCACGAGGCAGCGCAGCGAGCGCGTCGACCCGTCCGCGCTCAGGGCCGCGAAGCGCTGGTCGGTGCCGTGCGCATTGCCGTGCAGCAGCTGCTCGAATGCGGCGCGCTGGGCGGGGTCGTCGCCGGACACCAGCAGCTCTGGGACCGGATGGCCGGCGAGCTCCTCGGGGCCCGCGCCGAGCAGCGCGCTCGCGCCGACGCCGCATTCGGCGACGACGCCGTCGGGGGTGCTGAGCACGTAGCTGCCGTCCGCCAGCCCCAGCAGCAGCTGCTCGATGTCGTGATCGATGGGTGGGGCCGCAGACAGCTGCTCGCCCTGAGGGCTCATGCCCCTCCTATCGGCCGGCTGGCTCAGAGGTTGAGCGCGAATCGCGCGGGATGCGAAAGCGTCCGGCAGTGGACGTCTAGGCTGCCACGATGCCCCCGCGACCGGCCGGCGACCCGGATCCGACGCTGCGACCATCGCGCCGGGTGCCGACCGTCGGCATGGAGGTCGCGATCGTGCATCTCGGAGTATCGACCCGCGCGGTCGTCGAGGAGGTCCGCGACGGCGGGCGCACCCTCGTCGCGGGCGGCGAGACCTTCGAGCTCTCGCGGCTGACGGCGCACTTCGTCCGCGCCGGCGACCCGTACTACGGCGTGCGGCTGGCGCTGTCGCCGACCGCGGGAAGCGCCGATCCCGGCTAGTCAGCGTCAACGAACAAGCTGCGGGCTCGGAGTGCCGTCTCGCGGCGCCAGGCGCCACGTGCGATGCTCGACGGGCTGACGCCCGCCTGCGCTCGCCCGCGGCGCCTGGCATCCACGATCCGGCACTCCGATCACCACATCTTGTTCCTTGACGCTTCCTAAGCGCCGCGCTCGGCCGCGACGGCCTTGCGCAGCGCCTCGTCGAAGCCGATCGGTCGCACGTCGAACAGCGCGGCCCCGCTGAGATCGGTGATGACCGTCTCGGTCGACAGGCCCTCGATCAGCGGCCGGGCGACCTGCACGTCGACCGGCGTGACGAGGCCGATCCACAGCGACGACAGCCACGGCGTGACGAACGGCACCGGCAGCTTCGGGCGCGGGCGCTTGCCCAGCGCGACCGCCATGCGGTCGAGCATCGCCGCGTATGGCAGCACGTCGGGGCTGGCGATCTGAATCGCGGCCGGCGGAGGCCGCCACCCCGGGCGCAGCCGCGAGGTAGGCGACGACGTCGTCGATGTCGATAGGCTGCGTGGGGGTCGACAGCCAGCGCGGCACGATCATGAACGGCAGCCGCGCGACGAGGTGGCGCAGCGTGCGGTAGGACTCGCTGCCGGCTCCGACGACCATCCCCGCGCGGAAGTACGTCAGCGGCGGGCCGTGCTCGGCAAGCGCCAGCGCGGTGTTGCGGCGGCTGCGCAGATGCTTGGATCCCGGATCGTCGCCGAGACCGCCGAGGTAGATGACCCGCCCGACACCCTCGCTGGCGCACATCCGGGCGAACGCCTGCGCCGCACGCAGCTCGCGCCGCTCGAAGTCGCCGCCGTCCGCCCCGCGACCCATCGAATGCACGAGGTAGTAGGCGACGTCCGCGCCGCGGCCCGCGCCGGTGAGCGAATCGGCCTGCAGCACGTCGCCCTCATGCAGCTCGAGCTCGTCCACGGGCAGACCGCGGGTGCGCGAGGCGGATCGCACGAGCGCGCGCACCTCGACGCCGTCGGCCAGCAGCCGCGCGCACAGTGTCCTGCCGATGAAGCCGGTCGCTCCGGCGACGAGTGCGCGCACGCCGTCAGCTATACCCAGCCGGAGGGGTCAGTCGCTCCACCACCCCTGGATGATCTCGCCGTCCTTCTCGTGATGCTGGCCGAAGACGAGCAGGTCCAGCCCGTCCGGCCCGGCCTCGAAGGATCGCGTGACCGGCGGGGCGACGCGCAGCGCATCCATCGCGTCGAGCTCCACGATCTCGTCGTCGAGCTTCACGCGCCCGGACCCCGCCAGCACGACGTAGACCTCCTCGGCCTCGTCGTGGCGGTGCGCGAACGGCACCCGAACGCCGGGCTTGATGCGTTGATGACTCAGCCCGACCTGCTGGGTGGCGAGATCCTTGCTCGGAAAGCGGGCCTCCTGTACGTCGCCCAGCCCGAAGCCGGGCGCGCCGTCCTTGACGTCCATGAGGTTCTTGAGCGTGTAGCTGTCCGGCACGTGCGAACCTGCCTTCCGGTAGGCGATGGGGTGCGTGCGACGAGTCTCCCAGGTGATCCCTGAGATGACGGGATCGCTGCGTCGGAGGGCGCTGGTCGCACGCTACAGTCGGGCTTGGACCGGTCAACCGCGGGTGCATCCGTTCAGAGGAGAAGCCGAGTGATCGAGCGGCTGGTGCCCGACAGCGTCGTCGTCGTATCCACGCGCGAGGACCTTGTCGATGACGACCTGTTCGCGGAGGAGATCCGCTCGCTGGGGCAGGCCGTGGACAAGCGCCGGCGGGAGTTCACGACCGGCCGCGTGTGCGCGCACCGAGCCCTGCGGCGGCTGGGCCTGGAAGCGGTCGCGATCGACACCGGGCCGCATGGTGAGCCGCTGTGGCCGACCGGCGTCGTGGGCAGCATCACCCACTGCGACGGATACCGCGCGTGTGCCGTGGCCCGCTGCGAGGGCGTGCGAGCCATCGGGATCGACGCGGAGCCCGACGAGCCGCTTCCCGACGGCGTCTTCGAGCACGTGGCGTTCGGCCGCGAGCCTGCCCTGGTCGCCGACCGCGCAGCCGGCCCGTGCATGGATCGGCTGCTCTTCAGCGCCAAGGAGGCCGTCTACAAGGCGTGGTTTCCCTTGACGGGGCGCTGGTTGGGCTTCGACGATGTCGAGCTGGCGATCGACGCCGGCGGCGGCACGTTTCGCGCCGTGCTACTCGTCCCCGGACCGGTCGTCGACGGGGCGCGCCTGACCGAGTTGCGCGGCCGGTGGTGCGCCGAGAACGGCGTCGTCGCCACCGCTGTGGTCGTGCCGGCGACCGGGCGTTCGCCAGGTCAGGGGCCGTCATGCGACGGCAGGACCGGAGCCGATCTCCCCTGACCGGAACCTCGTCGAGGCGCTACACGAACTGCAGGCACCAGACGGCCCCGCAGAGACCCCCTTCTGGGTCGCACGGTCCTGGGCGCCCCGCTGGCCCTGCGAGGAGGTCTGGCACGCACGGAAGCTCTGCAGCCGGGCTCCTTCCCAGGAGCCCTGACCGTCCCACGCCGGGATCGACGCCGACCGCTACCCCTCTCCGGTCCTAGGTGCGTTCCTGCTCCGTTACTACCGCAAGGCCGATTATCTCGGACGTCTCGCAAGAGCGGTCCCTACCGCGATCGCCGATGATGGCGCTTCCCCCACTTGACCTGGCTCACCCCCAAACGTATGACCGTCGCGCTCGTTGTCGCGGCCTTCGGCGTCTCGTCGATCGGCCTCAGCGGCTCGACGACAGCCGGCGGGCACCCGGCGCAGCCTGCTCATGCCGCGCAAGCGGCGCGCTGATCGGCCGCGACTCGCGGGCCCTCTGCCTGGGTCCGCAGGCCGCGAAGCAGAGCGCGGATCGCGCCGCGTCATCGAATCGCGGGTGTCGGCAGCAGTCGTTCGAGCAGTCGTGGTTCGGCTGGCCAGGCGGCGAGGAGCACGTCGCGCGGTACGGCTCGTGCGGCGTAGCGCAGCAGCAAGACGACAGCGACGACGTCGTCAAGCGGTCCGATGACCGGGAGGAACTCGGGCAGCAGGTCGATCGGCGACAGCACCCAGAGGATCGCGATGAGCAACGCGACCTTCGCACGCCGCGGGACCGCTGGGTTGCCGCGTAGCCGGCGTGCGGTCGTCACACAGGCGGGCAAGAACTCGGCGGCGTCACGCAGCAGTCCGGGCGGAAGCCGCTTGGCCAAGCCGATCATGACCAGCCAGGACCCGATCCAGAGGGTGACGGCGATGATCGCGATCTGCAGGAGTGCGCTCATCTGCGGCCGCTGATGTTCAACGAGTGCGAGCCTTGTCCGCCATGCGCGAATCTTGCGCACGCTGCGCCTGGACAAGGCGCTGGGTGTCGATGGCATACTGCGCACGCATGGAACGGGGTCCGCCCGTCGATCATCGTGACGACGCGTGGCGCGCGCTGGATGCGGCGCGCTGGGATGCGGCGCGCGCGGCCTTTGAGGCCGTGCTGGTGCAGGAGCCCAACTCGCCCGACGCGCTCGAGGGCCTCGGCTTGGCGACGTGGTTTCTCGGCGATGTGAAGGAGGGCATCGCCGCCCGCGAGCGCGCCTTCGAGAACTACGTGCGCGAGCAGCGCTGCAGCGACGCCGCGCGCATCGCCATCTGGGTCTCCCACCAGCACCTCATCGGCGGCCGCGCCTCCGCGGCCCGCGGCTGGCTGGCCCGCGCCGAGCGCGCGGTGAAGGGCATCGTCGACTGCGGAGGACACGGCTGGGTCGCGGTCGAGCGGGCGCGTCACGCGACGAGCGTCGAGCAGCGCATGGAGCACGCCGAACGCGCGATGGCGATCGCGCGCGAACACGGCGACGGCGACCTCGAGGTCTTTGCGCTCAGCGTGCTGGGTCGCGCGCAGGTCGACGCCGGCGATCTCGAGCGCGGCATGCAGCTGCTCGAGGAGGCGATGGCGGCCGCGACGGCCGGCCGTGTCCGCAACATCCACACGCTCGCCGAGGCCTACTGCAACCTCATCATGGCTTCGACGGATGCGGGCGATTGGGAGCGCGCGACGGAGTGGTGCGAGCTCGTCGACAAGTTCGCCCGCGAGCATGGGACGACGCCGCTGCTCGGCGCGTGCCGGACGGTCCACGCCGACGTACTGCTTGCGACCGGACGGTGGGCCGACGCCGAGCAGGCGCTCGAGGACGCACTCCAGATGCACGCCCGATACGTGCCGGCGATGAGCGCGCCGACGCTTGCGGCGATGGCGGTGCTGCGCGTGCGCCAGGGGCGGATGCCCGAGGCCGAGCAGCTGCTCGCCGGGCGCGAGGAGCATCCCGGGTCGCTGCGGGCGCTCGCCCATCTGCGCATCGCGCAGGGGCAGCCGCATGTCGCGTCGGTGCTGCTGGAGCGCGGGCTGCTCGGTGCCGCGGGCGACGCGGTCCGGACGATCCAGCTGCTGGCGCCGCTCGTCGACGCGCGCTTGGCGTGCGGCGAGCTCGACGCCGCGCAGGCGACCGCAGCGCGGCTCGCCGACCTCGCGGCGAGCACGGGGATCGCGCTTGCCCGCGGGCGGGCCGATCTCGCCGCGGCGCGGGTCGCGATCGCGGCCGGGCGCACGAGCGACGCCGCCGATGCCGCGCGCTCCGCGCTCGCCGAGTTCTCGCGGCTGGCGATGCCGCTGGACACCGGCGAGGCGCGGCTGGAGCTCGCCCGCGCGATCGCCGGCGAGGCGCCCGATGTCGCGCTCGAGGAGGCGCGCGTCGCGCACGCCGCGTTTCGCGAGCTCGGTGCCGCGCGCGCGATGGACGAGGCCGCCGCCGTCCTGCGCGATCTCGGCGCCGCCACAGGCGGGCGCCCGCGCGCCGGTGGCGACCTCACCGCCCGCGAGCAGGAGGTCCTCGACCTCGTCGCCCAGGGAATGTCCAACGCGCGGATCGCCCGAACGCTGTTCATCAGCGAGCGGACCGCCGGCCACCACGTCGGGCGCATCCTCTCCAAGCTCGGCGTCAGCAACCGAACGGAGGCAGCGGCGCGAGCCGCAAGACAGGTGCCCCATAGGTAGTTCTGCCGATGTGCGCCGCGGCGCGAGCCTCCATGATCACCGTGGATCCGGCCATCAGTGCCGGTGCGAAAGCGGAGGATTCACATGACGGTCGACATGGCGGACTCCGAGCTCAAGACGCGCCACAGCGCGATGTGGGCCTCGGGCGACTACCCCCTGATGGTCGAGACATTCCTGCTGCCGCTGGGCCCGCGGCTCGTCGAGGCCTGCGGCATCGGCGAGGGCACGCGCGTCCTCGATGTCGCGGCCGGCACCGGCAACGCCTCGATCCCGGCGGCGCAGCGCGGCGCGAAGGTCACCGCCAGCGACCTCACGGCGCCGCTGCTGGAGGCGGGTCGCAACCGCCCCGAGGCGCGGGGCCTGGAGATCGAGTGGATCACGGCCGACGCGGAGAACCTGCCGTTCGAGGACGAGTCCTTCGACGTCGTGATGTCGTCGATCGGCGTGATGTTCGCGCCCCACCACCAGGCCTCCGCGGACGAGCTCGTGCGCGTGTGCCGGCCCGGCGGGACGATCGGGCTCATCAGCTGGACGCCGGAGGGGATGATCGGCGCGCTGTTTCGCACGATGAAGGAGTTCGCCCCGCCGCCCCCGCCCGGTGCCTCGTCGCCGCCGCTGTGGGGCAGCGAGGAACACCTGGCAGGGCTCTTCGGCGACCGCGTCGAGTTCGCCACGGCGCAGCGCGACGTCCTGGAGATCACCGCCTTCGAGCGACCCGGCGACTGGGGCGAGCACTTCAAGAGCTACTACGGGCCGACGATCGCGGCGCGCAAGAACGCGGTGAAGAACGGGCTCGAGGCCGACTTCGACGCGGCAATGACGGCGTTCTGCGACGAATGGGGCAGCGACGAGTCGCCGGCGCGCTTCGAGCAGGAGTACCTGCTCTCGGTCGGCACGCGCCGCTAGTGGGCATCACGGCCGGCAGGCCGCGAGCGTCGTCGACGCCGCGTTTGACGTGATCGCTGGTGAGCTTTCCGCCGGGCGCGACGTTGCGATCGCCGGGTTCGGCAAGTTCAGCGTGACCGAACGCGCGGCCCGCGAGGGCCGTAATCCCGCGACCGGTGAGACGATCCAGATCGCTGCCAGCCGCGGCGCGAAGTTCTCTGCCGCCGCCGCGCTGAAGGCGCAGCTCAACTGCTGACAGCGCCCGGGCTGCCGACCCCGGATGCCTAGGACCGCTCGATGCGGCGGTTCACGCTCTGCAGCACCGCGGGGCGCGCCTTGTGCGCGCGCTCGTAGGCCTTGACCCTGCGCGCATCCGGCAGACCCCTCTGGTCCAGCGACGCGACGATGGCCTCGGTCGAGGCGCGGTCGTAGTCGTCCCACGGCTCGTCTTCGATCAGCGAAGCGACGCGGTTGACGATCGCCGGGCGGTCCCGGCGCTTGTGCTCGTAGGTCTCGATGGCGCGCAGCTCCTGCTGGCTGGAGCTGCGCAAGCGCTGGGCGACGTCGTCCTCGGAGAGGTCGTCGTAGCCCTCGATGCCGAGGTCAGCCGCCTGGGGGTGGGGCGGCCTGGCCTCGCCCTTGCTGGATCTGGGTCCGGTGATGCTGCGAAGGACGGCGGGCATGCGCATGAGCTGCTCCTCGGTGTCTGCGTGGCGACACCAGAGCCGTCGCGTGCAGGTGACGATAGCCCGCGGTCCTTCGGAACCGGCCCCGTGCGTCGGTATCCTCGACGGGACAGGGCATCTTCACCGCTCCCTGCGACGACCCTTCGTGCAGCGCACCCTCGGCCAGCCACCGGCGGCGTCCTTGCCGGACCGTTCTCGCCTCCAGCGACGGAGGGCCATCACAGCAACAGAGCCTGCGGGCGCCACAGGCGTCCGTGCTCAGAAGGCTGGACCCCGTGCGCAATCGACACATCCCGCGCCTCTGCCGTTCCTGCACCGCCCGCGTCGTGGCCGAGCCGATGGTGATCGAGCGATGAGCCCGGACACGGATGAGCACACGCCCGGACCCGTCGCGGTGGCGCAAAGCGAAGCGGCGGCCCCTGCACCCGACGCGATCCTCGAGCTCGTCCGCCGCCTGTCACGCCCGCACGCGTCCGGCGGTCACGTCATCGAGCGCGCGACGCTGCTGGCGGAGGGCAGCGGCTCGGCGGCGATCATCACGTGGATCGTGGACCACGCCGGCGAACCCGAGTTCGCTCAGGCTCCGGCCTCCCGCGAAGGAGGGCTGCACGGCGACCGCCGCGTCGCGAGCGCGAGCCGTGGCCCCAAGCCGCTGCGCTACGTCCTGCCGCCGGGGGCGCTGGCGTGACCGTGGCCGGCTAAGCCTCGGAGAACGCGCGCTGACGCGAGCTCCTACCAAGGGCGAGGCAAGGGCGACGGTTCCCCGCACCCCGCCCCGAGAACACCAAAACCCCAAACCCTGTTGTTAGCAGGGCTTTCAAAGCGCGGTGGGGCCGTGAGCGAACGCAACCTCCGCTCTGCTCAGTTCAAGGCTTTCCAAACCGGGGACGGCGAAGCGACTGCGGGTCCGCCGCTCTGCGGCCCAACGAGCAGGCGCTGGGCGGCGATGCCGAAGCCGAGGCCGATTGCCGTCCATAGCGTCAGGCTGCTTCCGAGCGATGCGAGGCGGAAGCGGTAGAGAACGTCGGCCGGGAAACCAATGGGCGTCTCGTGCACCGCCGGCATGATGACTTGGGCCACACCGACGACGACGATGAACGCCCCAATCGCAATGAGCCCCGCGTTCCAGGGGCCAAGTCGCGGCTGTAGCCGACGGCGGATGCGCGCGGCGGCCATCGCCCCCAGGACGCAGATCGCGATCATCAGAAAGTACAGGACGGTGCGGCGCCCAATGGTTTCGGGGTTGCCGACCGCCGGCGGGTTGGCCGGGTACTTCGTGAACGGCACCAGGACGATCGTCAGGTAGGCGCCGGCGGCGAGCACGGCCGCCGTCGCGCGTGGGCTCATCGCCCCGATGCGGCCGTAGGCGTAGGCGAACGCCAGCGAGAAGATGCCACCGAGGGCCGCGCCCATGACGACCGTCCCGGTCAACAGGCCGAACGACCGTTGCAGGCCACGTGAGACGAGCGCGTCGCCCTCGGGCTCGTGGTGGAGTTTTGCCATATGCCTCTCGAAGTCGATCGCGTGCTGAACCTGGGGCTCGCCGAAGATGCGAGCGAAGCCGAAGGCGAGCAGGCCGGCGCCAAGACCGACCAGCATGCCCCGCACGAGCAGGGAACGTGTCAAGGAGCGCCTAGTGGCAGGGGAAGCCGAGGAGGTGGCGTGCGTCGTGCATCCATTCGTGCACGCTGTGGCCGGCCACGAGCGACGTGGCGCCTTCCTCGGCACCGACGAAGTAGAGAAGGAGCATCAGCAGCAAACCCGCGAACAGCGCGTACGGCAGGAGCTCACGCGGGGAAGCCACCGGAACCGGCGGGTGCGCTGCTCCTCGTTCGACGATTGCTTCAGACATGTGCGCGTCCTTCCTACGGGATCACGCGTCCCGTTGTTGGTGGTGGGCCGTGTGGCGGCGGAGTGTCTGGCTTCCGGCTCTCTTGAGCCGTTCACAGTGGCGCGACCGCGCCGGTATCGCACCGGCTTCCTCGCTCCGTCACACGTCGACCGCAGCATAGTCGTGCGCGCGACGCGTCACAAAATGGGCTGGAGAGGCGCACGGTTATGCTGGCCGCGATGCACCCAGGTCGTGCCGCCCACCCGGCCGTCGTGGCAGGCCCGCTCGCCGATCGCTGCCCTGGCGTCCTTCGCCTGCACCAGTCCGGAGACGGGCTGCTGGCGCGCGTGCGCCTGCCCGGCGGCGTGCTGCCGGCCACGGCGTTCGGCGCGATCCGCGAGGCCGCGCTGCTGGGCAACGGCCTGCTCGAGCTGACCTCGCGGGCCAACCTCCCGGTGCGCGGCCTGCCCGAGCAGGCCGGCCCCGTCGTCGCCGACCTGCTGTGGTCCTCCGGGCTGCTGCGCTCGCTCGGGCACGACCGCGTACGCAACATCGCGGCGAGCCCGCTGGGCGCCCGTCACCCGTCTGCGCTCGCGCCCACCGACGCGCTGGTCGCGTGCCTGGATGCTGGCCTGTGCGCCGATCCGGACCTGAGCCGGCTGCCGGGGCGCTTCCTCTTCGCAGTCGACGACGCGAGCGCCACGCTGGGCGGGCGCGTGGCCGACGTCGCACTGGTAGCGCAACACGACGGGCGCTTCCGGCTCGTGCTCTCCGGCGCGCCGACCAACCGCCATGGCGACCATCAGCTCGCGCTTGAGGCGGCGCGCGCATTCCTTGCGGCCACCGGCGACGCGTGGCGCATTGCGGACCTGCCCGGCGGCGCCGCGACGGTGGCCGGGCAGATCGGCGCTGCGCTCGTGGAGGGAGGGTCCGCCGACCGCGGCGACGCTCCGGCTCCCGGCGTGTCCGCGCAGGCCGACGGGCGCGTGGCGGTGACGGTGCTGCCGCCGCTGGGGTGCCTGGACGTCGGGATGCTCGACGCGGTCGCGCGCCTCACCGGCGACGACGTGCGCCTCTCCCCGCGGCGCACGCTCACGCTGCTCGACGTCCTGCCGTCGGAGGCGCCGGCGCTGGTCGGCGCGCTCGCGGACGCCGGCTTCGTCACGTCGCCGGACTCGGGATGGACGGGCCTCTCGGCGTGTGCCGGCATGGGCGCGTGCGTGCGTGCGCGCGTGGACGTCCGGGGCGCGGCGGCTGCGCGCGCGCAGGCGCGCCCGCGCGCGGCGCGCGCCGAGCACTGGTCGGCCTGCGAGCGTGGCTGCGGGCGGCCGCCCGGCGCGGTGACGATCACGGCCCACGAGGCGCGGCTGACGATCGAGGGGCCCGGCGACGAGCGGACCGTCGCCGACGTGGCCGCGGCACACGCCGCTCTGGGGAGCGCGGGCCTATGAGCGACTACGTCCGCGACGGCGCGGAGATCTACCGCCGCTCCTTCGCCACCATCCGCGCCGAGGCCGACCTCGCCGGCCTGGACCCGGTCCTCGAGCGCGTCGTCGTGCGCATGATCCACGCCTGTGGGATGGTCGACCTGGCCGGCGACGTGGCCGCCTCCGCGGGCTTCGGCGAGGCCGGCGCGCGAGCGCTGCGAGACGGCGCGCCGATCCTGTGCGACACGTCGATGGTCGCCTCGGGCGTGACGCGCGCGCGGCTACCGGCCGACAACGAGGTCGTCTGCACGCTCAGCGATGCGCGGGTGCCGGGGCTGGCCGCCGACATGGGCACGACGCGCACGGCGGCGGCGCTGGAGCTGTGGCGCGAGCGCCTCGGCGGCGCCGTGGTCGTCGTCGGCAACGCCCCGACCGCTCTGTTTCGCCTGCTCGAGCTCGTCGATGAGGGCGTCGCGGCGCCCGCCGCGGTCATCGGCGTACCCGTCGGCTTCATCGGCGCGGCCGAGTCGAAGCTGGCGCTGGCCGAGCAAGGCGGCGGCCTCGAGTTCGTCGTCGTCCACGGCCGGCGCGGCGGCAGCGCCATAGCCGCCGCCGCGATCAACGCGCTGGCCAGCCCGGCAGAATGACGCCCGGCCGGCTCTTCGGCGTCGGCGTGGGCCCCGGCGACCCCGACCTCGTGACCATCAAGGCCGCGCGGATCATCGCGGCCGCCGACGTGGTCGCCTACCCGATCGCGCCGCGAACCGGCGCCACCGGCGTCGCCCGGGCAATCGCGGGCCCGCACATGGCCGCCGAGGTGCGCGAGATCGCCCTGACCTACCCGATCACGATCGAGCCCACCGAGCACCCCGGGGGCTACGAGTCGGCGATCGCCGACTTCTACGACGCAAGCGCCGCCGAGCTCGCCGCGCATCTCGACGCGGGCCGCGACGTCGTCGTGCTCTGCGAGGGCGATCCGTTCTTCTACGGCTCCTACATGTATCTACACGACCGCCTCGCGGATCGCTACGTCACCGAGGTCGTGCCCGGCGTCACGTCGTTCAGCGCGGCGGCCGCGGCCGCCGGCACACCGCTGGTCAAGCGCGACGACGTGCTGACGATCATGCCCGGCACGCTGTCGCAGGACGAGCTGGCCACGCGGCTGCGTGGCGCCGACGGCGCGGTCGTCATGAAGCTGGGGCGCACCTTCCCCGGCGTGCGCGACGCGGCGGAGGCGGCGGGCGTCGCCGAGCGCGCGGTGTATGTCGAGCGCGCCAGCGCGGCCGGCGAGCGCACCGCGCCGCTGCGCGAGGTCGACGCCGCCGACGTGCCGTACATGTCGCTCGTGCTCGTCCCGACCGCCGACGAGCGCCGTCCGGCGCCGGCTCGGCCGGGACGCGTGACGGTCGTCGGGCTCGGCCCCGCGGGCGGGCAGTGGCTGACGCCGGAGGCCCAGGCCGAGCTGGCCGGCGCCGACGTCCTGATCGGCTACAAGACCTACGTCGACCGCGTCCCGGCCCGCCGCGGCCAGCAGCGCTTCGCCACCGACAACCGCGTCGAGGCCGACCGCGCCCGCCATGCGCTGGAGCTGGCCGCCGGCGGCGCGCGCGTCGCCGTCGTCTCCTCGGGCGACCCGGGCATCTTCGCCATGGCCTCCGCGGTGCTCGAGGCGCTGGAAGGCGCGCCGGCGCCGCTGGACGGCGTCGAGGTGCGCGTCGTGCCGGGGCTGTCGGCCATGCAGGCGGCCGCGTCGCGCGTCGGGGCCCCGCTCGGTCACGACTTCGCCGTGATCTCGCTCTCGGACATCCTCAAGCCGTGGGCGGTGATCGAGCGCCGCCTCGAGGCCGTGGCCGGCGCTGACATGGCGGTCGCGCTCTACAACCCCGCGTCCAGGGAGCGCCGCGACCAGCTCGAGCAGGCCCTCGCGGTGCTGGCGCGCCACCGCGCGCCGCAGACGCCGGTCGTGGTCGCCCGCGCCGTCGGCTCCGACGCCGAGGCCGTGACCGTGACGACGCTCGGCGCGCTTGATCCTGCCGTCGTCGACATGCGCACGCTGCTGATCGTGGGCGCCTCGAAGACGCGCGTGATCCCCGCGCGTGACGGCGCGGGCCCCGACCGCGTCTACACGCCGCGCCGCTACCCCGAGGCCTGAGCGCGGGCCCACGCGGCCGCCTCGGCGACGGTGCGCACCGTCGCGACGTCCTCGCGTGGCGGGCGGCGCACCACGACGACGGGCAGGGCGCGCTCGCGGGCCACCCGGAGCTTGGCCTCGGTCAGCGCCCCGCCGCTGTCCTTGGTCACGAGGGCGTCGATGCGGTGGGCGTCGTGAAGCGCCCGCTCGCCCTCCAGCGTGTAGGGCCCGCGGTCCAGCAGCACCTCGTGGCGCGGCGGCAGCGCAACCTCGGGCGCATCGACGCAGCGGATGAGGAACCAGCGCTCGCCGTCGCCGGCGAACGCGGCGAGGCCCTGGCGGCCGGTCGTGAGCAGGACGCGCGCGGCGCCCAGCCGCGCCAGGGCGCCGGCGGCCTCGGGGAGGTCGTCGACCCACAGCCAGCGGTCGTCGTCGCCGGCCACCCAGCCGGGGCGCTCAAGGCGCAAGAGCGCGACGCCGGTCCCGGCGGCGGCCCGCGTGGCCGAGGCGGAGATGTGCTGCGCGAAGGGATGCGTCGCGTCGACGACGGCGGCGATGGCCTGCTCCTGCAGCCAGCGTCCGAGGGCCTCGGGGCCGCCGAAGCCGCCGATGCGCACCTCGCCCACCGGCAGTCGCGGCCGCGCGACGCGCCCGGCGAGGGAGGAGACGACCGGGACGCCCGCGTCGTCGAGCCGGGCGGCGAGCGCGCGCGCCTCGGCGGTGCCGCCGAGGATGAGCACGCGGCCGCTCACGGCTCGCGGCGCAGGAGGTAGATGTCGAATATCCAGCCCTTGCGCGCCTTCGCCGCCGCGCGCGTCCGCGCGATCTCGCCCGCGACGTCGGCCAGCGGCCCGCTGATGAGCAGCTCGTCCTCGGTGCCGAGGTAGGCGCCCCAGTAGATGTGCAGGCCCGCCGGGTCGAAGTCGGCGAACGCGGTGCCCGCGTCGAGCATGACGACGACGTCGTCGACGTCGGGCATGCCGTCGGCGAGCAGGCGCGCGGGCGTGATGAGCACGGGCCGTCCCACGCGGTTGAGCGCGATGCGGTGGCGGGCGGTCAGCGCGTGCAGCGAGCTGATGCCCGGGATGACCTCGAGCGCCAGCGCGACGGCGCCGCGGCCGGCGATCTCGTGGGCCACCGCGAGCGTGGACTCGTACAGCGACGGGTCGCCCCACACGAGGAACGCGCCGGTCTCGCCGTCGGTCAGCTTGTCGCGCAGCGCCGCCTCCCACAACGCGACGCGCTCCTCGCGCCAGCTGCGCACGGCGGCCGGGTAGTCGGGCGCGTCGCGCCAGGGCCGCGGCGGGTCCGCGAGCGTCACGGTGCGGTGCGGCCCGGCGGTGCGGTGGCGCGCGACGACGGCGCGGCGCAGTGCCACGAGCTCGTCGGTGGCGTCCTTGGTCACGACGAAGAGGACGTCGAACGTGTCGAGCGCGCGGACGGCCTGGACCGTCACGTGGTCGGGGTCGCCGGTGCCGATCCCGATGAGCAGCAGCCGGCGCACGGCTACGGCGCCTGCTCGCCGCGGTCGCGAGCCTTGGAGTACAGGTGGCTCTCGCAGAAGCCGCGGGCGGCCAGGGCGGGGCCGATGAGGATCGTGGCCGTGCGCCGGATGCCGGCCTCGCGCACGAGCCCGGCGATGGTGGCCACCGTCCCGCGCAGGACGACCTCGTCAGGCCAGCTCGCGCGCGCCACGACGGCCGCGGCGCAGTCCGCGCCGTAGTGCGGGGCGACGGTCGTAACGATCTCCTCGATGGCCTGGGTGCCGAGGTGGACGACGAGCGTCGTGCCGTGCGTCGCGAGGCCGGCCAGCTCCTCGCCGGGCGGGATGGCCGAGGCGCGCTTGCCGTAACGCGTGAGGATCACGGTCTGGGCGACCTCGGGGACGGTCAGCTCGCAGCGCAGCGCCGCCGCGGCGGCGGCGAACGCGGGCACGCCGGGCGTGACGTCCCAGGGGAGGTCGAGCTCGTCGAGGCGGCGCATCTGCTCGGCCGCGGCGCTGTAGATCGACAGGTCGCCGGAATGCAGGCGCGCGACGTCCTCGCCGCGCCCGTGGGCGGTGACGCACTCGGCGACGATCTCGTCGAGCTGGAGGTGCTGGGTGTCGACGAGCCGGGCGCCGCCCGGGGCGTGGGCGAGGATCTCCTCGGGCACGAGCGCGCCGGCGTACAGGCAGACCGGGGCGGCGGCGATCAGGCGCTGGGCGCGCAGGGTGAGCAGGTCGGGGGCGCCGGGGCCGGCGCCGATGAAGTGCACGGTCGCGGGCACCGCGGGTCACGGCTCCTTGGTGGTGGACCACTGGACGACGGTCATCTGCGCGCGCCAGCCGGTGAAGGCGCCCAGCGGATCGGCATGGGCGACGTCGATGCGCGTCAGCGTTCCGCCCCGCTCGCGCCGCGCGGCGACAACGGCCTGCTCGCCCTCTAGCGTGACGGTGTTGGCGACCAGGCGCCCGCCGCCCGGCAGGGCCGACCAACAGGCGTCGAGCAGGCCGGACGCGGTGATGGCGCCGCCGATGAACACGACGTCGGGCGCCGGGAGGTCGGCGAGCGCGCCGGGGGCGCGGCCGGTCACGACGCGCAGCTCGGGCACGCCGAGGGCGAGCGCGTTGGTGGCGATGCGCGCCGCGCGCTCTTCGCGGGCCTCGACGGCGATCGCGCGGGCCAAGGGTTCCGCGCGCAGCCACTCCACCGCGATCGAGCCGTTGCCCGCGCCGACGTCCCACAGCAGCTCCCCCGGCCGCGGGCCGAGCGCGGCGACGGTGAGCGCGCGCACGTGGCGCTTGGTGAGCTGGCCGTCGGAGGCGAAGGCATCGTCGGGCAGCCCGGGGGTGCGCGGATGGCCCGGCGCGCCGGCCACGGTCACGGCCACGACGTGCAGCGGGTCGGCGACGAGCTCGCCGGCCTGCGCGGCGGTCGTGTCGATGCGTCGCTCGGCCGGGCCGCCGAGCTGCTCGAGCACGGCCAGCTGGCTTGCACCGAAACCGCGCTCGGTCAGGACGCGGGCCACGGCGGCCGCGCCTCCGGCGCCGGTGACGAGCGCGACGATGCGCCGGCCCGGCTGCAGCGCCGCGATGACGACCTCGGGCGGCCGGGCGACCACGCTGACGAGCTCGACCTGCGCCGGTGCCCAGCCCAGACGGGCGCAGGCGAGCGCGAAGGACGACGCGTGGGGCAGCACATCGACGCACTCGGCGCCGGCCTTGCACACGAGCGTGGCGCCGATGCCGTGCAGCATCGGGTCGCCGCTGGCCAGCACGGTCACGTCGCCCAGCGCGCCGGCGGCGACCTCGTCGACGGCGGGCTCCATCGGCGACGGCCACGCCCGGCGCTCGGCGGTCACCTCCGCGGGCAGCAGGGCGAGCTGGCGCTCGGCGCCGAGGATCAGCGGCGCCGCGGCGAGCGCGCGGCGCGAGCCCTCGCCGAGCCCGGCCCAGCCGTCGGCGCCGATCCCAACCACCGTGACCCTCATGCCGCGACCCCGATCGCGGCGGCCACGGCCTCGGCGATGCGGGCGTTGGCTCGCGGATCGCGGGCGGTGATGCGGACGTGGCGGGCGTCGAGCCCCGGGAAGGAGGCGGCCGGGCGCACGGCGATGCGCCGCGCCCGCAGCGCCGCGACGAGGGCGGGACCGTCGGTCGCCTCGACGAGCACGAAGTTCGCCGCACCCGGCCACGTCCGCAGCCCGGCGATCGCGCGCAGACGCGCCTGGAGGTCGCGGCGCTCGGCGGCGGCGCGCTCGGCGATGGCGGCCAGCTCGGCGGGGTGCGCGGCGGCAGCCACGAGCGCGGCGAGGGCCAGCGCGTTGGCCGACCACGGCGGGCGCACCGCGCGCAGGCGCTCGGCGAGCGCCACCGGTGCCACCGCGTAGCCCACACGCAGGCCTGGAACGCCGAGCGCCTTCGTCAGCGAGCGCACCACGACGACGTCCTCCAGCGCGGTGGCGGCGAGGCTACCGGGCTGGCCGGGGACGAGGTCCATGAACGCCTCGTCGACGACGACGGTGCGGCCGGGACGGCGCAGTGCCAGCACGGCCGCGACGGGGTCCAGCGTGCCGCTCGGCGAGGCGGGATGGCCGACCACGACGAGGTCGGCCGCGTCGGGGACCTGAGACGGGTCCAGGGCGAAGTCGCGGGCCGGGTCGCGCTGGACGCGCACGACGGTGACGCCGTGGGCGTGCAGGCCGGCCTCGGTCTCGGTGAAGGCGGGGTGCACGCAGGCGGCCACGCGCGGGCGCAGCGCCGGGCCAAGGAGCCACAGCGCCTCGGTGGCGCCGTTGGTGGGCACGATCTCGTCCTCCTCGCGCCCGTGCTGGGCGGCGAGCGCGGCGACGGCGTCGTCCTCGGCGGGGTAGCGCGACGCGGCGTCGGCCAGGGCGCTCTCGAGCGCGGTGCGCAGCCAGGGCGGCGGGCCGCCCGCGACCACGTTGACGGCGTGATCGGCATCGCCGGGGGCGACGTCGCGGTCGCCGTGGTGGCGCATCGCCGGGTCGGGCGGGGGCGTGGCGGCGCCCGCGATCGTGAGCGCCCGCCCGGCCACGACGAGCATCACGCGGTCGGCGTCGCGGGCCAGGCGCTGCGTGGCGGCGCCGAGCAGGTCGACCCAGGCCCGGGAGGCCGCATCGACGGGCAGCACGCCCTCGCCGGCCTGCTCGGCCACGACGATCGCGTCACCGGCGCCGGCCAGGGCCCGCGCCACGGCGTCGGCCTCGGCCAGGACCCGCGGTCCTTCGCGCGCGAGGGCGCCGGCGTCCTCGAACGCACCAGCCCGGTGCAGCCGGGTGGCGATCCAGGGGCCGAGCCCGTCGAGCAGGACGCACTCGTCGCCCGCGCCCGCGACCGCGGCGGCGAGGCCGGCGCCGGCCTGGACCGTGTGCCAGGCGGCCGGGCGCCGCCCGACGTGCGCGTCGATGCGGGCGCGCATCGCGCCGTCGCTCGCGTCGGCGGTGGCCACATAGCGCACCGGGCGCCCGGTGGCACCGGCGAGCGCCTCGGCGTACGCGCTCTTGCCCGAGCGCGTGCCGCCGATGACGACGGTCAGGCTCACGCCGGGGCGCCGTCGAGCGCCGCGGACGCCGGGAGCGCGGCCGCGGCGGCGAACGCCCGCGCCAACCCGGCGTGCGCGGCCCAGTGCACGTGCAGGTAGCCGGCCTGGACGCCGCCGCTGACGATGCCCTCGGCGCGCTCGAACGTCCGCGCCGACAGTCGCCACGCGCTCTGCGCCGCCGGATCGAGCGCCTCGACGTTGGAGTAGTGGAACTCGTGCCCGCGGACGGCGTCGCCCTTGGCGATCCACGGCGTGGCCGTCGTCGCCACGGCCTCGCGGTAGCCGAGCGTGAGCCGGCCCGTCATCGTCGCGCGGGCGGGCAGTGCGCCGCACATCTCGTGGCCGTCGAGCTCGGAGCACAGGTACAGCAGACCGCCGCACTCGGCGAGCACCGGGCGCCCCGACGCGGCGAAGGCCCGCACCTGCGCGCGCAGCGGAGCGTTGGCCGCGAGCGCCTCGCCGAAGACCTCGGGGAAGCCGCCGGCAAGTACGAGTGCGCCGGCGTCCGGCGGCAGCGCCGCGTCGGTCATCGGGTCAAAGCCGTGCAGCTCGGCGCCGGCACCCTCCAGCAGCTCGATGTTCTCCTGGTAGTGGAAGGAGAACGCGGGCCCGCGCGCGATGGCGATGGGCGTCCCGGCCGCGACGGGCTCCTCGGCCTCGGGCGACCACGCCGGTCCGCTGCCGCGCGGCGCACGACGGGCGAGCCGCACGACCTCGTCGAGGTCGGCGTGCGCGGCCATCGCCGCGGCGAGGGCGTCGAGGGCCTGCCGGGCGTCGCGCTCGCGCTCGGCCACGGGCACGAGCCCGAGGTGGCGCTCGGGCGCGCCGACGCGCTCGTCGCGGCGCAGCGCGCCCAGCACGGGCAGCCCGCTGCCGTCCAGGGCCTCGCGCAGCAGCTGCTCGTGGATGTCGGAGCCGACCTTGTTGAAGATGACGCCGGCCACGTCGACGTCGGGGTCGAAGGTGCGAAAGCCGTGGACCATCGCGGCGGCCGAGCGGGCCATGGCCGCGGCGTCGAGGACGAGCAGTACCGGCGCGTCCAGCAGCTTGGCGATGTGCGCCGTCGAGGCCAGCTCGCCCCGGCCCGACGCGCCGTCGAAGAGGCCCATCACGCCCTCGATGACCGCGATGTCCGCGCCGGCGCAGCCGTGGCGCACGAGCGGCGCGATCAGCTCCGGCCCGCTGAGGAACGCGTCGAGGTTGCGGCCCGGGCGCCCGGAGGCCAGCGCGTGGTGGCTGGGGTCGATGTAGTCGGGGCCGACCTTGAAGCCCTGCACGGTCAGCCCGCGGGCGCGCAGCGCGCCGATCAGGCCGCAGGCGACGGTGGTCTTGCCCGCGCCAGAGCTCGTGCCGGCCACGACGATGCGGGGGATCATGCGGGCGCCAGCCCCGTGGTGAGGTCGCGCACGTCGAGAGTGGCGACGTCGCGCTCGGTGAGGCGGCGGACAGGCTGGGTCGCGTCGGCTTCGGCGTCGCTCCACCGCAGGTGCGGGACGGGGTGGGCGTCGTGGGCGCCGGTGGCCGGGTCGCAGCCGTGATCGGCGCAGATCCGCAGCACGGCGCCGGCACGCGCGGCCGCGGCGGCCAGCGGCGCGACGAGCTCGCGGTCGGCGCGCTCCAGGAACGCGACCTTGGCCGCGGCGTCCAGCGCGTGCGCCGCCTCGTCGGCGCCGGCGGCGTGCACGACGACGCGCGTCGCGCCGTCCCGCAGCGCGGCGCCGGCGGCGGCGGCCTTCGCGCCCAGGTCAGTCGCGACGTCGCCGGTCGCGCCGGCGGGAACCACGGCGGTGGCCCCGAGCAGCGTCGCGATGCCGCGCGCGGCGCCGCGCGCGGCGATCACGACGACGTCGTCGCCCAGCCTGCGGGGCAGCAGCGCCCCCTCGGGCCAAAGGCTGAGGTCGCCGGCGTGCGCGGCGGCGGGCGCCGGCGCCGGCCCCGTGAGCAGCAGGCGGTGGCCGGCCAGGTGGTGGACGGCGTGCGCCGGCGCGGCCGCGGCCAGCTTGCGCGCGGCTTCGGCGGTCGCGGCGGCGTCCGCCCGGCGCCCGTCGGCGGCTCGCACGTCCACGCGCCAGGCACGGTGGCCGGCGGCGTACGCGATCGCGTGCGCCGCGGCCTCGATGCTCGCCCGGTCCACGGGCGCGGCCGGCACGCAGCCGAGCAGGACAGGGATCGCCGTCTCCGACCCGGCGGGCAGCCCGTCGGGCACGGTGCGCACACGGGTCAGCTCGCCCTCGCGGGCGAGCGCGTCAAGCGCCGGCGTGCGGGCGCTCTCCAGGCTCGTCGGCCGCGCGCCGCCCCACGGCTCGCTCGCGCCGTCGAGGATCACGAGCAGCTCGGCCCTCACCACTCGATGCCCTGCTGGCCGCGGATGCCCTGCGCCATCTGGTGCTTGACGAGCGTGACCTCGGAGACGAGGTCGGCGGCGTCGATGAGCGCCTGCGGCGCGTCGCGGCCGGTGATGACGACGTGCTGGAAGCCCGTGCGGTCGCGCAGGACCTCGACGACCTCGTCGACGTCGACCCAGCCCCACTTCAGCGGATAGGTGAACTCGTCGAGCAACAGGAACTCGTAGCGCTCCTCGGCGATGAACGCCTTGACCTGCTCCCAGCCGGCCCTGGCCAGGTCGGCGGACTCCACGAGGTCCTTGGAGATCCACGACCAGCCGTCGCCCATCTTCATCCAGTCGATGCCGCCCAGGGCCTCGGCCGCCCGCTGCTCGCCGACCTTCCACCGGCCCGACTTGATGAACTGCACGACGCCGCAGCGGTAGTCGCGGTTCCATGAGCGCAGGAGCATCCCGAACGCCGAGGTCGACTTGCCCTTGCCGTTGCCCGTGACGACGACGAGCAACGGGCGGTCGCGCGGCTTGCGCCGGCGCGGCTCGGCCGTCCCGCACGCCCCCGGCGACCGCGGGACGTCGATGCCGGGCGCGC
>Ga0136625_1000030_pt1 | contig 30372 bp, 27 predicted proteins | sample AntDrymUQ4832306_2_FD_104672 | JGI IMG/M metagenome (GOLD analysis project Ga0136625, IMG submission 104672) | Polar desert sand microbial communities from Dry Valleys, Antarctica - metaG UQ483 (23.06) | ecosystem: Environmental > Terrestrial > Soil > Desert | place: Antarctica: Dry Valley...
CGTGCACATCGAGATGCCGCTGCAGGCCTACTTCCGCATCAACACGGAGAACATGGGCCAGTTCGAGCGCACGCTGATCATCGCCGACGAGGGCTCGTTCGTGCACTACGTCGAGGGCTGCACCGCGCCGACGTACTCGTCGGACTCGCTGCACTCCGCGGTCGTCGAGCTGATCGCCAAACCCGGTGCGCGGATTCGCTACACGACGGTGCAGAACTGGTCGACGAACGTCTTCAACCTCGTGACCAAGCGCGCGATCGCCGAGCGCGACGCGACCGTCGAGTGGGTCGACTGCAACCTCGGTTCGAAGCTGACGATGAAGTACCCGTCGGTCTACCTGACCGGTGAGCGTGCGCATGGCGAGATCCTGTCGATCGCCTTCGCGGGCGCCGGTCAGCACCAGGACGCGGGCGGCAAGATCGTCCACGCCGCGCCGAACACGACGTCGAACATCTTCGCGAAGTCGATCTCCAAGGACGGCGGGCGCGGCTCCTACCGCGGTCTGCTGGAGGTCGCCAAGGGCGCGCATGGCTCGAAGTCCAAGGTCGTCTGCGACGCCCTGCTGCTGGACGACAAGTCGCGCTCGGACACCTATCCGACGATCCGCATCGGCGAGGACGACGTCGACGTCGGCCACGAGGCGACGGTCTCGAAGGTCGGCGAGGAGCAGCTCTTCTACCTCATGACCCATGGGCTCGACGAGGTAGAGGCGTCCAAGCTGATCGTCAACGGCTTCATCGAGCCGGTCGTCAAGGAGCTGCCGATGGAGTACGCGGTCGAGATGAACCGCCTGATCGAGTTGCAGATGGAGGGCTCAATTGGCTAGTCGGACGCTGATCGAGCCCGCTTGGCTGACGGCGCGCCGCGAGCGCGCCGTCTCCTTGTCACAGACCCTCGCGCTGCCGTCCTTTCGCGGCCAGCCGGGCTGGGAGTTCACCTCGCTGAAGAAGCTTGACCTCGACGCGTTCGAGAAGCCCGAGCGCATCGGCGCGCACGTGGACGTCGCGTCGCTCGCGGTCGTCGACTCGCCCGAGGGCGCCACGCGCCTGGAGCAGATCGACCATGCGTTTGAGGCGCCGTCCGCCGAGGCCGCCGCTGACGGCACGATCGTCATGCCGCTGAGCCTCGCGGTGCAGCAGTACCCCGAGCTCGTCGAAAGGCACTTCGGGACCGTCGTCGACGCCGAGGACCCGTTTGTCGCGCGCAACGAGGCGGGCTGGGAGGGCGGCGCGCTCGTCTACGTCCCGCGTGGCGTGGCCGTCGAGGCTCCGATCGTCATCACCGTCGTGCAGGCCCAGGGCCAGACCGCGCTGCAGTGGCGCACGCTCGTCGTGCTCGAGGAGGGCGCGTCGGCCGAGGTGTGGGAGCAGTACGTCTGCGCCGAGGACGACACCGACGGGCTGCTGAACACGGTCGTCGAGCTGTCGGTCGGCCAGAACGCGAACCTGCGTTACGTCTGCGCGCAGGGCCTCAGCGAGAAGTCCTGGATCTTCGGCGCGCAGCGCGCGACGGTCGACCGCGACGGCGCGCTGGACTGGATCGCCCTGGGCTTCGGCTCAGGCCACGGCCGCGTCGCGATGGACACCAAGCTGATCGGGCCCGGCGCCGACGCGAAGGTCACGGGCGCCTACGCGACCCACTCACGCCAGCACCTGGACTACGCGACCACACAGGTCCACGACGCGCCCAACACGACTTCCGACCTCGCCTTCCGCGGGATCCTCGACGGCCGCTCGAGCACCGTCTGGTCGGGCATGATCAAGGTCGAGCCCGGCGCCCAGCAGATCGACGCCTTCCAGGAGTCGCGCAACCTGCTGCTGTCGAAGACGGCCCACGCGGATTCCGTGCCGGGCCTGGAGATCCTCGCCAACGACGTGCGCTGCACGCACGCGGCGGCGATCGCTCAGATCGACCTCGAGCAGCTCTTCTACCTGCGCTCGCGCGGGCTGGTGCTCGAGCAGGCCAAGCGGCTGGTCATCGAGGGATTCCTCGAGGCCACCGTCGAGCGCTTCAAACCCGGCTTCGTCCGCGAGGCCGTCGCGGGCGCGCTCGCGCGACGCTTGGAGTTCGTGCTGGGGTAGCGGTTTTGGGCGGTGACGCGCCCGCGCACCAGGTCGCCTGAGTTGGCGCGCTGAGCGCGCCCGTGACGCGCTATAACCGGGTTTCGTCCGTCGAAGCAATGAGTGGAATCGCACGTCGCAGGAGCGCCATCATCGGTGCTGTGACGCTGGCACTGGTCGCGGGTGGCGCGCTGTCGAGCACCGTGCTCGCGCAGGGCGCGACATCTGAGAAGGGCAAGCGCATCGCGCGCGCGTCGCTCGTCAACGCGTCGGGCGACAAGGTGGGAACGGTGCGCTTCGAGCGCCGCGGCAAGAGCCGCGCGCTGCGCGTCTCGGTCACGGTGCGCGGACTTACGCCCGGCTTCCACGGCTTTCACATCCACACCGTCGGCACGTGTCAGGGGCCAAGCTTCATGAGTGCCGGCCCGCATCTCAACCCGGCCGGCGTCGACCACGGCGACCACACGGGCGACATGCCGCCGCTGCTCGTCACCCGTGGCGGTACGGCGCAGGCGCGCTTCACGACCGATCGCTTCTCGATCGGGCTGCTGCGCGATGCCGACGGCAGCGCGGCGATGGTGCACGCGCTGCCCGACAACGGGGCGAACATCCCGACCGACCGCTACGACCCCGACCCGGACGCGGTGACGCTGGCGACCGGCGACTCTAGCGCGCGCGTCGGCTGCGGCGTCGTGAAGTAATCGCTCAGGCGCCGTCGCCGGACACCACAAGCCCAAGGTCACGCGCGAGGCCCGCCTGCGCTCGATCGAGCGTGTGGAGCGCTCGGCCGGTCGCCCCGGCGGTCGCGATGATCAGCAGGTCGGTCGCCTTGACGATGCGACCAGCGTTGCGGGCGTGGGCGAGCGCGTCGCCGTAGTGCTCGGCGACAGCCTCGTCGACGTTCAGCGGGGCGAACGCCACGCGCACGGCCGTCAGGCGGGCTTGGCGTGCGGCACGCGAGTCGGAGTCTCGCGCGCGAGCGACCCCGGCGCGCAACTCGCCCAGCGTGATGACGGAGATCGCGGCTTCTGCCGGCAGCTCGAAGCTTTCCCCGTCGTCGAAGGCGATCAGGACCGACGTGTCCAGCAGCGTCCCGCTCACGCGTCAGGCCATGGATCGTCAAGCGGCGCCTCGGCGGCGTCGATATCGGCGGCCATGGCGTCGCTGTCGATCGGCTGGGCGAGGATACGGCGGATGGTCGCGCGGTCGACGTCGACTCTTGGACCGGATGCCAGCTGGGGGGGGCCCAGCTGTGCGACCGGACGGCCGTGGACTGTCACGGTGAAGATCGTCCCGCCCTCCGCATCGCGCAGCACCGACGCGATGTTGTTGCGCAGCTCGCGCTGCGGAATAACCCGTTGGACCATGACTGCTACGCAGCGTAGCAGCATGGTGGCGGCACCCATCCAGGTCTCCAGGTGGGCTCCGCCATGCGCCTCGGCAAACGGTTGGGACGACCGCCATCCGGTAGAACCAATGCCATGGACTCCTGGATCGCCGCCGCCGCCGAGGAGATCGCGGCACGGGCACCGGGAGAGCTGGAGCTGCTCGTCGACGTCTCGTCGCCGTCGGGCGACGTGCAGGGAGCCGAGGCGGCGATCGCCGTCGTGCTGGGCCTGCTACCCGACGGCGTGCGTGTCGAGCGGGCGTCGTGCTCTTCGGCCGGTCACGCCGACGACCTGATCGTGACGGTGACCGGCACGGGCAGCGGCCGGGTCGTGCTGCTCGGGCATGTCGACACCGTCCACAGCCACGAGGATCACCGCCCGATGCGTCGCGACGGCGACGCGATCGCCGGCTCGGGAACGGTGGACATGAAGGGCGGCGACATCCTCGCGATCGGCGTGCTGCGGGCGCTCGCACGGCGCACCGAGACCTTCGAGGAGATCGTCCTGCTGCTCGTCTGCGACGAGGAGTGGCGCGCCGGCGACTTCGTCCACACCAGCCGCTTCGCCGGCTACGACGCGTGCCTGTGCTTCGAGGGCGGCGAGCTCACGCAGGACGGCGAGGAGGCGGTCGTCGTCAAGCGCAAGGCGGCGGGTACCCTGCGCGTGACCGCGCACGGCCGCTCGGCGCATTCGGGTGCGGCGCCGGAGAAGGGCGCCAACGCGCTGCTCGCCCTGGCGAGCGCCGCGCAGTCGGTCGCCGCGCTGCACGATCCCGGCGGCTCGACGCACCTGACGTCGGTTCCGACGGTCGTGCGCAGCGGCGAGGCGTTCAACGTCGTGCCCGCCGCTGGCGAGCTGCTCTGCGACCTGCGCGCCGACGATCTGGCGACGTTCGATCTGGTCCTCCGCGGGCTGCCGACCGCGGTCGACGGAGTGCGCCTCGAGGCCGACTTCCTGCGCCGCTGGCCGGGCATGAACTCGCGCGGGGCGACCGCGCCGCTGCTGCTCGACGCCGCCGGGCGCCTGGGCCGACCGATCCACGGCGCCGACAGGGGAGGCGCGAGCGACGCGAGCTACCTCGCGCCGGTGATCGCCGTCACCGTCGACGGACTCGGACCGCGCGGCGGTGGCGCGCACACGCCGACCGAGCACATCGTCGCCGAATCGCTGCGCGAGCGGGCCGAGGTGGCGCTCGCGCTGGCCGCCGCCGTCCTGGCATAGAACCGCCGCGGGCACCGGCCTGATGCGGGGGAGATAACGCCAACATAAGCGCGTGCAAACCCTGTGAACGTGCGCTAGGCTACCCGCGTCTTGACCAGCCGAATCCCTGCCGATCCTCGGTGGGGAACGGGGGAACCACTTGGGTCGCTTCGGCGGTCCGGGGGCGAATCGTCGCGTCATGCGACGTAGCGCTAGCTCTTTCTGCGCGAGCCCGTCAGCTAACCCCGCAGGCACACGAAGGAGACGGGGGAGGTGTAGCGCGCGTGATGAGGTCGGTATTGCGTCTTACGATGCTGTCGGTGGCAATGATGATGCTCGTCCCGGGGACCGGCTTCGCCAAGAAGAAGAACTGGCATCTCGGCGACCGCACGCTGCGCGAGGGCAGCAAGGGCCACGACGTCCGCGTCCTACAGGACTTCCTGACTCGGGCGGGCGTTCGCACGAGCACTGATGGCGCCTTCGGCCGCGGAACCACGAAGAGCGTACGCAAGTTCGAGCGTGCCCAGCGTCGCCGTGTCGACGGGAAGGTGACCAGGCTCGACGTGCTCGTGCTGCGCGACGTCGTCCGCAACGGTGGCGCCGTCGCCAAGGCCGCCGGGACAGGTGGAGCGCTGCCCAGGAACGCAGCACCGCTCGAGCCCGCCAAGCCCGCCAAGCCCGCCAAGCCCGCCAAGCCCGCCGAGCCCGCCGAGGCCGCGCCGCTTGAGCTCGGTCCAGGCATGAAGGCGACCGTCGGCGACGACGGCCTCGCCGTGGCGCCGGCGTTGGCGCCCCCCGTGGTGCAACAGGTCATCAAGGCCGGCAACGAGATCGCCACCACGCGCTACATCTACGGCGGTGGCCACGGTGAGTGGAAGGACGACGGCTATGACTGCTCCGGCTCGGTCTCCTACGCGCTGCACTTCGCAGGACTGCTCGAGAACTCGATGCCCTCCGGAGGCTTCATGAACTGGGCCGAAGAAGGGCCTGGCCAGTGGATCACCGTGTACGCCAAGGGCAGCCACATGTACATGGTCGTCGCCGGGCTGCGCTTTGACACCAGCGGGCGCTCGAGCGCCGGCACGCGCTGGCAGGCTAGCAAGCGCCCGACGGGCGGGTACGCAGTGCGTCACCCCAAGAGCCTGTAGCTCCCGGGCCGACGCGGCCGGCGGTCCTGGCGCATAGCCGTCGCGTCTGCCGGATACTTGCTCTGTGAGGGGTTTCCGGCGGTGCGGCCTCGTGACCGCGATCACGGTGCTGATCGGCGCGTGGCTTGCCGTGGCGGAGGCCTCCGCGCGCGTCGCCCTCGTCGCATCGGGAACGCCGGAGCTGGCGATGGTCGACGTCACCACGTGGAAGGTCGTCTCGCGCCTGGAGCTGCCCGGTGCGGCCGGGGCCGTCGCGGTGTCGCGAGACGGGCGCACCGGCTACGTCTCGGCGGGCAGGACGATCGTCGCGGTCGACGTCAACGAGCGCCGCAAGGTCATCAGCCGCTCCGGCGGCCGTGGACCGACCACGGCGCTCGAGGTCTCGCCCGACGGGCGGCACCTGTACGCCGTGCAGGGCCGCCGGCTGCGCGTCCTGAAGACCTCGAATCTCAAGGCGGTCGGCTCCGTCGACCTGCATGGCCGTGGCAGCGTCATGGCGTTGCGCCACGACGGGCTTCTGGCCGGCGTCGTGCTGTCTTCCGGACGCGTGGCGATCGTCGACCCGCGGGCCAGGCACCTGCTGCGGCGGGTGCGCGTGCCCGGCGCGACCGGTGTGGCGATCGCCGATGACGGGCGGGCGCTCGTGACCGCCCGCGGACGGCTTCGCACGATCCCCCGGCGGACGCGACGCCCGCGGGCGGCAGGCATCGCCCTGCCGCGCGGTGCCGGCGGTAACGTCAGCCTGTCGCCCGGACGCACGCGCCTGGCGGTGGGGGCGCGGTCCGGGTCAACCAGCGGCGCGATGGTCTTCCTGGGCAGCGGGCACGTGCGGCGGGTCGTGGCCGGAGCCGGCCTTGGGACGCCGTCGTGGACGCCGGACGCCGATCGCATCTTCTTCGCCAATCGCCGGACCGGTGCGCTGTCGGTGGTCAGCCAGCGCACGCGCCGGCGCCTGGGGGTCGTGCGCCTGCGCGGCTCGTCGCCAGTGGGCATCGCCGTCCAGCCGGGTCGCGCGCTGCTGCGCGGCACGCCGGGCGACGACGTCCTGCGCGGCACGCGTGGCGCCGACCGGATCGAGGGCTTGGAGGGCGACGACATCCTGCGCGGCGGGCGGGCCCGCGACGTGCTCGACGGAGGGCCCGGCAAGGACAGCCTGTCGGGAGGGTCAAGCAGCGACCGGGCCAGCGGGGGCGATGGTGACGACTTCATCCTCGGCGATGCGGGCAACGACAGGATCCTCGCGGGCGCGGGCGCCGACGGCGCCGACGGCGGCACCGGCAACGACACCATCGAGGGCGACGACGGCAACGACGTGCTCGACGGCGGTGACGGTGACGACACGATCCGTGGCGGCGACGGTGACGATCAGATCGTCGAGAAGGGCTTCGGCAACGACGAGCTGCTCTCCGGCGGACCCGGCAACGACGTCATCCGCGGGGGGCGCGGCTCGGACCGCCGGATGCTCGGCGACGATGGCGACGACGAGCTGTTCGGCGAGTCGGGAACCGAGCAGATGAGCGGCGGCCGTGGCAGCGACGTGGTCGACGGCGGCCGCGGCGGCGACAACATGCTCGGCGACGAGGGCGACGACTCGATGCGCGGCGGGCTGGGCAACGACCGCATGGACGGCGGCCCCGGGCAGGACCGCGTCGACGGCAGCTCGGGGTCCGACGAGCTGCAGGGCGCTGACGGCAACGACGAGGTCGTGGGCGGGCCCGGACCCGACGTGATCCGGGGCGGCGACGGCGACGACTCGATCCGTGCGGCCGACGACAGCGCCGACATGGTCGACTGCGGTCCCGGCAGCGACACCGTCTACGTCGAGCAGGAGGCGCCCGATCGCGACACGCTGATCGACTGTGAGCTGGTCATCCGCATCCCCGCCGAGCTCGCCAACGACGGCGAGCTGCCCTCGATCATCCGCGGAACGCCGGCCGACGACTTCCTGCAGGGCACCAACGACGAGGACTCGATCTTCGGCGCCGACGGCGACGACCGCCTCTTCGGGCGCGGCGGCGACGACTACGTCGACGGCGAGAACGGCGACGACGAGCTCTCCGGCGGCCCGGGTAACGACATCCTGCCCGGACGCGGCGGCAATGACACCATCCACGGCGACGAGGGCGACGACCGCATCACCGGCGATCGCGGCCGCGATCGCCTCTTCGGCGACGACGGCGACGACGAGATCTTCGGCAACCTCGATCCCGACTTCATCTCTGGCGGCCGCGGCAACGATCGCATCAACGTCGTCGGCGGCTCCGCCGACGCGGTGGTCTGCGGGCCCGGGCGCGACACGGTGCTCGCGAGCCTCGGCGACGTGATCGCACTCGATTGCGAGGACGTGCGCAGGTAGGCGGCGGACGTCAGTCGTCGTGGCGCGGACGGCCGCGGTCGCGCTTGCGCGCCGACGCGCGCCGCTTGGCCTCAAGTCGGCGCGTGCGCGAGGCCTTCGTCGGCTTCGTCGCGCGGCGTGCGCGCGGGACCTCCAGCGCGCGCGACAGGCGTGCCGCGAGGCGTTCGAGCGCCAGCACCCGGTTGCGCGCCTGGCCGCGCGCGTCCTGCGCGACGGCGCGAACAACCGGTCCGCAGCGTGCCATCACGCGCCGCTTCTGCGCGTCGTCCAGCGTCGCCGACGCGGCGACGTCGAAGCTCGCCTCGATCCGCGACTCGGTCTTGTTGGCGTGCTGACCTCCCGGCCCCGAGGAGCGGCTTGCCAGCACGGTGACCTCGTCCAGGGGGATCGCGACCTCGCGGTTGATCTGCAGCAACTCGGCCATCGACACATGATCGCCGACGTCGCATGAGCGGCGCTCGTGCCACCTGCGCCGCCTCCTCATCCGCGCGGTTAGAGTCGCGTCATGTCCGAGAATCTCGCCCTGAACCTGACGCGCACGGCTGCCGAGCACCCTGACGCGATCGCCTGCCGGCTCGACGACGCCGCGTTCAACTACCAGCTGCTGGAGAACGCCAGCGCGCGCGTGGCGGCGATGCTCGCGGCCAAGGGCGTCGGGACGGGCGATCGCGTGGCGATCATGCTGCCCAACGTCCCGTACTTCTTCGCGATCTACTACGGCGCGCTGCGTGCGGGGGCGATCGTCGTGCCGATGAACGTCCTGCTGAAGGGGCGAGAGGTCGGCTACTACCTCACCGACTCGGGCACGAAGGTCCTCTTCGCCTGGCACGGCTTCCTCGAGGCCGCCGAGCAGGGCGCCGAGCAGGCCGGCGACGTCGAGGTCATCCCGGTGGCGCCGGGCGAGATCGAGGGCCTGATCTTCGCCCATGAGCCCGCCGAGGAGGTCGTCGAGCGCGACGCCGGCGACACGGCCCTGCTGCTCTATACGTCGGGGACGACCGGCAAGCCCAAGGGCGCGGAGCTGACGCATTCCAACCTGCGCCGCAACGTCGAGGCGGCCGTGGAGCTGTTCGCTCTGAACGTCGACGACGTGATCTTCGGCGGGCTGCCGCTGTTTCACTCCTTCGGGCAGACCTGCACGATGAACGCGGCCATCAAGTGCGGCGCCACGGTGACGCTGCTGCCGCGCTTCGAGCCGGCCAAGGCGCTGGAGATCCTGCAGCGCGACGGCTGCACGGTCTTCGAGGGCGTGCCCACGATGTACGGCGCGCTGCTGAACCATCCTGGCCGCGACGCGATCGACGCATCGGGGCTGCGCGTCTGCGCGTCGGGCGGCGCGTCGATGCCCGTCGAGGTCATGCGCGGCTTCGAGGAGGCGTTCGGCTGCAAGGTCCTGGAGGGCTACGGCCTGTCGGAGACCTCGCCGGTCGCCTCCTTCAACCACCCCGACCGCGAGCGCAAGCCCGGCTCGATCGGCACACCGATCGCGGGCGTGGAGTTCAAGCTCGTCGACGAGGCCGGCGAGGCAGTGGCGGCCGGCGCGATCGGCGAGATCCTGATCAGGGGCCACAACGTCATGAAGGGCTACTGGGAGCGCCCCGAGGCGACGGCCGAGTCGATCAGGGACGGGTGGTTTGCGACCGGGGACATGGCGCGGATCGACGACGACGGCTATTACTTCATCGTCGATCGCAAGAAGGACCTGATCATCCGCGGCGGCTACAACGTCTATCCGCGCGAGGTCGAGGAGGTGCTCTACGAGCATCCGGCGGTCCGAGAGGCGGCGGTGATCGGCGTTCCCGACAAGGAGTGGGGTGAGGAGGTCGGCGCCGCCGTGGCGCTCAAGGATGGCGAGGCCGTCGAGGCCGAGGAGCTACAGGCCTTCGTCAAGGAGCAGGTCGCCGGCTACAAGTACCCCCGCCGCATCTGGTTCGTCGACGAGCTGCCGAAGGGACCGACGGGCAAGATCCTCAAGCGGGAGATCAGCGCCCCCGAGTAATGGCGCGCTATGACCTCATCATCGTCGGTACGGGTTCGGCGGGCATGGTGGCCGCCGAGTTCGCGCCGAAGCTTGGCATCAAGGTGGCCAGCGTCGAGCGCGACCGCGTCGGCGGCGATTGCCTGTGGACGGGCTGCGTGCCCTCCAAGGCGCTGCTGGCCTCCGCGAAGGCCGCGCACACGATCCGCCACGCCGACACCTACGGGCTGACGGCCAGCGGGCTGCAGGTCGACACCGCCCGTGTGTGGTCGCGCATCCACGCGATCCGAGATCAGATCGCGGCGACCGACGACAGCCCGGAGCACTTCCGTGCCCTCGGCGTCGAGCTGCTGATGGGCTCGGCGCGGCTGACGTCGCCGACGACGCTGCTCGTCGGCGAGGAGGAGCACGAGGCGCGCTACATCCTGCTGGCGACCGGCAGCCGCCCGGCGGCGCCGCCCGTCGAGGGCCTGGCGGACGCGGGCTTTCTCACCAGCGAGCAGATCTTCGATCTCGACCGCCCGCCGTCGAGTCTCGTGATGATCGGGGCAGGGCCGATCGCGATGGAGCTCGCGCAGGGTCTGACGCGGCTGGGGGTGACGGTGACCGTCCTGGAGCGCGCCGACCGGGTGCTCGCGCGCGAGGAGCCCGAGCTCGCCGCACGCCTCGTGCAGGCGCTGCGCTCAGAAGGCGTCGACCTGCAGACCGGCGTCGAGATCGAGCGCGTCAGCGTCGGCGCGGACGGCTCGAAGACGATCCACGCGGGCGAACGCTCGTGGACCGCGGCGGAGATCTTCGTCGCCGCTGGCCGCGCGCCGAACGTCGAGGATCTCGGCCTGCAGGAGGTCGGCGTGAAGACCGGCAAGCGCGGCATCGAGGTCGACGACAAGCTGCGATCGAGCGTCAAGTCGATCTACGCGGCCGGCGACGTCGCCGGGCGCTATCTCTTCACCCACTCCGCCGGCTACGAGGCCGCGCGGGCGGTGCGAAACATGTTCCTGCCGGGATCGAGCGGCGACGACTTCCTCGTGCCGTGGTGCACGTTCACCGATCCCGAGCTCGCCCATGCCGGCCTGACCGAGGCGCAGGCGCGCGAGGAGCACGGCGACGACGCGGTGGCCGTCTGGCGGCGGGACCTGTCGCACTCCGACCGCGCGCGCGCCGAATCGGCTGACGAGGGCGAGATCCGCATCGTCACCGCCAAGGGCCGCATCGTCGGCGCGCACGCGCTGGCGCCGAGCGCCGGCGAGCTGATCGGCGAGCTGGCGCTGGCGATCGACCAGAAGCTCAAGCTGTCGGACCTCGCGTCGCTCGTGCACGTCTATCCGACGATCGCCCTGGCCGTCCAGCAGATCGCCAGCGACGCTGCCTACGAGACGGCGGAGAAGTACTCCTGGCTCGTGCGCTCCGACGCCGACTGAGCTCAGGCTCAGCGCTTGTAGTACGCGGACACGCCGTCCAGCAGACCGCCGTGCAGCTTCGCCTCGCGGATCGCCTTGAAGTAGGCCGCGTCGTGGGTCAGCGAGTCCAGTGGTGGGATATGCACGTCGACGGCGACGGGCTTGCCGGTGATGTCGGGGTCATCCCATGGCTTGTCGGTCTTCAGCCACGGCGGCGGCCTGCGACCGGCGATGTGGAACTTCTCGATCTCCAGGTAGCGGGCCACGGGGTCGTCGATCGCGCGCTGGATGTCGGCGAGCACCGCCGTCCAGGACATGTCGGCGTCTGGAACATCGGGGTACTCGAGCTGGATGCGGCGCGTGTGCCTGCCGACGGCGATCGGCTCCGCTTGTGTCGCTCCCGCCCGGGACATCAGCCCGCGGGTGCCGTAGAACGGCTGGCCGTTGATCGCCACGAGCTGCACATCGTGCTCGATCGACGTGATGAGGTTGTCGTAGGGATCGCCGCCACGGTCGGCGGTGACGAGGATGTCGGCATGCAGGCCGGCACGCAGTCGCCCGATCCGATCGCCCCATCCGAGCCCATGCGCCGGGTTGCGTGTCGCCATCGCGCACAGCTCCCGCGCCGTGAACGCACGGTCCATGTTCGTGTTGTTCCACAGGTCCGCGACCTTCAGCTCGCCGAGCAGGTTCTTTGAGCCCGAGGGCGACCAGTCCGAGCCCAGGCAGATGTTCATGCCCTTGTCGTGGGCGGTCGCGACGTCGGTCGTCGCGCGATAGAGCCACAGGTTCGAGAACGGCGACCAGACGATCGTGCCGCTCTCGGCGGTGCCGGCCTCACGCTCCCACTCCTCGAACTGCGGTGCCCGCAGTGCCGTGCAGTGGATGCCGCAGAAGCGCGGGTGCAGCATCCGCTGGCTGCGCGCCAGCTCGTACTCTCCGATGAGCTTGAGGTCGGTGCCTTCGGAGAGGTGGTAGATGAAGGCCTTGCCCTCGTCCATCCGCGCGCGGTACTTCTTGTAGTCCTCGACGTTGCGCAGCGGCAGCGCCGACTGGTAGGCGAGCTTCTCGCCCTCCGTGAAGGTCTCGTACTCGATGTTGCGCACCAGCCAGCCGTCGTAGGGGTGGGCCATCTTGGCCGAGCCCTGGATCGCGGTCGTCCCGCCGATCACCGCTTTGACCTCGCAGTACTTCAGCACCGCCTTGCCCGCGAGCGCTCCGAGCGCGTTGGCCGGGTCGGACACCGTGCCCTCGTAGTCCCCGTGGCTCGGCCAGTCGGCGCGGTCGGTGAAGGGCTCGGTCCTGCCCGGCGGTGCCCAGAGCGCCAGCACGTTGTAGACGACATGGCTGTGCAGGTCGATCAGGCCTGGATAGACGCAGCCCTTCGTCTCGACGCGCCTTGCGGACTCAAAGCCCGTCGGGGGCGGGTCGCCGCGATCCTGTACTGCGTGAATCAGCTCGTCGTCGCCGATATACACGGCCCCGTCGGGCAGCACCGGCCGCTCGTCGTCCATCGTGACGACGCGACCGTAGATCACCAGCGGCGCGATCATCGCGCTACGGCCCGGTCGTGGGAGCGGTCCAGATCAGCGTGTGACCGTCGTCGGGCCGGGGGCGACCGACCGAGTTGCGCGCATTGCCGGGCCCGGCACGAACCCCTGCGTCGTCGCCGAGAAACGGCGGAGAGCCGAACGGCAGGTCGATTCGCGGGATCGGCGAGTAGTCGGCCTCGATGAGCTCGTTGGCGTAGTTGGCGCTCAAGACATCACCGTCGGGGTCGGGCGTCACGATCTCGCGCAGGTCGCTGACCGCGGCGCGCCACTCGTCCGTCAGCGCCGTCTCGTCGCGGCTGGAGGGATGCGGCACGCGGCAGACCTTGACGTCCGGCCGTTCCGACCACAGATCGACCGCCTCCTGTGCCATGCCACCGAACGCGACGATCGCCTGCAGCTCGGGTGTGGCGACCGTGTCGTAGAGCTCGTTTCGCCAGCTCAGCTGGTCGGGATCGGCGAGCTTGCGGCGCTCGGTCGAGGCACGACTCGGATGTACCGCGTAGGCCCAGGCGTTGAGACACACGTAGGACCGCGTCAACCCGATCTTCGTCAGAAAGCCTTGCACGCGCTGCCCCGCGTCACCGATCAGCGAGCGCCCCGCGATCCGCTCGGTCGGGCCGGGATCGGAGGCGACGCACAGCACGCGCGCCGAACCGTCCAGGCGCCCGCGGTAGAAGATCGGCCCCCAGTCAAACCAGAAGTCTTCCTTGACCGGCGGGTCTGGAACGCGATCGAACATCGCGGCGAGGTGCTCGGGCGGCCCAGGATCGAACTCGGACATGACTCGACCCTACGCCGCGCGTCAGCGCCGGAGCTGTGGGATCGGTCACAGTCCGGGCGGGTGCCGGGCGACGAAGCCGCCCGTCGGGCGCATGTCGCGCGTCCAGCGCGTGCCGCCGCGCAACGCGCTCGTGTCGAAGCGCCAGCCGCCGACGACCATGAACATGTGGCCGGGGTTGGCGTAGATCGTGATCCACTTGCCCGGCCCGGCCTCGCCCCAGCTCATGAACGGGCCGGAGGCCATCGGCGAGGTCACGAGGCCCGCCGCCGCGAGCGCGTAGCTGATCGACCCTGAGCAGTCATATGCGGTGTCCTTGAAGCCCGCGTGGCCGCCGCCGTAGAGGTAGGGCAGTCCGGCGATCGCGTTGCCGGCGGCGATGACCAACCCGACCGGCGCCGGGGCGCCGGAGGGCGGCTGGGCCGTCCCGCCGGGGTTGGTGGCGATGCCTGCGCGCGCCGTCCGCGCGAGGCGCTTTCGCAGCGAGGCGAGCTGGCTCTTGATCTGTCGCAGCGCGCTGCGCTTGGCCGCGCGGCCCGACAGTCGCCGCTGCTGCTCGGAGAGCAGCGCGGACTCAAGCGTCTGCGCGCGCTCGCGACGCTCGTCGAGAACGGTCGTCAGGCGCAGCTGGCGTTTTTGTGCCGTGGCCAGCGAGCCGGCCTGCCTGGTCACGACCGCGCGGGAGTCGCGCGCGGCGTCCATGATCTTCGCGTTCTGGCGCGCGACGCGCTTGAAGAATTCGCCCTGTTCGAGCAGGTCGATGAAGCCCTCGGCGGTGATGACGACGGAGACGAGGTCGGGCTGCGGGTTGCGGTAGGCCGTCTGCAGGTTGGCCCGCAGGGCGTCGGTCGCCCGCTGCTGACGCTTGACCAGGCGCGTGAGCCGGTCGCGGGCGCGCACGAGGTCGCGCTCGACGCGGTCGAGCTTGGCCTGCGCGGTGCCGACGTCGGCCTGGACCCCGCGCAGGCGGCGCTGCGCCGCCGCGAGCCCGCCGGCAGACGAGCGGATCTTCGCCGACTCTGACGCGACGGCCGCGCGCAGGCGCTCGGCGCGGTCGGCCTTGGACTTGATCTGGCTATTGAGGTCGGCGCCCGCTGGCCCGGCCGCGAGCAGGATCGCGACGCTCGCGGCGGCGCACAGCGCCACCGCGCAGACAAGGACGAGTCGGCGGAGAGGGAAGGTCGTCATCGGGGGTGCGGCGTCGCGGCGACGCTAGCAGCGGCCATCGAGAACGCAGGAGGATCGCCTGCATCTGCATGCAATCCTGCAGGACGGACCACTAGCGTGGTCGGCGTGAACGGCGACGACGTCTGGGTCGGCTTCGATGTGGGGACGCAGGGTGCGCGCGCGGTCGCGGTGTCCGGCGACGGCCGCGTCGTGGGGCGTGGGGAGGCGGCGCTGCGCGGCCGACGGGAGGCCGGGCGCCACGAGCAGGACCCGGCCGCGTGGTGGGAGGCGGCCGCCCTCGCCAGCCGCGCCGCGATGGCCGGCGTCGCGCCCGAGCGCGTTCGCGGCGTGGCGACTTGCGCGACGTCGGGGACGGTCCTGCTCGTCGATCGCGAGGGCGAGCCGCTGACGCCCGGGCTCATGTACGACGACGCGCGCGCGGCCGAGCAGGCGGCGCGAGTGGACATGCCCGCGTCGTGGGGCCTGCCGAAGCTCGCGTGGATGCTTGACGAGTGGCCGGATCTCGCGCGCGGCGCGCGCGCCGCCCACCAGGCGGACGTCATCACGCGCCGGCTCGCCGGCCACGACGTGCCGGCCGACTCCAGCCACGCGCTGAAGACCGGCTACGACGTCGAGCGCGAGCGCTGGCCCGCGCTGGACCTGCCCGACGGGATGCTGCCCGACGTCGTGCGCTCGGGGACCCTGCTCGGGGAGGTCTGTGCGGCGGCGGCAGCCGAGACCGGACTGCCGCCGGGGACCCCGGTCGTCGCCGGCATGACCGACGGCTGCGCCTCCCAGCTGGCGGCTGGGGCGGTGCGCGAGGGCAGCTGGAATTCCGTGCTGGGCACGACGCTCGTGCTCAAGGGCTGCTCGACACGGCTGCTGCACGACCCGGCCGGCGTGCTCTACAGCCACCGCTCGCCCGACGGCTCGTGGCTTCCGGGCGGGGCGTCGAGCACCGGCGCGGGCGTGCTGGCCGCGATGTTTCCCGGGCGCGACCTCGACGAGCTCGGGGCGCGCGCCACACGCCATCAGCCGACGAGCGTGCTCGCCTACCCGCTCGTCTCGCGCGGAGAGCGCTTCCCGTTCGCCGCGCCCGACGCCGAGGCGTTCATGGTCGGCGAGCCCGCCGGCGAGGCGCAGCGCTTCGCGGCGCTGCTGCAGGGCGTCGCGCTCGTCGAGCGGCTGTGCTTCGACTACGTGGATCTGATCGGCGCGCCGGCCGTCCGCGAGCTGACGCTGACCGGCGGCGCGACGCGCAGCCGGCGCTGGTCGCAGCTGCGTGCGGACGTGCTCGGTCGCCCGGTGCGGCTCGTCGAGCATCCCGACGCGGCGTTCGGGATGGCGGTGCTCACGGCGTCGACACGCCAGCGTGGAGGCCTCGCGGCCGCCGCGGCGTCGATGGTCCGCACGAGCGAGACGATCGGACCGCGACCGGACATGGCCGGGCGCTTCTTCGAGCCCTACCTGCGGCTCGTGGACGAGCTCGAGCGCCGCGGCTGGCTCGGTGGCGTGCTCGCCGAGCACGCGCGCTCGCGCGTCCCGCGGATCTAACGTTTGGTGGCGGCGCTGGCCAGGTCGGAGAGCGTCTCGGCGATCGTCTTCAGTCGCCGGTCGGCGCCCTCGAGGGCTGCGCCGCCAGCCTACATTAGGAGACCTTGGCGCCCTCAGAGCCCCGCAGGAACGACAGCAGTACTATCGGATGGGTGAGCCTGTGCCGGCAGGGAGCGCTCGGGCCTAGTGCGGCGAGGCGGCATGATCCGCGTCAGCCCCGGGGGGGAGAACCGATGCGGCTGGAGGTAGCGGTGGTGTCGTCGAAGGATAAGCTGGATGCCGGGCGCCATTGACGGTTGTTGAGCGCCGGCTCGGGCTCGTCAGAGCGGCCGGGGACCGCGACTGCGGGACGGCGTGCAGCTCGCGCGCGTTCAGCGGTGAGGAGAACAGCGGTACCGCGATAGCTGCGCGTGCCAGGCAGCGCGGACAATTGGTCAGCGTCAGGTAATGCGCGCGAGAGTTGATCGCAAGTCGGCAGCGTGGGCAATGCAGGTAGCTCATCGCGCGTGACCGCCGTGGGGCTGTGCTGCGGGCCGGTTGGTGTGTTGGTCGTCAACCGCGTGGGGTGTCTGTCGCTGGACTGGTCGCCTGCAGCTGGCATGCACGGCGCTGCCGACCACACCCGCCGTGCTATCGCCGTTGCGAATCGGCCGGGTACACAGCACGCACCGCCGCGCCGGCGCGCGACGGGCCGTTCGCCCGTCATTGCGGCTGACCGGGCACGCGGACGCGTCGTGTTCAGACGCGATCTTCAAGCTTCCGGGTATCCCTGGGCTGCTGATCGTCATGGGACGCACAGCTAGTCGACCAACGGCAGTCGATCGGCCATGCCGCAGACGCGCAGCACGCGTAGCACGTGCTCAGGCGGGCGTCGCAGGCTGAGGGGGTGACCGTTAGATCGCGAGCGAGCGTCGGCGACGATCAGCATCCGGATCCCGGTGCCGTCAAGGAACGTCAGGCCGCCAAGATCAAGCACGATCGTGGCTGCGTCGGTCGCTTCGACGCGGATGAGTTCCTGCTCGACGTCGGGCGCGGTGGCGAGATCCATCTCACCCGTCACGCTGATCGTGTGAGCGTCGCCGACACGCTGCGAGCGCATCGACAGCTCGCCGAGCGCCAACAGCAGCTCAGTCGCGGACTGCGTGTGCGAAGACAGGGATAGGTCGTCGGTCATCAGGACACATCACGCTGGTGTGCGTGGGTCCTGAGCCGGCCCGGGGCGGTGCGGGCTCGTCCCCCTCTTGAAGTCAACCCGTCCGAGTGCCCGCTGCGGAGCCTCAGACTTACGTCAAAGACTACATCGCCAAACGTCATGTTTCCATCCGCGGCAATTCGCCTTTCTGCTGGCCCGCCGCGTCGTCCATGCGTCGACACCGTCACTCGCAGCAGGCGTGTCGTTGTCGGCGTGCCCCTCGTGCGGCGATGGATCGCCGGTGTCGGCGATCGAACCGACGGTGCCCGCGTCGGGCGAGTCGTTCCACCGCCAGCAGACCGCACAACATTACGCGGTGCGGTGCGGCGCGGCAGGCTGCGAGCGAGCCACGCTTGGGCTAAGCCTCGGGTGAGCGGGGGCCGGACCGTCATTTGGGCTCCTGTCATGTCCGAGAGGTATCGACTCGGAACGCCGGGGACTTGAGCGCCGCGTGACGGAGCGCCCAGCTACCGGGCCATCAAGCGCGCGTGTTCGCCACACCCCATCGCAACGTTTGGTTTGGTGTCGCGGCTCCATGGACGAAGTCTCACGCGGCTATCGCGCGCGGCTGACCGAGGCGAGGCCACGCAGTGGTCTCGGGCGTTCGGTTCCGATCCGTCCTAAAGGAGGTCCACGCGGGCGACGGCGACACGATCGTCCACGCCGAGTTGAACCTACCCGGAGGTGGCGTCCTGATGCTCAGCACCGAGCCCGAGAACCCCGATCTCTGGGGCAGGCGCGCCGGACTCGGCTGGCTGTACGCCTCGGTCGAGGATCCGGATGCGCTGTACGAGCGCGCCGTCTCGGCCGGAGCCGAGATCGTGATGGAGCTGACCGACACCGATTACGGCTCGCGCGACTTCTCGGTCCGCGACCCGGAGGGCAACATCTGGAGCTTCGGGACCTACGCGCCTTGAGAGATGGATGATCCCGAGTCGCGCATCGCCTTCGAGGATCCACGCGCCGCCCGTGATGCCGGCGTGGTGGTGGGCTGGACCGCTGACTCACCCGAGCGCGGGCGGCACGCAACCAAGCAGCACGTCCTCGGCCTCTGTCGCGAACACGTGCAGGCCCAGGCCCTCGGAGATCTCCTGACAGACCCTGACGCCGCGGATGCTGTTGCCGTACTCGTCCAGCCCCGGCGAGAACACCGCGATGCCCAGCTTGCCCGGGATCACGCAGAGGATTGCGCCGCTGACCCCGCTCTTGGCCGGCACCCCGACCTCGTAGGCCCACTCTCCGGCGAAGTCATACATCCCGCATGTGTACATGACGCTCAGCACGTCACGAACGCGTTCACGGGGCAGGCAGACGCGACCGGTCACGGGGTTGATGCCGCCATTGGCCAACGTGGAGCCCATCATCGCCAGCTCCGAGCAGGTGACCTTCACCGAGCACTGGCTCAAGTACGTCTGGAGGGTGTCCTCGACGTCTCCTTCGATCATGCCGTGCGCGCGCATGAGGTACGCGGTGGCACGATTGCGGTCGGCGGTGCGCAGCTCGCTCTGGAGCGTCTGGCGATCAACCCCTAGCCGATCGCTGTCTGCGTAGTCGCAGAGGCTGCCGCGTAGCCGTTTGATCTTCTCGGCGGTGTCGGCGCCGCGCACGAGATCGCTGGTCACGAGCGCGCCAGCGTTGACCATCGGGTTGTAGGGGCGGTTGTGGCGCTCGTCGAAGACGATCGAGTTGTACGCATCGCCGCTGGGCTCCACCCCGACACGCGTGAGGACGTGCTCGCGCCCATGGTCTTCGAGCGCGAGGCCGTAGGCAAAGACCTTGGACACCGACTGCAGCGCGAAGGACACGTCGGCATCGCCGACGCTCGTCAGCGTGCCGTCCACGCGGGCGATCGCGATCGCGAACTCGTCCTGGTTCTCGACCGTCTCGCCGATCGGGTGATAGCCGCGTCCGGACTCGTAGAACCTGGCGTCATCGGTCAGCTCGATGTGTAGCTGGCGTTCGTAGAGCGCTGCCAGTCGCCGGTCGACCTGATCGGTGATCTCAGCGGAGGACACAGCCGATCAGCCGGCGCAAACGCCTCAGGCGGGAGTGCGCTGGGCCGGCGGACGAGCCGGCAGCAGCTCCTGCAGCGCCAGGTTCTCCAGCGGGTCGAGCACGGAATGCTGGGCGCAGGCGGGGACCAGCGTGTCGGACTCCGGGTGCGCCATCGCGTAGGAGCAGGATTGCAGGCGCTCCTGGGCCTCGAGGATCGCGGGGTCCTCGCTCATCTCGCCGCGCTGGAGCATCTCCCAGGCCGGGCGCACGTGCTTGGCGTCCATGAACGAGTGCATCACGTAGGTGACGGCCTTGGGCTTCTCGCGCGCGATCGTGAGCGGGCCGCCGAGGCGCTTGACCAGGCGAGCCGCCCACGGCGCGCCGCTGCGCAGGACGGCCGGGTGTCGGGCGACGGCGCGCGTGCAGCGCGCCGCGCGCAGGCGGCGGCTGCCGTCCTCGAAGTCCATCCCGCCGAACGCCGCGATGAAGTCCTGCAGGGCCTGCGCGTCGCGCGGGTCGTCCTCGTCGAGCAGGGTCTCGTAGCGATCGCCGACGTAGATGCCGTGGGCGGTGCGGTTGCAGCGCACGTCGCCGACCTGCTCGGCGTTGTAGTGCAGTCGCGCACCGACGCCCTCCTCGATGCGCTTCCAGACCTCGTCGGTGGAGAACTCGCGGTAGGAGTCCTTCCAGCGCGCCTGGTTGCCGATGAAGGCCGCCGGCTGGAAGGAGAACATCCGAAAGCCCATGCCGCGGCAGTCGCGCACGAGCTGCGGGATCTGCTCGACGTTGCGCGGCGTGACGGTGATGTTGTGCGCGAGGTAGTGCGTGACGCCGTGCTCGCGCTCCAGGCGCTGGAACATCTCGCAGAAGCGCCGGCGATAGGGGTTCAGCTCGACCTCTGAGTCGACGCGCTTGATGCCGCGGCGGCCATACATCATCGAGTCGAAGTGCCCCGCGAATGCGAGATGGTCGAAGCGCCGCTCACCGGTGCGCGGGTCGAGCGCCAGGCCCGCGAGGTAGTCGTAGTCGAAGTCGCCGTGGGTCATCGACATCGGCTTGCGGCCGTGGCGCATCATCGCCTTCAGCGCGCGGGCGTGATCGTCGGGGCCGAGCAGCGAGACCTCGCCGCCGATCAGCTGCGCGTGCTGGCCGGGCCCGCGGAACTTGCGCAGCAGCGCCATCTGCGCGTCCACCTCGGACTCGGTGTGGTCGCCGTCGGTGCGCACGCGGTTGGCTTCCTTGGCGTGGTAGCACGGGGTGCAGGCGAGGTTGCACTTCGGAAAGACGCCGTGCGTGCCCTCGCAGCCGGTCATTCGCTTGCCGAGCATCTGGTTGGGCTGCTTGACGTGCGCCGGCAGCTCCTCCCAGCGCGCGGCCAGCGCGCGTGTCAGGTCGGGATGCTCGGGGCGCGTCGCGACCTCGAGCGCGCGCAGGCGATTGAGCAGTGAGGCCATCGTGTGAAGCTAGCGCACCGGCGGGCCGTCCGGATCAGCGCACGATCCGGTACAGCCGCACCAGCCGCGCGGGGGGGACGCCGGCGACGTAGAGCCAGCGGATGACGAACCATGCGAGCACCGTGCGCGGAATGCCCATCGAGCGCCAGCGCCGTGACGACGTCGTCGCGGGGCCGGGCAGGCAGCGGGTTTTCCCGCTGCGCTCGAGGCACCGGACGAAGTCGTAGTCGTCCATGATCGGGATCTCGCGGTACCCGCCGAGCGCCTCGAACGTCTCGCGGCGCACCCACACCGACGAGTCGCCGTAGTAGAAGCCGCGGCGACGCTGGAAGCGGTAGACCGCGCCGAGGATGCGCTCGAACGCCTGCCCGCCGTCGAAGGCCAGCGCGAAGTTGCCGCCCGCGACGCCGGGCGTGCGCCAGGCGTCGGTCAGCGACGCGTAGGCATCCGGCGGCAGGCGGCTATCGGCATGCAGGAACAGCAGCACGTCGCCGGTCGCCGCGCGTGCGCCGGCGTTGAGCTGCGCGGCGCGCCCGCCGACAGCCTCGATCACGAGGGGCGCGGTCGCATGCGCGCGGGCGAGCGCCACCGTCTCGTCGCCTGAGCCCCCGTCGGCGACGATCGCCTCCCACAGCCCGGGCAGGGTGACGATCGCGTCGAGCAGATCCGGCAGCTCGCCCTGCTCGTCGAGCGTCGGGATGACGATCGAGACGAGCGGACCGAGCTCGGTCAGCGCGCTCACACCGCGCAATGAAACGCGGGCGGCAGCGAGCCGTCCTCCTGGCGCAGCACGAGGAAGCGCTCGACGATCCGGCGCTTGGCCTCGGCCAGCGACACCTCGCCGCGGGCGACGAGGAAGTCCGGCGAGGACTGCAGGTCGCCGCCGACCGGGTGCCAGTGCGCGCCGTCGGCGGTGATCGTCAGCTCGGGGACCATCACCGCGTCGGAGATCTGCATCGCGCCGGCATCGGCGGCATCGGCCGCGAAGCCGCGCTGCACGAGCGGGCGCACGGCGAAGTCCTCGCCGATGATGCCCAGGCCGGCCAGCCGCTCACGCAGGGCGGATACCTCGGCGCGGTTCTGCGGCGTCTCGGTCATCGCCACGCGCAACGGAAGGCCGAGGTCCGCGGCGTACTGCAGGCCGTCCATCGCCTTGACCCAGGAGCCCGCGCCACGCCAGCGATCATGGGTCTCGGCGCATGCCCCGTCGATCGAGGACTGCAGCGTCAGTCCCGGCCGCCCGGCGAGGCGCGCGAGCTCCTCGCGGCGGCGGCCGGTGAACAGCATCGCGTTGGTCAGCACGACGGTCGTCAGGCGATCGCACGCATACTCGATCATCTCGAGGATCCGCGGATGCACGAACGGCTCGCCGCCTGTCAGGTACAGCTCGGTGAAGCCCTCGGCCAGCGCCTCGTCGACGAGCGCCCTGAAGCGCTCGGGCTCGATCTGACGACGGCGCGCCGTCGGAGAGCTCGCCACGACGCAGTAGTCGCAGGCGAGGTTGCAGTGGAAGTTCGAGTAGACCCACAGCCGCGGCGGGAACAGCGCCGTGCCGAACAGCGAGACGACCGGCCGGCCGTCATCGACCTGCTCCGGCGCGTCCGCCCAGCCGGCGCCATCGACGGCGAAGCCGGTCGGCATCGCCTCGCGGTAGACGTGGTAGGCGCCGCGCGCGCGCTCGGGCGGCGGAACGATCTCCAGGCACGTCGTCCACCAGCCGGTCTCGATCGTCTCGACGAACGGCTCGGGCAGCTTCGCCGCACGCATCGACGCGGCCTGCGCGCGCCAGTCGTAGTCCAGCGCGACGAGCTCCACGCCGGCGATCTGGCCGTCGCAGAGGTCGATCACCGCGTACCAGACGTCCGTGCGCCCGTCATTGGCGGGCCGCCCGACCGCGCCGACGTTGACGATCCGCGTCCCGGCGACCTCACGCTCCCACGGAATGCCGGTGTGCGTGCACAGCAGCAGCCGCGCGCCGCTCGCGCGCACGCGCAGCTGTAGCTCGTCGTCGTCCAGCGACTCCCACAGGAAGTCGTTGATGACCAGCGGCGAGCCGTGGACCATGTGCACGTCGACGCCCGCGATGTCCATGCGCAGCTCGCCGGGCAGCTCGCGCATCCAGGCCGCGAACTCGGGCGACGTGTGCGCCTTCGTGTAGTCGTACATGAGCTGGGCGAAGTGGTTGTCACGCTCGTCGGCGTAGCCGCAGCCGCAGTCCTCGTCGCCGCGGCCGATCGCGACGTCGTAGTTGCCGGCGATCGTCTGGACGTCGTGCTCGCAGAGCAGCGGCCAGATCGCATCGCACTCGGCGCCGAAGCCCCCGAGGTCACCCAGACAGAAGCGCAGATCGCATCCGCGCGCCCGCGAGTCGTCCGCCAGCGCGCCAAGCGCGTAGGGGTTTGAGTACACGCCGCCGAACACCGCTAGCCGGGTCATCACCTGGAAGTATGGTGCGCGGCAGCGTTCAGAAGAGATCATGAGAGGGAGGTCCATGCCGCGCATCGCCATCCTGGGGGCCGGCCCGATCGGGCTGGAGGCCGCGCTCGCCGCCGCGCAGCGGGGCGAGGACTTCACCGTGTACGAGGCCGCCGACACCGTCGGCGGGCATGTCCGCGCCTGGGGCCACGTGCGCACATTCACCCCCTGGACGATGAACGTCTCCCCGCGAATGCGAGCGGCGCTGCCGCAGGCGCCCGACGGCGACGCGCTGCCAAGCGGCACACAGCTCGCCGACCAGCTGCTCGAGCCGATCGCCGAACTGCCCGAGCTCGCGGGCCGCATCCGCCTCGGGACGCGCGTGCTCGGCGTCGGGCGTGAGGGCCTGCTCAAGCACGAGGCGATCGGCGATCCGCGCCGCGGGTCGCGGCCGTTCCGGCTGCTCGTTGCCCGGCCGGACGGCAGCGAGGGCATCGACCATGCGGACGTCGTGATCGACGCGACCGGGACCTACGGCAACCCCAACCGGCTCGGCGACGGTGGCATCGACGCCGTCAACGAGCGCGCGTTCGAGGATCGCATCGAGCGCTTCCTGCCGGCACTTGACTGCGAGCCGCAGAAATGGGCGGGTCGCACGATCCTGCTGACGGGTTCGGGGCACTCGGCCCAGACGGCAGTGCGCCAGCTTGCGGCGTTCGCGCGCGACGCGCCGGGCACCCGCGTCGTGTGGGCGGTGCGCAAGCCCGAGCCCGACTGGGGTGCCGTGGAGGCCGATCCGCTGCCCGAGCGCGCCTCGCTGAACGCCGGCGCGTCCGAGCTGGCGGGCGGTGCGTCCGACGCGGTCTCGCTGCGTCCGGGACGCGTGACCGAGGCGCTGCACGGGCGCGGCGAGCGGATCGTCGTGACGCTGCGAAACGGCGAGTCCGAGGAGGTCGAGGTCGATCGCATCCTCGCGCTCAACGGCGGCGTCGGCGACCACGCGCTCTATCGCCAGCTGCAGGTCCACGAGTGCTACGCGACATCCGGGCCGATGAACCTCGCCGCCGCGCTGCTCGGGGAGAGCGGCGGCGATTGCCTGGCGGTCAGCGCGCACGGCCCCGAGACGCTGCGCAATCCCGAGCCCGGCTTCTTCATCCTCGGCGCCAAGTCCTATGGGCGCAACAGCCAGTTCCTGCTGCAGATCGGCTGGCAGCAGGTGGACGATGTCTTCGGATCCCTGATCGAACAAGGAGCACGCTGAATATGGCTTTGTCCGACTTTACCGGCGAGGCCTATACGCCGGCCGGGTACCCCGAGCTGGGCGCGATCGACCCGCTCGACAAGCGCCCGGGCACCTGACCGCCGTCCCGACCAGCGGGGAGCTTTGGGCGCGCGAGCAGCTCACGCTGCTGCTCGATGCGCGCTTCGCCCCGCGCGCCGTTGTCCGCTTCTTTGTCAACAGCCAGCGCCGCACCGGCGAGCAGCGCCGCGCGCGGCCTGCGACGGCGCGCCGCATGCGCCGCTGGGTCGCCGCCGGTGCGGGTGCGTGGGCGGCGCTGGCGCTGACCGGCCGCGAGCCGTTCCGGCGCCAGCTGGGCGCCTTCGCGGCGTGGTGGGCGCTGACCTGGCTGATGCTCGACTGGCACATCGGGATGGTCGAGACCGACGACGGACGCCCGCGCAACCTCGGCCCCGCCGACGCCTGGACGCTGGCGCGGGTGTGGCTCGTACCGGCCGCGGCGGACTCGCCGCAGCCGTGGATGTGCGCGCTGGCCTTCGTCTCCGACGGCCTCGACGGGCGCCTTGCGCGCGCGACCGAGCCGACGCGGATCGGGCGCGATCTGGAGGGCCTGGCCGACGCCGCCTTCGCGGCGGCCGCGCTGCGCGGGGCGCTGGCGCGCGGCTGGCTCGGCCGCGGCGCGGGAATCGGCGAGCTCGCGCGCCTCGGCGCCGGCTTTGGCTACGCGTTGTTCATCTGGTTCGGCTCGGCGAGCGCGCCCGACCCAAGGGTCCTGCATGCGGCTCGCGTGACGACCCCGGTGCGCGCCGCCGGGCTCGTCGCGGCGGGCATGGGCCGCAGACGCCTGGCGGACGCGCTCGTCGTCGGCGGGGCGCTCTGGAGCGCCGTGGCGATCGGACGGGCGTTGGCTTCAGCCTCGGATGCCCACGTTTGACGTGAGTCTGGCGTGTCAATTGCGGCCCTCGCGATCGGCGTCCTCTACGATCCGCCCACAGGGTCGCGACCGGGTGGTCGCGGAGGTCACGAGCGCAGTGGGAGGCGGAGCATCATGAGGCGACGGATCGTGGGAACATGGATCGCAGCAGTGCTCGGCGCAGTCGGGGCCGTCGCCGCGCCGTCCGCCATGGCCGCCACCGGAGGACCCGTGCACCCGGGCGTCCAGACGTTCACCGCGGGCGGCCAATGCACGGCGAACTTCATCTTCGCCGACGCCAAGAACACCTACATCGGACAGGCCGCGCACTGCGCGGGGTTGGGGGCCGCGAGAAATACAAACGGCTGCACCGCGGCCTCCCGGCCGCTGGGCACGCCAGTCACGGTGACGGGAGCCAGCAGGCCCGGCACGCTCGCCTACAGCTCGTGGCTGACGATGCAGAAGAAGGGCGAGACCGATCCCAACGCATGCGCCTTCAACGACCTCGCGCTCGTCAGGCTCCATCCGTCCGACGTCGACAAGGTCGACCCTTCGGTGCCCGGCTTCGGTGGGCCGACCGGCGTCGGCGGGGCGGGCGGGGGCTCGAGGATCTTCTCCTTCGGCAACTCGTCGCTCCGCCTCGGACTCGCGCCGCTGAGCCCCAAGCAGGGGCTCGTCCTCTCCGTCGACGGCGGCGGCTGGAGTCGCAGCGTCTACACCGTCACACCCGGCGTTCCCGGTGACTCGGGCAGCGGCTTCATGAACGCCGCGGGGCAGGCGGTCGGCGTCCTGAGCACCCTGGCCCTGCTGCCCCTGCCGCTGTCAAACGGCGTCGGCGACCTGAGGCGTGAGCTGACCTACATGCGCGCGAGCAGCACGCTCGGCGACGTGAAGCTTGTGCCGGGCACGACACCGTACAAGGGCGACCTCGTGGGCGCCATCCTCAACGCGCGCTCCGCCGCGAGCAGGCTGTCGGGCCGGCGGCTGCGAGCCAGCCTCGGCGGACTGCTCGGCTAGCTTCAGTCAGGTCTCCTCGGATGGCAGCAGGTGGCCGTCGTTCTCGACGTAGCCATCCTTGCCGCCGACGGCGACGTAGATGAGGTCGCCCTCGCCGACGTTGCGGATCCGTCGGACGGTGGCGGCATCCATGCGGACGACCCCGCCGGGGCCGAGGCGGTGCACCGAGCCGTCGCCGAACTCCAGCTCGGCGTGGCCCTGGTGGATGAAGTACGTCTCCTCCTGCTCGTAGTGGTAGTGGCGCCGGCCCGCGAACTCCTCCGGCATGACGATCGCGTTGATGCCCAGCGCCTTGACGTCGAGCGCCGGGCGGATCTTGCGAAATCCGCCTCCGTGGCCCAGCGCGTCGATGTTGGCGAGCGCGTAGCCCTCACCGGTAATGACCTCCTGTGCTTCCTCTGGCTCGTCCATCTCGATCTCCTCAGTGGTCGGCGACCGTGGCGCCCTCGGGGATCAGGGGCCGGCGCTGGTCGTCCCACAGCTGGATACCCCCCGCCATCGAATAGGCCTCGAATCCCGATGCGCGGAAGGCCTGCGCGGCCATCGCCGAGCGCGAGCCCAGGCGGCAATGGAAGATCACGGGCTTGTCGCGGTCGATCTGACCGCCCTGGGCGGCGGACGCCAGGCGCTCGAGCTCGATATGCGTGGTGCCCTCGATGCGGCCCTCGTCCCACTCGTACTGCTCGCGCACGTCGATGACCTGCGCGCTGGCGTCGGCGAGCGCCTTCGCGGTCTGCTCGGGCGAGACCTCGATGTCGTCGGAGTCGAAGATGGAAGGCATCTCGCGACCCTATCTCACCGCCTCGGGCACCTCGCGCAGGTCGGCAAGCGGGCGCGGGCGCATCCGCTGCCAGATCCCGGCCGCGAGCAGCAGCAGCAGGCCCAGGCCGATGAACGACCCCACGCGGTACAGCGAGGTCAGCGCGGCGAGGTCGTAGAGGAAGACCTTGCCGACGGTCACCATCAGCAGGGCAAGCGATCCGAGCCGCAGGGCATGGTCGTCGCGGCGCAGCCCGACGACGAGCGCGGTCACGCCGGTCAGCGCCCACAGCCCGCTCAGCAGGAGCTGGCCGAGCTCGCGGACGCCGAGCTGCAGCAGCCCCGTACCCTCCGCGCCGGCGCCCGGCTGGAAGCCGGTCACGAGCGCCGTCGAGGACAGGTACAGCAGCACGACCGCGCCCACGGCCCCAGCCGACGCGCGCAGCCGTGCCAGCAGCATCCGCTGTGCGTCGCCCACCGGCGGGCAGGTGTCCGCGTGGGCCTGGCTCAGCTGGCGGGCGCCGAGCAGCGCGGCGAACGCGGCGGCCGCGAGCGCGAGGGCCGCGCCGGGCACGTCGCGCAGGCCGGCGACGAGCGCCGCCGGCGGCGCTTCGAAGGCCAGCGCGTGGCCGAGGGAGATGACGAGGTAGGCGCCCGCGCCCCACGCGGCGACGGCGTCGCGTCCGCGGAGGGCGATCGTGCCGAGGGCCGCGGCCTCCGCGGCGAAGGCCGCCGCCAGGACCGATCCGTCCAGTGCGGCGGTCGTCAGATACGCGGCGCCGGCCATCGCAACGACATCGAGGCCGAGGCGCCACTGCGGGCGCACGTCGTCGACGAAGCGGCCGGCGGCGAACGCGGCGCACGCGGTCACGGCGATCGCCGCGTATCCGCCGAAGGCGATCGCGTCGCCGCCGGAGACCGCGTCGGGCGGCATCTGCGTCAGCGCCTGCATGTTGGTCAGCAGCAGATGACCGCCGAGGCCGAGGCCGAGCAGCGTCGCGTCGCGGCCGGTGTCGCGGGCGGTCGGGTCGGCGAGGTGTCGGCGGGCCAGCACGCCGAGCCCGGCCGTCGTGACGGCGAAGGCGCTCGCAAGGACCGCGCCGTCGAGCATCAGCCCAGCGGTGACGTCGCCGAGCACGACGCCCAGGACCAGGGCCAGCAGGCGGATGTCGCGGTTGATGCGCGTCGAGCGGGTCATCAGGCCGACCGCGAGGTGGGTTACGGCCAGGGCGCCGATCCACAGCCGGCCGAGGGCCGTCGCCCCGGCGCCGTCGAGGGCGAACCAGCCGGCCAGCGCGAGCGTCATGGCGTTGGCGGTCAGCAGGAGCGCGGACGCGGCGCGCAGGCGGGCGGCCGGTACGCGCAGCTCGAAGCCGATCGCGGCGGCGACGTTGAGCGCGCCGAAGGCGCACAGCGCCAGCACGATGCCCGCGGCGCTCGGATCGCCGTCGGCCAGCCACCAGAGCCACTGCAGGGCCGGGATCGCGAAGACCGCCAACGCCAGCCAGTTCCAGCGCTGTGCGACGAGGACTGCCGCGCCGGAGGCGGCCGCAAGCCACAGCAGGGCGAGCGTCGTGGCGGTGGACGGAGCGCCGGCCAGCACCGGCGCCAGCAGCGCGCCGACGATCCCCAGCGCGCCGATCCCGCGCGACTCCCAGCGCACGGCGAGGGCCGTTGCCAGCGTGCCCGTGGCAAAGGCGAGCGCCAGCGCGGCGGCGGTCGGCAGCACGCCGTAGACGGGACCGCCGACCGCGACGGTGCAGAAGAGCCCGGCGATGCCGGCTGACAGCGTCGCGAGCGCGGCGTCGGTCCGTCTGCGACGGTCGTACAGCCACGCTCCGGCCCCGATCAGCGCCAGCGACAGCGCGCCGGCGAGCAGCGTGCGAGCGCCGGGGCCGATCCAGCCGCGCGAGACGGCGATCGCCAGCAGGAAGGCGATGCCGGCGAGGACCGCGACGCCACCGGTCCAGGCGAGCACCCGGCCGCCCAGTAGATCCTCGAGATCCAACCCCTGGCGTCGCGCCGCGGGAGCATCGATGGCAGCCGGCGCCGGGGCCGGGATGGAGGCGCCGGAGGGCGTGGCCTCGGCAGGCAGCCGCGGCGCGCAGGCGCGCCAGGCAGCGGCGACCGCGGCGGGCGCTTCGGGGGACGGGGTCGCCGGCTCGGGAGCAGCGGGAGCATCGACGACGTCGGCTTCGAGCGCGCTGAGGCGCTCGTGCAGGTTCATCGCCTGGCGTTCGAGCCGCAGAACGCGTTCCTCGCTGATGCGCCCCATCGCCGTCATCTCCTTTGTCAACCAACGGTCAACAACGACGGTACCACGCTTGTCGACCAGCGGTCAAGAGACGCGCTAGGATGACGGCGGATGTCCGAACGCGCCTACCGACGACTGCAGCGCGACGAGCGGCGCGAGCTGCTGCTCGAGCGCGCGACGGCGCTCTTCGCACGCCGCGGTTACGACGGGCTGTCGATGTCGCAGCTCGCACGCGAGGCTCAGATCTCCAAGGCGCTGCTGTACCACTACTTCCCGAGCAAGCGGCGCCTGTTCGAGGCCACGCTGGCCGACGGCGCCGAGGAGCTGCGCCTGCGCACCGAGCCAGAGCCGGGCCGGCCGCCGGCGGAGCAGCTCTCGACGACGCTCGACGCCTTCCTCGAGTGGGTGCAGGAGCGTCCGGACGCCTATGCGACGCTGCTGCGAAGCAGCGCGAGCGAGGTTCGCGAGATCATGGCCGAGGTCCGCTCGACGACGGCGCAGCGGATCCTCGCGGGACTGGGCGCGGACGGAACGAGGCCCGCGACGCGCGC
>Ga0136625_1000031_pt1 | contig 29462 bp, 63 predicted proteins | sample AntDrymUQ4832306_2_FD_104672 | JGI IMG/M metagenome (GOLD analysis project Ga0136625, IMG submission 104672) | Polar desert sand microbial communities from Dry Valleys, Antarctica - metaG UQ483 (23.06) | ecosystem: Environmental > Terrestrial > Soil > Desert | place: Antarctica: Dry Valley...
CGCCTCCCCCGCCCGGTGGCGGTGCGCCCGGCTTCCCGCTCCCCCGCGGGTACTACTACGGGCCGCTGGACGGGCCTCGGGAATCGATCTCCGGCCTGCGCCGCAACGACAGGCCGGAGTGGCGCGAGGGGCTACGCCGGTGGCAGTCCCGTATGAGAGAGCGCGGATGGACGGTCGGAACCGACGGCCAGTACGGGCCGCAGACCAATAAGGTTGCCCGGGAGTTCCAAGCAGAGAAGCGCCTCAGTGTCGACGGCCTGATCGGCCCCGGCACGTGGGCGGCCGCGTGGACCGCCCCGGTGAGCTGACAGGGAGGGCCCCGTGCGTGGGTTGCTGCTGGTGTTGCTGCTGGTGATCGTGGCAGCGGTGGTCGTCGCAGCGGCGATCCGAATGGGACGTTCGCATGCGGAGCTGTTGCAGCAGTCCGTGAGGGAACGACACTAGCATGTCGGCATAACGGTACCGGCCGAGAATGTTGCCCGATGGAGAGAGGAGTTGAGTCGCCTTGAGCGTTGCCCATGAGTTCTGGTGTGCCATTATCGAAGCGGGGCGCGGATGACCGCGCCCGACCGGACCGACGCGCGTCTCCTTACTATGGCGCAGGCGCTCAACCTGCACCACAGTGGCTGGTCCGACCTGATAGCCGAGGTCGGCACCGACGACGCCGACGCGGCCCTGCGGGCCACCGCTACCACCATCTACGGCTGGGTCACCGGCCCGGTCGCCATCTACGTCACCATCGGCACGGTGCTCCACCAGGACACCGGCCAGCCAACCGGCACCATCCTGAAAGGAACCCCAATGCAGCTCCACGACGACGAGCAGGTCGACCTCACCGTGGCCGTCGCATCGGCGAAGGGCTCGCCCATCCCGGACGACCCGGCCACCTCCGGCGACGACCTCACCTGGGCCTCGGATGACAGCACCGTCGCCAGCCTGGCGGTCAGCTCGGACACCCGCACGTGCACCGTCCTCGCGGGCGTCACCGGGTCCACGGTCGTCACCGTCACCCTCGGGGAGCTGGCCGCAACCCTCGCGGTGGACGTCATCCCGGGCGACGCGGCGGTCATCGCCATCAGCGAGGGCACGCCTTCGAAGCAGGCCTGACCGCGGCATCTCGGCGAGGGGTTCCTGATGCCGGGATTCGAGAGTAGGTACCCGATCGCTGTCAGCCAGACCGCACTCGGGTGGTTGGTGACGCACACCGTCGCTTTCGTCAGTGCCGTCACCGGCCGGACCTACACCATCCGTGGTGGTAAGTCGACGACGGACTTCGCCAGCATGCCGGGATGGTTCCTGTGGCTGTTCCGGCCGTGGAATGTCATCGACCCGACCATCCCCCCGGCAGTCCTGCATGACGAGTTCTGGCGCGTGAAGGTCCCCGCGGGGGAGATGACCTACCGCGAGGCGGACAGGGTGTTCCGGGAGGCCCTGATCTGCCAGGGAAACGACCTGTTCACCAGCTGGGGTATGTGGGCCGGCGTTCGTCTAGGTGCCCTCAGTCGCGGCCGTGAGGGTCGACGGGGATGGTGGCGGGACGCCGTGCCTGTCCTGCTCATCAGCCTCGGGCTGCTCGTTCTCGCCGCGCCGTCGGTCTTCCAGCTCCCGTCGATGGCCGTGGTGTGGCTGCTGAAACGGCTCTTACCTGGCCGCGCCCCCGTAGTGCATGGCCCGATCTCCGATGATGGATAGACGGAAACCAACCGACACGATGTAGGAGACAATCATGCAGTGGTCTACAGCGATCCGGGAAGCCCGCGAGGCGATCGACGCGGCCCGCGAGGCGGCGCTCACCAGCGCCGGCCACCTCGACGACCTCGTCAAGGCGAAGCTCGCCGAGGCACGTGACCGGCTCGAGCGGATGCTCGACGCCCTCGACAACGACCCCGACGACATCACCGACCCCCCCGCGTGATGGCCGGGGACGCGTGGCGTCTGGACGAGTGGAACGCGCTCCCGGACGTCTGTTTCGTGCATAGCTGCGAGGCCAGTGAGACGGACCCTCGCGGACCCGTGTGGCTCCGTGACGGGTCGATGCACAAGGCATGCCAAGAGCACTTTGAAGGCGTCTACCGGGTTCTCGGCGAACAAGCTGGCAGCAACGACGCGTACCGGGTGGCGTCCTGATGGCCGGCCTGGCGCCGACCCGGAAGGTGTCCACGGCGGGTGTCAGCGGCGCCGCCACGGCGGTGGTGCTGTGGGCCGTGGACAGTGTTGGAGTGGACGTCCCCCCGGGCATCGCTGCGGCTATCGCCACGATCGTCGCGGCAGCTCTGGCGTACGCCGTCCCACCCGCCGGACCTGACCTCCCGCCCTCACGCTGATCCCTGCCCGGCCCCGGTAGACGACTGCCGGGGCCGGGCAGGTCCTCACCACCGGAAGGGGGCGCCATGTCGATCACAACGGCCGGGTGGTCCGTAGCGGGTGGGATCGTGAAGCGCCACGGAGGCCCGGTGGCCCACTCCTGGCCCGACACCGCTTTCACCCGCACCACGGGGGCGCGCCTCGCGGTCCCCGGGCATGTGTCCACCGGCTGGGTATTCCGCTCCGGGTGGTTCCAAGTCGAGCTGACACGCCCAGTGGGCGGGCCGGTGCAGGTCCGCCCCTAGCACTGAACCGACCGCTTCACGCGGCGAGCCCCGGAGGTGTGCATGAGCTCTGCACCGCTTGAGATCCAGCAGGGCACCACGTTCGCCCTCATCGCCAGGGAGATCCGGGATGACGCCGGGGTGGTCCTCGACCCCACGGGGTGGACCATCCGCGCCATCGCGCGCCGGAATCCACATGACGCCGTCATCCTGGCCGCATGGTCATCCGCACCCACGGGAACCGAGGGGCCCGCCGTGGTCGGTGACCCGGATCCCGCTCCCGGCGAGACGGTCGCCCCCGGCGAGAAGTGGATCTACATGCACGGCACACCGGCCATGTCACGGGCGTGGACGTGGAGTACCGCCCGACTCGACATCCACATCGTCGAGCCGGTATCGCCGTTCCGTGAAGCCCGGATCAGCGAGGACGACACCAGACTGATCCTGCGACACACCACCATCCGCTAAGGAGACCCAATGGCGATCGGACTTGCCACCGCAACCCGTAACGCGGCGTGCGACGCGGTCGTTGACCGTGCCGACGCTGGCACCGGAGCCGGCACCATCCAGATCCGGAGCGGTACCCGATCGGCGACCGCGAACGACGCGGCGACGGGAACGCTGCTCGCGACCGTCACCCTCGCCGACCCCGCGTTCGGCACGGCCGCCACGGGTGCTGCCGTGCTCACCGACCCGGCGGCTGTTTCTGGCGTGGCCGACGGCACCGCCACGTGGTTCCGGATGCTCGACAGCACCCCCGCCACCGTGCTCGACGGTTCCGTGACGGCCACGGGTGGCGGCGGGGACCTGACCCTGAACACGACGACCATCTCGATAGGAGTGTCCGTGGATGTGACCGGCGGTTCCATCACGATGCCCGCTGGGGGGTGAGCCTAGATCATGGCATTGTGGCCACTCCGCAACGATCTCATACCGCACGTACCTGACAGCGGTCAATCGCTCTTTGCGAAAGGTGGCGTGGCGACTAGTACTAGAGTTAACAACAGCGCTTCGGGTGGCGCGTCAGGCCTGCTATGGCTATCGTATGTCACCGCTCTTGTGGATACGCCGCCCATCACCAAGCTTGCAATGAACGCGCTCGCCAACGCTGCTGTAGGTACCACTCTGGCAAGGATGGCACTGTTCACCGTTGCTCCTGACGATTCCATCACAAAGGTGGCCCAAACCGCCAACGACACCACCATAGGCACCACCACGTACACCCTCTACGAGCGTATGTTGTCTACCGTAGGCGGCTTCCCGTCCTCGTATGCCCTTGTCGCCGGAACTAGATACGCAATGGGTTACCTGCATGTGGCAACTACGGTACCTGATCTCAGCGGCGCCAATCTTATGGCCTCAAACATTCCCCCAATCGCGAGCCGGAAAGTAGAGGGACAGACCGACATCGCCGCTTCTTATGCGGTTGCCAGCCTTGATTCATTTTACTTTGGCGCTTGGCTAATGGCCCGGCCGTAAGGGGAACCACATGCCTACTCGCGAACTAATTACTTCCGATGACCCCACTGTCCGTCGTTACCGAGTCCGAGACGACGCCGGTCAGGAAATAGGAACCGACGTTGAGGCGGTCCGCACTCCGCGGCAGGTCAACGAGACGACGATTCGCAGTCGGGTTGCGGCCCTACTTACGCCCAGCGCTGCCTACCTGGCACTTCCGAACCCTACGGCGACACAGACCACAGCGCAGGTGCAGCGGAACGCTCGACTGACGATCGCGCTTGCGAAGATCGCACTGGGGCAGCTAGACACCACAGACGGGACGTGACGGGATGTTCGACGAGGCCCGCGGAACGCAGACCGCGGTTGTCGGCACGGAACACACCCTCGCCAGCTCGACGACCGCGAAGACCAGGGTGCTACTTGTTGACGTGGCGGCGCAGCTCGCCGGGGACGTCGTCGAGCTGCGCATCTCCGGCCCGGTGCTGGCATCCGGCACGTCCCGGCTGATCCTGATGTCCGCCTTCAGTGGAGTCTTGGCGGACCCACACACCCAGTCTCTGCCCATCATCATGCCCCACGGGGGGACGATCACGCTGAAACAGACGGGGGGGACGGCCCGCGCCTACCCGTGGACGATCGTCACCCTCGATTAAGGGTAGGGGTTCGCCGTGTACGCCTACCACTATCGCTATCACCTTGCGTATTACATTCCGGAAACCGCGCCAGCGGTCACGGGTGCACTCTCCGGAACACTGCCCACCATCACGGGCGCCACGTCAGGCACCGTCACCAGCGCTGGACAGCTAAGCGGGGCACTTCCCCAGGTCAGCGGGACCCTTGCAGCCAGTGCGAGTGTCGCTGCCAACCTGGCCGGAACACTGCCCGCCTTGACCGGACCCCTCGCCGCGTCCATCAAGGCAGATGGCGCGCTGGCGACCACCCTGCCCACGGTCACGAGCACCCTCACTGGGAATGTCGCGGCCAGTGGTCAGGTGAGCGGGGCACTACCTCTCACGGTAGGCGCCCTCACCGGAACCACCACAGTCATCGGCGGCTTGTCCGGAACACTCCCCGCTTTGGTCGGCGCCTTCAGTGGCGCCACGGTGGCCGGGCAGCTCACGGGGGCACTCCCCACCGTCACAAGCTCCCTCGTGGCTCTCATCACGGCGGGTGGCGCACTCACGGGGACCCTGCCCGCCGTGACCGGGGGGGCGCCACCCGGCGTTGTCGCGTGGCCACCTCGCGCCGGCACTGTCACCGTGAGACGGGCCGCTACCGGCACCATCACGATCACGTAGTTCCTCTTACGCGCCCCGTTCGGCTCCGGCCGGGCGGGGCGCTTTCGTGCGTCCAGGGGTAGACGTGTCGACGTCGTAGGCCGCCTGGAGCATCGCAGCCGCGAGGTCGGCGACCACTGCGCTGGCCGCCTCGACCGCCGCGCGGCTCGGGGCCGGGGCCGGCGCGCCCCCGATGCTGGCCGCGGTGAGTAGCCCGGTCAGCTCCGCTACGTCGGGGTCGGCCAGTGCGATCGTGGTCGCTACGGTCGAGCCGAGGGACAGCCACACCGGCCCGTCCGGGTGCCCGGGCTGGCGGGTGATGATTAGCGTCGCCTTGCACCCGTCTGCGGTGCGGACCACGAGTGTCCGGCGGTACGACTCGCTCGGCATGACTGCTTCCCCTACCCGCGCTCTGCCACTTCGCGGCACGCCCGACAGTGGCCGCCGAGGGATTGCTCCGGGCCGCCGTACAGGTGCTCCTCGCAGAACCAGCGTCCGCAGCCGTATTCGGACTGGTATCCGGGCTGGTCACCACAGAGGTAGGCCACACCTCGGTCGATCTTCTCCATGCATCCCTCTTCGTGGCAGGTGTCCGAGACGGCGTACCCGGCGTCGCCCATCGGCGTCTCATAGATCGCGTAGCCCATTGCCTTCTCCTCAGCTTCCGTATGCGGACATCGTCCCGATCCCGGCGAGGGCGACTCCGGCGCGCGCCCCGGTGGTCACAGCCCGGCCTCCCACCGCGCGGCCTCCAGTAGTGCCTCGAACTCCCCTGGGTGCCGTTCCGCCAGCAGCCGCAGCGCAGCCTGGCGAGCTTTCGCACTGCGGACGGCACGGTCCAGGTAGCCGGGCCAGGCGTCCCGTCGACCCTTCATGTAGGCGGCGTTCGCGGCCTTACAGGCGTCGCACGCGTCTTCCTTGGCCCTGACGTGCCGTTGGTAGGCACCATATGTGCCGCACGGCTGTAGCCCGGCGGGCTGCCGTTGCGCACCTGTGATGGTCACGGGTCACCGCCCGTCTACGGATCGGAGCCGCCGTAGCCGGTCGATCTCCGCGGCGATCAACGCACCAGCCTTGACCAGCTCATCGATCCGGTTACCCGACGGGTTCCACTCCCAATGCCTCCCCGGCCAGGTGGTCGGTGGCCCACTCATCCGGCCGGTTTCCTGCCAGTTCCGCGCGGCGCGGATCCCCGGCGGCTGCGCATACGATGCGGCGGCCAGTGCGAGCTCACCGGCGATGTGCTGGTCGTCGTGCTCCGGGGTCCAGCCCTCGGACCGGACCTGCCGCTGCCGCTCAGCCGCGATCAGGGACGCACCGTCTCCGGTCAGCATGTCGACATCGTCCCGATCCCGGCGAGGGACGCCACCACGTACGCCTCCGCCTCATCAAGGCGGCCCTTCCGTCGCAGATCGGCCTGCCACCCCAAGATGCACATGCGCAGCCCATCCGGGTCCCACCCGAGGGACTCCGCCGCCTGATCGATGCTCACCCCCGCCTGGAGTGCGGTGACCACCAGGCCGTAGCCGTTCCGGTCGAGCCGGTCCATCATCGCGGTCCGCAGCGCCAGTGCCGCGCGGGCGTGCGCCTGCAGCTCGGCGCTGGTGAGTCCCCTGCACGATCCCACTGCAGCGACCACGTGTCGGTAGTAGTCCCGGGCCATCCCGGTGAGCAGGGTGTCGGGGACGTCTGCGGGTGTTTGGGGTGGGACTGCGGTCGAGTTCGTCATGTCATCCGACGCTAACGGCACCCTGCCCAACTGTCAAGGGGGCTTGACAGATCAGGGGGTGGTCGCTAGGTTCACGCCATGCGGGAAACCGTCCGACAACAGCTAGCCACCAGCATCCTCGGCGAGCCTGTCGGGGAGTGGATCCTGGAGCGACACGCGGCCAGGTGTAGCTACAAGGACATCGCAGAGGAGCTGGCCGAGGCCACCAGCGGGCGGGTCGACGTCACTCGCCAAGCCATCGGCCTATGGCGCCAGGCCGCCACGAAGGGGAAGCAGTCATGACCGACACTGAGCACACAGACGCACCGCAGAGAGAGTGGGTAGCTCCCGGCGTAGTGCGATGCCCGACATGTCACGGCGCTGTTGGCGTCAGGGACGACGGTGTCTTGTTTGACCACCAGCGCTACGCCGATGGGTCCGGCATCGGCCCGGATCAACCGCACGACATGATCCGATGCGAGGGGGAGCGGCCATGACCATCACCACACCTGGCGTCGTCGTCAGTAACGACACGGTCCTAGCCCTCATCCGGGCCGGGGCGGGGGACCCGAAGCTGGAGCTCCACGCCATCACCGACGCTGAGTTCGATGACACCCACGCCGCGCTCACAGCCGCCGCGCCCCATCTGATCCGGGACTGGGTGGACGCCGTCCTGAAGTGCTACCCGTATGTCCAGCCGGGGCTTGCCGAGCTGGCCGACGGCCTACTACCCGAGGGGACGCCGTGAGCACCGACGACCCCGCGGCAGTGCGGGCCGACGACAAACGTCTGCTTGAACTGTTCGACGCGCTACGCGGCCCCAACCCGTCCCCGAAGGGTGACGCCTGGCTGATGCAGGTACTGACCGCCTGGCGAGACCAGGTCGACGATAAGCCGCTACCCATCCTAGTGGATACCGACACCGCGCTGGCGGCGGTAGTCGCTGGCCGTCACCGCCGGGCTGGGTGGTGGGCGCGGCTACGAGCCGCGCTGGTCCGTGACGGCCAGCCGTGGCGGAAGGGGCTGTGAACGTGGACATCGAGCTACCGGAGCCGAGCCTTCACGCACGCGTCCTCAACATCTGGGGCGAGGCCAGCTTCACTCCGCAGTGGGTCCTTCCAGGCGAAACCATCACGGCGTACACGGACGGCGTGGAGGTGGGCGGGGAGTTCCATGAGGACCTGCCCGCGCTCCGGGCGCTCACCCTGGCGACGCTGGCGGCCATCGAGCACGCCGAGCGGCAGGCCACTGGACGGGGGGATCGGGAAGACGTGACCCCGACGTAGGTGGTGGGCAGACCCCCACCACAGAAGTCTGCCCACCGGGAACTACTACACCACAACCGAGAGGAGACCATCATGGCACACCCACATCCCGAGCCGGACCCGACGCCAAGGCGGAGGTACAGCCTCGACCCTGACCGCTACCGCGCCCGCATCGGACCTGCATCGGGCCCCCGGGCATCGATCGGGACTGATGTGACCGCCGACCCGATCGATGCCGGTCAGTGGACCGGTCCCGTCGTGATCGAGCTGGGGGAGCCGACGTGAGCGACCTGACGTTGGTCGTTGTGCTGATCGGCGCCCTCACCGTGGCGGTGCTCTTACTTGCCGCCGCCTTCGTCGCCCTGGGAGGTGTGCTGTGAGCGCGCCGATCGAACGCACCACCCTGGACTACGACCTACTAGTCCGCGCCCTCTACGGCGTACTCGAGCAGCACCGCGACGGGTATTTCACCGTCGACGGGCTACGGGCGGAGCCCGCGTTGGCGGACACCGCGTTGCGCCTGATCGCCGAGGGGCTCATCGGTCTCTACCGCGACGACCAGGGCAACTGCGCCGTGCACCTGACCATGGAAGGTGTGGCAATGCTGAACTACTGGAACCACGCTGGCCTTGAGGACGGTGCGTCGTGACCGCCCCCGAGTTCGAGCCCCTCCCGGACGCATTGTCCGACGAGGCGCCGACCGATCGGGAGCGCCAGCTTCTCAAGGACGTCGGGTGCAACCTCGGCACCCTCACGGTCCGTGCGTTGCGGGCCGGTCACGAGGTCGGACGGCGCTCGGTGCTACAGGCCCCGGTCCGGGTGTGGCGCGAGGGTGAACAGCCACCGGCGTGCAGGGTTGCGTTGCTCGACTGCTACGGAGTCGTCGGGGTGTGGGACCCGGCTGTATACCCCTCAGGGGCCTGGTCCGCCTTCCTCGGCGACGGAGGCCCGCTGGTCGAGGTGCCCTTCTATAGCGCTGCGGTGGCCGCCGACGCGGCGCGGCAGGCAGCACTTGAGGAAGGTACATCGTGAGCGCGCGAGACGCGGCCCTGCGAACCGCCGTTCTACAGGTCCTCATGGCGCGGGTCCGTGACGCCGATCGCATCGCCCGCAGCGAGGCGCAGGCCGCGATGGCGACCGGGGACCGGCTCAACCCCTCAATCGGCGACATCCGACTCGCGGCGGTCACGAAGACGAAGCCACGGGTCACCGCATCCGTCACCGACCCGACCCGATTCGCGGCGTGGTGCGCGAAGCATCACCCCACCGAGGTTCAGACGACGACCGTGGTGCGCGACGCATGGGTGAACGCGGTCCTAGGTGCATCTCGTACGGCCGGTGAACCGTGCGCCCCCGACGGGACTCTCGACGTCCCCGGCATCCGCGTCACCGTCGGGGATCCGGGACTGATGGTACGGCTGACCGATGAGGCGCAGGAAGCCGTGGAGCGTCTGTGGCGAGCTGGACAGATCAGCCTCGACGGCGAGGTCATCGAGCTACCCGAAGGGGACACGGAATGAGCACCCTGCACACCAGGCAGCCAACCGGCGCAGTCGGGTGGCCCTGCATCCTCGTTGAGGGTGGCGAGGGATCGGGGAAGTCATACCTCGCCGCACTGCTCACCGCGTCTGAACGGGTTGGGCGCTCATTCTGGTTGGAGATCGGCACCGAGGGTACTGCCGACGAATACGCGGCCATTCCGGACGTGCGCTATGAGATTCTGATCCACGACGGTACTTGGCGTTCGATCATCGACCAGGTCGAGGCAGTCCGGGACGAGGCTGCGAAACGGCGGGACGCCGGGGAGTCACCCGTGGTGCTGGTCATCGACACCATGACCGCCGAGTGGGAGATGCATTCGGACTGGGCCGACAACCGAGCACGCGATCGGGAGTCACGCAAGCGTCAAGAGAAGGGGCGGGCGGCGGTTCCGGCAGATGTCGACGTCACTATCGGCATGGATCTGTGGAACGACGCGAAGGGTCGCCATCGCAAGCTTATGACGCAACTCCTGACGTTCCCCGGCATCGTCGTGCTACTTGCCCGCGCGGGGGAGACGGCCCTAGTCCGAAACGGACGGCCCGTTGAGGGGCAGAAGGACTACAAAGTCCGGGGCGAGAAGGACCTCGCCTTCGACGCGACCGCGTGGATTCGACTGGACCGGGCCGCGCCACCGAGCATCGTGAAGCTCCGGTCGGTGCACGCCGGTATCCGTCCCGGCCACGATGCGATACGCGAGGTTCCTAACCTGTCCCTGGACTGGTTGATCTTTGACCTGATGCGGTGCGACCCGACGAAGGCGCGGGTCCGTGACATCGTGGAGCTAAAACCCGGCCATGAGCCACCGCCCGGGGACCTGGTACCCGGGCTCCGGGATCGGATCCTCGCGGCGACCGCTGAAGACCCGCTGCGTGCCGTGTGGGTCGATGCCAACGCGGCTGGCGTGCTGGACGCTGATACCACCGATGGCGGGGACGAGCCGACCACAGTGCGGAAACTCATCACCGATCGGCGCGACAACATCCGAGACCGTGTTGTCCAGACGGGAGACAATGGACGGCAGTCGTCGGGCGTCGATGATGAGGCAGCGACGGTGGCTACCGCCTCCCCGTCCGACCGTCAGTTGATCGCGCTCAATGCCTGGTTCAGCGAGCGGAAGATCGAGCGGGACGATCGGCTCTCTCATGTCGCCGCGCTTGCTCAGCGGCGTGAGCTGGCGTCCACGAAGGACCTCACGTCGGATGAGTTGGTTGCGGTCCTCGACCAGCTTCCCGGCATCGCGGCGCAGGACGACCCGGTGACGGCGCTACAGGAGATCGCCGCCGAGTGGCACGACCGGCCGGAGGCGAAGCCGTGAGCCGCATACCTCCCGCCGCCCTCGAGCTGATCCGGGCGCGCTCCGGTGACTTGTGCGAGATCTGCGGACGCCGGGCCGAGTCCACCCACCACCGGAAACCGCGCGGCATGGGCGGATCCAAGGACGCCGCCGTGAACAGCGCGGCGAACCTGCTGCGGGTCTGTGGGGACGGCACCCGCGGATGCCACGGAATGATCGAATCCGACCGCGCGGGGGCCTACATCAACGGGTGGCTACTGCGTCGGGGAGATCCGCCCACTGTCGCGCCGGTGCTGCTGCGCAACCGCTGGACGCTACTCACCGAGGATGGACAGTACGTCTCCGGCGAAGCACGCATCATCATTCAATCTCACACGCCAGTTACGGAGGTGCCGTGGTGACTGACACCTACATCACACAGGCCCGGGCGGCGCTCCTCACGGCGCTGGGCGACACGGAGCACGACTGGGAGCGGGAGCAACGACTGCTCGACCTCTACACGCTGCTCGTGCTCATCAAGGGCACGGAATGCAGCGCAGAGGACGTGCACGACGCATGGGCGGTAGCGCACCAGCGGGTTCGGCCGGATCATTGGTCTCTGGTGCCGTTCGATCAACTCAAGGAATCCACCGCGGCGTTCGACATCCTGTCCCGTGACGCGATCCGGGCCGCCGCCGGTCGCCTGATCCCGGAGGTGCCGTCGTGACCGTTCGCAACGCCAGCGCCCGGGTGTCGCGGGTGCTCAACTACGTGGCCGGCCCTGCCCTACACGGAGCCGCGTGCGCGGGGGAGGCGCCGAAGTTCGATGGCTTCCGCGACGGGGAGGTGGCCGTGGACCGGGAGCAGCGCCAGCGGGAGGCGCTCGAGGTGTGCCAGACCTGCCCGGTCCGGACGGAATGCCTCACCCGGCGGATCGAGCTCCAGCGCGGACCTGGGCACGTCGAGGGGGTGTGGGCGGGGGAGGTGCTCGCCCCCCCGCCGTCCGGGGCGCCGTGCCGGGTGTGCGGCGACCCCGTCACCTCGGCGCGCCGCCGGTCCGCCACCTGCAGCAAGGCGTGCTCCGACACGGCCCGGACCCGCCGGGTGCGGACGGAGACGTGCCTCATGTGTAACGCGCTGATACCTGAGGCCCGGATGCGGCTGGGGGCGATCACCTGCACCAGACGGTGCGGGAGGCGCCGCGAGCTAGAGCGGGAAACGCAGATCCGGGAGGATCACACCGCCGCCGAGGTGACGTGGGTGCTCGCGAATGGCACCCCCGACGTCGGCCCGGCGGCAAAGGTCCGGCTGGTGGCGCACTGGACCGCCGAGGGACGTGACCAGGAGTGGATCGCGGACCGGCTGAGGCTCAGCGTGCGGCAAGTTGGCAGGTACGTCGCGGGGGAGGTGTCGGGGTGAGCGACTGGTGGGACAGCGCGGTGTGCGCGCAGACCGACCCGGAGCTGTTCTTTCCCGAGAAGGGGCTCCGGCCCCGGGAGGCCAAGGCGGTCTGTGCTCGCTGCCCGGTGCGCGCGGAATGCCTCGAGGACGCGCTGACCCAAGATCGGGTGTACGGGGTGTGGGGCGGCACCACGGAGCGGGAACGCCGGAAGCTCACAACCCTACGGAGGAACTGATGTGTGCCGTTGACGAATGTGAGCCGTGGGCGGTGGTCCGCCACGAACAGCGCACGGCTCGGAAGGACCACTACTGCGGCGAGTGCAGCCGGGTTATCAAGCGCGGCGAACGGTACGAGATCGTCACTGGCCTACTCGTGGGCGATGATCGGTGGGCCACTCACCGGGTGTGCGCGCACTGCCGGGCCGCGGCTCAGTGGCTCGAAGTGATGTGCGGCGGCTGGGTACTCGGTGGGCTCCGGAGCGAGCTGCGGGAGCACTGGTACGACGGCTACGTCTCCCCAGTTCTAGGCCGCCTCGCCGCCGGGGTACGGCTCGGGTGGCTGGACGGCCGCATGCCCGTGCCAGAGCGCGCAGCCGACGATGCACGTCGGCAGCTCGCGCCCACCTGACCGAGTCGGGCGGACTTGCACTACACCGGCCCGACCTCGCGGCGCACCCGCACACACCGAGGGCCCCTCACCGCCACGTCTGGCGAGAGGGGCCCTTCGGCTCGTGGCAGCGAAGCACGACGCTGCGGGAGGTGAGACTACCGCCCGGTCCGGGTAGCGGTGCATCCCGTTGATGTGGTCGCCGGAAACACGAGAGCGCCGAGATCGTGGGAGAAGGTCGTCTGCCGGCGCGCACCCATGGCCGCGTCATCGAAGCGTCCGTCAACCTCAACCGGCTCGCCGAGCTCGAACTCAAGTCCTTCGTGCACTCGGGCTCGAGTCTCGTCGAACGTGTCCGCACCGGCGACGAAGCCGGGAACATCATCCGACTCAGCCCACCAGCACCCGTCCTCGAGGTGATAGACGACCGCCACGGTCCTCATCGCGACCCCGCTCGCTGGCCGCCGTACATGCCGGCCAACGCGGGAGTGAACGCGGCGAGCGCCACCAGCCACGGACCGGGCAGGGCCACGGCAGCGGCCCCGTCCGTGTCCACAAGGAACGTCAGGTGCCGGATGAGGTGGTGGAGCACGTCCACATCCCGCGGCACCGGCACACCCGCCCCGCCGTGCGGCTCCGGGGCGCCCACCACGTCGATCAGCAGATCCGACACCGGCCGCGCACCCCGCCACGCATCCGCGACGTACTGGCCGATGGGCATCACCGCCACGTACGTCACCGTCAGGCCGTCGTCCCCGTCCCGCCACGACGTGGAGTGCAGCAGGGTCGGCCCTGGATGGTCCGGGGGACTGTGCCGCCACACCTCGCTCTCGACGACGTCATGCACCGTGTGGTCTGAGTCCACCGGCTCGGACAGCCACGGCCGGCCGCCGGAGCACAACCAGATCCCGTGGGCGTCCGCGGCGAGGGGCCACACCTCGGCCCGCACGGACTTCCGTTCGATGCTCATTTCTCTTCGTCCTCTCGGTTTGACGCGCGGACCAGTTGGTCCGCGCGGCCCTTGCTGACTTTCAGCTTGCGCGCGAGGGCGGACAGGGTCAGCTCCTCGGCGGCCCACAGGTCCCCAACGTCCCGGGCGCGTATCGCGGCGACCACACCCGGCAGCGCCTTGACCGCCTCCATGACCTCACCGGCGAGCCGGAACCTGGCCTCCGGGTCGGCCGTCGCGTCGTGCCGGTCGCACAACGCGACCAGGTCATCGAGTGCGGCCCGGAGCAGCGCGGTCTGATCATCGTTCACCCGGTCATCTTAGCGTGGCCGTATAGGGGGCCCTTGACAGACCGCTCACGATGGTGCACCTTACGCATACGGGCGTGCGCGACCGCCGCATCAGCGGGGGAGTGGGCGCCCATCCAGACAGGCGTCGGCACCCGTCGGCGTCAGGCGCCCCCCGTGGTGATGCCATGAGGCGCGGGGGGCGCCGCCACCAACCGGAAGGCGGCAGGGATGCACCCAATGAGTGAGACCATGTCGGGCCGCATCTGCCCCGAGTGCTCCGCTGACGCCGGCTTGCCACCGACGCTGGGTGAGCGCAGCGCGTGGTACCGCTGCCCCGAGTGCGGCGACACGTGGCGTGAAGCCGGCCGCGTCCTCCTGGAGCGGTGCAGCTCATGGTGGAAGGGGCGGACCCGGTGACCGCCCCCGTGGCCACGGTGCCGTCCCGGCGGGGCGAGGTGCCGCCAGCCATCGGGCGCCTCTCCGCTGTCCTGACCGCGGCCCTCGCTACCGGTCTGGTCATGTACGGGTGGTGGGCGGTCTTCTCGTGGCTGCTTCTCCTCGCCTGCGTGATCGCCCCGAAGCTGATGGCCATGGTCGGGTTGATGGTCCTCGCGTGCGCCGTGGCCATCGGCTTCGGCATCGCAGCCGTCGCCCTGTTCGCGGCGCCGCTGATCGCCCTCCCGCTCACGTTCCTGGTGCTCGCGTTCGTGGACCGGAGGTAGAGGCAATGGATTCCACGCTGACCCGGCGCGCCCTGTCCCTGCTGCGTGCGGTGCGCGCCGGCCGCGCCGTGCTGGTCTGCGGGTGCGTGCCGCACCTGCTGGTCGACGGGCTGCACGTGTGCGACTCGGACACCTTCACCCTGGCCGGGCTGATCGCCCCATCGATCCCGGGGCAGGTGGGCATGCGGGTACTGGCCCGGCTCACCGACGCGGGCACACGGGCATTGGAGGTGGCGACATGAGCCGCATGAGCCGCAGCGATCGTCGGGCGTGGGAGCAGGCGCGCACCCTCGCCGAGTTGGGCGAGTTGACCGTCCGCTGGCTGGAGGGCGACATCGCATCCCAGCCGGGCTACGGGCCGAACTGTGGCCCGGCCCCGGAGACGAACGAGCTGATCCCGACCCTGGCGAAGCTGAACCGCGCCGGCTACGTCACCGAGTGCTCCCAGCCCGGTGTGGCGCCCACCGAGGGCCAGGCAGGGCTCGTCTGGTGGCAGCGCGCGGCGGTATCCGGATTCGCCGACGACGCCACCGCTGCCCGGATCCGGGCAGCGGTCGGGGACACAGGGCTGGTGCTCATCACGTACCGCACCCCGCCGAGGTGGGCCTGGTGCTCACGTCCGTGGCGCATTCCCTGCACGGGGGTTGCGGTCACCGCCAGTGGTTCCCGGGTCAGCACCGAGTTCGGTGCCCGCATGTCGCTGGGTGACGTCGAGGGCTGCTTCGCAGAGGTCGGCCAGGAGGGGTTCGCTGCGGTCCGCGCCGCACTCCAGGTGACCGTCATCGACATGGCGTGGGGACGTAACGACGGCCTGTGGCCCGTGCTCGACGCCGTGGCGGTGGCGGCGTGAGCACCCGTCGATCAGACCGCACCCCCCGGGGCCTTCGCATTGCACTGGTCGTGAGCTATGCGGCACTCGTCATCGCCGTTGGCAGCGCTGCGGTTCTGTCACTCGCGACAAGCACGACACCTGCCGCCTCCGCGGCCCCGGACGACTCAGCGACACCCCCCGACGCGGGCGACCGCTTCTTCGCGAGGCTCAGTGCTCCACTCCCACCCCGCCCCACTGAGGTGGATTGCGCCTTCCGGGGTGACGCTGAAGTGGTCTGCGTGCGGCAGTGGGAGACCGGGCCCGCCACCACAACTGTGCTCCCCTGGACAGTAACCCAGGATCAGCGTTCTGATCTGATACGCGAGGGGGTGAATTGGCCCCCCCGTCCGGAGTCCGGACGGGAGCAGTACCTCACACCACTTGAGGTGACAGCGCCGGGGTACAACAAGCCGCTCGCCCCACGGCGACACTGTCCGGACGGAACGTTCTGGTATCCGTGGGTGCTGGACTGCCCGGACCTGTCGCAGGGCCACGTCTCGTGGGTCCATCACGACGGTACCGAGGTCATCGTCAACCCGGACGCTTCAGTGTGGCCGAACCCGTCGCCGGAGCCCCGCCGGTGCCCCGGCAGCGACCACTGGGTGCCATACGTGCCGGAGTGCCCCCGGTGACCGCCCGTCAGGACTGGGTGCGCACCGGGGCGTACGTCGCACTCATCGTCGCGACGGTCGTCCTGTCCTACGCGACGCTACGAGACAGGGCGTTGCACTCAGGGTTCCCGACCTGGGCTGCGTGGCTGTACCCCCCGGCGGTGGACGCGACGATCATCGTGGCGTCCCGCACCTGGCGCGACACCACCCTCTCGCCGCGGACCCGGGGTCTCGCCGCGGTGGTCACCCTCGCCGCGATCGTCGCCGGTGTCGCCGCGTTCGTTGTCGAGCACTCCTCGGCCGGCCCCGTCGCGGTCGCGTTCTCCGCTGTGGTGCCCCTCGCGCTCGCCTCGGCGCTGGTCCTGACGTCATGGTCGGCGACGGACCGGCGGGATGCGGCACTGATCGCAGCGCGGGCAGCCGATGAGCAGCAGGCCGTTGATGACGCGGCCCGAGCCGAGGCAGACCTGGCGCAACGCCAGGAACGGTACGAGCGGACCCGCCGGGAGCGGGAGCTGGTGGCGTCGCTGGCGTCGGTGCTGGCGATCGGCGCCAGATACACCGGCCGCGTCGCCCCGGTCCGCCAAGTCCCGGCGCCGGCTCACCACCAGGTGGTGACACCCGCGCGACGCCAGGCGGTGGGGACGGCGCCAGGTCTGGCGGAGCTGATCGAACGCGCTCGGGCGCTAATGCCCATTGGGCGGGGACGGCTGGCCCGCGAGCTGGGCTGCACGCAGGACAGGGCGCGGAAGGTTATTGAGGCACTGGACCGTGATGGGCAGCACGGAGCGCCCGTGCTGCGGGCAGTGGAGGCGTGATGAGCCGCACCGAGGCGAAGCCGCAGCCCGCCGACCGGGCGCGCCTGTTCCACCGCGCCCGCGTAGACCACGCCACCTCGCCGAAGAGCGGCCTGCTCGCGGCCTGGTACTGGATTCTCGCCGAACTGAATAAGGCGGACCCCGATGCGGCCGGGCCGGCGATGACGGAGACGAAGGCCCACCTCGTACGGGTCGCCGAGGAACTCAACCAGCGCCGAGGCGCACAGCCGGTACCGGACCGTGTTGGCCACGGAACGAACGCCGCTGCGTGCGGTGGAGAGGAGCGCCTGACATGCAGGGACTGCTGAAGCTGGCGGTGACGATCTTTGTGTGGGTGGCCATTGTCAATCTGTTTTTCGACATGTTCACCCTTGACCAGGTGCAGGGTTTCCTGGTCGCGATCGGAGACGGGATCGGCAGGGGTGTGGATGAAGCCGCCGACTAACCAGAGTTCGATGCACCTGACGACGGGGGCACTCTGATGCCGCGCGCCCTGGTTGAGCCTGCACCCCCGGATGCCCCGGAGGCGTTCGCCGCCACCACACCCACCGCCACGCCAGCTGAGGAGTCGGAAGGTGCGGCGGGGGTGCCCGTTCACGCGGTGGCGCGGTGGACGCTGGCGCTGGCGGGTGTGGCCGGGGTCGTGTGGGCGTGGTCTGTGGCGCCACTGCTGGCGCTGGCGGGTGTGGGTGTCGGGCTGGTGCTGGCGGGTGGGTGGCTGGTGTCGGCGCCGTGGCGTGCGAGGCGGCAGATGTCCCGCCGGCCGGCGCGCCGAGCCGGCCAGTCCCGCGAGCCCCGCCCGCGGTCCGGTGGCTGGCGTCAGCGAATGGGGCGCGTCGTCTCACCGGGTGCCCGTGGTGGGCCCCCGGAGGTTGGGGCCGCGCGTCCCGGTGGATCTGTCAAACGTCCCCGTGGATCTGTCAGCGCCCCACGCGGCACAGGGGGGGCCGGTTTTCCCGTATCCCGTGACGGAAGCGGTGCGGCCGGGGTGGGACGCGGCCAGGCGAGGCACGGCGGGCCCCCCGGCGGCCCGGGAAGGGGTCGGCTGCCCGGGTCCGCGGGTGGCGCCACGTCGACAACGGGGCGAGGGAGTGCCGGCCCTGGTGGCGCACCGTCGGGCCTGGCGCGGCGCCGGACCAACCGCCGCGACCATCAAGCCGGGCGGAACGGAACGGGCAGCGGAGGGATGGCACTGACGTCTTCCCGCGGTGCTTCGCAGACGCGGCCCTCGGGGTCGCGCCGTGGCCCGTTCGGTTCAGTTCGCCGCTCGCCGCGACAGGGAGCTGCGACGGGTCCGGCGCGGCGTTCGAACGGTGGGCGCCCGCTGACGTCCGGCTCACCCGCCGGTGGTCGTGTGAGCCCGGTGCGGCCCATGTCTGGATCACCCGCCGGGGAGCGTGTCAGCACCGGCCGACCGACCGGCAAGGCGGGACGACGGGCAGCCACCGCCGGGCGCGCCTCAGCCGCGGGTGCGGGTGGTGGCACGCCAGGTGCGCGACGCAGTACCAGCACGCCAGGTGCACGCCCGGGTGCCACCGGGAGGGGCGCCGCACCCACAGGCAACCGCGCCAGTTCCAGCACCACCCCCCGGCAACTACGCCAGCCGTCCACCTGGTTCGGCGGCACGCCAGGTGCGCGCCAGCGCCAGCGCCAGCACAGCCGCACCACCTCACGACCGGGGGTGCGCGCCCGCAACGCCAAGGCGAAAGCGCGACGGGAGTGGCGAGACTGGTGGCTCACCCCCCAAGAAGGTGCGACCCCGCCCGCCCCGAAGACCACGCGCCAGCCGTCGAAACGGCGGCGCGTCGACACCGACCAGCCCGTCCCGAGAGGCAAGAGGCAGCGCCGGGCGGGGCAGTCGGACACCGACCCGCCAGCGTCGGAGCGCGAGACGTTGGCGTGGGTGGGCCACTCCGACCTGACCACCGAGCTCAACGACGGCCCGGCTCCGGTCGATGACTTTCCATTCGACGACGGCGGGTTCCCGGTCCACGTCCCAGATCGATCCCAACCACCCCGGCCATCCCAACCCGGCTGGACGGCCAGCACAGACGAATCCGCCGGGTCCTACACCGGCCCGGCAACAAACAAGGGAGTACAACCCATGAGCACTACAGACATCCCCCCGGACGTGGCCACCATGGAAACGGCCCGCGCGACGTACCTGAGCAACGCCGTCGCAGCGGATGAGCAGACTAGGGCCTACGCCAGCGAGGCGCAGGACAACCGTGACCGGGCGAACAGCCTGGCCGCGGCCAACGACACCGGCGAGCACGACGGGGAGATCGCCCGCCTGCACCAGCTGGCGGATGGGTGCGAATCCAACGCCGCGCTCCGTGCCGCCCGGGCCGACGCGTGGGCGCAAGAGGCGGCGAACGCGTTCACCCGGATCATGGCGACGACTGGTGGCTGAGGAGCCCGCCGAGCGCACCCTGTCGTGGCCGGCGTGCTGGTCACTGCTGGCGTGCGCCACCACCCTGGCCACCACCCTGGTGCCGATGCTGGTGGGGGTGCCGCGGGTGGCGCACGTGGTGGGCGCCCTGGTGCTGGCGTCGGCGGGCGCGGCTGGCGTGGTGCGCCGGGTGTACGTCCACCGCGCGCTGGCGCACCTGGTTGCGGAGCGGGACCGGATGGTGCGCCTGGTGCAGGCCGGCGCCGGGGCCTACTTCCTGTGGTCGGCGGGGTTCGTGCTCACACCACACCGCTGGTCCGCTTGGGTGCTGGCGCTGGCGGGGTTGGGTGGCGCGACGTACGGGCTCATCGCATGGTGTCGACGGGTGGCGCACCGGCCCGTGACGGAACACGTCGGGTGGCGCCCAGGTCCCCCTCCGCCCCCGGACCCGGTCCGGACCAACGCGCAGGCGGCGCTGGACCGAGCCAAGTACGGGTGGCTGGAGGTCACCGGGTGGACGCCCGTGACCGCGGGGGACCGGACGGTGGGGTTCCGGGCCGCGGCCCGGGTCCGCGACGGGGACACGGTACCCACCGTGAAGCACCTGGACGCCGAGCTGATCGCGATCGCACTGCGGCAGGTGACCGGTGCGGAGCTGCGGGCGGACTGGGTGCAGCCCCGGCGGGGCACGTTCGCGGGGGAGTGGGAGATCACGGCCGTTGCTGAGGACGTGATGGGCAGGGTCCGCCCGTACGTGGACGACCCCACCCCGAAGTCCTCCCGCGTCCCCGCGCTGATCGGGTCCGACCTGGAGGGCAAGCCCTACGTTCAGGACTTGCGGGCACACTGCCAGGACTGCGGACAGACCAGGTCCGGGAAGACCAGCCTCATCAACATCAAGTGGGCGCACATCACCACCTGGACCGACGGGGTGCTGTGGGTGTGCGGCGTAGCGAAGCTGTACGACACCCTCGCCGGGTGGCTCGAGCCGTACCGGGACACCGGCCAGCCCATCCCGATCAGCTGGGTGGCCTCCGGGCGCTTGGACTCCCTGACGATGTTAGTCCGGGCGATGGATGTCGCCCGGTGGCGCCAGAACCAACCCATGCACTCCCGGGCCGAGTTCAAGACCATCATCGTCCAGTTGGACGAGGCGTCGGATCTGCTGCAGGACACCAAGAATCGGGTCCTGTGCCAGGGCGAGATGCTCACCGCGTCGGACATCGTCGCCAAGTTCGTGAAGCGCAACGGCAGCGCCGACGTGTGGCTGCACCTCGCGTCGCAGCGGTCCACCGGTGACCAGTGGGGACTGCGGGGACCGGAGATCAGCGCGAACACCCAGTGGCGCACCGCGTTCCGCTCCAGTGACCAGGCCGAGCTCGGTCGCATCCTGGGCTGGAGCCACTTCAACTTGGCAACGCCCCCGCACCCGGGGTGCTACTGGCTCAAGCCCCCCGACGAAGACCCCCTGATGTTGCGCACGCCGTACATGCAGGAGGTGGACCCGAACCGGCCCCGGCTGCACGACGGACCGACAGTGTCCGACGTGGCATGGGCCCGACGCGACATCCCCCACGAGTTGGACCCTGGGTCTGCCGCAGCGGCGGGTGCGGAGTACGCCCAACGCCGGACGTTGATGGACGCGGGGATGTTCGCGTACCTGACAGACGCACCCGAGATGGCGCCCGAGCTGGAAACGGTTGGGGGGCCGAGCGTGGCCGAGCAGGTCCGGCGGGAGGCGGACGAGATCCTGGCGCGGGCGATGGGCTCAGCCCCCGTGTCCCTGGTCGAGCACCGGACCCGGGGTGCCCAGATCACCAGTCTCGTCCGCGAAGCCGGCGGCCCGGTGACCACCGCGCAGATCATCGAGGGTCTGCGGACCGGCGGTGACGAGGTCGCCAACCCCAACGCGGTGCACAACGAACTGGCCCGGCAGGTCGACGCCGGGATTCTGACACGCCCACAGAAGGGCATCTACACCGCAACTGACAGTCAACACACCACACCACACCACACAACCCACCCGGTGGCTGTGACCAGCGCAGGCGAGCTGGCCTCCCTCCCTGGGGACCATGTGTGATGTGGTGTGTTGTGTTGACGTGTGTTCACGGAGAGTGAGCGATATGGACCAGTACCAGAGTGTCATCGACGGGTTGGACCGGCAGATAGCGCTGCTCACGGTGCGCCGCAACGGGCAGGAGCCCGGCTCGGCGCATCACCAGGAGTTCCAGCGCCGCATCACCGCGGCGACCACGGCGCTACTGGAGTGGGAGCGGCAGGCCCCCGCCCTGGCCGAGTGCGACGCGGCGATCCGGGACATGACAGCCCGGGTGGACCGCGCACAATCCCAGCTGTCGGACACCACCCGTGCCTGGGGTCGCGCGACGGCGACGGTCGGCGGTGCCGGCCTGCTACTGGTGGTGCTGTCGTTTCTGTGGCTGCCCACCGGGTGGCTGCCGACGATCGGGGTTCTGCTCCTGATCAACGCCGGACTGCTCTGGTGGATCACGAGCCGGATTCGCGCAAGGCTCAGTGACGAGTTGGACCGGGCGCAGGACATGCTCGCGGAGCTGACCAGCGACCGCGCGGCGCTGCTACCGGGCGCTGAGGTCGAGGGTGCGCGCCGGGTCGGGAGTACGCGCCGGGTCTGGGAAGCCGCACGGGTCGATACCCAGGTCCTCCCACGGCAGGTCGACGCCAGCGGCGCGGGTGCGGATGGTGTCCGCAACCCAGCCGGCGACGGTGCCTCCCGCCTGCTCGGCGGCCCGGCGGGCGAGCTCCAGCACGTCGTCGGACAACTCAACGGTGACCATGCTCGTGATGATGTCACATGGGGCCGTCGGTGAGCGGTTTCGTAGTGCTGGTGCTCACCGTGGCGGTGGTGTACGTGGCTGCGTGCCTGTTCTGGCCGCTGGTGAAGTGCAGCCGGTGCAAGGGGACTGGGATGCTGCCCCAACCGTGGAGCAGCCGCCACGCGCGGGTGTGTACCGCATGCGGGGGCAAGAAGTGGTTCACCAGGTGGGGCGCGCGAGCTGCACGCGCCCTGTTCGGACATCGAGACCGGCGGTGACCCGCCGGGGCGGTGCAGTCCGGCGCAAGCAGTCCCGGTGGCTGCGCATCCCGAACCGCAACCAGCGAGGCATCAAGAGCTGGAACTTCTGGACACCCATCACCGGAACGGTCTACCGGATCCGGGCCTACCATCCGGTGACCGGTCGGCTCATGCGCCGCGCGTATATCGGCAAGACGATGCAGGACCCGTGGGAGAAACGGATCAAGGGGCACCTGTGGGGGACCTGGGACAAGCCGGCGCAGCCGTGGGCGGACACCGTCCCTGGGTGGCGCCCGAACGGCACCGTTGAGGAGGTGATCGCGGCGAGGGGCGCGATGGCCGTCTGCCGGTTCCGGATGGTGGCGCTCATCCTCACGCAGTTGGAGTTCTGGGCGATCCGGTTGGGACTGCCGACCTACAACGACAAGTGGAACCGGGGTAACCCGCGGCGCATCCCGAAGTGGAAGGCGGTCGAGCAGCGCCGGGAGCGGGACAGTCGGCGTGGTTCCCGGCCGTGGGGCGCACCGTCCGGGCGGTGGAGTCTCCAGCTGGTCGGCGCCTTGCTGTTGGTGTTCGGGGTGCTGGTGCTGGCGTCCCTGGCGGCGCTGTAGTCCCGGTCAGGCTTGACATCCCGCCACGGTGTCTGTAGGTTAGTCACATGAGGACAACGCAGATCACCCGCCTTGGCCAGATCATCCCCGGCACGATCGTCGCCGACGCCCGGGACTGCCGCTCCCGGATCGTCGACGTGACGCCCAATCCCGCCACCCCCGACATGCTGACCTACGCCAGGGTCACTCTGGCGCCGGTAGATCAGCTCGCCGGTTGGGCCGGGGCTCCCCTGCCTCAGGAGACCCTCGGCGGCGCGTACGTCAGGGAGCACCTCCGGATCCTCACCCCGCGCTCGAGCGAGGCAGCGGACTGCGCCACCGAGCAGTGGTACGCCGATCACGTCGCCGGGAAGTGCCCCACAGCGCACCGCTCGGCACTGCGCAAGGTCTGGCTCGGATCGTGAGCACAGAGACCATCGCCCTCACCGAGACCTCAGGAGACATCGTGCAGAACTACGTCCTCACCTACGGCGGCGCCTACGACGACACCCGCACCGTGGGCATCTTCTCAACCCGCGAGCTTGCCGAGCGCCGCATCCTCGATGACCTGTTCAGCGGTCTCAAGATCGAGGCCCCGAACATCACCGAGTGGGAAGTTGACGCCGAACAGGCCGCGGTGGTGTCGGACTCCGTCACGGAGTTCGGCCAGCGGGTATGAGCGCCGAGATGCTCACCGTAGCCGAGGCCGCGGCCGAGCGCGGGATAAGCGCGTCCCGCATGCGGGACCTGATCCGGGAGCACCGGGTCGTCGCTCCCTCCCGACAGCCGGGACGGTCCGGCGGGAATCTCTACCCCGCCGAGGCACTCCGGGCGATCCCTGGACCCGGGCAGGGTCGGCGCAACGATCTGCTCGGCGAGCGCATCGGCCGGATGTTCGCGGCCGCCCGGGCCGTCGCCGAGGCTCGGGGTGCGCGGGACGAGTGGGACAAGCACTACGAGCAGGTGCTCGCTGGCAACCCGTCCGCGGTGCGGGCGATTGTCGCCGCTGCTACCCGATGGACCAAGCGCAAGCCGGTGGCGGCCGCGGTCATGGAGACGCTGCTCGAGGTGGAGCGGCTGGCGGGGCAGATCGGGGACCTACCGGCGGTGCTGCCGATGGCGGTGCGATCACGGCTCGATCAGGTCATCGCCCGGCTGGTTCACCTCGGACGCACCCGGGCGGAAGCCGAGGCCGCCGTGGATGCGGCGCTACGAAAGGTGGGGACATGAGCGCCGACTGGATCCAGGCAGCTGTCGACGGGGTGCAGACCGTGCTCATAATCGCCCTCGCACTGACGATGTGGAGGCTCGCCGGGAGGAGGTAGTGAGAACCCCCGAGCTGGAGTAGGCAGAACGCCGCCCGCACCACCACCACGAACGGAGCGCCATGACCGACCCAGACCCCGCTGCTACCCCACTGGCGCCGTTGCTGAACGTGACCCTGCCCCGCGTTGGCGGGGCAGTGAGTACGCCAGCGGAGGCCACCGACAACCCACACCTGGCCATCGCGCCGGACCGCACCCCAGGGGCGACGCGATGGGAGTGGGCCGGATGGTACGTGGTGCACATCCCCATCGGCCGGGGCGTGCCGTGGCTGGAAGCGGACCAGATCGAAGTGGTCCGCGACATGGCCCGGTTCGTCGCCGAGCTGGACTGGTCCTCACCCGACCCCGAGCACTACAAGACGGACCTGTACCGGCATGCGGTGCGGGGGGCACGCGACCGGGCGTGGAACGACTTCGAGCTCGGCGAGGCACTCGCCGTTGCGTCGGCTGCCGAACTCAAGGACGGTGCCCGGTGAGTGACTTCGACCGCGATTACGCCGCTGAGGGGCGGGGTATTAGGAATGAATGACGACGAAATACCCCGTACGATAGATGGGTATCCAATCGTTTCACTAAGGGATGACCCGCATGATGAAGGGGATGAAGGGGATGAAGGGTGCACGGTCTGCACACAGTCGCCCATTAGCAACATGGGGGACCCAACCATGGAATTGGAAGTAGCAAAACCTTGGAGGCGAGAGAATGGCCACGGACTACTATCCGACGAGCACTGACCCACCACCGGCCACCGCAGCCGAGCGGGACGCGATGGTCCGCCTCGCCGAGCGGTGGGAGACAGAGGCGGACGACCTCGCCCTCGCCGCCGAGCCTGCCGGTGAAATCGGCACCCTACTGAAGTGCGCCGATGAGCTGCGCTCGGCACTGGCAGGACGACCGGGGGCTCAGTCGGCTGGCCCGGTGCCGGACGCCGACCCGCTGCGACACATCGAGGTGGGGGATCCGGCGCCTCTGTTCGACGGCCCGTATTGCGGAATGGGCTGGTGTACTCGCCGGCCGCATCCCGAGCACTGGCAGCACATCGTTGGGGACGATGGGCGGGTTCTAGCGGTGTGGACCGATGAGCCGCAGCCGGGCGCGGACTCGTGAGTGGGTTCGGCGCGATCCGCGCCGAGGTCGACCCGGGCCCCGGCGAGAAGCGACGGGATGCCGCGCGGCTGGTGGTGTGCAACCACGCCGACGGCGCCGACGACGCGGCCATGCTGCTCGACATCCTCGGGTTGCTACCCGAGCCCGACCCGACAGCACCGGGAGGTCGACGATGAGCAAAGTGCCGAGCGAAATAAGCGGCGTCGTGTGGTTCACAGCCGCCGTGCGGGTGTGCGAACTCGGCTGCGGGTGCGTGATCGAGGTCGGGGACACGGTCGCACACCTGGCCGTCGACGACGCGGTTGTCTGCCTGACGTGCGGCGAACGAGCGGAGAAGGAGCGGCTATGATCTACACGCTATGCGGGTCGACGCGTTTCCCTGACGCCTTCGCACTCGCCAACATGCACCTGTCCGCGCTCGGCCACGTAGTCATCGGACTCGGCATGTCAGGGCACACCGATGAACCCCGGGGTGCGCGGTTCCTGACCTCCGACGGGGACGAGACGACACCCGGGAAGCGGGGGCTGGATGAGCTGCACCTCCGGAAGATCGACCTATCCGATGCGATCTTCGTGGTGAACGTCGCCGGCTACATCGGGTCGTCCACCCGCCGGGAGATCGCCCACGCCTGGGCTACCGGGAAAGCCGTCGTGTGGATGTTCCCCGATGCCGCGGGCGACCCTGCCGAGGCACCTACCCGAGAGGGGCCACACATGAGCGCGCTCATGTGTGGCCAGAATGAAGTACTGCCAGACGGTTGCCCCGAGTGCGGCGGGTGGCTGCACCGGGAGCGGCGGGGTGGGTACCCCTCCGATCGCGGCGGGTTCCCGCACTGTTCCGAAGACTGCATCACCGACCATCAGGACCGCGCCATCCGGGTGCACATCGAGATGCGGGACATGCTCTGCGACTGCCCGATCTGCGTCGCGGCTGGCCTACCCAGTGAGGCGGATCGCGCGGAGTGGTCCAACTATGTGGAGTCTCATGCGGACGTGTTCGCGGCGGTGGCGCCATGACCGCGCTCGGGCCACTGGACCACCTGTCTCGTCCCCCGCTGCCGTGGCGGGCGCCGCACCTGACTGAGTGCGGCAAATCCCTCGACACGATCGACGCTGGCCGGATCGTCAGCTATGACCAGCTACGCAATCGAGTCGCCGACATTGGGCAGAAACGGGCCGCGTTTGAGACGTGCATGACGTGCTGGGAGACCGCCAACCGCTGGCCCGACGATCCGGCAACGGCACTGTACCGCGAGGTGGGCGTCGTGTACCGGACACCGCCTAGCCACTATGACTTCCCACCCAGCCGACACGACGATGGGAAGCAGCGCCGGAGCTACGAAGAGGCCAAGGCACGCCGAGACCGGTTCGCCGGCGAGCTGGAGGCGATCCAAGCGCTGATCGAGGCACACCGCGAGGAGTTCGACGGGTACCTCGCCGGGATGGGCGAGACGGTCAGCCTGGCCGATCGCCGGAACGCGAGACGGAAGGTGGTTGGGCGATGAGAACGAAACGCGGGGTTGTCCTGGTGGCCCGCACGGACCTGTTCGTGCACGCCGACGGGCAGTTCCACGGCCAGTGGTGGTGGTCCTCAGACGGCCCCGCCGAGGTGCACCTGGTGGTCGACTCGGTTGAGTGGGTTATCGGTCGGGACCTGTTGTCCCGGGGCGTTCGGGGCCGGGTCGGTGATGGCGATGTGCAGCTGTGCCCGTCGTCCCCGGGCCTGTGGGTGCGCTTGTCGTCCCCGCATGGCGAGGTGCTGCTGTGTGGCTCCCTGCGGGTCGCTGAGGACTTCCTGGCGAGGTCGTGGCGGGTGTGCCCCCGTTGGGTTGAGTCCGCGAGGGTGAGCGCCGCGCTGGATGCCTTCCTGGCGGACGTGGAGGCACAGTGATGAGCGTGCTGCGTGTCTGCCCCGGTATCCGCCCCCGCACCTGGGCGGTCCTCTTCCTCGCCGGCCTCGGGGTGTGGACCGTGCTCGCGGCTATGGTGTGGCTGCTGGTCGGGTGGATCGCGTCGTGAGCGTGGAGGAGACACTGGCCGCGATAGACGCCGCAGTCGGTTGCCAGCAATGCGGCAAGCCGCTGAACGGTTCCGTGTCCGACGACTTCGACTCCGAGAAGTGTCAGACCGCATGGCATGCGGCACGCGCATCACGGCTAGTCGACTGCGAGCCGCCGCGCGTGTCCTTTCGGATAGGCTCAGATGTACTGCAGGCGGGGTGGGACGCGGTGCGGAACGTGCAGTTCGCATACATGCGCGACCGGAGCGGGGTAGCATTCGATGAGCTGATCAGAACCCACGACATGTTAAGGACAACACTACAGAATGGGGATTCCGAATGACTAACGCACCGGATGGCGCTTTCACCCCCGACGAGGGGACTGCCATTCTCGACATGACCGAGTGGGCGAGCGCCCACCACCGCGACTTGCACTGGGCGATCCCGGCGATGCCATGGAAGCACGACAGCCTCGCGGGGCTGCCCGTGTCCCGGACGAACTTCCCCGGCCGGCTTGACCTCATCGGCCGCCGGTCGAGGTTCGGTGAGCCGTGCGTCCTGTGCACCCTGCACCGCACCCCTGACGGACCGCGCGTGGAGGGCATCCCGGAGCCGGTGGCTGCCATGCCGGTCGAGGCGCACCGGCCGTCACCTCTCCGCGGTCTGGACCTGAGCCGGATCGCCGCGCCGAGGTTCTCCCTCGCGCTGGCCGGTGGTGGAGCGCTAGTCGTATCCGGCGTGCTCGCGGGTATCGCTCCCGTCGTCGCCACGGCTGCGACCCCGGCGGTGCAGCCCACGTCGATGCCCGGCCTGATGCCCGATCCAGTTCAGCCGGTCGACCCTGATGTAGGAGGTAATGGAGGTAACGACGGATTCCACGAGAAGCCCGGGCAGCCCGGCGTCCCCGATTTCGACAGGCCGCTCGACCCGACCGAGGGAGATCTCAAGGACGACCACACTCAGGCTGGTCGAGGTGCGGCGGCAGGGGTACCCGCGCCTGCGTCACTCGATGACGTCATCCCCCCGGCCGGTCAGGGTCTGGATGCAGCCGGTGGGAGCGATGGCAGCGGGAACCCGTACGCGCCCGCACAGGTAGACCCGACCGAAGTCGTTGGGGGAGGGCACAAGCTCGAATCGAGGACGGAGACCCGCGAGGTTCCAGCCGAGGTGGAATCGGGCGACGATGAGCCTCAGGAGGGTGCTGCGGCAGAGGTCGTCGACGACGCCGTTGACCGAGGCGAGGAGTGGATCGAGGAGCAGGACGACTCGGCTGCGGAGGTAGCCGAGGTGGCTTCCGTGGAGCCCGCCCCTGAGCCCGAGTTCGAACCGGCACCAGCGCCCGCCCCTGAGCCGATGCCACTGCCGGAGCCCGTGGAACCGCCGGTGACCGAGGCTCCACCCGCCGTGCCGGTGCCGATCGAGGCAGCGGAGGTGACCCCGGCCGACTCTGCGGAGGTGGAACGCCCGGCGGGGGTGCAGGACCCGGCGGACCTGAGGGAGGCAGCGGGGCACTACCGGACCGCGGCGGACCTGCTTGAGCAGGCCGCGGACGAGATCGAGGCCGGCGACGCAGCACTGGCGGGCGGGTCCGAGGTGCCCACGGGGCAGGGTGGC
>Ga0136625_1000032_pt1 | contig 29048 bp, 24 predicted proteins | sample AntDrymUQ4832306_2_FD_104672 | JGI IMG/M metagenome (GOLD analysis project Ga0136625, IMG submission 104672) | Polar desert sand microbial communities from Dry Valleys, Antarctica - metaG UQ483 (23.06) | ecosystem: Environmental > Terrestrial > Soil > Desert | place: Antarctica: Dry Valley...
GTTGGCAGGGGTGTCGAGACGGGAGGCGGCCTTCTGTCTCCCGAACTCCTTGGACGCAGGCGTGGTCGCTGGAGCCGTCGTGCTGTGCGACCGCGGCGTCAATGCTCGCCTCGACAAGAGCACGACGGTTCAGCAGTCAGGCGGATCCGCCATGGTGCTCGCCAACACCGGACGCGGGGCTGCCGCAGCCGACCTCCATGCCGTGCCGACGGTCCACCTCGACGTCGCCCAGGGCGACACGGCGAAGGCCTACATCGACCGGAGCCGGGCACCAACAGCCTCGGTCGTCCCCCGCCCCGACTTCACGAGGGCGCCAAGAGTCGCGCGCTTCTCCGGTCGGGGACCGGTCATGTCCACGGACGAGGGCGTGCTCAAGCCTGACATCACCGCCCCCGGGGTGAGCGTCCTGTCCGCGGTTGCTCCGCCAGCCGACTTCGGCCGGCTCTGGGACTTCGACTCCGGTACGTCTATGGCGACGGCCCACATCGCGGGCCTCGCAACGATGATTCGGGCGCAGCACCCTCGCTGGTCCCCCGCTGAGGTGAAGTCAGCACTGTCGACGACGGCGTCCTCCCTCTCGACCGCGGAGAGCCCGCTCGATCAGGGCGCCGGGGGGGCAAACCTCCGTCGGATGTTGGACCCCGGGCTCGTCTATGACGTCACGATGCCCGACTGGCTCGGCTACCTGCGCGGCCTCGGCCTGTCCTATCACGGCAGCCAGAGCGGCCGCGTCGAACCACTGGACCTCAACCTGCCGACGATCCTCGTCGACGACCTCGTCGGCGGCGCCACCGTGACACGAACCGTCACGAACGTCTCGACGCGTACCGAGACGTACGTCGCCCGGGTCGACGGAGTCAGAGGCGTCGACGTCTCGGTGGCGCCGAGCTCGATCCGGCTGGCCTCTGGAGACTCCGCGACGTTCACCGTGTCCTTCAGCGCGCGACGCCTGGCACGGTACGGGCGCCACGTCACCGGGTCGCTCACGTGGCGAGGGTCCCTCGGACATCGCGTGACGAGCCCTGTCGTCGTACGCGCGGAGTACCTGCGAGCGCCCCCGGAGGTGAGTGGCACTACCAAGGAGCGCTCTGTCGACGTGACGGCGATGGCAGGTGTCACCGGCACGCTCGACGCCACGGTGGAGGGGCTCGTGGGGGCAACCCCCACCGACCTCGTCCTCGAGCCGGGACCCTTTGACCCTCGATCGCCCGAGGTGAGCCCTTCGGCCGCAGGGCAGACGTACGCCGTGCCTGACGACACGGGCGTCGCGCGCTTCGAGCTCCACATCGCGCGCGACGTCGACGACCTCGACGTGTACGTCTACCGCGACTCGCGCCTCGTCGCGAAGGCAACCTCGGCCACTGGCGACGAGGTGCTCACTGTGGTGCGCCCGCCGGCCGGCAGCTATGACGTGTACGTCGTCTCGGTGTCCTCCGACGATGCCGGCCCCTCGCGGGCAAAGCTCACCGGCTGGGTCGTGACAGGCGACTCCGGTCAAGGGGCGACGACCGCCCCGGACCCACTGACCGTCACCGGCGACCGGGACGTCGACATCACCGTACGCTTCGGGCGGCTGGACCCGGCCCAGCGCTGGTTCGGCTACCTCGACTACGCCGACTCGTCACGTCGTACCTATCTCACCATCGAGTAGCCCATACCGAGCAGCGTCAGGCGTCGCGCTTGACGAACGATGTCGCACCGGCTGCGAGAACGAGAATGACGCCGAGCCAGAACACGATCACGGCCGCGCCGATGCTCCACACCTCGCCGTTCCCGAAGCCGGCTATCGCCTCGTACGGGTCGAACATCGAGCGGCGGCCTGCCGACGACGGCAGCAGGTTGGTGAGCTTGCCGATGCCACCCCCTGTCGTTTCGCTGATCGCCAGGGAGACGCCGTAGATGATCGGCTCGACGACGAGCGGCCACGTCAGGGCAGCCACGATCGCGCCTGTCTGGTTGCGCAGCAGGGCTGCGAGCCCCATCCCTGCCACGGCGAACCCGACGCAGTAGCCGGTGTAGTTGAGCAGCGGCCGGACCAGGTGCGACCCGAACTGAGGATTGTCGAGCAGCAGCCAGGTGATCGCCATGCCGAGCAGCAACGTGATGGCGATGCTGGCGAGCACCCACGCGACGAGCACGACAAACTTGGCGGCCAGGACCGCGACGCGGTCCGGGATCGCTGACAGCGTTGCCTTGTTGGTGCCGTAGCGATACTCGTGGCCGACAGCCATCACCCCCATCACGGCGTAGAACGGGGCTGCCATCACCGGGATGAATGGCCCCGAGGCACCGGCCAGGACGATGTACGTCGTCACTTGGTCGACAGAGTCGAACTCGTCGTCGAGGTCGGCCGCGCTGATGCTCAGCCCCATGAGCAGCGTGATGCCGAAGGTCAAGGCGATGGCAAGAGCCGACATCCAGTAGCTGGAACGGATCGTGCGGATGCGCATCCACTCATACCTGAGTGCGCCGGTCATGCGGTGTCTCCGTCCCGGCGACTGCCGTCCTGGCTCGTGCCGGTGTCGTGGGGAGGTGGCGGTGGCGCGCCGTAGCCCGGCGGCGGCTGGCCGTACCCGCCCTGCTGACCTGGCTGACCGCCGTAGCCACCCTGCTGACCTGGCTGATCGCCGTAGCCACCCTGAGCCCCATAGCCCTGCTGGCCCATCATCGGACCCCCGAATGCGGCCCCCTGGTTGCCGAACCCCATCGAGGCCCTGAACTCCTCCGACGCGCCGGTGGCGTCGAGGAACGCCTCCTCGAGCGTCGCCTCTCGGTTGGACAGCTCGAAGACGCGGACACCGAGCTCGTGAGCGAGTCCGCCGACTCTGTCGGAGTCCATGCCCGTGATGGCGAGCTTCCCGTCCGGCTCCGTCACGACAGCCGCTTTGCGAGCCCGCAGCTCACGTGTCATGAGCTCAGCGTTCTCGACGCGGATCAGTACGGCGTTGCGGTTGCTCGTGGAGATGAAGTCGCTCATCTTGCCGCTGGCGATCAATGTGCCGCGTCCCACCACGACAAGGGAGTCGGCCATCAGCGCCATCTCCGAGAGCAGGTGACTCGACACGAAGATCGAGCGCCCCTGTCCGGCCAGGGTCTTGAGCATGTTGCGGAGCCAGTGCACCCCCTGGGGGTCGAGACCGTTGGCCGGCTCGTCGAGGATCAACGTGCCAGGGTCGCCGAGGAGCGCGGTGGCGAGTCCGAGACGTTGACCCATACCGAGGGAGAACGTCTTCGGCTTGGCGTTCGCGACGTCTCCGAGCCCGACCAGGTTGACCACGTCGGTCACCCGGCTGTTCGGGATGCTGTTCGAGGCGGCCAGCATGCGCAGGTGGTTGACCGCCTTGCGGGTCGGGTGGAACGGCTTGGCGTCAAGGACGGATCCGACCTGGCGGAGTGGCTGCTTGAGCTCGCGGTAGGGGACGCCGTCGTACGTGGTCACGCCCTCGCCGTTGTCCAGCCCCAGCATGAGCCGCATCGTCGTGGACTTGCCGGCGCCGTTCGGGCCGAGGAAGCCGGTGACCGACCCCGGCACGACATCGAAGGACAGACCGCGGACGGCCGCCTTGCTCCCGAATGTCTTGCTCAGACCCCGCGCCTGGATGAGCGCCATATCGCAGACCCCTCTCGATGTCCGGGCAATCTTGTCATGGCCGCGGGCCACGGCTCGCGTGGACCCGACGACCAGGAACGCAGCACCATCCCACGGACTCAGAGCATGGATGGCGGTACCCGCTTTGCCGGAGGTCACTAGTGTGGACACCAATGAGGTCCTCGATGGCGGCGCCGCGCACACTCACCCAGATGTTTCGTGAGCGCGACGACCCCCGGCTCGTCGAGCTCCTGCTCGAGCGACCCGATCTCGCCGTTCCCGACCTCACCGGCTTCTCACAGCTGGCTTCGCGCGCAACGACGCGGCACTCCGTGGGTGCTGCCGTCGACCAGCTGAACGCCTTCGAGCTCTGGGTCGCGGGGCGGGTGAGCGTGCTTTCGAGCTTCGAGGTCGCAGACCTCGCACCTGCCGGACTCGATCCCGGAGATCTGGCGGCGGCCGTGGAACGCCTGCTCACCCTTGGGCTGGTGTGGGGAGGCGACGGCAACCTGCGGCCCGTGCGTGCACTGAGCGCGACCCTCGGCAGCGCAGCAGCTCTGAGCGGGCCGCCGCCCTCGCAGCCACCGACCTTTGTAGAAGCGGACGGGATCAGCCCCGCCACGGTGACCAAGGTCGCCGCGGGTTCGGCCTTCGAGTTCGTACGCCGGATGGATGTCCTGGTCGAGCACTGTGACCAGCAGCCGGTGCGCCTGATTCGCTCAGGAGGCGTTGCCCAGCGCAACGTGCGCGTGGTGGCTGACCTCCTTGACGTGCGACCGACGATGGCTGCCACCTATCTGGAGCTCGCGCGGGCGTCGGGGCTGTTGGGTATCTCCGGCGACACCAGCCAGGAGCTCCTGATGCCGTCGACGGTCTTCGACAGCTGGCAGGCGGCAGAGCTTGCCGACCAGTGGGTGCTGCTCGCCGAGACATGGCTCGACCGGCACCCGGCCTCCGGGCCCGGTTGGGTCAAACGACTGACGTTGGCAGCGTTCGGCGATCCCGCCGACGGACTTGCGGTGCCTGCTGGCCAGGTAGCGGCTTGGCTCGACTGGCAACGGCCGCGACGGCCGAGCCGGTCTCAGCAGCAGGTTGTCCAGGTCCTCGACCAGGCATCGGCGCTGGGCGTCACAGGTCTGGGGGCCCTGGCGTCGTACGCGCTGCCTCCCGACGCCACACCCCTCTCCGATCTGTTGCCCGGTCGGGTGGGCCACATCCTGGTCCAGGCCGACTTGACCGCGATAGCGCCCGGCCCGCTGACGGCTGAGGCCGCTCACGACATCGGTGCCATGGCAGAGATCGAGTCACGGGGTGGCGCGACGGTCTACCGGTTCACCGTGGCGTCCTTGCAGCGAGCCCGCAAGCTGGGATGGAGTACCGCGGAGATGCTGCAGACGCTCGAGGAACGCTCGCAGACAGCACTTCCGCAGCCACTTCGCTATCTGGTGGCCGATCTGGACCGCCCCGACGTCGCTCGACCCTCGCACGTGTCCGCTGTGCACCAGCCGCCATCGAGCGGATCCGCGCGACCCGTCCATCGCGCACCGTTGCGGGGAGCCGTTGAGCATGCGGGAGACCCCTCGATGTCGGGCTCGCTGGACATCGAGGAGGCGAGGGCCATCGTTGTCCGGCTGCGGGTGGAAGAGCTCGACACCGGCAGCGTCGGGGCATCGACTGCCACGTTCGGAGACGTGTTCGACAGTCCACTGACCACGCTGCGCGAGGCGGTCGAGACGCGTGAGGTCGTGTGGTGCGGGTACGTCGACGCCGCCGGGCTGCGCACCGAGCGACTCGTCAAGGTCGTCGCCGTCGACGAGGGCTTGGTCGAGGCCCGGGACGCAACGACAGAGGATGCCATCAGCCTCCCCCTGCGACGGATTACGGCCGCACACATCCTCCGCACCGGATCGTAAGGCCCTTTCCGCGACCCAGGCATTACCCGACAAGCATCCTGGGCCCTTACGATGGGGGCGTGGACTTCGTTCGTTACGCCGACTTGGCGGCCAGCCTGGTCAACTGCCCCGTCGACACCCACGAGGACCTCGCTGCCTACCTCCAGCGACGTCAGTGGCTGCTTCGGCAGGTCGAGGAACGCGACCTGGCCCCCGTCAGGAGGTTGAGGCGGGAGCTTCGGCCGGTCTTCGAGGCGTCAGACGCAGGTGACGAGGCCGAGGTGGTCTCGCACGTCAACGCGCTGTTGGAGAAGTACCCGGTGTCACCGCATATCGCGGGCCACGACAGCGAGACGTGGCACCTTCACGTCGCCGAACGCGGTTCTACCGTCGCCGCATTGATCACCGCCGAATGCGTGATGGGGCTGGCGATGCTCGTCGTCGACTTCGGAGCCACCCGGCTCGGTGTCTGCTCATCGAGGCACTGCACCAACGTCTTCGTCGACACGTCGCCCAACTCCTCTCGACGATACTGCTCAGATCGCTGCTCCTCGAGAGCCAACGTGGCTGCCTACCGGGCACGCCAGAGAGCCGAGACCCGCGTATGACCGACGGTCCCCTGATCGTCCAGTCCGACAAGACCCTGCTCCTCGAGGTCGACCACCCGCGTTCCCGCGACTGCCGGCGCGCAATCGCGACCTTCGCGGAGCTGGAGCGGTCGCCCGAGCACATCCACACCTACCGGTTGACTCCCCTCGGGCTGTGGAACGCGCGCGCGGCCGGCCACGACGCCGAGCAGGTCGTCGACGCGCTGCTCAGCTTCTCTCGCTACCCCGTCCCGAACGCCTTGCTCGTCGATATCGCTGACACGATGGGGCGCTATGGTCGTCTACGTCTCGACAAGCACCCCACGCATGGACTCGTGCTGACCAGCCGTGATCGCCACGTCTTCGCGGAGATCGTCCGCAGCAAGCGGATCGCGTCGATGCTCGGCGTACAGGTCGACGACACCTCCGTCATCGTGCACGCGTCGGAACGGGGAAACCTCAAGCAGGCACTGCTGAAGCTCGGCTGGCCGGCCGAGGACTTCGCCGGTTACGTCGATGGAGAGGCGCACGCCATCGCCCTCCGGCAGGATGGCTGGGCGCTGCGTCCCTACCAGACCCAGGCAGTCGAGCAGCTCTGGCACGGCGGATCGGGTGTCGTCGTGCTGCCGTGCGGGGCGGGCAAGACCTTGGTCGGTGCTGCCGCGATGGCGCAGGCCAAGGCGACCACGCTCATCTTGGTGACCAACACCGTCTCGGCCCGGCAGTGGAAGGAGGAGCTGATCCGGCGTACCTCGTTGACCGCCGAGGAGATCGGCGAGTACTCCGGCGCCGTGAAGGAGGTCCGACCCGTCACGATCGCGACGTACCAGGTGATGACGACGAGGCGCAAAGGTGTGTACACCCACCTGGAGCTCTTCGATGCTCGCGACTGGGGGCTGGTGATCTACGACGAGGTGCACCTGCTGCCTGCACCGATCTTTCGAATGACGGCGAACCTCCAGGCGCGCCGACGGGTCGGGCTCACCGCGACTCTCATCCGCGAGGACGGGCGTGAGGGAGACGTCTTCTCACTCATCGGACCGAAACGCTTCGACGCGCCCTGGAAGGACATCGAGGCGCAGGGTTACATCGCGCCGGCAGAGTGCGTCGAGGTGCGGGTCTCGCTCACCGAGGGCGAGCGCTTCGTCTACGCCACCGCCGAGGCAGAGGACCGCTACCGGCTCGCCGCCTCCTGTGCGAGCAAGAACCTCGTCGTCGACCAGCTGATCTCGTTGCAGCCGGACGAGCAGACCTTGGTCATCGGGCAGTACATCGACCAGCTCGACGACCTCGCCGAGCACCTCGGCGCGCCACTGATCAAGGGCGAGACACCGGTCAAGGAGCGGGAGCGGCTCTTCGCGGCCTTCCGCACGGGTGAGATCTCGCTCCTTGTCGTGAGCAAGGTCGCGAACTTCTCCGTCGACCTGCCTGAAGCCACCGTCGCCATCCAGGTGTCAGGAACCTTCGGCTCGCGCCAGGAGGAGGCCCAACGGCTCGGGCGGCTGCTGCGACCCAAGGGTGACGGCCGCTCGGCCAAGTTCTACAGCGTCGTCGTCCGCGACACAGTCGACGCCGACTTCGCCCAGCACCGTCAGCGCTTCCTGGCCGAGCAGGGCTACTCCTACCAGATCGTCGACGCCGACAGCCTGCCGGCCTGACCTGGGTATCGTCCGAGCGACGGCTGGGTCGACCGGGCGGGAGCGCCCGACTTATCATGACATGCCATCCCACCACTTGTATGACGCCCTGTCACCCCCTGACTGCTCAGCGCAGTCGGCCGCGTGGCGTTGTTCCAGTTCTTAGCCTGTTTTCAGGTTTCTCTCAGGGTCAGGCTTGAGGCCGTCACCATTCGCACGTAACGTCAGGCCACTGAACGTCCGCGACGGCGCGCTCAATCCCACCCCGCCGTCCGGCCCCTGTCCGCTAGCACGCGATCCGATGGGTGGGAGCGGAGAACCCAAGTTTAGCGGCACCGTACTGCGACGAGCAGTGGTGCTCGCTCGGGGTTAAGTCATCATGTGACCGGGCGCCCTCTGCCCGAACCCGACAGCTAACTTCGCAGGCTACGGAGAGGGACTCACCCATGCGCTACACCCCGACCCACCGCGCGCCAAAGGCGACGCGTCTTACCCCCACCCGCGCCGCAGCCGCTACCGCGACGTTCGCGGCCGCAGTTGCTTCGCCCGTCTTCCTCAGCGCCGGCACTGCCGCGGCGGCCGACGACAGCACCTGGAACGCGCTCGCACAGTGCGAGTCAGGCGGTAACTGGCACATCAACACCGGCAACGGCTACTACGGCGGGATCCAGTTCTCGCAGGGTACCTGGGCCGCCTTCGGTGGGACCCAGTACGCGTCGCGCGCTGACCTGGCCACCCGCGGACAGCAGATCGCCACCGCCGAGAAGGTCCAGGACGTGCAGGGCTGGGGGGCCTGGCCGGCCTGCTCAGCCGGGCTCGGACTGACCGAGGCCGACGACTCGGGAACGTCGAACGCCTCGGATACGCGCAGGAGCGGCGGTCACCGTCACTCCCACGCCCCGACGGCTGCACCGGCCCCGACGCCTGCACCGGCCCCGACGCCTGCCCCTGCACCGGCCCCGGCGCCGAGCGGCGCCTCCTACGTCGTCAAGTCAGGCGACACGCTGTCGCTCATCGCCGACAGGGAAGGCGTTGCTGGTGGCTGGAGGGCACTGTACGCAGCCAACACCGGCGTGGTCGCGGACCCCGACCTCATCTACGTGGGTGAGCAGTTGCAACTGCCGTAAGTCAGTTGGCTCCGCAGCGGAGCCCGCTGGGGGTCAACGTCAGAGGCTCCGGATGGTCTTTCGACCGTCCGGAGCCTCATCACGTGCCGACGGGGTCGCTTCGGCGGGAGCCTGCTTCGCCGTCGCTGCCACCTCCGCCGAAACGGCTCGCGGGGTGACGGTTGGCGCTGCTAGGCTCTCCGGCTCCATGGACCGCGAGATCACCTCAGAACAATCCCATCTCGTCGAGTCCCGACTGGCTCTCGCGAGGATGCGTACCCGCACCGCCTCGATGTCGGCCGTCGGCGGCGACCGGTTCTCCAACGAGTACCTGAAGCTCACTCTCTTCAATCGAATGAAGGCCCTCGAGGACGACCCGGAGGTCCCCCTCTTCTTCGGCCGGCTCGACTACGGCGAGCCGGAGGCCGGCAGCGGAGGCGGCCCGGGAGAGCGCTTCTACATCGGGCGCCGACACGTCACCGACGAAGCCGGCGATCCGATGGTCGTGGACTGGCGGGCTCCGATCTCCCGACCGTTCTACCGGGCGAGCCCTCAGCATCCGATGGGGGTCAGGCTCCGCCGCCGCTTCGGCTTTCATCACGGCATCGTGACGGCGTATGAGGATGAAGGGCTGACGGGTCGCCCGTCAGTGGCTGCATCGGGCGACGCCTCGTCGGTGGTCGTGCCAGTTGAGCCGACATCGCGAAGCGAGATCCTCGAGGCGGAGATCGAGCGCCCGCGGATGGGACCGATGCGCGACATCGTCGCGACCATCCAGCCTGAGCAGGACGACATCGTTCGTTCCGACCTGGCATCCAGTGTCTGCGTCCAAGGCGCTCCGGGCACCGGGAAGACCGCCGTGGGTCTGCACCGTGCCGCGTACCTGCTCTATGCGCACCGCGACCAGCTCAGTCGCCAAGGTGTGCTGGTGATCGGCCCGAACGACTCCTTCCTGCGTTACATCGGCGACGTGCTGCCTGCGCTCGGCGAGATCGACGCGCGGCAGACCACCCTCGCCGAGCTCGTCGCTCACGTCCCGGTCACGGTCGACGACTCGGTGGACAGCGCCCGGGTCAAGGGCGGCGCCACGATGGCGCGGGTCGTCGAGCGCGCGGTGTGGTCCGGGGTCGCCGCGGCCACCGAGGGCCTCGCGATCCCGATGGGGGCTCGCCGGTGGCGGGTCCCCGCCCACGAGGCGGACGAGATCGTGGCGCAGCTGCGCGAGCGAGGAGTGCGGTACGGCGCGGGACGCGCGATGTTGCCGCAGCGCCTTGCCCATGCGGTGCTCGTGAAGATGGAGCTCGCCGGCGACTCCCCTGACGACCGGGTCCAGAACTCGGTGGCCAGGAGCCGACAGGTGAAGAAGTACGTCGACGCCCTGTGGCCGCACGTGGACCCGAAGCGAGTCGTCATGCGCCTGCTGGGAGATCCTGAGCTGCTGAGCCGGGCGGCGACGGGTCTCCTCACCGCTGACGAGCAGCAGCTGATCTCGTGGGCCGAGCCTGCCAAGGGGCCCGTCAGCGCTCCCTGGTCGGTGCACGATGCAGTTCTCGTCGATGAGGCGCGCGACCTGCTGGACCGGACGGCCAGTCTCGGCCATCTGGTGCTCGACGAGGCTCAGGACCTCTCCCCGATGATGCTGCGGTGCGTCGGCCGGCGGTGCTCGACGGGGTCGGTGACGATCCTCGGTGACCTGGCTCAGGCGACCACGTCCTGGGGGGTGCGGGACTGGCGCGAGGCACTCGCGCACCTGGGCAAGCCGGATGCCCATCTCGAGGAGCTGAGCGTCGGGTTCCGTGTCCCTGGGGACGTGATCGACTACGCGGCCCGGCTGCTGCCTCAGATCGCTCCCACGCTGGCGAGACCGACGTCGGTTCGCCGGGCCCGCGGAGAGCTGGTGATCGACCGCGCGGTCGACGTCATCGCAGCAGGCGTGTCGAGGGTGGAGGCCGCGCTCGGCAAGGAAGGGTCGGTCGGTCTGATCGTTCCTGACGCCCTGTCGACCCGAGCCGACGAGAGGCTCACCGAAGTCGGCGTCGACCACGGCGTGCTCGGCCGAGACCCATCACCGTCCCCGGACGGCATGGTGGCTCGCGTCGACGTCGTACCTGCAAGCCTCGCCAAGGGTCTGGAGTTCGACCACGTGGTGCTCGTGGAGCCGGCCGACATCACGGCAGCTGAGGAGGACGGGCAGACGGGACTCCGCCGGTTGTACGTGTGCCTCACCCGAGCCGTCACCTCACTGGTGATCTGTCACTCCAAGTCCATCCCCGTGCCCGGAGCGGCCGCCGCGACTGAGCCGGCAGTCGCGGCCGGGTGACCTCAGCCGAAGAGTCCTCCGGCGTTCACACCCCGCGCGTCCTGCTTGAGTGCGGTGTCGATCCCGAACGCCGACGCCAGCACGATGCTGTGCAGAGGCTGCGGCAGCTGCTCGTGGAGCTGGACGACATAGTTGTCAGCCTGCGTGAACATCGTCTTCGCCAGCCCCTCCCAGGTCTTGGTGATCCGGGCGACCTCGCGGCCGGTGTGGTCCTGGATGTTGAAGTTCCAGGCGCGCCAGTTCTCGCCGTTGAGCGAGCCGATCTGCTGACCGTTGACCTCGAGGGCGAATCGGATCTTGCCGATGACGTTCTGCTGGACGATCTGGCCGAGCTCCTGCCCGTTGCCTCCCTCGACGATGATTCGCGACTTCATGAACTTGCGCGGCCGCGTCAGGGCGAGCACCACCTGGCCGTTGCTGTCCACCACTTGGAACTTGTGAGTCATGAACTGGTCCACGTCGGCCACGAACCTCATCACCTTCTTGGCCGCGCTCTGCCCGACCTGACGGACCGCGCCGACCTGTCGGCCCTGCTGGTCATAGATCGCGAACTCCTGGTTGATCTCGATCAGCTTCGCCTTCTGGTTGACGACCAGGACCGGCTCGGTGAACAGCGTTCCGCCGCCCTGTGCACCCCCGGCCTGCACTCCGGCTCGCTGCACGTCGCGCTGGACCTTCACCGTGGCGCGGTTGACGGTGACTGCGCGCGCGACGCCTCCAGGTGGGTCGGTGCCTTGCCGGCCGTGGCTCGCGATGTGCTCGCTCCAGTTGGCGCCGTCGAAGTAACGGTGCTCGTGGCGGCCCCAAGGGTCTGGATACCAGTTCGGGGCGTGCCCACCTGTCTCGGTCATGAGAGCAGACTAACCAGCGCAGGCAATGATGAGGACATGGTCTCCGAAACCTGGGCGGCGCGCTGGGAGACGATTCTGCCGGCGCCAGCGCTGGCGCTCGATCTGCTCGCGAGATACCGCGAGCCGTCACGCAGGTACCACGACCTCGACCACCTCGCGCAAGTCCTGACAGCGGTGACCGCGTTGCGCGCTGAGTCGGCAGACATCCACGCTGTCCAGCTGGGGGCGTGGTTCCACGACGCGGTGTACGACGTCCACCGCCAAGACAACGAGGAGCAGTCCGCGCGGCTGGCCGAGCACACCCTGACGACCGCAGGTCTCGACCACGCGCTGGTGGCCGAGGTCTCCAGGCTGGTCCGACTGACCGAGTCCCACGATCCCGAGCCTCACGACGCCAACGGTGCCGTCCTCTGCGACGCCGACCTCGCCGTCCTCGCGTCAGACCCTGCCGGTTACGCGGCGTACGTCGTCAAGGTCCGGGCTGAGTACGCACACCTGGACGACGCCTGCTTCGCGTCCGGACGAGCCGCTGTGTTGCGCCACCTGCTCGGGCTTACCCAGTTGTTCCACACCATGGCTGGACACGAGCGCTGGGAGATGAGAGCCCGAGCCAACCTCGCAGCCGAGCTCGCAACGCGCTGATCCGCCGGGCAGAGCTCGGGGCGGCTCAGGTGAGGGCCGGGCGCGCGAGCAGGAGCGAGCCGGCGCCCGCGTCCAGGGTCGCCATCACGCCGAGCGGCATCGTGCACGTGGTGCTGGTGTGGCCGAAGTCGAGGTGCCGCACCATCGGCACCACGAGCGGAGCCAACCGTGCCTCGAGGACGGCGTCGAGCTCGGCGGGGTCGTTGCAGTCCGTGAACTCTCCCAGCACGAGGCCTCTGACACCGTCGAACCAGCCGGCCCGTAACAGCTGCGTCAGCAACCGGTCGACCTGGTAGGTGTCCTCGCCGATGTCCTCGAGCAAGACGATCGCACCCGCCCCCGGTCGGCTGAACGGGGTGCCGAGGTCGGCCGCCAGCAGCGCGAGGTTGCCCCCAGCGAGAACCCCCTGAGCGACCCCCTCCACCACTGTCTCGACGGTCGAGTGGGCCAACAGGTCATGCACCGACTCCGGCTCCATCAGCTGTCGCCTCAACCGCTCGGCGCTCTCACGGCTCGCTGCACCCAACGAGGTGACGACGTGCGAGTGAACCGTCGCTAGCCCCAGCCTCGAGGCGAACGCCTGATGCAACGACGTCACGTCGGAGAACCCGACGAGGACCTTCGGGGCGGCCTCGGCCAGCCGGCGCCAGTCGAGCAGGTCCACCACCCGTTGCGTGCCGTACCCACCGCGAGCGATCATCACGCCCGACACGTCGGGGTCCATCCAGGCGTTCGTGAGCTCGGCAGCGCGGGTCGTGTCGCTGCCTGCGAGGTAGCTGAGCCGTGGGTCGGCGTCGAGCACGTGGTCCCCGAGCCTGACGCGCAGCCCCCAGCTCTCCAGCCTGTCGATGCCTCTTCGGAGCCGGTCCGTCGGCACCACACCGGCTGTGGCAGGTACGCCGACCAGGTCCCCGAGCTCGAGGCGGCTGGGCCGTAGCAACGGGGTTCCGGCAGCCCGTCTCCCCATGGACACTGCCTTCCGCCTGCGCAGCCCCGAGTCTGACAACCGGCGTACGAGCTCGCGCGACGACACCGGTAGCGCACCAGCTGCGACGAGCCGTCCATAGCTGTTATCGGGGACGTCGTAGTGATCGCGTTCGAACCCTCGACGCGGGACGCCGTGAGCGGCCGCGAAGGCATGCAGCTCGACGAGGGACACGTCGCTCACCAGGTGGGACCACTGCCGTCCGTGGGCGGGCCACGACGGCGGGTCGATCAGGACGGCGATCGGTCTGTCCTCGTCAGCCGGCGCTCGAGCTCGAGCTCGCTGAGCCCGGCCGCACCGCTGAGTCCAGGAGGAGCCGCCACGAGCGGACGAAACCCGGATCGACGTACGTCTTGGACCACGAACCCCCCGGCCGCACCGCCAACCCGAGGTGGAACCGGGTGATTCCTGCTCGCAGCAGCCAGGGCACGTGCTCGGGCAGGACGTCGCCTGCCGCGACGGCCATCGCGGCGAACTCGGGTGACGCCTCCGCCATCGACACGAGGTCGTCGAAGCCAGACTCCATCCCGAGCACCGCACCTGCGGTGTGGATGCCGTCAAGACCGGATGCACCGGCTAATGCCCTCCAGGCCCGGCGCGCGTCGAGTGCATGGTCGAACGCGCGGTCGAAGGACCACGGCGCGCCGTACATCGCGTCGACGAGCGCCGCACACACCTCGGTGTCGACCTCGAGGTCAGGCGTGAGGAAGCCGAGCACGAAACCTTCGACGCCGAGTGACAGGTAGTCAGAGATGAGCCCGACCATGCGGGTGAACTCGCCGCCTTGGGTGCTGAAGCCCTCCGACAGCCGCAGCGTCACCCGCACGGGAAGGTCGGTGGCGCGAACGATGGCACTGACCTCGGCGGGCTCAAGGGACCAGGTCGCGTCCCCACGAAGAGCGCACACGTGCAGCCGGTCCGCCCCACCCTCCTGTGCGCGTTCGGCGTCAGCTGTGTGCAGGGCGACTATTTCGATGCTCGGTGTCGTCGGCTCCGCACCGCTGCTCGTCTGCGCCATGCTCATTTGAACAGAGTGCCAGGATGGGAGCCATGACGAGGGACGACCCGCTGTTGAATGCGCGTGCGCTCGTGCTGAGCGACCTCTCGGCACAAGGTCTCGTCGACCCTCACACGGTCTCTGTCGTCGAGGACTGCGTCGCCGGACGTCGCTGGTGGTTGTCTCAGTGGCAGCAGGGCGCATCCTTCGTCGATGGGCTCGTGGCACAGGACGTGCAGGACGCCTTGTTCGACGAGGCGCGCCGCTGGCCGCTGTGTGTCGACTGCGCGGACCCGGTCGAGCACAGCCTGTCGATCGAGCCCGAGCTCGGACCCGACCCGCGATGGGTCTGCTCCGAATCGGGTGCTCAGATCGCTGCACTGGGCGGGTTGCGTCCACTCTGACCAGCGGGGACGCCTGCGGTGCAACGGACCCTCACCTACGGCTGAGCATCTTCTTGAGCACCCACAACGCCACGACCGCGCCGGCGGCCTGCGCCGCGTACCGCCTGAGGAGCACGCCCACCACTGTGGCGCCCAGGTCCAGCTCCGACTCCGCGGCTCGAGGCGGCCCCGCTGGCCAGGGCGTGGCGGCGGCCGGTTGCGGTCTCGCCGACGTGGCACTTCCCGTCTTCGCCGTGGTGGGCTCGGCAGGCTGGCTCGACGACCTGGCGGCCCGCGCGGCCTCGGCGGCGATCGGCGTGTCGCGGTCAACCTCGGCGTCCGCCGACGCTGCAGCGACCTCCGCGGCGGACGGCGGCGTACTCGCGGTCGAGGAGACGGTTGCCGGCTCATCAGCGCCGCCACTGCCGAGCCTGGTCTCGAGACAGGCGGTGAACTGCGCCAGCAGCTTGTCGCTCACCTCCTGCATGACGCCGCGCCCGAACTGAGCGGGTCGCCCGGTGATGGTGAGGTCCGTCTTGACCTCGACATCCGTGGCGTTGTCCCCCATGGCGGTGAGTTGCGCAGTGACTGCTGCCGCGGCCGTGCCGTTGCCTCGTTTGTCCTTGCCCTTTGCCTCGATGACCGCACGCTTCCCCTTCTCGTCGCGCTCGACGAAGCGGCCCGTACCTGTGTACTGCAAGGAGATCGGGCCGAGCTTGACCTTGCACAGGCCCTCGAAGCGCTCACCGTCGAACGATGTGAGCGCCGCACCGGGAAAGCACGGGGCGATCTGCTCGAGGTCGTTGAAGGCCGCCCAGGCGGCGTCGACCGAGACGGGGACAGTGAAGCGGTGGGAGAGTTCCATCGACGCTCGAATCCTTGAGGTGTCGTACGGCGCCGAGGGGTCAGCCGCCGACGGCCGCCCGGACCGCCCGCCCCGTCAACACCGTGGCCAGGTGCCGACGGTAGGCAGCGTCGCCGTTGGTGTCGGTCGGCGGGCTCGTCCCGTCGGCCGCAGCCGAGGCTGCATGTTTGGCCGCGTCGCCGGTGGCGGGCTGGCCGACAAGAGCCTGTTCGACCGCGCTGGCCCGGGTCGGCGTCGAACCCATGTTGACGAGACCCACCTTGGCTTGCGAGATCACGCCGCCGTCGACCTGCACGGTGACGGCGACCGCGATGATCGACCACTGCTGCGCGACTCGGGTGAACTTCTCGTAGTGCGCGCCCCAGCCTGTGTGCTTCGGGACCCGGATCTTCGTCAGGATCTCGTTCTCACCGACGGCCGTGGTGAACATGTCCTCGAAGAAGTCCGCGGCGGCAACGGTCCGCTCACCGTCGGCGCCCGCGATGACCAGCTCGGCGTCGAGGACGAGGATCGGAGCCGGCAGGTCACCAGCAGGGTCGGCGTGCACCAGTGCGCCCCCCAACGTGCCGCGGTGGCGCACCTGCGGGTCGGCGACGGTCTGCGCTGCCTTTGCCAGCAGTCCCGCGTGCTCCCTGACGAGGTCGCTTTCGGCTACGTCGGCGTGCGTGGTCATCGCCCCGATGACGATGGTGTCCGCCTCCTCGGTGATGCCGCTCAGTTCCTCGATCCGGCCGATGTCGACGAGCAGCGTCGGTGCGGCGAGTCGGAGTCTCAGCACCGGGATGAGGCTCTGCCCGCCGGCAAGCACCTTGATCTCCTCGCTGTCAGACCCGAGGGCCGTGATCGCGTCCGCCACCGACTCCGGGGCGGTGTAGTCGAATGCTGCCGGAATCATCCGAGCCCTCCTTGACCGGTGAAGCCTTCTGCGCCTGAACCGTCGCTGACCTGAGCGTTGTGCGACGGGTCCGCGTTGTCATCCACCATCGTCTTGTCCCTCGGTGTGTCCGCACCCGAAGAGGCTGTCTGCAGGGCCGTCCAGACCCGGTGCGGGGAGCACGGCATCTCTATGTCGTCGATCCCCAGATGGCGCACGGCGTCGACCACGGCGTTGACCACGGCCGGTGTCGAGGCGATCGTGCCAGCCTCGCCGACACCCTTGACCCCCAGCGCATTCGTCGTCGACGGCGACTCCGTCCGGCCGGTGGTGAAGTGCGGTATGTCTGCAGCGCTCGGGACGAGGTAGTCCACGAACGACCCTGTGACAAGCGTCCCGGCGTCGTCGTACACCGCCTCTTCGAAGAGCGCCTGGGCAATGCCCTGCACGAGGCCTCCGTGGACCTGGCCCTCGACGATGAGCGGGTTGACCACCTTCCCGATGTCGTCGACACAGGTGTAGTCGCGGATCTTCGTCTCTCCTGTCTCCGTGTCGACCTCGACCGCACACAGGTGCGTGCCGTGTGGGAAGGAGAAGTTGGCGGGGTCGAACGTCGCCTCGGCGTCGATCGAGGGCTCGATCCCGTCCGGCAGGTTGTGTGCCGCGAACACCGCCAGCGACACATCGGTGAGCCCGACACTCGAGTCGGTGCCCTTCACGTTGAACCTGCCCGCCGAGAACTCCAGGTCGTCGGCGTCCGCTTCGAGCAGGTGGGCTGCGATGGGCTTCGCCTTCTCGATCACCTTGTCGGCCGCTGCGACCACAGCCATACCGCCCACGGTGAGGGACCGAGATCCGTAGGTGTCGAGTCCCCTCGGCGAGACCTGGGTGTCTCCGTGCAGGATCTCGATGTCGTCGAAGGGCATCCCGAGGCGGTCGGCAGCGATCTGGCTCCATGCGGTCTCATGGCCCTGGCCGTGTCCGCTGGACCCGGTGATGACCTCGACCTTGCCGCTGGGCAGCATCCGGATCGAGGCGTGCTCCCAGCCGCCAGCGGCGTACGACAGTGCGCCGAGGACCCGAGAAGGCGCCAGGCCGCACATCTCGGTGAACGTCGAGATGCCGATACCGAGCTGGACCTGGTCGCCGGCGTCGCGTCGCTGCCTCTGCTCGGCGCGCAAGGCGTCGTACCCGAAGAGCTCCTTGGCCTTCGCGGTCGCCGCCTCGTAGTTGCCGGAGTCGTACTCGAGGCCGGCAACCGTCGAGAACGGGAACTCCTCGTGCTTGATCCAGTTCTTCTCGCGGATGTCGATCGGGTCGACGCCGATCTCGGCGGCGAGCTCGTCCATCAGCCGCTCGATGGCGAACGTCGCCTCGGGTCGGCCGGCGCCGCGGTAGGCATCGGTCCAGTTCTTGTTGGTGAACACGTTCTTGCAGACGAACCGGTACGACGGGAACTTGTAGATCGAGTTGTACATGAATGCGCCGAGGATCGGTATTCCTGAGGTGACAAGGCCGAGGTAGGCGCCCATGTCGGCGAGCAGCTCCACCTTGAGACCGGTCACGGTGCCGTCCTGCTTCGCCGCAAGCGTCAGCTTCTGGATCTGGTCCCTGCCGTGGTGGCCTGCCAGCAGTGACTCGCTGCGGGTCTCGGTGTACTTGCACGGCCTCGCGAGCCGCCGCGACACCACCAGCGTGACGACCTCCTCCGGAGTGACCTGCAGCTTGCCGCCGAAGCCGCCTCCGACGTCGGGCGCGATGACCCGGAGCTTGGACTCGGAGATTTCGCAGGTGAGGGCCAGCATGAGCCTGAGGATGTGTGGGATCTGGGTGGCCGACCAGACAGTCGTCTGCTCGCCGGTGGGGTCGCACACGACGGATCGGGGCTCCATGAAGGCGGGGATCAGGCGCTGCTGGCGGAAGGTCCTCTCGATCAGGACCTCCGCCTCGCTGATCGCCTGCTCGACGTTGCCCCCAGTCTCTGCCTCAGCAGAGTCGAAGACCCAGGTCGCCGACACGTTCGTGCCGAGGTCGGGGTGGGTCAGGTCGCCACCCTCCGCGGCCGCTGCCATGTCGAGGACCACTGGCAGGTCGTCGTACTCGACGTCGACGAGCTCGACGGCGTCCTTGGCTGCGACGGCGGTGCGCGCGACGATGCACGCGACGATCTCACCGGCGAAGTTCACGGTCTCGACGGCGATCGAGGGGTGCGGCGGCGCCAGCTGGTCTTCGGTGATCGGCCAGGCGCACGGCAGGCTCCCCTGCTCGTCGTTGATGTCGGCGCCGGTGAAGACCGCGACGACCCCTGGTGAGGCCTTGGCTGCGTCCACGTCGATCGACGTGATCTTCGCGTGGGCGACGGGACTGCGGACCATCGCGAGGTGGAGCATGCCGGGCAGCGTGATGTTGTCGGTCCAGCGGGTGCGACCTGTGATGAGGCGCTGGTCCTCCTTGCGCAGGCGGGAGGACCCGACCTCCGTCGTCGGGCGGTCTTCGGTGACTGTCACGCTGTGCCTCCTGAGCGTCCGGTGCCTGCCGCGGCGTCGCTGTGGGTCGGTGTCGCAGCCGCAGCGGCGAGCACGGCCTTCACGATGTTCTGGTAGCCGGTGCACCGGCACAGGTTGCCCTCCAGGCCATCGCGCACCTCCTGCTCCGTCGGGTCAGGGTTGTCGTGCAGCAGGTCGATGCTCTGCATGATCATTCCGGGGGTGCAGTAGCCGCACTGCAGCGCATGGTTCTCGTGGAACGCCTGCTGCATGGGGTGCAGCTCACCGCCCGTCGCGAGCCCCTCGATCGTGGTCACCTCGTGACCGTCGGCCTGGACCGCGAGCACCGTGCACGACTTCACGCTCGCGCCGTCGAGATGCACGGTGCAGGCACCACAGTTGCTGGTGTCGCATCCGACGACTGTGCCGGTCTTACCGACCTGCTCTCGCAGGTAGTGCACGAGCAGGGTGCGGGGTTCGACGTCGTCGGAGTAGCCCACCCCGTCGACCTCGATGCTGATGCGAGCCATCTGCCATCCCTCTCCGACGAAAAAGGGTCACGAGCGACGCACCCCCGACGTTCGTGCCCCCAGGCACGGCTCGCGCGGCCCGACCCTTGCATGGGTGTTGGACACCTCACACACAACCCCTTGGCCGCGTGTCGCACAAGACCCTCTCGGGAAATCCTCAGGTTGGGTCGACCGTTCGGGATCTCACGCGTCGTGGTGGATGGGACCGGATATCCCGGCAAGGCGGTCACCCCTGCCGCCCCAGCGAAGGGCGATGATCTCTGCCGCGATGCTCACGGCGGTCTCCTCCGGGGTGCGGGCTCCGAGGTCGAGCCCGATGGGGCTGGACAGCCGCGTCAGCTCCTCGTCGCCGAGACCTGCCTCGCGGAGCCGCTCCACCCGGTCGTCGTGGGTGCGCCGGGACCCCATCGCCCCGACGTACGCGACGTCGGGGAGCCGCAGTGCCACCTCGAGCAGCGGCACGTCGAACTTGGGGTCATGGGTGAGCACGCAGACGACCGTGCGCCCGTCGACACGTCCGGCCCCAGCCTCGTCGGTCAGGTACTTGTGCGGCCACGACACGACGACCTCGTCCGCCTCGGGGAAGCGGGAGGCGGTCGCGAACACCGGTCGAGCGTCGCACACCGTCACGTGGTAGCCGAGGAACGAGCCGACCCTGGCCACGGCGGCCGCGAAGTCGATGGCTCCGAAGACGAGCATCCGTGGCTTCGGGGCGTATGACGACACGAACACCGCCATCCCCTCGCCACGACGCTGACCGTCGGGCCCGTAGTGCAGCGTCTCGTTGCGCCCGGCCGCGAGCAGTCCGCGCGCATCAGCAGCGACTGCGTCGTCAGCGCGGCTCGAGCCGATCGACCCCTGCACGGGCTCGAGATGGTCCGTCGGCCTGATGACCATCCGACGCCCCACCCGGTCGGCGTCGTCATGAGCCACGACCGTGGCGACAGCGACAGGTTGGCCGGACCCGATATCTGCCGCGACGTCGCCCAGCTCCGGGAACGTCTGCCTGTCGACGATCTCGACGAAGACATCGAGGATGCCCCCGCACGTCAGGCCGACCGCGAAGGCGTCGTCGTCGCTGACGCCATACCGCTGCAGCACGGGCCGCCTGTCGTCGATCACCTTTTGCGCGAGATCGTAGACAGCCCCCTCGACGCAGCCGCCGGAGACAGAGCCGACGGCCTCACCGTCGGGACCGACGAGCATCGCTGCACCTGGCAGTCGCGGCGCCGACTGGAATGTCGCGATCACGGTGCCGACGCCACAAGACTCGCCGGCCTGCCACCAGGGAAGCAGCCGATGGAAGACGTCACGCATCGGCAATCACCTTCAGGGCCTGCTCGAACGTCGCGATGCTGTGTCCCGCAAGGAAGAAGTCGACGAACGGAAGGGCAGCAACGATTCCGCCCTGCACGGGGGCATATCCCGGCTTGCCTTGGTGCGGGTTGACCCAGATCACCCGATGGGCAAGCCGCTGGAGGCGCTGCATCTGGTCACCCAGCTGCGCGCTGTCGCCGCGCTCCCAACCGTCGCTCACGATGACCACGACGGCACCGCGGGCCATCCCCCGCTGCCCGTGACGGTCGATGAACACCTGCGTCGCCTCCCCCAGCCGGGTGCCACCCGACCAGTCGGGCACGGCCTGACCCGCCGCCTCGAGCGCTGCCTCGCCGTCCCGCAGACGCATCGCCCCGGTGACCCGGGTGAGTCGGGTCCCGATCGTGAACACCTCCGTGCGGGCAGGGCTTGCCTTCGTCACGACGTGGGCCCACCGCAGCAGGCTGTCTGCGTAAGGGCCCATCGACCCGGAGACGTCGATCAGCACAACCACGCGCCGCGGCCGAGTCGTGCGGCGGCGGAACGTCAGCTCGGCGGGCTCGCCACCTCGGCGCAGCTGCCCCCGCAGGGTGCGGCGGGCATCGATCTCGCCTCGACGCGTGGACCGGCGCCGTCGTGACGTCCGTTGCGGCGGCGTTGGCCGGAGGAGGTTGAAGAGCCGGGCGAGCGCTGCTCTCTCGGCCGGGCTCATCGCCGCGATGTCCCGGTGCCGGAGCACCTCGGTCCTGCTCGCCGAGGCGCGGATGACGGTCTCCTTGCCGGACTCGCCTCCCTCGCCGTCTCCGTCCCCGAGGTCAGCCTGCGCGGCACGGCGCCGGGACTCCCGCGACGTGGGGGGCGCGAGGCCGGTGCCCGAGAACCAGGCCGTGAACACGTGGTCGTAGCGGTCGAGGTCCTCACGGGTCCCACACAGCGTGGCCCGCCCGGTCCAGTAGACCGCAGCCTGGTCGTCGACCCCGACCGCCGCACAGCCGCGAAGGAAAGTCGTCGTCCTATCCATCGTGACCGGGACCCCGGCGGCGCGTACGGCGACCGCGAAGGCGCCGAGGATCTCCTCAACCGGGTGTGCCGGTGCCGCGGTGGTCATCAGGACAAGATCCTGGCAAGGGAGGCCTGCACCCGTTCGGCGTCCTCGCGGTACTTCAGCACCGCCCCGAGAGTCGCGGCGGCCGTCTCGAGGTCGAGGTCGGTGGCGCCTAGGGTGTGCAGGGCCTGCGCCCAGTCGAGCGTCTCGGCGACTCCGGGGGGCTTCACCAGGTCGTCGCGTGCGCGCAGTCGGCCAATGGTCTGCGCGACCTGCTCGGCGAGGCGCCGGGGCACGTCGGGCAGCCGGCGCCGGACGATCTCGATCTCCCGCGTGAGACCGGGATGGTCGATCCAGTGGTAGAGGCAGCGGCGCTTGAGCGCGTCGTGCACCTCGCGGGTGCGGTTCGACGTGAGGACCACGATGGGGGGCGTGGCAGCGACGACGGTGCCGTACTCGGGGATGGTCACCTGGTTCGTCGAGAGCACCTCGAGGAGGAACGCCTCGAACTCGTCGTCGGCGCGGTCGATCTCGTCGATGAGAAGCACGACGGGGCTGTCGCGCAACGCCTGAAGGATCGGGCGGGCGAGCAGGAACCGCTCGTCGAACAGCGACTTCTCGACCTCGCTCTGGTCGACCGTACGGTCACCGGTGACTGCCTCCACCGTGCGCAGGTGCAGGATCTGGCGGGCGAAGTCCCAGTCGTAGAGCGCCTGGCTGGCATCGATTCCCTCGTGGCACTGCAGCCGGATGAGCTTGAGGTCGAGTGCCTCGGCAAGCGCCTCGGCCAACGCGGTCTTCCCAGTGCCGGGCTCACCCTCGAGCAGGAGCGGGCGGTGCATGGCCAGGGCGAGATAGCCGATCGTGGCCAGTCCGTCATCGGTGAGATAGCCGGTCTGCGACAGCCGCACTTGCAGTGCGGCGGCGGACGTGACCTCGGCGAGTCGGTACGGTTTCGCGGCATCGGTGGGAAGGGACATCAGACCAGCCTGGTATATCGCGCGCCATTCCCCAAGAGCCTCAGCGGTGTCCACGTCGCGACCCGACCCCAGGTCACCGCACTCGAGCTGGTCGACGCGGTTGTCGGCGAGGTAGTCGCGGGCACCGCTGTCTCCCCTGGCCACCTCGATCACCCCGGTCCAGTGCTCGCGGCCGATCAGGACGGGGTGGCCTGGCACCCCGTCGTACGCCGCCCGAGCCAGCGTGTCCGGCCCCGCCTCGACGAGCAGCCGGCGTACGACGGGCTCGCTGACGTCGGGAGTGTCGACGAGCATCACGAGCACCCCGATGTCGTCGGGCCGTTCGAGCATGACCTGGCTCAGTCCGGCGCGCAGCGACGCGCCCATGCCCTCGTCCCAGTCGGGGGCCTCGACGACTGCGCAGCCCGCCGGCACCAGCCTTCGCACGGTCTCGCCCTCCGCCCCGATGACCACATAGACCGCCGAAGCGCCGGCCGCCTGCAAGGTCTCGGCCGCGCGAGCGACCCACGGCGTGCCGTCGCCGCCGCGGACAAGCGCCTTCGGCTGGCCCAGTCTCCGCCCCGCACCGGCGGCCAGCACCAGGCCGACGACCTGACGGCCGGGACCTCCTGTGGTCGACCGGGGCTGCATACAGACAACGTTACGTTCTGGCGGGATTGCCGCGCTCAGCCGGCGGCGTGTGTCCGGGACACCAGCTCCACCTCGCGCATGGCGCGCAGCACGTTGCCATGGGCGAGCCTGGTCAGCTCGGTGTCGGACCAGCCGCGGCCGCGAAGCGTGTCCAGCAGCAGCGGATAGCTCGACACATCACCCATCCGCTCGGGGAAGAACGTCGCGCCGTCGTAGTCGCCGCCGAGCCCGACGTGGTCGACGCCCGCGACCTCCCGGACGTGCTCGGCGTGGTCCGCCACGTCGTCGACCGTGCAGGCAGGTGGCGGGTGGGTCTGCATCCGTTCGGCGAGCACCGGGTCGACGTCGGAGAAGCGGCGGCGGTCGCCACCACGCCCCTCGGTGACGTCGAGACACTCCGCGTACCAGTCCGCGACGCCCTGGTGCACGAACATCGGGACGAACGTCACCATGCAGACGCCGCCTCCCCGCGCCATGTCCGCGAGCACCTCATCGGGGACGTTCCGGTCGCTGTCACACAGCGCCTTGGCGCAGCTGTGGCTGAAGACCACCGGTGCGACCGTGGTCTCCAGCGCGTCGCGCATCACGTCGGGCGACACGTGGGAGAGGTCGACGAACATGCCGAGCCGGTTCATCTCCCGCACGACTCCGCGGCCGAAGTCGCTCAGTCCGCCGAGGATAGGCTCGTCGGTGGCGGAGTCGGCCCACGGCACGTTCTCGTTGTGGGTCAGCGTCAGGTAGCGGACGCCGAGCTCATACATCATCCGCAGGGTCCCGAGCGAGCCGCCGATGCTGTGGCCTCCCTCCATGCCCAGCAGCGAGGCGACTCGTCCGGACTCGACGGCGAGATCGACGTCGGCCGCGGTGGTCGCGAGCGAGAGGCGGTCGTCATACCGGGCGACGAGGCGCTTGACGAAGTCGATCTGTTCCAGCGTGGCCGTCACCGCTGAGTCGCCGACCAGCCTGCACGGGACATACACCGACCAGAACTGTGCGCCCACCCGTCCCTGGCGTAGCCGGGGCAGGTCCGTCTGGAGTCGCGGCTCGCCCGCGAGCAGGTCGGCCTGGTCGAGCTCGTAGCCACACAGCTCGCGCATTGCCCAGGGCAGGTCGTTGTGGCCGTCGAAGACATACGGCGGGTCGGTCACAAGGGCATCCTCGCAGCGGCGTGCGATAGTCGACCCATGCCCCCGCTGACCCCGGACGAGGCGGCCGCCGTCGCGGCCGTCGACGACGAGGAGGTCCGGCGCGACCTGTGCGACCTCGTCGCGATCGCATCCGTCGACGGCACCCCGGGCGAGGCCGAGGTGCAGCGCTGGGGGGCGGTCCGACTCGCCGAGCTCGGCCTCACCGTCGACTGCTGGGACATCGACGTCGCCGCCGAGCAGCGACAGCCCGACTTCCCCGGGATGGAGGTCGAGCGCGCCACGGCCGTTGGTTGCGTCGGGGTCATGGGCGATGCCACGGATACGCCGGCGCTGGCGCTCTACGGACACACCGACGTCGTACCGCCGGGCGATCTTGAGCACTGGCCTGTCGCAGACCCGTTCACCCTCCGGGTAGTGGACGGGATCGGCTGGGGCCGCGGCTCCTGCGACATGAAAGCCGGCGTCGCGGCAGCGCTCGGCGCGGTGGCAGCCGTACGGCGATCCGGCGTGCCGCTAGCGGCGCCATTGGCCGTGCATCTGGTCAGCGGCGAGGAGGACGGTGGCCTCGGTGCCTTCGCGACCTTGCGTCGAGGCCATCGTGCGTCGGCGTGCATCAGCGGCGAGCCAACGGGTGGCGACCTGATCCTGGCCAACGCGGGCTCGCTCACGTTCCGGCTGGAGGTTCCAGGACTGGCGACCCATGGCTCGACCCGCGGCCGCGGCGTCAGCGCGGTCGAGAAGTTCGAGGTGGTTCACCGGCGCCTCCGCGAGCTCGAGACAACCCGCAATGCGACCTCGGCACCGCTCTTCGAGCACCTGGACCTGCCCTGGCCACTGTCGGTGGGCGTCGTGACGGCAGGTGGCTGGGCGAGCACGGTGCCGGACCTGCTGGTCGCCGAGGGCCGCTACGGCGTACGTATCGACGAGACTGTGGACGACGCGATGCGGATCTTCGAAGAGGCGGTCACCGACGCGAGCGAGGCTGACCCGTGGCTCGGCGACCACGCGGTGCGGGTCTCATGGCCGGGCGGCATGTTCGCTCCCGGCTCTCTGCCGGCAGGTCATCCGCTCCTGAGCCGGGTCGCCGAGGCCGTCACCGATGTCGTCGGACGTCGGCCGCGGGCCGTCGGGGGCCCGTACGGCTCTGACTTGCGCCACTACGCGGCCGCCGGGGTCCCAATGCTCCAGTACGGGCCGGGAGATGTGCGGTATGCCCACGCGACCTACGAGCACGTCGCTCTCGAGGACGTGTACTCGTGTGCTCGTGTGTACGCCGTGCTGGCCGTGCGCGCATGCGGTCTCATCCCCCCGCAGCTGCGGGAGACTGCAGGGCGACACGCCGGGTGACACCTGCAATCTCCCGCAATTGACGGAGGGTGGGATCAGCGGTTCAGTGCCTGACGTCGATGACGATCCGGCTCGGCGACTGGAGCTCGAGCACCCGGAAGTCTGAGCGGTGCCGAAGCGCCAGACCAAACGACACCTGGCCTTCGAAGTCGCCGGTGAAAGCGACGCCGCGCAGGACCGGCAACCGGTACTGCTGCAGCTGTGCGCCCTCGTAGACGTTGGTGCCGTGCGCGTTGTGAGCCTTGGCCGGTGACAAGGTGATGGCGATGAACGAGCGGCCACGGAGAGGAACGGCCTGTCCCGAACCGTCGTACCTCAATGAGCGCACGTACCTCACCGTGGAGCCCGGCACCCGTCCGTCGAGGTCGATGACGACGCGGTCGAAGCGCCGGTGCTCGCCGACCCGAAGGTCGACGACCTTCGGGGTTGGCGACACGCTGTGGGTGACGTGGACCGGGGCGGTGTCCCACACCGGCCGGGCAAGACTCGCGGGAGCAGTGGCGACACTGCTCACCAGTGCCGCGGTAACGGCCACCACCGACATCGTCAGTTTCCTCATGATGCACCTCCGTGCAGTTGTGGGTCTCGCCGTCAGGACACTGGAAACCTCGTGCCTGGTACACGCGCAGGGCAGGTCAGCGGTTGGCAGCGAGCCGGCTGCGACGGTCCGGCAGAGCGAGCTCTCGCAGGCGTCGACCCGCGCCGTGTGCCCGAGCGCTTGGCCGGCGGCGTAGCGTTCAGATGGCGTCCGGGTCTTGACGGTCGCGCGCCTCACCCCACTCGGTCGGAGGATGGATGGCAGACCACGCGCAGCGCAGCACCGTCGAGCTCAAGGTCAACGGAGACGACCAGGTGCTCGACCTCGACCACCGCACCACGCTGCTCGACGCCTTGCGGGAGCACCTCGACCTCACCGGGTCGAAGAAGGGCTGCGACCACGGGCAGTGCGGGGCCTGCACGGTGCTCGTCGACGGCCGGCGGGCAAATGCGTGCCTGCTGCTCGCCGTCGCCCAGCAGGGCCGAGAGATCACCACGATCGAGGGACTGTCCACCGGCGGTGAGCTCCACCCGGTGCAGCAGGCATTCATCGACCACGACGGCTTCCAGTGCGGCTACTGCACTCCCGGTCAGATCTGCTCGGCCGTGGCCGTCCTCGACGAGGCCGAGCGGGGGTGGCCGAGCGCCGTCACCGCCGACGTCGCGGCAGCCGACGTACGGCTCGACGCCGCCGAGATCCGGGAGCGGATGAGCGGCAACCTCTGCCGCTGCGGGGCATACGTCAACATCGTCACAGCGGTGTCGGCTGCGGCGAAGGGTGGGGCATGAAGGAGTTCGGGTATGTGCGGCCGGCCGATGCCGCCGAGGCCGTTGCCACGACGTACGCCGATGCGAACGCCCGCTACCTGGGCGGGGGCACCAACCTCGTCGACCTGATGAAGCTCGGTGTCGAGACGCCGAGCCTCCTCGTCGACATCGCCGGCCTCCCACTCGGGCAGATCGAGGCGACCGACGACGCAGGTCTGCGCATCGGGGCACTGGCCCGCAACACCGACATCGCCGTGGATCGCCTCGTGCGCGACGGGTTCCCGCTGCTGAGCGAGGCGCTGCTCTCGGGTGCGTCCGGGCAGCTGCGCAACACCGCCACCGCTGGTGGCAACCTGCTGCAGCGCACCCGCTGTGGCTACTTCACCGATATCTCCAAGCCGTGCAACAAGCGGCAGCCGGGGGCAGGCTGCGCCGCCAAGGAGGGCGAGCACCGCAACCACGCGATCCTCGGCGCCTCCACGCACTGTGTCGCCACCCACCCGTCGGACTTCGCCGTTGCGCTGGCGGCACTCGACGCGCGGGTGGAGGTGGAATCCCCCGCGGGGACGCGCACGCTTGCGCTTTCCGACTTCTACCTCCCGGTGGGCGACACACCCCAGCACGAGGTTGCCCTCGAGCACGGCGAGCTGATCACCGCCATCCTCGTCCCGGCTCCGCCAGACGCCGCCCGGTCGCGGTACCGCAAGGTGCGCGAGCGGGCGTCATACGCCTTCGCGATCGGCTCGGTCGCCGCCGTGGTGGTGGTTGACGACGGCACCATCCGCGACGTACGCATCGCCATCGGAGCGGTGGCCTCGATGCCCTGGCGAGCCAGGCTGGCCGAAGCCGCCCTCTCCGACGTGGCACCGTCGGCCGCCTCCTTCGCCGCCGCAGCCGATCTCGAGCTGGCGCACGCCCGTCCGCTGCGTGACAACACCTACAAGATCCCGCTGGTCCGGGACCTGATCGTGGCCACGCTGTGCGAGCTGACAGGGGTCCCCACATGACGGTCATCGAGAAAGCCGAGCAGCAAGTCGGCACCTCGACCACCCGCATCGAGGCAGTCGACAAGGTGACGGGAGCCGCCCGCTATGCCGGGGAGTACCCGCTCGACGAGCTCGCGCACGGCGTCGTCGTCACGTCCACCATCGGCCGCGGCCGCGTCGCGTCGGTCGGCGCCGACGAGATCCTGGCGATGCCGGGCGTGATTGCGGTGCTGCACCACGGCAACGCCCCACGCCTCCACGACCCCGGTGACGCCACGTTGCTGCTGCTGCAGGCTGACACGGTGCCCCACCAAGGCGCCGTCGTCGCCCTCGTCGTGGCGTCCAGCCTCGAGCAGGCGCGGGCTGCTGCCGAGGCCCTTGTCGTCACGTACGACGAGGAGCCGCACGACGTCGGCTTCACGGCCGACCACCCCAAGATGTACGTCCCCGACCACGTCAACCCCGCTTCCGACACCGAGACGGTGATCGGTGACGTCGAGGCGCGGGTGCAGGCGGCAGACGTCGTCGTCGAGGCGACCTACACCA
>Ga0136625_1000033_pt1 | contig 28607 bp, 26 predicted proteins | sample AntDrymUQ4832306_2_FD_104672 | JGI IMG/M metagenome (GOLD analysis project Ga0136625, IMG submission 104672) | Polar desert sand microbial communities from Dry Valleys, Antarctica - metaG UQ483 (23.06) | ecosystem: Environmental > Terrestrial > Soil > Desert | place: Antarctica: Dry Valley...
AGACGCAATCGGCGCTCCTCGCCCGCGCCGGCGGCAATCCGCTGTACGCAGAAGAGTTCGTGCGGATGCTCGACGAGCGGGGTGATGCCGGAGGAGCGCTGCCCGAATCGGTGCAGGGAATCATCGCAGCCCGGCTCGATCTGCTCGCGGTGGACGAAAAGGAGCTGCTGCAGGACGCCGCCGTCGTCGGCAAGGTCTTCTGGCTCGGCGCCGTCGCCTCGCTCGGAGACGGCCGCGAGCGCTGGCTCGTGGAGCAGGCGCTCCACGGACTCGAGCGCCGGGAGCTCGTGGTTCGCGAGCGGCGCTCCTCGGTCGCCGGCGAGAGTGAATACGCGTTCCGCCACGTCCTCGTCCGCGATGTCGCCTACGGTCAGATCCCGCGTGCCGCGCGCGGCACGAAGCACGTCGCGGCGGCAGGCTGGATCGAAGGTCTCTCGCCCGAGCGTGCGGAGGATCGCGCCGAGATGCTGGCCCATCACTATCTTTCCGCGCTCGACCTCGCTCGCGCGACTGGCTCGAGTCTCGCCGCCATCGAGGATCGCGTTCGGCTCGCGCTGCGCGTTGCCGGCGACCGCTCACTCTCGCTGAGTGCGTTCACGGGGGCCGCGAGGCACTACGCCGCGGCGATCGAGCTCTGGCCGCCGGAGGATGCCGAGCGGCCACGACTGCTGCTCGACCTCGGCCGTGCACGCTGGCACGGCGAGGAGAGCGGCGAGACCGAGCTCACCGGCGCCCGCGACGCCTTCGCGGACGCGGGCGACGTCGAGGGGGAAGCCGAGGCAGAGGGCCTCCTGGCACAGGTCGCCTGGATCCGCGGCGACAACACCCGGGTCGCCACCCACCTCGACCGGATCGCCGAGCTCGTGCCGCGGCTCCCTGACGGGCGGGCGAAGGCGTACGTGCTCAGTTACGCCGCCCGCCTGCATGCGCTCGGCTTCGAGCTGGAACGGGCAAACGCCCTCGGTGAGGAGGCCCTCGCAATCGCGAGCCGGCTCGGACTCAAGGAGCTTCAGGCGTTCACGCTCAACAACCTGTCGGTCGCAAGTACCTACGGCGGCAACCTCGCGAGGTCGGTGGAGCTGCTCGAGGAGGCGGCGTCGATCGCCCGTGAGGAGCACTCACCGGAGCTCTTGCGCGTTCTCAACAATCTCTTGGTGACCTACCAACGGCTCGGCTGGCTCCAGCGCCACGACGATACTCTGGAGGAGTTCGAACGAGTCGCGACCGAGTTCGGCGACGTCGTCATCATCCGGTTCACGCGCGGTAGCGCCATTCCCTTCACCCATATGATCCGGGGCCGCTGGGACGAGGCCGTACGCACCTCGACCGAGTTCATAGATGAGGCCGAGGCCGGCGAGGGACACCGGTTACTTGCAAGCTGCTACATGTACCGAGCTCTGATCCGACATGCTCGCGGCGATGTCGACGGCGCACGCCGCGACTGCGACCGATCCGCGACGCTCGCCGACGAGACCGATCCGGCCGGTGGGTTCGCGCTCGCGATGCGGGGAAGGATCCTGCTCGAGTCCGGCCGACGAGCTGAGGCGATCGCGTTGGCAGACAAGGCGCTCGAGCTCGCACGCAGCAGACCATTCACGGTGTTCGATCCGACCCTGACCCTGCTTCTTCACGCGCTCGGCAAAGGCAACGAGCTCCTGGAGGTGATGCCGGAAGCGTCGGACATGCCGATCGCAAGGGCAACCCGCCTCTGGGCGAGCGGGAACATTCGCGCCGCCGCGGAGGTCTTCGCGGCGATGGAGCTCGCACCGTTCAGCGAGTCGTTCGCCCGTCTCGCAGCCGGCCGGCAGCTCGTGTCCGACGGCCGGCAGGCGGAGGCCGATGTGGAGCTCCGGCGCGCGATCGAGCTCCTGGAGCCGATGGGCGCCCGCCGCTACGTCGGAGAAGCGAAGGCACTCCTCTCCGCCGCTGAACCTACAGCGAAGCAGGGCTGAGCCGAGTCACGACGAGCGACTCGGCCGCCGCCCGGCTCTGAGCATGGCCGGTGACCGCGCCAAGAAACGTCTCGCGCTCGAGCGCCTGCAACGTCACGTCCGTGAGCGCGGTCACGGTGGCCGTTCGCGCCACCGACCGCAGCAGCGCGATCTCACCGAAGCTCTCCCCCGGCCCGAGCTCGGCGACCTGCTCGCCGTCGAGCACGACGCCGACGCGGCCGGCTGCGACGAGATAGAAGTCGTCACCGGGATCGCCCTGTGCAAAGACGACGTCGCCGGCCCGCAGCTGTCGGGGCGCCAGGCGGGCGGCCAGCGCCTCCAACGCCGGCGGCGAGAGCGGCGCGAAGATGGGCGAGCCGAGGAGGAGCTCGAGGTTGGCCGGAATGGCCGCCTCGGCGTCGAAGGCGGCGAGGCGGCGCCAGGCGAGCACGGCCAGGGCCGGCAGGAACACACCCGCCGCGATCAGCGCTCCGCGAACGCCGATCGTCTCTGCCAGCAGCGGTGCGCAGAGCGACCCGACGGCGAGAGCCACCAGCAGGATGCCGTCGACGGCGCCGAAGACGCGAGCCAGGAGCGCCGGCGGCGCCGCTCGCTGCAGCAGGGTGTCTCCAGCGACGGCCACGATCGTCCCGCCGGCGCCGACGACGGCCAAAAGGACGAGGGCGAGACCCTGCTCCGGCCAGACGCCGATGAGGATCAGCGGCAACCCCCACAGGACGATCCCCACGCCGAGGCTCGATGCGAGTCGCCCCCCGGAGGCGATCCCGCCCACGACGACGGCGGCGGCGATGCCTCCGACCCCCGCAGCCGAGTTGAGGAAGCCGAGGCCGGCGGCACCGGTGTCGAGCAACTCGAGGGCGAGCAGAACGATGAGCACGTCGAGGGCGCCGTCGATGACGGTCTGTGCTGCGACGAGGCCGACGATGAGGCGCAGGCGCGGTGTGGCGACGAGCGTGGTGAAGCCCGCAAGAGCCGCGCGCAGACCACCCGTGTCGCCCTCGTCCTCTTCGCGCTCGAGCTGCTCGCGGTGACCGATGCTCCAGACGACCACGGCCGACGACAGGTACAGCGCCGCTGCCGTCGCGAAGACGGCCTCGACATTCGCGACCGCCACCAATAGCCCCCCCAGGGCAGGCCCGACGAACGAGCCGATGTTGTCTACGGCGCCGGTGCTCGCGTTCGCGGCCGAGAGCTCGGCAGGCGAGCGTGCGAGCTGCGGTAAGAGCGCGGCCTGGGCAGGCCCGAACGGGGTGGCGGAGAGCGTCGCGACGACCGCCAGGGCGTAGACGACGAACGGCGGCGCACCAGCCAGCACGGCAAGCGCCATCGCGGCGAGCGTCGCGGCACGGACGAGATCCGAGGCGATCATCACCCTCGCCCGCGGGTAACGGTCGCCGATCACTCCCGCGAGCGGAGCCGCGAGACCGCCGGAAAACCAGCGCGCGGTCGCGAGCAAGCCCACCGCGTACGCGCCATCCTCGCGGTACGCGTAGACCGCCAGCGCGACCACATAGGCCCAACCCCCCACGATCGAGGTCGTGTTCGCGACCTGAAGCCGGCGGAGCGCGCGGTTCGCGAAGACCGCCCCGAACGCACCCATCGACTCGCGCACCGCCATCCAGATCCGTGCGCTCATCGTGCGAGCATTGCAATTTCGATTACGAGTGGGAAGATGGAGGGAAGAAAACCGTCACCCGCGCCGTCTACTGGGAGACACTGAAGGACAACCAGCCGAAAGGAGCACCCGTGTCGGAGCAGGAGAACATCAGCAAAGAGGACGAGGACGTCGAGGCGCACAAGAAGAAGAACGTCATGGCGTCGGACGAGCCGCGCGACGAGACCGAGAGCGCCGACGACGTCGAGCTGCACGGCAAGAATAAGCACAAGGCCCTCTAGCACCGCCGCTTCACGAGGCTGGAGTCGAGGCGGCGCGAGCCGCCTCGCTTCGTTGCAGGACTACTTTAGGTGGCCAGAACCCGTTCGAGCGCTTCGAGCAGCGCGAGACCGGCTTGCTGCCGCTCGGGCGGCAGTGTCTCCAACCTCGCCGCGAGCCGGGCGATCGGCGCGAGCGAGGCGTCGCCGTCGGCGGCCTTGCGAGCGCGGCGAGCGCGACCGAGCAGATGGAGCGCGATCGCGGCCTGGTTTGCGAAGAGTCCGAGCAGCTCCATCTCGGCGAGGCTGAAGCGGGAGCTCTTGCGATCGAGCACCTGCAGGACTCCGAGGGCCTCGTCGCCGTGTAGCAGCGGTACCGCCATCATTCCGCTCGGCACGTAACCGGTCGCCTCCGCGACGTCTTTCGCGAACCGTGGGTCGCCGCCGACGTCGTCGAGGACAAGCGGCTGCCGCGCGATCAGCACCCAACCTGCGATGCCGGTGTCAGAGGGCATCCGGCGCCCCAGCAGACTCTTGGAGCCCTCACCCGAGACCGCCTCGAAGACGAGCTCGTCACGCTCCTCGTCGAGCAGAAAGATGGAAGACGCCCGGGCCGAGAAGATCGCCCGCGCCGTGTCCGCGATCGACCGCAGCAGATCGCGGTGCGCCTCCTCGACCCCGAGGACGCCGGCGGCGACGGCCGCGCGCAGGTCAGCGTCAGCCATCGGGCGCTCCGACGTTGGCCGCGGTCGCGTGCAGCACGCTCTTGAGCTGGAACGGCGTCAGGTCGGGATGCTTTGCCATCACGAGCGCGCAGATTCCCGTCATGTGTGGTGTTGCGAAGCTGTTCCCGCTCGTTCGCATCGTTGCTCCCCCGAGCCAGGCCACCTCGACGTCGACCCCGTGCGCGAAGAACTCGACGGGCGGCGAGGGGTTGTAGAAGAAGGTCATCGGCTCGGGAAGCTCGTGGCTGCCGATCGACGTCACGGACGAAAACCGCCACGGATAGCTCTCCACGGGCATGTTGTGCGCCGACGCGATCAACATCGTGCCACGAAAATACGCGCGATCGGCAAGCTCGTGCAAGGTTGGCGCATGCTCGCGCTTGGTCGTCGAGAGGCTCATGTTGATCACGTCGAAGCCCTGCTCGATCGCCCACCCGAGCCCCGCCAGGAGGATGGCGCCGCTGCCGGTGAAGCCGCTGCCGATCACCCGGACGCTGAAGAGCGAGCAATCGGGCGCGAGCGACCGCACGATGCCGGCGCACGCCGTGCCATGGCCGCACTCATCTCCCACCGTGTCCTCGACGACGACTGCCTCACCGTCCGGGCCGACGGAGACGGCAAAGGCACCCTCGAGCGCGCCCACGCGCGGATGGCCGGCTTCGACGCCGCTATCGAGAATGCACACGCGCGCACCGGCTCCCGTCGATCCGCCCCAGGCCCAATCTCGGGTGACGCGCTCGGGGAGCGCCGCGGGAAGCGAGATCCCACCGAGCGCGGAGGTGGGCAGGCTCCAGGCCTGGAGCTCCTCCTCCTCGTGCTGGTCGTCCGCGGCGCTCACGGGTGAGACCGTCCCGATCGTTGCGCGAACGGCCCTGCCTTCGAGACCCTGCCCGGTACCTCGCGCCCCAGCACCTGCTCGAGCCAGCGAACCGTCCCGATCACCGCATCGAGATCGACACCCGTGTCGACCCCCTCCCGCTCGAGGAGGTAGAGCACGTCCTCCGTGGCGACGTTGCCCGTCGATTCCGGAGCGAACGGACACCCACCGAGCCCGCCGACCGAGGCATCGAGGATCGTTGCGCCCGCCTCCAGCGCGGCCCAGGCGTTCGCGACGCCCGTGTTGCGCGTGTCGTGGAAGTGACCGCCGACAGCGGCACTTGTGCTCGTGGCGTGCAGGCTCTTGACCAGCTTGCGAACGCGGCCCGGGGTCGCCACGCCGATCGTGTCGGCGAGCACCACCTCACCTGCCCCTGCCTCCGCAAGCCGCTCCGCGAGCTCGAGTACGGCACCCGGATCCACCTCGCCCTCGAACGGGCAGCCGAACGAGCAGCTGACCGTCGCCGTCGCGGGTCGTCTGGACCTGCCCAGGATCTCCTCGACACGCCTCGCCGCCTCGGCGAGCGACGCGTTGCCGTTGCGCCGGTTGAAGGTCTCCGTGGCCGCAAGGGTCACGTTCACGCGCTCGAGGGCGGTCGCGGCCAGCCGCTCGTACCCTCGTTCGTTCAGGACGAGCCCCGAGAGCTCGGCCGCCACCGGGCCGACGGCGCCGACGACCTCCTCCGCGCCGTCCATCTGCGGCACCCGAGCGGGATGCACGAAGCTGACTGCCTCGATCCGTGGCAGTCCGGCCGCCGAGAGACGTCGCACGAGCTCCGCGCGTACCTCGATCGCCAGCGTCTCCGGCTCATTCTGGAGGCCGTCCCGCGGACCGACGTCACACACGGTGAGACGCATCGTCGCACTATCGCTGACGGCACGACGCCGAGCCGCGACAGGCAGACGCTCGCGGGCATCGGAGCGGGCTTCAGCGGCGCGACAGAACCGAGCTGTCTCGCCCGTCGTTAGGCGGTCGGCTGACGAAACAGCTTGAGGAAGCCGATCACGGCCAGTGCGATGCCGATCGCAGCGATCGCGAAGAAGGCTGCTGAAAAACGACTTTCGACCAGCAAAACGAGCGCAACCACCAGGTCGATTGCGGCGAGAATCAGCAGCGGCACGGCGGAGAGACGCTGGTCGGGCCCGCGGGCGTCCATCGCCGCGGAGCCTACTCGTACTGGAGTGCCTTCAGCGGGTCGAGACGCGCCGCGCGGCGGGCGGGGAAGATGGCGGCGAGGATGCCGACGACGACGGTCATGATCGCGAAGATGACGATCTGGACCGTGGGCAGCGAGAACTCGATGAACTCGACGCGCGCGACGAGCAGCCCGCCGAGGACGATGCCGAGCACGATCCCGAGCGCGCCGCCGATCAACGCCGTGATCACGCTCTCATGCCGAATCATCCGCCGCACCTGACGGCGCGTCATCCCGATCGCGCGCAGCATCCCGATCTCCCGTGTGCGCTCGAAGACGGTGAGCACGAGCGTGTTGACGATGCCGAAGAGACTCACGATCACGGATAGCGCCAGCAGCACGTAGAGAATGTTGAGGATCGAGCTGAGCGCGCTGATCTGGTTGTCGACGAACTGCTTGCGCGTCTGCGCCTTTGCGTTCGGGAAGTCTGTGAGTGCGGCGGTGAGGGCAGCGGTGTTCTCCTCGTTGACGTCGCCCTCCATCTCGATGAACGAGTAGAGGTTTCGCGGCGATTCGTAGAGATCGTCGAAGGTGTCGCTGGAGAAGGAGACGACCCCGAACGGGGAGCCGCCGGTCGGAGGATCGAAGATGCCCTTCACCTCGAGCTCGAGCTTCTCCCCCGAGGGCGTCAGGACCGGGATCGGCGAGCCGACCGCGAGGTCGTTGTCCTTGGCGTAGTCCTCGTCGACAAAGGCGCCGTTCCGCCCCAGATCTCCCAGCACCGCCTGCGACCCCTCCTTCCATTCGAGCGTGATGGCGGCCTCGGCTTCCGGATCTACCGCGGTGACGAACTCGTTCGAGTCGAAGATGCGCGCCTCGGCGGTACGGACGCTCGCGACCGCCTCGACGCCCGGCGCGTCCGCGGCGGCGTCGGCAGCTGCGGTCGGGATCGGCGAGAAGTTGTTCTGCGCCGTGATCGCGTAGTCGGACGTGAAGATCTCCTCCACTGAATTCGTGAACGTGGACGTGATCCCCTGTGCGAGCACGGCGACGAGCGTCACGAGCGCGAGCCCGATCATCAGCGCCGAGGCGGTGGACGCGGTGCGCTGCGGATTGCGCCGGGCGTTGTCGCGCGCGAGGCGTCCCGCAGCTCCGCCCATCTGCGTCGCCGGCCAACCGAGCGCGGCGGCGGCCGGACGTACGATCCGCGCCGCGAAGAGCGCGACGCCGATGAAGATCAACAGGGCGCCGAGCCCCATCCACGTCAGCAGCTGCGTCGTGCCGAGCCCGTCGGCGAAGAGCCCGTACGCCAGGGAGCCGAAACCGAGGGCGGTCAGCGCGAGCGACCCGACGGTCCGGAAGCGGGCGAAGCGGGACTCGGGCAGTGTCGCACCCTCGCGGACAGCCGCGATCGGCGGCACGCGTGTTGCCCGGATCGCCGGCCGCAGGCTGGCGGCAAGGGTGACGAGGATGCCGACGACCAGGGAGACGACGATGGTGCGCGTCTCGAACAGCAGGCCGCTGTTCGGCAACGTGAAGCCTACTGCCGAGAAGAGCTTGAAGAGCAGCTTCGCGAGCCCGAGGCCGAGAAAGAGGCCCACGACCGACGCAAGCGTGCCAACGACGAGCGCCTCGATGATGATCGAGCCGAGGACTTGCCGGCGCGAGCCGCCGAGCGTCCTGATCGTCGCGAACTCCCGCGTCCGCTGCGCAATCGTGATCGAGAGCGAATTCGCGATTACGAAGCTGCCGACGAAGAGCGCGATTCCGGCAAAGGCGAGCAGGAAGCCCTGGAGGAAGGTGATGAACTCGTTCGTGTCGGCCGCGTCCTCCTCGGCCTGCTGGTCGGCGGCGATGACGCGCGTGTTCGGAGGCAGGACTGGTCGGATCTGCCCGATCAGCTGCTCGTTCGAGACGCCCGCGCGCGCGGCGACGGCGATTTCGTCCAGCTCGCCTCTCTTGTCGAACAGGCGCTGCGCCGTCGCCAGGTCGAACCCCGCGAGGGTCGCCCCGCCGAGCGAAGAGGCGGCGCCGAAGTGGACGATCCCGGCGATGCGCAGCCGCTCCACCGGACCTGCGGCCTGGAGGCCGACCTGCTCGCCGACCTCAAAGCTCTCCTTGTCCGCTGTCGCCTCGTCGATGACGACCTCGTCGGCGCCGGGCCAGCGCCCCTCGACCAGGGTGAGCGGGTTGAACTGCGAGTCGCCGTTGGCGATGCTGAAGCCGAGATTCGGCGCTCCGCCGTAGACGATCGCCTTACGGTCGTCTCCGATCAGTTGCGCGCTCTCGCTGTCGACGCTGCCCTCGGCAGCCTGGACGCCCTCGACCTCGCGAATGTCCGCGAGCACCGACTCGTCGAAGGTCGGCGCGCTCGCGCCGCTGCCGTCCGAGAGGTCGAAGGCCGACCTGCCGCTGATGACGACGTTCGAGCCCGCGCGAACGTCGGTGAAGATCGAGTCGAACGCCTGGTCGATCGAGTCGGTGAGCACGTAGGTGCCGCTCACCATCGTCACGCCGAGGACGATCGCGATCGCCGTCAGGGCGGTGCGGAGCTTCCTGCCCAGAAGCCCCCTGAGGGCGAACTTCGTCACGCCTCGCGCACGTCGCCGGCGACGCCCGATGCAGGCGAGAGATCCGGCGTCAGCTCGCTGATCGCGGTGAGGATGTCGCCCTGGCTCGAGCGCGGCATGTCCTTCACGATCAGGCCGTCCGCGAGGAAGAGCACGCGATCCGCGATCGCCGCGGCGCGGGCGTCGTGCGTCACGATCACCATCGTCTGGCCGTAGGTGTCGGCCGAGTCGCGCAGGAGGTCGAGGATCCCGGCGCTCGTCGTCGAGTCCAGGTTGCCCGTCGGCTCGTCCGCGAACAGTACGGTGGGGCGCGAGACGAGCGCGCGTGCGATCGCGACGCGCTGCTGCTGGCCACCGGAGAGCTCCGCTGGCCGGTGCGTGAGCCGGTTGGCGAGGCCGACCTTGCCGATCAGATCGTCGAAGAACTCACGGTCGGGCTTCTCACCCGCGATCGACAGCGGCAGCGTGATGTTCTCCTCCGCCGTCAGCATCGGCAGCAGGTTGAAGAACTGGAACACGAAACCGATGTGCTCGCGCCGGAGCTTCGTCAAGTCGGAGTCCTTCAGCCTCGTGATCTCGGTGCCGGCGATCGAGACAGACCCTTCGGTCGGCTTATCGAGGCCGGCGAGGATGTGCATCAGCGTCGACTTGCCGGAGCCGGAGGCGCCCATCACGGCGGTCAGCTGACCTCGCCCGATCTCGAGCGAGACCCCGCGGAGCGCGTCGACGGCCGTGTCGCCCTGGCCGTACCGCCTGGTGACGTCATGGGCGACGACGACGACGCCCGCATTCCCGTTCTGCATGTGGCCTCCTAGAGTGCCCAGGTCGTTTCGAGCCTACCCTGCCATCAGCCGGGTCATGGTGCCGGTGCGGTTAACCACACTCCTTCCGTACCTCCTTCGGTGCGGTGCGGCGGTCGACGATCGCAATCAGCGTGCGTAGTGCCGCGACCTCGGAGGCGAATGCCTTCCGGCCGGCCTTCGTGGCTGCGATCCAGGACCGCGGGCGCCGCCCTTCGAACGTCTTCTCGATCTGCACGTAGCGGAGGTCTCGAGCACCTGGAGGTGGCGGGAAAGATTCCGTCCGTCAGGTCGAATGCGTCGCGCAGGTACACGAAGTCCGCGCGTCGCGACTCGGTGCGACCGCCAGATGGCTCACACGCTCCTCTGCTCGACGGCGCGCAAACAGAGGCCAGACCGACGCGGCGGGCGGCCCCGGCAAGGATGTCGCCGAGGAGGCCTGCGATCTCGTCGAACTCCGCCCGGCCGGCCATCAGGGGCGGGAGATCTGCACGACCGGGTCGCCGCGATCGTCGGCGCGGCAGATGAGACCGCGGGAGAAGAGCTCGCTCGAGACGAAGCCCGCGCAGGAGCGTCTCGGACTCCTCGGCCACGGTCGCGAGCCTAATCGATCCCGTACGGCTCGACGCGCTGCGGCTCGACCTTCACGAGGATCCGCTGCTCGCCGGGCTTGAAGTTGTACGAGTCGCGGCCGAAGTAGACGCCGGCCTGCTTGACGATGTGCTCCGCCGCTCCCTCCTCGGTGATCTCGACGACCTCGCCGTCGATGCCGATCCAGCGGTAGGGATCGTTGCGGTCGAGCACGAGCACCGAGACGTGGGGGTCGCGGCGCAGGTACTCGAGCTTCGCCCGCCACGTGTTCAGGTTCAGCAGCACGTGCTCGCCGTCCCAGTCCACCCAGACGACGGTCTGGTGCGGCGGGCCCTCGTCGCGCAGGACGGCGACGACGGCGAAGTTCGGTTCCTGCAGGAACGTGCCCTGCGCCTCGCTCAGCTTTGCCATGGGATCCCCCTCCGATAGGCTCGATCTGTGGGTGTGCAATTGCTCGTGGGAACGAGAAAAGGGCTGTTCGTCGTCCGCGGCGACGATGACCGGCGCTCCTTCGACGTCGATGGACCCTTCCTCACCGGCTGGGAGATCAACCACGCGATCGCCGACCCGCGCGACGGCGCGCTCCTTGCATGCACGAACAACTGGGTCTATGGGGGCACGGTGCACCGCTCCGGGGACGGTGGGCAGACGTGGGAGCGCGCAGAGGGGCTCGGCTTGCCCGAGGACTCGGAGCTGAAGCTTGCCTCCACCTGGCACCTCGAGCCCGGCCATCCCTCGCAGCCCGAGACGCTCTGGCTGGGCGGGGAGCCGGGCGTCCTCTTCCGCTCCGACGACTCCGGCGCCACCTGGGAGGCGAATCGCGGCGTCCTCGAGCATGCGACGCGCGATCGCTGGCACCCGGGCGCAGGCGGACTGATCTGCCACTCGATCGCGCTCGACCCGACCGACGCCGACCGACTCTGGATCGGGATCTCGGCTGCTGGTGTCTTCCGCACCGAGGACGGGGGCGCAACCTGGCAGCCGGCGAACACGGGCACCGAGGCCTGTTTTCTGCCCGATGATCCGTTCCCGGAGGTCGGGCAGTGCGTCCACAAGCTGCTCGCCCATCCCTTGCGCCCCGGCAGGTTGTGGCAGCAGAACCATTGCGGGATCTACCGATCCGACGACGGCGGCGAGGCCTGGGAACGGCTGGACGAGAACGGCGTGCCCTCACCGTTCGGCTTCGGGCTCGCGCTCGACCCGAGCGATCCCGACGCTGCCTGGGTGATTCCCGAGGAGAGTTCGGAGAACCGCGTCACCTGCGACGGCCGGATCGGCATCTACAGCACGCGTGACGCAGGGGCCAGTTGGAAGCTCCACGTTGCGCAGGAGCCGGCGTGGGCAGCGGTTCTGCGCGAGGGGATGGGCTGGGACGACAAGGCCGTCTACGCGGGAACCCAAAGCGGCTTCGTCTACGCCCTCAGCGACGGCGAGGTCGTCGAGGCGGCGCGACACCTCCCGCCCGTCCTCTCGGTCGAGGCAGCCCCGCTCCCCTAGATGTTGATGTGAAACTCGGGCGTGCGCGGGGATGGGCCAGACGGAGCGGGTTGGCCGGGTCGGCGGCGCGTAGCGGCGCCACGGGCAAGCCCGAGCCGGCCAAACCGCGCCGTGTCTGGCACACCAGCCGTGCGTGCCTAAGTTTCACATCAGGTCTCTAGGCGATGGCGGTCGTCTTCCTCCCCGGCCTCCTCGCCGCCGAGGCCGGCGGGCAGAAGCGCTTCGAGGTCGAGGCGGTGTCGCTCCGCGAGGCGCTCGCCGGGCTCCCGGTCGCCGACCTCGTGCTCGACGAGCGCGGTGAGGTGCGCTCGCTCGTCCACGTCTATGTGGACGGCGAGCGGGTCAAGGATCTCGCCGAGCCCCTCGCCCCCGCGGCCGAGGTGCGAATCGTCGCCGCGATCGCGGGCGGCTGAACCCTGGCGGTGAGGAACACGTCCGAGGCTTTGAGCCTGGGACATGGCCCGCCGGAGAGGTTCCGGTAGGCACCAGGGTCGATGGTCGGTCAGGAAGGACGTTGTCCGCGGCAGACCAGGGTGCTTAACCCGCCGTCACCTCTGTCGGAATTCCGGCAATCTCCCCCTCCGCGATCTGCTGCTCGATCCTCTCGACCTCGTCCACGTCCGCCTCGGGCACCTTCGCGCTCACCCTGCCGAGCCCGACGCCCTCCTCCTTGAGGCCGAAGGTCGAGTTGCCGCCACCCTCGAAGCTTCCGTCCAGAAGCCGCTGGATCGTGAGGAAGACGGCGGCGTCGACGCCCTTCTGGGCGCTCGTGAGGATGTGGGCCCCGAGGTGAGACTGGTCGGCATCGACGCCGATGCCCCAGCGCTTCCGCTCACCGGCGGCGTTGAGGGCACCGAGGCCACACCCGCCCGCGACCTGGAAGACGACGCCCGAGCCGCGGGCGATCTGGTTCAGAGCAAGCTCCTTGCACTTGGCCTGGTCGTCCCAGTCCTGCGAGTAGTCGAGCAGTAGCTTCACCTTGGGTGCGGCCTTCTCGGCGCCCGCGCGGTAACCGGCGATGAAGCGGTCGACAGGGGGCTCCTTCATGCCGCCCACGGCGCTGATCACGTCTGCGCCCGCACGGCGCTTCTCCGCCAGCCCCGCCAGATAGCCGACGAGGTAACCCACCTCCTCCTCGCGGAAGAGCAGCCCCTGCACGTTGTCCGGCTTGCCCGGGACGAACGCCTGGTCGACGTCGATGATCGCGAAGCTCACCTCTGGGAAACGCTGCGCCACCTTACCGATCGCGTCACCTTGTGAGAAGCCGACGCCGATGATCAGGTCGTAGCCCTTGCGGGCGAGCGAGGTCATGTTCGGGACATAGTCGGCAGCCGAAGCGGATTCGGTCACCCGTCCCTCGACCCCCAGTTCCTTCTCCGCCCGCGTGAGCCCTTTGAAGGCGAGCTCGTTGAAGCCGTCGTCGTCGAGCTGGCCGAGATCTGTGATCAGGCCGACCTTGAGCTGCTCCTCCGCCGCGTCGGTCCCGGCCGTCGTAGGGGGTGCGGCCGCTTCGTCGGCGTCGGAGCCGCAGCCGGCGGCCGCCGCTGCCGTGAGTACGAGCAGCGCGAGCAGCAGGAGGCGAGACGTGTACCCAAGCATCGGGAAGAGCCTTTCGCTAAGTTTTAGCCTGAGAGTCGAAAACCATGGAAGATCCTACCACAGCCCCACGCCATGCCGTTCTCGCTGTCGTCCTGCAGGTCCGTGAGGGCAAGCTGCGGGTCCTGCTCTGGCAGCGTGCGCGCAAGCCATTCAAAGGCGTGTGGGCCCTTCCCGGAGGCACGCTGGAGGCCCGTGAACCGCTCGACACGTCGATCCGTCGCCACCTCGCGGCAAAGGTGGACGTCTCCGAGCTCACGCATGCCGAGCAGCTCGGCACCTGGAGCGACCCTGACCGCGATCCATCACGCTGGGAGCTCGCCACCGCCTACCTCGGCCTCGTGCCGGCTGACGCCGATCCGCAGCTGCCGGCCGACACCTCGTGGCATGCCGTCGATGCGCTGCCGCCGCTTGCGTTCGACCACGGCGAGATCGTGCTCGCCGGGCGTGGCCGGCTGCGGGGGAAGCTCTCGTACACGAACGTCGGCTTCGCCCTCGCACCACCTCTCTTCACGCTGCCGGAGCTGCGCGAGCTCTACGTGGCCGCGCTCGGGCACGAGGTTTCGGCCACCAACCTGAAGCGCGTGCTCCTGCGGCGCGCGGTGCTCGAGCCCGCGGGAGGCCGGCGCGATCCGGGCCGCGCGGGCGGCCGACCGGCGGCGCTCTTCCGCTTCCGGGCCCGGCGTCTGGAAGTCACGGATCAGTTCGCCGCTCTGCGCCCGCCGGTTTGAGAAACCGGCTTAGACTGACGCTTCGTCAACGGGGCGAGCGAGTCGCTCAGGGCCGTTCCGGCGACACAAGGCTTCGGATCATTCGGGCTCTGATCGCGGCTCGAATCAGCGTCCCGCTCGCACTGCGATGTCCTACGTCAGCAGTCGCACGACGGCCGCCGTCGCCGCCGCCGCGACCATCACCGCGATGAGTGGCGCTCGCAGCCGCAGCGCGATCACTGCGGCCGCAAGTCCCAGCAGGCGCTCGTCGAAGACGAGTTGCCTATCGCCACCCACGGCCTGCGTGACGACGAGCGCCGCCAGCATCGCGGGAGCGAGCACCTCCACGAGCGAGAGCAGGCGCGGCGGCAGCGGGCGACGGCCGATGAAGACTGGACCGGCCGCCTTGAAGAGCACGGTCACGGCTCCCACGATCAGGACGACGACCCACCCTGTGCTCACCTCCACAACCTTGTGTTCACCGGCGCAACTCGGTGCTCATCGCCGCAACCCCAGCAGGCAGGAGACGCCGGCGGCGACGATGGGAACTCCCGGCGGCGTGAACGGGATGAGCACGAAGGTGATCGACGCCGCCAGCAGCGCCGCCGCTAGAGCGCGCCGCGAGCGAAGGTAGGGAGCCAGCAGCGCCAGGAAAAGCGCCGGAAAGGCGGCGTCGAGGCCGATCGCGTTCGGTTCGAGGAGATCGCCCGCCACCGTACCCAGAGCCGTGCCGGCCACCCAGAGCACATAGAAGAGAAGTCCCGCACCGACAAGGACGTGGTAGTCGAAGCGGCCGCCGCGTCCGGAGAGGGCCCACGACTCGTCGACGATCAACTGCGACTCGACGAGACGACGACGACGCGAACCCGGGAAGATGGACGCGACTGACACGCTCAATGGGACGTAGAGGGCGTTCAGGAGCAGTGCCGCGACGATGGCGGCAGCCGCGCCGCCGCCCGAATCGAGGATCGAGGCCGCGGCAAACTGCGCCGATCCGGCGAACGTCGTCGCAGACATCAGGATCGCGCCTGCCCAGCCGAGCCCGGCGTCCCCGGCGAGCAGGCCGAAGGAGGCGCCGAAGAGGATCGGCGCCAGGGCGAGTGGCGCTGCGGCGCGGAGGCCGTCGCGAAGACGAGAAGGCTCCATGCGCCGAAGCTACCGGTGAGCGGGGGCGGCGAGCCGCCCCCGCTCACCGTTGTTACGGCAGCCGGGTGATGCGGACGAGCGGTGGCGGCGCGATCGGCGAGTGCTTCTCGAAGTAGCGGACGAGCGCATCGAGGTCGACCTCACCGCCCAGCTGGTTCGTGCACTGGGTGAAGACGGTGAATCCGTCGCCGCCGTCGGCGAGGAAGCTGTTCATCGTCACTCGATACGCGGACGTGGGCACCACTGTGGCACCGTCGATCTTGATCGACGCCGGGTCGACCTTGTTGCCGACGGGTGCGCTGGCGCTGTAGCTGTAGCGGAAGCTGTTCGACACCTGCAGGATGCGGTTCACGACGAACTGCTGCTCGAGCAGCGCCTCGATCTGCGCACCCGTGCACGTCTTGACGACCAACGTGTTCGAGAACGGCTGAACCGTGAACAGCTCTCCGTAGGTGACCGGCTGCGGTTGGCCGTCGGTGCGGGTGTAGATCAGGCTGCCGCGGATGCCGCCGGGATTCATGAACGCGACGACAGCGCCGCCGAAGTCCGCCGGCTTCGTCGCCTCGAGCTGTGCGTCTGCGATTACGTCGCCCATCGTCGACTCTCCGGCCGCGTTGTCGCCGCCGTCCCTGCCGGCGAGCAGGCTGCCCGTGATCGAGCCGACGACCCGGCTGGCGATCGGGTCCGCGAATCCCTTGTAGTGCGCGAGCAATTGGGACGCCGCCGGATCCTTCGCCACGGTCTGGGTGACCACGTTGTTCTTCGCGCTCGTGGAGACAACGTCGCCGGAGCGCGCGTTGATCGAGAGCTCGACCGAGGTGATCAGGCGGCCGAAGGAGGACGCGCCCGTCACGAGCCGTCCGTTGATCCTGCAGACGTACGCCGCGTGTGTGTGCCCGCTCACGACGGCGTCGATCTCCGGGTCGAGCCGATTGACAACGTCGACCAGCTCAGGCCCTCTGAAGTTCTCGCACGCGTTCACGTCCTGGAAACCGCGGGAGTACGGAGCGTTCTGGAAGCCGCCCTGATGCAGCAGCAGCACGATCGTCTTCACCCGCTGCGCCCGGAGCTCCGGGATGAGGGCGTTCGCGGTGTCGGCCTCGTCGAGAAAGTCGAGCCCCGCGACGCCCGAGGGCGTCACAATCAGCGGCGTGTTCTCCAACGTCTCGCCGATGAAGGCGATCTTGCCGGCCGAGGTCTCGAAGATCTCGTACGACGGAAGCAGCGGGTTCTTGGTGCCCTCCAGGACCACGTTCGCAGCGAGGTAGCCGAACATCGAGCCGAAGAACGGCGTTCCGTCCTGGCAGCCGTCGACGGGGTGACAACCGCCGAATTGCATGCGCAGGAGCTCGTTCTTGCCCTCGTCGAACTCGTGGTTCCCGACGCCGACGCTGTCGGTGCCGATCAGGTTCAGGAACTCGATCGTGGGCTCGTCATGGAAGAGCCCTGACAACAGCGGCGTGGCGCCGATCATGTCCCCGGCGGCGACGACGAACGTGTCCTTTTCCTCGGAGCCGAGAGCTTTCATGTGTGTGGCGAAGTACTCAGCGCCTCCGGCCGGTACGCTCACGCCGGTGACAGGGTCGTTGATCCGCCCCGGCGTATTGGCCTCGAGATGACCGTGAAAGTCGTTGAACGACAGCAGCTTGACGACCGTCGGCTTGCCCTGCCTCGGGGTGAATTGCGCCGACGCCGTCGGCGCGGCCGCGACAGCCGCCAGCGCGACTGCTACGAGCACGAGCATCGTCCTCTTCATCTCTACTCCTCTGTCTCAGATCGCTTGTGGTCTGGTTCGAATCGCTTGCCGTCGGAGGCGTCGGACACCGAGCCGACCGCGACTGCGGCGCGGAGGCCTCGGAGTCGAGACCCAGCGTTGCTGTCGCTCGGCAGGTTGAGACACAACGCCTCGTTCCCCTCGTTCGTGCTTCGGCCGCTCCTTCGTACTTCGGCTCGCCTGAGCTGACGCGGTCGGCCAGGCTCGAGCCCGGCGGAACTCTACCCCCTACCCCGACGAACACCAAACGCCACTCGACCTCGACCCCGGTTCTAGGCATACTGGAGACATCCCGGCGACGAAGGAGGTCGAACATGATCGAGCTTGCCCCCTTCGCCACTAGTGCCCAGCGGCGCTAGAGGCTCGTCGGTCGTAACCTCCGCGAGTCCCTACCGCAAGACGCTGGGCGCGACGCGCCGTCGTCAAGGCGCGCCCTCCCGCCCCTTTTGCTCAAGGAGACTCGCTTGAACGCACTGCAAGAACTCGGCTGGTCAGACCAGCTGACAAACGATTTCGAACCCCACGCTGCGGCGGGCCTCGTCCCGGCGCGTGTCGCCGTGCAGCATCGCGGCGCCTACGTCCTTCTCTCGGGCGGAGGGGAGTTGCGCGCGACGGTGGCCGGACGGCTCGAGCACGAAGCCTCCGGGTCCGGCGACCTCCCAGCGGTCGGCGACTGGGTCGCAGTCGCACATCGGCCTGACGAGGGTACCGCGACGATCCAGGCCGTCCTGCCGCGGCGCACGAAGTTCTCGCGCAAGGTGGCGCACCTCGCCGCCGCAGAACAGGTTCTCGCGGCCAACGTGGACACGGTGTTTCTCGTGTCGTCGCTGAACGAAGACCTCAACCTCCGCCGGCTCGAGCGCTACCTCGCGCTGGCCTGGGAGAGCGGCGCTGAGCCCGTGATCGTGCTGACGAAGACCGACCTGTCGAGCACGGTGGCTCGTCAGGTGCTCGACGTCGAAGCCATCGCCTTCGGCGTGCCCGTGCATCCGATCTCGAACCTGACCGGCGACGGCCTGGAGCTCATCCGCTCCTATCTCCGGCCCGGCCGAACAGCTGCGCTCCTCGGTTCGTCGGGCGTGGGCAAGTCCAGCCTCGTGAACGCGCTTGCCGGCGAGGAGTTGCTCGCGGTCAACACGATCCGGGAGTCCGACGGCGAGGGCCGGCACACGACGGTTGCCCGCCAGCTCGTCCTGCTTCCGCAAGGCGGCCTGATCCTGGACACGCCCGGGATGCGCGAGCTTCAGTTGTGGGAGTCGGCGGACGGCCTCGGTGAGGTGTTCGGTGACGTCGAGGAGCTGGCGTCGCAGTGCCGCTTCTCGGACTGCGCCCACCGCACGGAGCCCGGCTGTGCGGTTCGGGCGGCGCTCGAGGCAGGGACCCTCGATTTCGGTCGCTGGGACAGCTACAGGAAGCTCCAGCGCGAGCTCGCCCACCTCGAGCGCCGGCTCGACAAGCGGCTGCAGGCGGAGGAGCGGAAACGTTGGGCCAAAGCAGGGGCCGAGGGACGAGCCAACATGCAGCTGAAAGGTCGCCGCTAGGCGCGAAACGGTCAGCGGCAGGCTGCGGGCAAGACCGTTCAACCGGTCGCAACGTTCGCGGCTCCAGACGTGACGGTCGTGGTGAAGCGCCAGTCTGCGGCAGCGTCGTTCGTGTCCTTGCCGTCCGGGTGCCGGATCAGGGAGCCCTCCACCGTATTCGAGTCGGCCACGCCCTCTGCTAGCGCGGTGCCCTCGACCAGGCTGACGGTCGCGGAGCCGATCTGGGCTGCGGTGATGGATCCTTCGTACGAGAGCGCGTCGAGGAGGGATCCACTCGGGCCGATAAGGGCGATCCCGTCGGGAGCGCCGTTCTGCGCATCCACCGTGACGACGAGGTACCCGCCGGGTGGGAGCGAGCCTGTGAGGGCGCGGCGGCCGTACTCGGTACCCCCGCCGCCGTCCACGAGAACGAGCGCGACACCCGTGAGGTCGGCGGCCGCGGAGCCCGTGTTCTTCAGCTCCACGAAGCCGCTACCGTCGGCGCCGACCTGGTCGTAGTCGATCTCGTTGATCACCAGCGACGACGTCCCCGGGGTAGGCGGCGAGGGCGGGGACGGGGAAGGCGGCGGTGGTGCGCCATCTTCGCAGCTGAGCACGATCGCTCCGTCGACCTCCGTCTCCACGGAGACCTTCCCGGGCCCGTCAGCCGCCGTCTTGCAGGCGATGCCCGTCAGGCTCTCGATCGAGGCGAGCCCACCCCCGGTGCCTGCAGGACCGGGCGGGCCGGCCGGGCCAGGAAGGCCCGCGGCGCCCTGCGGTCCCGGGGAGCCGGGAGCACCGGCGGGCCCGGGAGGGCCCTTGACGTTCCAGGTCATCGTCTGCTCGGCCTTCTTGCACGTCTTGCCTGACGAGGGCACGAGCAGGTAGCCCGACTTGTGGCGGCAGGCGGTGATCGCTTCGTCGGCGAGAGCAGCCTTGACCCCTGCCGTCGTGCCGCCGACGGCGACCGCTAGGGCGGCGAGTCCGAGCAGGACTCCACGCCCGGTGCGCCTCTTGAGAAGCTTCTTCATCGATCCTCCTTGGGAGTTGGAAGAGGTCGTGGTAGCCGCGGGCCGGCGAGCTGCCTAGTGTCCAAAACGGCCGGCCGGGCCGAAAAGGACGGTTCTTCAGCTCAATCGGCACACACTCGACACACTTCTGCGATGGAGCTCCGCTTCCACTACCCCGACCCGCGACGGCGGCTCGCGGGTGTCCGCCTCGCCCACGAGCTTCGCGACCGGCTGCCGCGCGAGTTCACGCGAGACGGCCACAAGTGGGAGCTCTGCGCCCCCGCGCCGAAGGTCACGCGCTTCGAGTACCAGCTCGAGCTGATCGACCGGCGGGGTCACAGCGAGTGGGTTCTCGACGCGACGAATCCGAGACGCGCGAGTGGACCGTGGGGAGACAAGTCGGTGTGGGAAGCGCCGGAGTACGAGCGGCCCACATGGCTGGACGCCAAGCCGGTGGGGAGCTCGGAGGCAACGATGATCTCGAGTCGCATCCTCCGCACCTCCTTGCACGCGATCCTCTGGGCCCACCCCAATGCGAACGAGCGCAGTCCGCTCCTCGTCGTCCACGACGGCCCGGAATACGCGGAGCACTCCGCGCTCCTCACACTCTTGGGACAGATGCCTCCGCTCCGGGCAGTCCTGCTTGCTCCCGTGGAACGAAACGAGATCTACTCCGCTTCAGCGCGGTACGCCCGAGCGCTCGTCGACGAGATCCTTCCCTCGGTCGGTCAGGCGCCAGCGAGGATCGGCATGGGCGCCAGCCTGGGCGCGCTCGCCATGCTTCACGCCCACCGCCGCTACCCCGAGAGCTTCGACGCGCTCTTCCTCCAGTCGGGCAGCTTCTTCCGGCGCCACGATCACCACGAGCGCCGGTTCCCACGCTTCGAGCGAATCTCGCGGTTCGTGGGTGCGACGCTCGCCGGCAGCTACGGCCGCCCCGTACCCGTGACGATCGTCTGCGGCACCGTCGACGAGAACCTTCCCGCAAACGAGGCGATGATGGCAGCACTGCAACGACAGCACTACGACGTACGCTTCCACGCGTTCCGCGACGGACACAATTGGGTGGCCTGGCGGAACTCGTTCCACCCCCACCTCCTCGACCTCCTACAACGGTTGTGACGTGACGCGCCGGGAGGTTTCTCTCTGGTCGCCCGCGATCGAAGCGGAGGGAAGCGTGCTCGTCTACGGGCATTGGGGCCGGCCCGCGCTCGCTTTCCCGTCGCAGCAAGGACCGGCCTGGCAGTACGAGGAGCGTGGGATGGTCGACGCGATCGGCGACCTGCTCGAAGGGGGTCGGGTGAAGCTGTACGCGGTCGGCAGCTTCGACTCCGGCAGCTGGTACCGGGAGGATCTGACCCTGGAGGAACGCGCGCGCCAACACGGCCGCTACGAAGACTGGATCCTGAACCAGGTCGCACCCTTCATCGCGTCCGACACCGGCGGTGGCGGAGAGATCGTCGTCACCGGCGTCAGCTTCGGCGCCTACCACGCCGCGAACTTCACGCTCAAGCACGCGCACGTGTTCCCGCTCGCTCTCTGTCAGAGCGGCGTCTACGACGTCTCGGTCGTAGCGGGCGGCCGGGAGGGCACCGAGCGCGGCGATGCCGTCTACTTCAACAACCCCGCCGACTACGTGACGCAGCTCGGCGGCGACCACCTGGAGTGGCTGCGCGGCCGTGCGAGCCTCATGCTCGTCTGCGGGCAGGGCCAGTGGGAGGACACGACCGGCGCGCTCGACAGCACACGTCGCTTCGCCACGCTCCTCGGCGACAAGGGCATCCGCCACGAGCTCGACCTCTGGGGCACGAGGTTCCGCACGACTGGCCGGCCTGGCGCGCGCAGTTCGCGCATCATCTCCCCCGGTTCTGTCCATGAAGACACGCACCCACCTCATCGGGCTCCTGCTCGGCACCGAGGAGGATTGGCCGACGGCCTTCGAGCACCTGCTCGGGCGAGTCGGCCCGATCCGCTACGGCGGCGAGACGCACGTCCTCACCGCAGAACGGATCACGAACGAGCCGTTCGACCTGCGCTCGCGGCCGCGCTACGGGCTCGTGATCGACCGCCTCGGCTGGTGGTACACCGTCCCTCGCGAGTGGTTGAAGAAGATCGCCCTCATGAACGACGTCTATCTGCTCAACAACCCGTTCACGTTTCAGGCGATGGAGAAGCACGCGGCCTACTGCGCGATGATTCGGCTTGGCCTACGGGTGCCAGAGACCTGGCTGATCCCGCACAAGAACCCGCCCGAGAACGAACGCTTCCAGCCGACGGCGGAGCGTTACAACCTGCCGTTCGACCTGGACGAGATCGCCGGCCAGATCGGGTTTCCGCTCTATATGAAGCCCTTCGACGGCGGCCAGTGGGTCGGCGTCACCCGGATTCGCGACTCGGACGAGCTGCGTGCGGTCTACGACGCCTCCGGAGAGCGCTTGATGCACCTCCAGGCGGCCGTGGAGGACTTCGACGTCTTCGCCCGCAGCCTCTCGATTGGTGCCGAGACGATGGTCATGCACTTCGACCCCGACCGACCGCTCCACGACCGTTACCAGATCGATCACGAGTTCCTGACCTCGGAGCTCGGCGACGAGGTCGTCACGATCAGCCGGCTCGTGAACGCCTTCTTTCGCTGGGAGTTCAACTCGTGCGAGACGATCGTCAAGGACGGGCAGGCGTACCCGATCGACTACGCCAACGCCTCGCCCGACGTCGCACTCACGAGCCTTCACTACTACTTCCCCTGGGCGATGCTGGCGCTCGTCCGCTGGAGCGTCTTCTGCACGGTCACGGGCCGGCCGATGCGGATCAACCAGTCCACGCGCGACTACTTCGAGATCGGCGACCGCGAGCTCTCCTACGGGGAGAAGCTCACCGCCTACCGCACGCTCGCCGACGACTACTTCCAGATCGAGGAGTACAGAGCGTTCTGCGACGAGCAGCTGCCGCACCTGGAGGAGGCGCTCCGCGAGTACGTGAGTGGCCCCGAGTTCGATCGGCTGATCCTCGAGACGGTGCGCACCACGTTCCCGGAGCACGAGCACGAGCGCTTCGCCGAGCACTACCGCGGCATCCTGACGGCATGGTCGCGCGACCAATGCCCGAGCTGACCCCAGACACTCTCGTCTTCATCCCTGCCTGGAACGAGGAGGAGAGCCTCTCGGCGGTGCTCGACGAGCTCCGCCTCGAGCTGCCGGAGGCCGACGTGCTCGTGGTGGACGACGGCTCGACGGACCGCACAGCGGACCTCGCCCGCAGCGGTGGCGCCCAGGTGTTGTCCTTCGGCGAGAACCGCGGCTTGCAGGCCGGGATCGCAGCGGGTTACGGCTGGGCCCTCGAGCACGGCTACGCCTTCTGCGGCCGGGTGGACGCGGACGGGCAGCACCCGGCGGCCGAGCTGCGGCGACTGCTCGAGCTCGTCCGCTCCGGCTCGTGCGATGTCGCGATCGGCTCACGCTTCGTGAGCGGTGCGGGCTACCTGCCCTACCGCTACCGGCCCGAAGGCATTCGCAAGCTCGGAACGGGCTTGTTGCGTCGCTCGATGAAGGTGGTGCTCGGGCGCTCGTTCGACGATGCGACCAGCGGGCTCTACGCCGCGGTTGCCGCGGCGTTGCCGGTGCTCGCGCGGCCCTACACGAGCGGAGCCCCCGAGGTGCAGGCCGTCCTCCGACTGCACAGAGCGGGGCTGCGCGTGAAAGAGGTGCCTGTGAACATGCGCCCCCGCGCCGCCGGGGCCTCCAAGCTGCGCGGCCGGAAGGCGCTCTTCCTCGTCCTCACGGTGATCGGAACGCTCCTCGGAGCCAGGCGGCTCCGGAGCCGGCGTGGTTGACGCCGAGGAAGCGGCACGCCTCGTCGCGGTGCTCGGGTACTCGCGCGGGCGCAGCCGCGGCCTCCATCCGGTCTGCGAGGCGAGGCTGCGCGCCGGCGAGCGCGCTGCCGAGGGCGCCGCGGCGGTACTCCTGAGCGGCTGGGCACGCCGGCCGAGCCACCCCTCCGAAGCAGCCCTCATGCGGGCGGCCTGGCGCGGGCCGACACTCCCGCTCCTCGACGACGGCGACGCGAGCACCACCGCGGGCAACGCGCGCTCGATCGCGGCCGCGGCGCGACGTGTAGGGGCAACGGAGGTGACGCTCGTCACCTCGTCCTGGCATCGGCTCCGCGCGGGCGTGCTCGTGCGGGCAGCGCTCGACCCCCGCGTGCGACTGACGGTCGTCTCGGCGCCCCGAACGCGCCCGCTCCATCTGCTGGCGCGCGAGCTCGCTTGCATCGCCGCTCTGCCGCTCCAGGTTCGAGCTAGCCGAGGACGGTCGAGCGTCGAACGCGGGGATCCGTGAAGACGTCGAGCTCGTCGCGGCTCGCCGACGAGAACTCGGAGACGACCGCACCGTCCGGCCCACCCTGGAACCGGTGCAGCGTGTCCGGTGGGATCGTGTATTGGTCACCGGGCCGGAGCTCGAGCCTCTCCTCCTCGATCCACAGCGTCACGAGGCCGCGACGGCACCTGAATGTCTCTTCTTTCCCGGGCGCGCCGTCGAGGGCCGGGTGACGGTGCTCAGGGCAGAGCTGGCCGGGGAAGAGCACGAGTTCCTTCGCGCAGTAGCGGTCGGTGTTGACGTAGACGAGCAGTTGCAGGCCGACCTCGTGCAGACGCGAGAGCCCGAAGTCGGCGACCTCGATCGCGTCCCGCTCGGCGTCCGAGAGCACGATTCCCGCGGCCTCGAGTTGCCTGCCGCGTACTCCCGGGCAGCGATCTGCTCCGCCCGCGTGATCACGCGCCCGGCCGTCCCTGCTCCGGCCCGGCGCCGTCGGAGGGCCGGCAGACGAAAGTTCGGGCTCGGCGGCCGGTTCTCGCCGCGTAGCGTCCGGTCGCCCGCTCGACGATGGCGTCCACCTCTTCCCGGGCCGCGAGTGCGACCACGCAGCCGCCGAAGCCTGCGCCGGTGAGGCGTGCACCGAGCGCACCTGCTGCCACGAGCTCGTCGGCGAGGACGTCGAGCTCGGGGGTCGAGACCTCGAAGTCGTCGCGGAGGCTCGCGTGACTCGCGTTCAGGAGCGGCCCCAGTTCGTCGGTCACGCCCTCCGAGAGGAGGCGGGCGGCCTCCAGCACCCGAGCGTTCTCGGAGACCACATGGCGCGCCCGCGGCTCCTCGGCGACCTGCTCGAGCGTGGCGTCGCGGAGCGCGGGCATCCCGAGCCGCGCGGCCACCTGCTCGCAGGCGTGCCGCCGCTCGGCGTACGCGCTGTCGACGAGCATTCGTGAGACCCCCGAGTGGACGATCACGACAGCAAGTCGCGGCGGCAGCGGGATCGGCTCGACGGCGAGGCTGCGACAGTCGATCAGGAGCGCGTGACCACGCTTGCCGAAGAGGGAGGCGAGTTGATCCATGATCCCGACGGGGACGCCCGTTGCGACCAGCTCGGCCTCCTGGCAGGCGCGGGCGAGCTCGACGCGTGGAAGCTCGAACCCGGCCGCGTGGCAGAGCGCCAGCGCGAGCCCGACCTCGAGAGCCGCGCTCGAGGAGAGGCCGGCTCCCACCGGAACGGTCGACGAAATGCGGGCGTCGATCCCGACTGGCGGCCTCCCCCGCTCTTTCAGCGTCCGCACGACTCCTGCGACGTACCGTCCCCATGGCGGCTCGACCTCGGCCGGCTCGGTGCTGCCGTCCGCCGCCACCTCGACTTCGCCGCGGAGGTCGGCCGACCCAGCCCGAACGAGTCCGTCGGTTCGCACCGTCGCGTGGACGACGCACTCGAGGTCGATCGCCAGCGGCAGGACGAAGCCCTCGTTGTAGTCCGTGTGGTCGCCGATCAGGTTGACCCGCCCCGGCGCACGGAAGGCCGTCAGGACGACCATTCCATCGGTGTCGGCGGCTGAAATCCCGACGCGACCGCGACGGCGGTCTCATCCCGGGTCGATCGAGCCACCGCGTTCAAGACCTCTACGACGTGGACCGCGTGGTCGGCGCTCGCACGGTGCGGGCGACCCTCAGCGATCGCCTCCGCCAGGTCGACCAGAGCGCGGCCCCAATGGACACCTCGATACGGCGCTCGCACGAGCGGCACTGGGGCGTACTCCTTGCCGTCGACCGACAGGTCGAGCTGCGAGTCGAACTCGAGCCAGCTTGCGAGGTGGAGCGAGGCATCGTCGCCGTGGAGCTCGAGGCCCACCTGTCTGCCGGCGCGAACCCAAAACGTGGCGGTGAGCCTGACGACGACCCCGGCCTCCAGCTCGAGCAGGGCCACGTTGAAGTCCGGTGTCTCGAGCGAGAACGGCGTACCGGTGAGGGTGACGCGGTCGGGCTCCAGCATCGCGCAGTACGCGTGAACGCGGCGAACCGGGCCGAAGATCGCGGTCAGGATCGCAATCGGGTAGATCCCGACGTCCACCAGCGGCCCCACGCCGTAGAGCCCCTGCGGCGACGGGTGCCAGGTCTCGATCCGACCCCAGTTCGCGTCCGCGTACACGGCGCGAACCGTGCCGAGCGCGCCTTCGCGGACGAGCTTCCAGGCTGTCTGCTGCGCCTCCCCGAGCAGCGTCGCGGGGGCGCAGCTGAGGCGAACGTCCTGTCGCACCGCCAGCTCGGCGAGCTCTCTCGCCTCTTCGTAGCGGAGAGCGAGTGGCTTCTCCGTGTGGACGTGCTTGCCCGCTTCGAGGCACTGCGCGGTCACCTCGGCGTGCGCCTTCGGCGCGGTCAGGTTGACGACCGTGTCGATCCCGTCGTCACCGAGCAGGGAGTCGAGCGTCGGGTAGTCGGTGCCGCCGAAACGAGCGACCAGCTCGGCCGCGCGCCCGGGGACGACGTCGGTGCCGCCGACGAGCTCGAGGTCGGGCTCGGCGGCGATCGTCCGGGCGTACTGGGCGGCGATGTTGCCGCAGCCGACGAGCGCCACCCTCACCGCAGCCACCCCTGCAACTCCTCGAGCATCGACCGGCACTCCTCGCTCGGGTCGTGATCCTCGGGCTCGTGCTCGACGCTCAGCGTGCCCGTGTAGCCGAGCGCCTCGAGCCTGAGGACGCAATCGCGGACGTCCACGACCCCCTCGCCCCAGCGGCAGGTCTCGTGGGGCTCCCCGGCGGCGCGCACATCCTTGAGATGGACGTGCCGGACGTGCTCGCCGAGCTCCTCGATCGCGCGGGCCGGGTCGCACCCCTGGGTGGCCCACCAGCCCGTGTCGACCGTCGCGGCAAACGTCCCGTCGCCGGTTGCGATCTTCCCGAGCAGCTCATCGGGACTTCTCTCGGGATGGTTCTCGATCGCGAGGCAGACACCGTGATCGCGCAGAACGGGAACGAGGTCCGAGAGCTCTCCCGAGGCGCCGGCGCCGATGACCCTCGTGGCCACGCCGCGCGCGAGCTCGCACGCTCTCTCGATCGTGCCGGCGTCGACCCAGGCGGCGTAGGTGGCGACCTCGATATCGTGCTTTGCGAGCAGGCCGGAGGCGATCGTGAGGTGTTCATCGGTCGCCCAGTCGGGGTGCAGGTGTGCGCCCCAGAGGTCGATCGTCTCGAAGCCGAGCGAGCGAACGGTCGCAAAGAGCTCGTCGAGGCGCTCGGCGTAGGTCTCGAGCGGCCGGAAGCGCTCGTTCGTCGCCCGGTCGCCGTGTCCCCAGCCGTGCATCGCCCAATCGGTCTCACGGGCGACGTAGTTCGCGGTCATGAAGGCGATGGCGTTCATGCCGCAAGCACCTGGCCATCGTCGCGCAACGCGCTCTGAAGCGCGCCGATGTCGACATCCTGCACAGCCACGCCGCGTCGCGCCGCCTGCGCTGCCGCGATTCCCGCGGCGTGCCCGAGCAGCATCAGGGTCGGCTCCATGCGCACCGAGCCGAACGCGACATGGGAGGCCGAAAGGCAGACAGGAACGAGCAAGTTCTCCGCGTCCTCGCGTCGCGGCGTCAGCGAGCGGTAGGGGATCGGGTACGCCGGCACCGCGACGGAGAGATAGCCCTCGTTGAAGACGGCGGGTGTGCGCTCGAACTCCGGCACGTAGCGCCACGTGCGCTCGATCTCGCGCAGGTCGATGTTGTACGAGCCGAGGGCGACGACGTCGGCCTGCGGCCGCCCACCCAGGAGATCCTGCTCGCGGAGGACGTAGCCGCCGAGCAGGCGACGGCCGTCGCGCACGTAGAGCTGATGCGGCCAGCCGCCGGTCTCCGCGAACTCGTCGGCGCAGCGCCCCCAGCGTCCGAGCTCCGCCCGGACGTGAGCCGGAACGGACTCGTCGTTCGAGATGAACCACAGGAACGACTGGGTGTAGTGGAGGTGATGCGCACGCACGCGCTCGCGCGCTTCCTCGTCGCCGTCAGGGTAATCGCGGTTCGTGCCGTCGAGGACGTTGAGCGAGAACGGGCCGATCGAGTTGACGTCGCACTTGCCGTTCGGCAGCAGGTCCGGCACGAGACCGAGGAGGTCCCGCGCGCCCAGCTCCACCCGGGCCAGGAGCAGGCGGAGGAGCTCGAAGAGCGCCGGGTCGTAGCCCGCCGGTTCCTCGAACGGCAGCCGGTTCTGCTCGCGATCGGTCAAGCAGACCCGAAAGCCGTAGGCCTGCAGCCCACCGTCACCCGCCCCCAGGCTTTCGAGGGGCCAACCGAGCTCGTCGAGCTCAGGGTCGCGCACGGATGGGAGCAGGCTTCCGTCAGCTGCGAACGGCGAGATCAGGACGGGAAAGTTGTGGCGCCCCGGCCGGTAGGCGGGCTGGCGGCCCGCCCACCGCTCGCCGTAGCGCTCGCGCGACTCTCGGCCGACGGCATAGGGAACGCCGAGAGCGGCCATCAGATCGCCTTCGTAGCTCGCGTCGACGAAGACGGCTGCGTCCGGAACGCTCGTCTCCG
>Ga0136625_1000035_pt1 | contig 28406 bp, 25 predicted proteins | sample AntDrymUQ4832306_2_FD_104672 | JGI IMG/M metagenome (GOLD analysis project Ga0136625, IMG submission 104672) | Polar desert sand microbial communities from Dry Valleys, Antarctica - metaG UQ483 (23.06) | ecosystem: Environmental > Terrestrial > Soil > Desert | place: Antarctica: Dry Valley...
CGGGGTGCTGTGACGCTGAACGAAGGGTGTGAGCAGGGTCTCGATGGCGTCATCGATCTGCTGGAGCTCCTCCGGCGTCGCCTCGATTCGCGTGTTCCAGCGGCCTGCGGCGGCGGCCCACTCACCGTCCAGGGTCGGCAGCACCTCCTGGCGCCACCGCTGCACGATGTCGCCCTCCGAGCGCTCAATCGCCTCCGTGAGTTCCCGGTACGCGGAGGGGTCCTCAGCCGCCCCGAAGCGAAACCCCCTACCTACGGCCTGCCACCACCGCTTCCGACCCCGCCCGTCGGTAGGAGCGTCCTCGACGAGACCGTGCTCGGCCAGGTGACGCAGGTGCCAGCTCGTCACGGATGGGCTGGCTCCCACGTGCGGTGCCAGTCCTGTCGCGGTGTTCGGCCCGTCGTGTCGCAGTCGTTCCAGAATCGCCAGCCTCACCGGATGCGCCAGCGCCCGCATCCCCTTTGCGTCTAGCTCGACATCTCCCCAGTCGTTGGCCATCGCGAGTCCTTTGAGAGTAGTGTATTGATAGGACCATCTCAATACTTTCCCAGATTTGTCAACCGAGTGTGCATACGCCCGATCATCGACACGGACTGCCCCCAGCGCCGTGTCCGGGCAGCGGCAAACCCCCGGAACCCCTCGCAGCCGGCCCGGCGCCGTGCGATTCCTTCAGGCGCGCTGCAGATGCGGTGCAACGCGCATTGACGGAGGATTCTATGAGCGCCGGCATTGCCGCAATTTCAGGCGCGCTGCGGAAGTACTGGAGCGGGTGACCGGGATCGAACCGGCATGGCCAGCTTGGAAGGCTGGGGCTCTACCATTGAGCTACACCCGCGTACGCCGTCCAAAGCCCTCGACTGAGTGCCTGGCCGTGACGAGATGACGCGGCGTACATCGTGCCACGACGCCAGCGTCGAGTGCCAGCCACGTCGGAGCGTGGGCCGATCGTTCAGGTCCCGCTGAGAGACCAGGGCTTGCCCGCCAGGGTTCGGTCGACGGACTCTGCGGAGAACACCTCCTCGACGACCAGGTTGGCCGCTCCGACGATGCCTGCCCGGTCGCCAAGCGAGCTCGTGCGGACGTGCAGGTCCCTGGTAGCCAAGGGCTGGGTTCGTTGGTAGAGGACCTCCTTGAGGCTGACCATGAAGTGCTCCTGCAGCTCCACGAGATCGCCGCCGATCACGAGAACCTGGGGGTTGAGCAGGCTGACGGCCGTGGCGAGCACGCCTCCCAGCTGTATGCCGGCCTCGCGGACGAGCGCCACGGCAGCCGGATCCCGGTCGTGCGCGAGCTGCACGGCCTCTCGGCTGGTGTGCACTGGACGGCCCTGCTCGCGAAGTCGTCGCGCGATTGCCCCTCCGCTTGCCGACGCGGCCAGGCACCCACGCGCACCGCATGCGCACAGCGGGCCGGACTCCGGGTTGGCCAGCCGGACATGACCGATGTCGCCGGAGCCACCATGGATGCCGCGCACGAGCCGACCGTCCACCACCATGCCTGCCCCGATCCCGGTGGAAACCTTGACGAACAAGAGGGACGGACAGGAGGACAGGCCGGAATGGAACTCACCCAACGCCATCAGGTTCGCGTCGTTCTCCAGCACGCCGGGCACCCCGAACGTCTGTTCGAGCCTTTCCGTGACGGGATAGTTGTGCCAGCCGGGCATGATCGGTGGTCGGATGGGCCGACCGGTGGCGACGTCTACCGGTCCCGGGACGCCGATGCCGAACCCCACAATCAGATGATGCGTGATGTCGTGCGATGCGAGCAGGTCGCGCCAGCTCGACTCCAGCCAGCTCAGCACCACCGCTGGACCGTTGCTGATGCTGAGTTCGCGCGCGACCTCACCCAGCGTTCGTCCAGCCAGGTCGCATATGGCGGCGCGGGCGTGGGTGGCGCCGAGGTCGGCCGCCAGCACGACGCCGTGCCCTTCGTTGAAGACCAGGACGGTGGAGGGCCGGCCGCGGACGGCCATCTCGACGCCGGACTCGTTGACGTATCCGGCCCCGACGAGCTGACCGACGCGAGCGGCGACGGAGGAACGAGACAAGCCGGTGATCTCCAGCAGATCCCGACGCGTGCGCGCACGCCCCGTGCGAATCAACTCGAGCAAGCCACCCGCGCTCGGGCCACCCACCCGCCCCCACGTACCACCGGTCGCATTCGTAGGAATCTGCCTGGCTGACCACATCTTCGGTTCGCCCTTCTGAGAAGCTCGTCGGCATGTCATACGCCTGGCTTGGGTAGAGCAGCAACCATCGTCAGTCGCTCCAGTCACGGGCGAGTAACAGGTCCAGCGCCGCGGCAGCGCTCCAGGACTGGTCGAGACTGCCCAGTGCCTCACCGCTGATCGGCTCGTAGTACTCCGCGAGAGACCCGTCGCCGAGCTGTGCGAGGGTTGCCCCGCGCAGGCGGTCGGCGCAGTCGGTGCAGCCGCGGCGCGAAAGAGCCAAGGCGAAGAACCAGTTGATGACGGGCCAGCTGGGACCGCGCCAGTAGGCGCGGGCACGGAAGTCCGCCGATGCCGGACTGGTGGTCGGCAGGACCGGATGACGGAGCGAGGGGTGGCCTGTCCATCTGGCCGACTCGAGCAGCCGGGTCATCTGTTGCTCGGCCGCTTCGGAGAGACCCCCGCAGATGAGCGGGGCGAAGCCGGCGAGCGTCTCCGCGACGAGCGGCAGACCGGAGCGTAGGTCGGTGTCCAGGGCGAGACCCGAGACGGGGTCGACCGTCGCGACGACACCGCGGCGGAAGCGTTCTGCGTACTCAGCGAGCTCGTCTGCCTCTGACTTGCCGAGTCGACGCGCCAGCCCAGCCAGGGCGTCGTTGGCGGTCGCGAACACGGCGGACATGAAGACGTCCGTGGTCAAGAAGCTGGCCGTCTCCTGGATGCGGCCGTCGTCGAAGTTCGCGCGCTTGAGCTCCTCGACGATCCACAGATACCGGTCGTACTCCTGCTGCGTCGGACGCTGCGAGAGGTCGGCGACGACTGTCGTGTCGCGTCGACGGTAGGGAGGCAGGTCGCCGACCTCGACTCCGGCGTACGCCGCGTCCCAGCGGGGCGAGTTGTCCATGCCGCTCTCCCATCCGTGGTAGATGGTGAGCAGGCCGACGCCAGTAGGGTCACGGTGGCTTGCGAGGTACCGGTGCCACGCAAGCATCCGGGTGTAGGCGCTCGGCAGCCACCCGGCCACCTGGGCTTGTGCGCCGCCGCCACGCTGTCCGGCGACCTGAGCGATGCGCTCGACGGCGAGCGCGTGCACCGGAGGCTGGCAGATTCCGCTGGTGCGCGGCGCCCGAGGGGCATCCTCGGTGTGGTCGGCGCAGGCCCAGCGGTCAGGACCCGGGAAATACCCCTCCTCGGCGGGGTCGAAGACGATGTGGGGCAGCATCCCGGTCCGCCACTGGCCAGCGAAAAGAGTGTCCAGCTCCAGGCAGGCACGGCGTACGTCGACGTGCGCGAGTCCGACGGCGACGAAGGCCGCGTCCCAGCTCCATTGGTGCGGGTAGAGGTCGGGCGCGGCGCGCGTCATCGTTCCGGCGCTGTTCCCTCGCAGGACGTACGCCGCTCGGCAGGCCAGCTCGCGAGGTCGCAGAACGTTGCTGGTCATGCCCGCTCCGACGGACATCCACCGCTGGGGGCAGCCCGCTCGGGCCCGGACGCCGAGGTCATGGACATGCCAGGAGCCAACCAGCCGTATTTAAGCCTGTCAACAAGCAGATCAGGTCTTGTCAACTGCGTAAAGATGCAGTTCACTAGCAACCCGACCCCCCACTCACCTGCCGCCCGGTCACCGGGTAGAGGAGACGCCACCACTCAGCGAGCCGAGGAGCCCACAATGCCGCGTACGAGACGACTTACCACCGGGCTTGCAGCCCTTGCCATGCTGGCGTTAGCGGCCTGTGGGGGAGGCGACTCGGGCGACGACAACTCCATCACCGTGTGGACGACCGACACGCTGCCGGACCGGGTCGCGGCGACCGAGGCGATCATCAAGAAGTTCACGGCGGAGACCGGGATCGAGGTCGATCTGGTCGGGGTCGCGGAGGACCAGTTCACCCAGACCCTGACCTCGGCGGCGGCTGCCGGGGATCTGCCTGACGTCATCGGGTCGCTGTCGCTGGCATCGGTGCGCACGCTCGCGGCCAACGACCTGCTGGACACCGAGTCCGCCGCAGCGGTCGTCGAGTCGCTGGGAGAGGACACGTTCTCGCAGGAAGCGCTGGCGCTGACAAGCGACGGCGACACGCAACTGTCGGTACCCAGCGAAATCTGGTCCCAGCTGCTGATCTACCGCAAGGACCTGTTCGAGCAGGCCGGCCTGGCGCCACCGGAGACCTACGACGACATCGCCGCCGCCGCGCAGGAGCTCAACACCGGTGACGTGGCCGGCTTCGTCGGGCCAACCGCACCCGGGGACTCGTTCACGCAGCAGACCTTCGAGCACATCGCCCTTGCCAACGGTTGTGAGTTGGTGGACGACTCGGGCGAGGTCGTCCTTGACAGCAGCGAGTGCGTCGGTGCCTTCGACTTCTACGGCAACCTCGTCACGGACTACTCCATCCCCGGTGCCCAGGACGTCGACACGGTGCGGGCACAGTATTTCGCGGGTAAGGCCGCGATGATCGTGTGGTCGACGTTCATACTCGACGAGATGGCGGGGCTACGCGACGACGCCTTGCCCAGCTGTCCCGAGTGCCGCAAGGACCCGGCCTTCCTTGCCGAGAACAGCGGTTTCGTCACCGCCCTGCAAGGCCCTGACGGCGCGGAACCGGCCCAGTTCGGCGAGGTGGTCTCGTGGGCCATCCCGACCGGGTCCTCCAGTGACTCAGCGCAACAGTTCGTGGAGTACCTGATGGCCGACGGCTACGTCGACTGGATCGCGATCGCCCCCGAGGGTAAGTTCCCTGCCCGCGAGGGAACCCAGGACAACGCACAGGAGTACGTCGAGAAATGGGACACCCTGCCGGTGGGCGTCGACACGAAGGCGCCGCTGTCGGATTTCTACCCCCCTGAGGTGCTCGAGGTGCTCCGCACCGGGCCCGAGGCCTTCGACCGTTGGGGGATCGTCCAGGGCCAAGGAGACCTCGTCGGCGCGATCTTGGGTGAGCTCCCGGTCCCCAAGGCCGTGGCCGAGCTGGCCAGCGGGGAGGTGGATGCCCAGACAGCCGCCGAGGACGCCGCGGAGAGTGTGCGGTCGATCCAGGAGTCCCTGCCGTGAGTCACATCCCTGCGGGCGGTACGGGCACCGCCTCCGCGGACGCAGCGACACCCGAGCCAGAACCAAGGGACGAATCTCGTGGCAAGTCTCGGGGGCCGCTGACTCGCAGAGACGCCCGAGCCGGCCTGACGCTGATCTCTCCCACCTTGGTCATCGTCATCTTCATGGTGGTGCTGCCGATCCTGTGGACCGTGATGCTGGCGTTCCGACCTCTGTCGCTGCTCAACCTGGCGACGAGCGGACTGTTCGGGACCGACTTCACGCTCGACAACTTCCGGACCGTCCTCACCGCGTCGGGTTTCGGGGGATCGCTGCTGACGACGCTCGTGTACTCGGTGCTCGGCACCGGCTCTGCCATCGTGTTGGGGCTGATCGCCGCGCTGGCGGTGCGCCGGACGTTTCCGGGACGCACCTTCGTGCGGGCCGCGATGCTGCTTCCGTACGTCGCTCCGGTCGTGGCGGCGACGTTCGTCTGGCGAACCATGCTCGACCCCCAGTTCGGGATCATCAACCACTGGGGCACTCGACTGCTCGGCTGGGACGAGCCGATCGCATTCTTGACCCAGCAGAGCAATCCGATCTCCCTCCTCGGCGTCGAATTCAGTCTCCCGACCGCTCTGCTGTCGGTGATCGCCTTCGAGGCGTGGCGCTCGTTCCCGTTCGCGTTCCTCTTCCTGACCGCGCGGCTCCAGGCGGTCCCGGCGACTCTCGAAGAGGCCGCCCGCGTCGACGGTGCCACGCCGTTGCAGCGCTTCCGCTACGTGCTGCTGCCCCAGCTGCTGCCGACCATCGCCGTCCTGTCGATCCTGCGCTTCATCTGGACGTTCAACAGCTTCGACGACATCTACCTGCTCACCGGCGGCGGAGCAGGCACCGAGGTCGTCAGCGTTCGGGTGTTCAACTACCTCACCGCGACCGGGAACATCGGGCTGGCCTCGGCCCAGGCCCTCGTCCTGGCAGCGATCCTCGCCGTGCTCGTGGGCATCTACCTGAAGCGTTTCGCCCCACAGGAGGAGAAGACCTGATGGCGACCGAGATGCGGGAACACACGGTGCAGGAGCCACGAGACGTTCCGCCGGACCGGCAGTGGTCCCGAGACGCGGTGGAGAACCGTGTCTTCGGGATACTGCGCTGGGTCGTCATCGCCGGGCTCCTGCTGGTGACGTTGTTCCCCTTCTACTACATGGGGCTGCTCTCGATTCGGGCGCTGGACGAGGTGATCCTAGACCCTGGTGCGCTGTGGGTCTCCCTGTCGGAGCTGAATTTCGACACCTACACCAGCGTGCTCTCCTCACCGGACTCCGGTGGGCAGGGGTTCCTCGTCTTCATGCGCAACAGCGCCCTGGTCGCCTTCGGCACGGTGGCGCTCACCCTGCTGGTCGCACTCCCGGGCGCCTATGCCGTGAGCCGGTTGGAGTTCTTCGGCCGGAGGCAGGTCAGCGCACTCTTCCTGTCCGTGTACCTGTTTCCGAGCATCCTGCTAGCGGTCCCGCTGTTCGTCGCGTTCACGCGCATCGGGCAGCGCGGCACGCTGGTCGGGCTGCTGATCGTCTATGTCTCTCAGATCGTGGCGGTCTCGATCTACATGCTGCGCAACTACTTCGACACTATCCCGGTCAGCCTCGAGGAGTCCGCTGCGCTCGACGGCTGCGGCCGGCTGAGCATCATGTGGCGGATCAGCCTGCCGTTGGCGATGCCGGCGATCGTGGCCAACGGCCTGTTCGTCTTCATGATCGCGTGGAACGAGTTCCTCTTCGCCCTGTTGTTTCTCGTCGAGGACCGCGACAAGTGGACGGTGTCCCTGGGGCTCTCCCAGCTGGCCGGCAGCATCGAGATCCCGACCACCGTGCTGATGGCCGGCTCCGTCATCCTCACCGTGCCGATCATCGTGATCTTCTTCGCGGCCGAGCGCTTGCTCACCGAAGGGCTCACGGCCGGAGCAGAGAAGGGCTGAGGCCACAGGCCACGAGGAGAGATCAGGTGCCGCAGATCGTGCAGTTCTCCCGACCCGGCGTCGTCGAGCTCGTCGACTGTCCGCCCCAGGCTCTGACCTCGGGACACGCGCGGGTGCGCACCTGGTACTCGGGGATCTCGACCGGCACCGAGCTGACCGCCTACCAAGGGTCCAACCCCTACCTGACCAAGTCGTGGGACTCTGACCGCCGGCTCTTCACCGCAGGAGAGCCGACCTTCACCTATCCGGTTATCGGCTGGGGCTACTCCGAGGTGGGCGAGATCGTCGAGGTGGCCGATGACGTCACCGGCCTGATGCCGGGGGAGCTGGTGTACGGCGTCTGGGGGCATCGCAGTGACGCCGTGGTCCGCGCCGGTGCGCTCACGATGCAGAAGCTGCCCGGCGGAGTGGAGCCGGTGCACGGGGTGTTCGCCCGGGTCGGCGCGGTCGCGCTCAACGCGGTGCTGGCGGCCGAGCCTCACCTGGGCGAGCACATCGCGGTGTTCGGACAAGGAGTGATCGGCCTGCTCGCGGGGCAGCTTGCCCGGCTCAGCGGTGGTCGTGTCATCGTCGTCGACGCGCTGGAGAACCGACTCCAGCTGGCGCTTCGACTCGGCGCCGCTGGCGTCGTACGCGCAGACACGCCAGCCGGGGCGGGTGAGGCGGTCCGAGGCCTGACGGGCGATGTCGGCGTCGACGCCGCGATCGAGCTCAGCGGCAGCTACCGCGCCCTCCACGAGGCGGTGCGGTGTGTTGTCGCCGACGGCCTTGTGGTGGCAGCCGGCTTCTATCAGGGCGACGGCCAGGGTCTGCGGCTAGGGGAGGAGTTCCACCACAACCAGGTGCGCATCGTCGCCAGCCAGATCGGCGGGACCCCGGCGTCGCTCGGACCGCGATGGAGCCAGGGACGGCTCGTCTCGGTGTTCATGGGGCAGCTCGCGGCCGGAGTCGTCGACGTCGCGCCGCTGATCACCCACGTGGTGGATGCCAGCGAGGTTGCGCCCGCGTTCGCAATCCTCGCCGACAACCCCGCAGAGGCGTTGCAGGTCGTCTTGAGCTTTTCGGCCGCGCCGGGTTGAGCGGATGGCCTCGTGCGTCAGCGAGACGGGTCGCTGGAAGCGCGCTGTACCGCGTGTCGCGCCGCGCCCAGCAGCGCTGCATCCTCGGACCGACGCGCGGATGCGACCCGCAGCGAACCCGGCCACCCCGGCCTGACGTGCGACATCCCCCGGCACAGCGGGCGGCTCACGACGTCCCACCCCAACGCGATGGACCCACCGACCACCAGGATGCTCGCCCCGAAGTCCAACGCTCTGGGCGCCAGGACGCGTCCTAGCGCCTCCAGCGGCTCGTCCATGGCGACGGAGGCGGCGCCGTCGCCGTCCCGGGCACGGGCGGCGATATCGCGTACGTCGAGCTGCCCCGAACCTACGGAACCTGTCAGGGCTGCGTAGCCCGCACGGATGGCTCGACGCGAGACCAAGTCCTCCAAGGGGTGCCCAGCGATCTCCAGCAGGTCGAGCCGACCCTGCGGCGGAACACCCGGACCGCGGCGCTGCGCCACGCCCTCGATGAGGAAGGCGGAGCCGATGCCTGTTCCAAGGGTGACCCCGATGGAGCGGCTGTGCCCGCGTGCCGCCCCAGCGACCCATTCGCCGACGGCGAAGGCTTCGGCGTCGTTGACGAAGTAGACGCGACCCGTCCCCCCGGTGAGGGATCGGCGCAGGATGTCCCCCAGGTCGAGTCCCCGCAGTGCGTCGAACTTGTCCACGCCGTTGAACTCAGCGACCCCTCGCGCGTAGTCGAACGGGCCCGGGATCGCGACCCCCCAGGGCTCCCCGCTGGTCGGCGGTAGCGAGGCTGCGGCGTCGACCATCGCCGTGACGAGCTCGTCGGCTGTCCCGTGGGCGTCCAGTGGGTGCTGAGCGACAGCACCGTCGACGGGGCACCAGGCCCTCGTGTCCACCAAGGCGGCCGTGACGTGCGTACCGCCGATCTCGAGCACCGGAACCTGCCGTGTGCCCATCAGCGGACCAGTGCCTTCACCACGCGAACGCGCCGGTCGCCGACCTTTCGTACCCGGTACGCCCCCACGGCCGCGGGGACGACCAACGTTTCGGCGTACGTCAGCGCGTGCGCTGTCCCCTCGGCGGGCTCGACCATCACGCCGTCACCCTCCACCACGTTGAGCACGTGGAAGCGGCCGGCCGTGTCGTCTTCGACCGTGTCCTTGGTGCCCAGGACGAGGCGGCGGACTTCGAAGAACATCTCTGGCAGTGATCCGAGCAACTCTTCTCGCCAACCGTCACCGGCTCGCAGGGTACGCGGTGCCTGCACGAGTTGCGTCCGGACCGACGCACCGCTGCGGCGCCGGTCGAGGTTGTCGAAGGCGTGCCCGACGTGCACCGGACGTTGCCTGTCGGCGGCATCGCGACGAAGCCAGTCGTAGAAGCGCAACGAGTACAGGTATGGCGTCGCGCTGATCTCGAGCACGACGTTGCCCGCACCGCTGCCGTGCGGTGTTCCGGCTGGTACGCAGAAGAGCTGGTGCGGCTCCGCCCCGAAGACCTGCACGTACCGCTCGATCTCGAGCGGCACGCCGCGTGCGTCCGCCTGCTCGGCGCGGCGGCGGAACTCCGCCAGGTCTGCGTCGCCTCGAAGGCCGAGGAAGACGCGACAGTCCCGACCTCCCACCATCATGTAGTAGGACTCGTGCTGTGGGTAAGGCCAGCCGAAGACCTCCTGCATGGTTTCGGGCAGCGGGTGGCAGTGCACGGAGAGGTTACCGCCGTCGACGGTGTCCAGGTAGTCGAGACGGATGGGGAAGGACGTGCCGAATACCGCCTGCACCTCGGGACCGAGGAGCTCCAGCGACTGGGCCGCCACGACCAGCTGGAAGGGCAGCTCGACCGCAGCATCGGTGTCGCCGACGAGCACGCCGCTCTCGGGAGCGATCAGCTCATAGCCCAGGGCGGTGTTGGGCGCGTCCTGGTTGAGGCCGAGCTGCCGCTGCGCCCAGTGACCACCCCAGGGGGTGGTGTTGAACGTGGGGCGGGTCCGGAACGGTCGCCGAGCCAGCGCGTGGACGGTCTGGCGAAACGTCGACGCATCGACCGACGTGGGGCGCGTGGGGTCCTGCACGTCCACCCAGCGGGCGACCTGGGGGGCGATCGCGTCGCGATGCCGGTCGAGCAGCGGCCAGTCGATGTAGAACAACCGCTTCGTGGTGGCGATGCCGTCGCCGGCCTGCTGGCCGAGGTTGTGACCGCGCCCGGCGACGACCTCCGCCTCGGCGTAGCGCTTGGGCAGGTCGACGTACCACAGGACGTCGGAGCTCAGCAGGGCAGCCGCCGGACCGAACGCCACCAGTACGCCGGTGGGCGGTCGGGTCGTGGTGGGAAGCCGGTGAAACAGCTGTGCCAGGTCGCCGCCCGCGAGCCGGTCGAAGTCGGGGTCCTCCGTCAGGGCGGGTGATGCAGTGGCTCGTGCGATCTCTGGCCACGGGGCGAACCAGGCTCGCAGGTCGAGTCGCCGGCTGGCGAGTCGTCGCCCGGCCAAGGACTGGCACAGCGCCTCCACGACCCCATCCCAGTCGAGCAGCGCGGGTCCGTCGAGCGCCAGGACGAGGGGTGGTGCCGGCAACTCGGCGACCAGCTCGTCCCAACCGACGGCCACGATGCCACCGACAGTGGCGTAACGGGGGTTCGGTTCATAGGCAGGGCGGGACACCGGTTGCATTATCCTCCTCCGCAGACGGTCGATACCTTCCCCCCACGTGCTGGAGCAGCCATGGACGCCGATAGTCGATCTGAAGTCGACCTGCGCATGCGGGTGCTCGGACTGCTCGAGCGTCACTGGGACAGCGATCGCGGGTTCTGCCTGCCGAATCCTGCGACCTACCCACATCTTTGGTTGTGGGACTCCTGCTTCCACGTGATCGTGTGGGCGCACCTGGCTGACGAGCGCGCATCGCGTGAGCTCGACGCCGTGCTTCAGGGGCAGCTCCCTGACGGGCTGGTCCCGCACATGCGCTACGGAGTGGCAGCCCCGGGCACCTGGCTCGGGCCGATAGCAGCGACGTCGTCGCTCGCGCAGCCGCCGATGTTCGGCCACGCGATCAAGGTGCTCACCGCCCACGGCATCACCCCGACGGAGCAGACCCTTCGCCGTGCCAAGCGCGGGATGGACTGGCTGTGGTCGCATCGCCGTACGGAACAGGATCTCGTCTACGTCGTGCACCCGTGGGAGGCAGGGAACGACCACTCGCCGCGTTGGGACGGCTGGGGAGCGCCTGGCAGGACTCGCGAGGACTACGACCGGGCGGCCCGGGCGGAGTGGAACAGGAGGCGCATGGACGACGTCACGTTCCACGACGATGGGGCCGCCGACTGGTCCTCGACCTTCGTCGCCTGCCCCGCCGGCTTCAACGCCTACGTGGCGTTCAACATGGCCGAGCTGGCGGGGGTGCTCGACGACCGCGCGATGGCCGAACGCGCGCAACGCATCGCGAACGCGATGGACGAGCACCTGTGGGACGATGAGCAGGAGCTGTGGGCCGACCTGGCACTGGTCGGCGGTGGTGGTCACCTCGACGCGACCCCCATCAGCGACGGCGTGATGGGTGCGCTGGTGACGACGGACGCCGAGCGGGCCGCGGCGGCGTTGCGGCAGCTGGAGCTTCCGCACCGCTTCGGTGCCAGGTTCGGGCCGACGAACGTCGCGCGGAGTCACCCGGCATACGACCCCCGGATGTACTGGCGGGGCGCCGCGTGGCCACACCTGAACTACCTGCTCTGGTTGGGGCTGCGGCGCTGGCAGCGGTTCGACGAGGCGGCAGCCCTTGCTGAGCGCTCTCGAGAAGCGGCGTTGCGAAGCGGCATGGCGGAGTACTGGGATCCTGAGACCGGCCGTGGTCTCGGCGCGGTTCCGCAGTCGTGGACGGGACTGGTCGTGGTCATGACCGCCGACGGCTGAGCAGTGCGGATGCAGCCGGTTGCGCAGTCACCGCGGACCTGCCGTGTCTGCTACCGCGCGCAGCACCGCACCCGCCACCTGCGCGTGCCCTTCGTCGCTCGGGTGGACCGCGTCCGCCGCCAGCATCGTCCCTGTGTCCCAGCCGGCGACGCTCGCCAGGACGACGCCTGGAAGGTGGCTGACGACGGCACGCAGTCGCCGGTTGTAGGCGTCGATGATCTCGTTCGAGCCGCGGTCGTGTGGTGGGTGCAGCGAGTAGTCCGCGAGATGCGGTTGCTCCACCGCGACCGTGAGGGCAGCCGGATGCGCATGGCTGAAAGCACCGAAGATCGCCCGCAGCGCAGCGGCGTAGGAGTCCAGTGCCGTCGACGAGGCACCGTAGAGCCGCGCATCGTTGAGCCCCGTCGCCACCAAGTAGAGCCGCGACACGGGCGGCGGCGCGCGAGAGAGCAGATCCGCGGTGTCGGTGCTGAGTGTGCCGCCCACGCCGAAGTTGGTCGGCGCGCAGCCGAGCCGCCGGGCGACTACGTCGACGAGTCGACGTGTCGGGCGGCTCGCGCCGGCACCCTGAACCCACGAGTGGCCGTAGGCGGTGAGGCTGTGCATGGGCTGCCTGTCGACTGCGTTCGGGACCCGTCGAGCCTACGCGGCACGTGCCCCGTGCGGGACGCCACGGTGCACCTGTCGGCGGTCTTCGGCACGTCATCGGTCGTGTCGTAGAGTGCGCTCGCAAGGTGGGATCGATCAGCTGGATCGGCGGTCGACAGGGATGGAGACTGGGTGCCCGAGCACAGATGGCGGGACGCGCCGGACTACCGACCGAGGTTCCCGCAGGGAGAACGGCTCGGAATAGGCATTCTCGGCTGCGGTGAGATCGCGCAACAGGCGCATCTGCCCGCCTACGGCGACTACGACCTCGACGTGGTCGGGGTGTGGAGCCGTACTCCCACCACGACGGCTACGGTCCGGCAGCGATTTCCTTTCGTACGCCGCATCTTCGCCACGGCTGAGGATCTCCTTGACGACCCGCAGGTGCAGGTCGTGGACGTCGCGACCCGCCCGGAGGGACGACTCGAGTGGCTGGCTGCGGCCGTCTCGGCAGGAAAGCACGTGCTTGCTCAGAAGCCGCTGACGACCGACCTGGCCGCGCTGGCCCCCGTGCTCGACGAGGCCGACCGGCGGGGGGTCCGGATCGCGGTGAACCAGAACGGTCGCTGGGCACCGGCGTGGCGGCTCGCCACGCTGCTCGTGGAGGCTGGCGCCATCGGGAAGGTCGTCGGCGTGACGCACCTGCACGACAAGCCGCTGCCCCCGATCGCAGGCACCCACTTCGACGAGATGGCCCACATGCTCATCGCCGACTACCTGATGCATTGGATCGATATCACCCGATGCTGGCTCGCCGGCAATCAGGTGGAGGCGGTGCAGGCACGTGACCACCGCACACCGGGACAACCGCACACCGCCAAGAACCCGTGGGCGGCGACCGTGCAGATCCACTGTGTCGACGGCGCCGATGCACTGGTGCGGATCGCCGGAGACGTCAATACCCGCAGACCGGCCTGCCCCTTCTGGATCCACGGCACCGAGGGCACGATCCGCGGGTCAATCCTCGTCGGGTCCGACTTCCTCGATCTGGAGCGAGACGGCGTGTCGACGCGCTACACGCTGGACGGGGAGTGGTTCGTCGACGGCTTCGCAGGCGCGATGGGCGAGCTCATGTGCGCAGTCGTAGAGAATCGTGAGCCCTACCACTCTGCCGCGCACAACGCATCGTCGTTGCGGTTGATGCTGGCTGCACGTGAGTCGGCGGAGCAGCACGGTGCCGCAGTGCCCATGAACCGGCTCCAGCTCTGATCGGCGGTGGAGGCCCGATGACGTACTCGACGATCGACGAGGTCGACGTGTCGGTCGAGTGTGGCAGAGTCTACGAGCACGGCTGGCAGAGCTGGAGCCCCACGTCTACCTACTCGGTCAGTCAGACCTCTCCGCGACCAGAGCGGGACTGGCAGCATCTGATGCGCTTCCGCCCAGAGACGCCGGCCCCGCCACGCGGATTCCAGGCAGAAGGTCTCCTCGTCATCGACCCCGGGACGGGCGGCCCGACAAGGGTGTACGCCGCTCGGGACGCCCGCGAGGAGGTGCCGTCGATCCGCGCGGAGCTGCACGGGGGCCGGCTCGTCGTCGAGGCGGACGGCCCGGTCACCGTCGATCTCGTCGAGGACGGAATCGGCGTGGCGCTGGCGGTGTTCGGCGACGCGTGCGCTGCCCGGCTCGGTGCCGACGCACCACGCACCGCGCCCACGGTCTGGTGCTCCTGGTATCACTACTTCGAAGACGCCACCGAGTACGACGTCGTCGAGAACCTCGCTGAGATAGGGCGACTCCGGTTGCCGGTCGACGTCGTACAGATCGACGACGGTTGGGAAGCCGGCGTCGGCGACTGGCTCGAGCTGTCCGGCCGGTTCTCGTCACTGTCAGGACTGGCGGGCCGAATTCACGACGCAGGTCGGCGGGCGGGGATCTGGGTCGCCCCGTTCACCGTCGGCTCACGCAGCGTGCTGGCGCGCGAACATCCGGACTGGCTGGTCGGTGCGGCCGGGCAGAACTGGGGACAGGACCTGTTGGGGCTCGACCTCACCCATCCTGGCGCGCGCAGCCACCTGTGGACGGTGTTCCGCGCACTGCACGACGCAGGCTTCGACTACTTCAAGCTCGACTTCCTGTACACGGGGGCTCTTATCGGCAGCCGGTTCGAGGATGTGACCGGTGTGGCGGCGTACCGCTCGGGCCTTGAACTGATCCGAGACGCGGTGGGCGCACGGCCTTACCTGCTTGGCTGCGGAGCACCGATCCTTCCCAGCGTGGGTTTGGTCGACGCGATGCGGGTATCGCCCGACACGTACCATCCCGCCGACACCGGAGACGAACAGCGCAGGCTGCGCGGGCGGACCTGCGTCGAGGCCCGGGCATGGCAGCACGGCAGATTCTGGGTCAACGACGCCGACTGCCTGGTCGCTCGGCCGTCGTTCACCGCTCGTCACGAGTGGGCCGAGGTGATCGAGCGGTACGGCGGACTGCGCTCCGTCTCCGACCGGATCGCCGATCTCGACGACTGGGGCATCGAAACCACTCGGCGCCTGCTGGGCACGGCACCAGCACCGACACCCTTCCCGTGAGAACACCAACTGTGAGAGCTCGTGCGGCGATAGGACGTGGGGCGCAGTCAGTCGATCAGGTCGCGCTGCGTGCCGGTGCGTTGCCGCCAGTCGCGGGGGGTCATCTTCACCACCGCCCTGAATCGGGTGGCGAAGTAGAACTGACTGCTGAATCCGGTGGTCGCCGCGATCGCGCCGATGGAAAGGGAGCTCGACACGAGCAGGGCTTGCGCGCGCTCGATCCTGCGCCGCTCTACGTAGCGGCCGGGTGGGATCCCGATCTGTTCGGTGAAGAGGTGACTGAGCCGCGAGGGTGAGAGTTGCACGGCATCGGCGATCGCAGCGACGCTCAACGGGCGATCGAGGTGGTGTCCGACGAAGAGGATGGCCTCGCGCAGGCGGTCGTCGAGCTGCCTACGGGCGGGGTTGGCGGCATCGAGCCACAGCAGGGCGCGCTCGAGCGCGTTCAGTGCGAAGTCGACCGTTCGTGGTGACGCACCGTGTGCGGAGACGTCCATGTCGAGCAGCGCGGCGTCTATGCGTGCGTGCAGCCCTGGCTGTGGCAGGGGAATGCGTCGCACACCCGGGCCGAGAGTCGGCCACGTGAGCCAGTCATACCAGTGGCTTCGCGGGGGAAAGTGTGCCCAGATGATCTCCCACGGACGTGTGCTGCGACGGCAGCCGAAGTCCTGTGCCGCACCAGCGTCCCATACAACCGTGTCTCCGGTCGTGAGCGGGTGCTCGACGTCGTTGACCCGCACCACGGCTTCGCCGCTTCGGGTGTGGATCAGCAAGGGGATCGAGGTGCCGCGCGGTCGCCAGCACCAGTTGACGTCTCGACGCTCATGGCCGGTGAGCAGGGCCATGCCGGCTGGGTACGGCGTCTCCTGCCTCACACCATTCATCTTGCAGCAGGATCTCGAATGCATCTAGCCCAACCGCCGATGGTTCTTCGGACGTCGTGGTGGCAGCGTCGTGGACAAGGACACACGAGACCTGGAGGACCCATGCGCAACAGTTTCACCGAGCAGGAGATCGCGGACTACCGCACGAACGGATTCCTGTCCGTGCCGGACTTTCTGACCCCTGACGAGCTCGCGCACTGGCGTGCGGTCGTGGATGCGGCTGTGGCGGATGTCCATCGGGAGTCGTCCGGGAGGAACAGCGAGAAGGTGTTCACTCAGCGCATGCACTTGCGCCGGACGAGCGTCGCAGTGAAGCAGCTGGTCGAAGATCCTGCGATCGGCTGTCTGGTGGCGGCCCTCGAGGAGGTAGACGCAGTCAGGCTCTATCTGGATCAGGCATTGGTCAAGGAGCCGTACGGCGCCCCGACGCAATACCACCTCGACATTCCGTGGTGGAGCTTTGCATCGCCCCACGCCTGCACCCTGTGGGTTGCGCTCGACGACTCGACGTTGGAGAACGGCTGCTTGTACTTCGTTGCGGGCAGCCAGGACCTCAGGCTCACCGCAATGGGCGATCTCGGACCGGACCTGGGGGCGGTGTTCGACGCACACCCCGAGGCGGCCACGCGGCCCACCCCCGTCCCCTTGCCTGCTGGTGGCTGCTCATTCCACAACGGGCACACGATCCATGGAGCCGGGGCGAACATGACCCCGGGCCGGCGACGCGCGATGACCACCGCCTTCATGCCGGGTGACGCCCGCTACAACGGCCACCGTGATGTCGGCGTCCTCGGCGAGCAGTACCTCGACGCCCTGACGCCGGGCGACCGGCTCGACAACGACGAACTTCTGCCCGTCGTCCACGGGTACCCGCGCAGCCAGTAGATGTATTGCCTCTAGCTGGTCGTACCGGTCGAGCGGTTGGTCAAGCGGGCGATGAGCACGGCTCAGTGGACTCGTGCGTCTCTTGGGCACGGCACCAGCACCCACCATGCCCCCTCGAACCCACGAGCTGTACGCAGCGGCCTTGGTGTCGGGGTGCTGCGGGACAACGAGCTCGGCCCGCGCCTGGTGTGAAAGGCAGGTGGCGAGTGGACGGAGCCACGTCCGACTGGGTCTCCCACGACGTCGCCCACCCCGAGGTCAGGATGCGCCGGCATACGTCCTGACAGAGCCAGCGCGCTGTGTTCCGACAGGATGACGGCGACAGGGACGTCCTCGTCTAGACTCATCGGGCGTCACAACGGGGCGTAGCGTAGTGGCTAGCGCGCCTGCTTTGGGAGCAGGAGACCGCAGGTTCGAGTCCTGTCGCCCCGACCGCTCACCCTCGACCCTCACCTCCACGACTCGGCACCGAGAGACTCACCGTCCAGACACGCCTTGGCACGCGTTTCGGCCCGGAAAGGGGCCCGATTCGGGGACCAGCGCGTGTCCGGTCGGGGCAGGTGCGCCTCCGACGGTCGGTTCAGCTCAGGTGAGCTCGGTCAGACGCTCCAGCCAGGCGGTGGCGCGACCGTCGAAGGGTGCATCGCCCGCCTCCACCGCCCGGCGTACGTCGGCGCACGACCGCTCAGCCAGCGCCACGACCTCCTCGGGGTAGCCGAGCGACTCCTGGTGTTCGGCGAACTCGTCCTCGTCGTGCACCTCCACCTCACCGCTCCACCGCTGCACCACGTCGAGGTCGAGGTCGACCATCGTCACCACCCCGTTGCCCCACTGCGGCACGGTGGTGATGTCGACGTACGTCGAGCAACCTGCCGCGTCAGCGCCATCGCGCGGCTCGTTGAAGCAGGCCACGAATCCCGAGTCGGCAGGCACCAGCATGGCCGTGCCGTAGGGGAGCACGACGTCGTGGCCGGGTCTGCTGAGACGCCGACCCCTGACGCCACCGACCCAGGTCCCGCACTCGTCCTCACCGAGCACCCGACCGACCGACTCCCAGTGCTGACCGCCGCCCCATTTGGTGAACACCACCCGCACCGACTCGACGCCCATGACGACGAACCCTAACAAGGGACACTGGGTGCCCCTCACCCGTCCGGATACGTCTTGCCACGTGTTTCGCGGTGGAAATGGGGCTCTCCTGACGCATCCGTGGGTGGTGTGAACGCGCAGCCGGTGCTGTCATGAGTGAGCGAAACCAGCGAATCGAATGGCTGGTCTCACGGAGCCGAGCTTGTCGGGTGGCCCCTTCGCGATTGACCACGCCACCCGCATCGACTCGCAGTTCCAAGCCACAGCGGTCGTCAGGCGGTGAGACTCGCGGCCAATTGATCGGCGGTGTTAGGACACGATCGGCCCATCTGCTCTGAACACGATGGTCCACGTGCCTTCAGTCGTGTCCACTTGGTACGCGTAGCAACCAGGGGCGCGCAGTCGGGTGTAGCTCGGATAGTCACGCCAACCTCCCGGCAGCGCGTCCTCCGATGGGTCCAACACCAGCTCCGGCCGAGCTGGATCCTCGAACCGGACTTCGTTGGTCCCGTCCAACTGACGACCACGCACGAGAACGGGCGCGGCGACCTTCGGGTCGACGGCCCATAGAACCTTCATTCCTCCCCATTCCTGATCCCTCCATACCCCGGTCCGGTCGGGCGCGACGTAGTCGAGCACGCCGTCAACGAGCCCGACCGGCCCAACGGGACCGTTTCCCCAGATGTCGCCGAGGTCAGGATCAGGTCGATGCTTCGCGCGGGTGACTGGACACTCGGCACTCGGCGTCAGGTGGGGAACCACCCAGGGCCGACCCCGCAGCGCGGCCACGTCCGCCGCCGTGTTTGCGCCTGTGGCTCCAGGGGACGCGGCCTTGGTGTCCTCGTCGTCCTCCGTCGGAGCCGAGGTGCAGGCAGCCAACATCGCCAGTGTGACGAAGAATGCCCGCCTCATGTAAGCATCCTGCGCCTTCACACCCAGCCGCAAGCAGTCTGCAAGCCGCGGATCCACCAGGTCGAAAGCCACTACCACATTCTGACGCCCGTGTCGTGGTCCACCACGACGGTGAGGTACCGGTGCCCGCGCTTTAGGAAATCTCGTCGATCCCGAGCCGGGTCAGGTCGGCGGACCGGTCATGCAGCGCCTCGACGTCGGCCCAGACCCGGGTGTGGCCGGCGGCGTGCCGGGCCAACGGTAGCGCGGCCACCGTCGGCCCGTGCTCGGGGCGGTTTGCTCCAGCAGCCGATTTCCCGCCCGCGCAAGCCCCCGATAGGCTGAGGGCTTGCCTCATACCGGGTGGCTGACGCATGGGCGCGGCCCCGTCCCCAGTGCCAAGGAGATACACCTGTGAAGAGCGCCGTCGAGACCTTGAACCCGACGCGGGTCAAGCTGACCGTCGAGGTGCCCTTCGAGGAGCTCAAGCCGAGCCTCGACGCGGCGTACAGGAAGATCGGCCAGCAGATCAACATCCCAGGTTTCCGCAAGGGCAAGGTTCCCGCCATGGTGATCGACCAGCGGGTCGGCCGCGGAGTCGTGCTCAACGAGGCCGTCCAGGACGCGCTGCCGCAGCTGTACCTCCAGGCACTCCAGGACAACAACATCGAGCCCTTGAGCTCGCCGGAGCTGGACCTCACCGAGGTCGAGGACGGCAGTGACCTCAACTTCACCGCCGAGCTCGACGTCAAGCCCGAGATCACTGTTCCGGAGTACGACGGCATCGAGGTCGAGGTCGACGACCTGAGGGTCGGGGACGAGGAGGTCGACGAGCAGATCGGCGTCCTGCGCGAGCGCTTCGGCACCCTCACCCCGGTCGAGCGGGCCGCCGCAGACCCGGACTTCGTCACGATCGACCTGTCGGCCGCCAAGGACGGCGAGCCGATCGAGGAGGCCCAGGCCACCGGCATGAGCTACCAGGTCGGGCGCGGCACGATGCTCGAAGGTCTCGACGAGGCCCTCGAAGGCATGTCCGCCGGCGAGGAGAAGACGTTCAGCTCGACGCTGATCGGTGGAGAGTTCAAGGACCAGGAGGTCGACGTCACCGTCAAGGTCACGGCGGTCAAGGAGCAGGAGCTCCCCGATCTCGACGACGACTTCGCCCAGCAGGCGACCGAGTTCGACTCGATCGACGAGCTGACGACCGATGTGCGCGAACGGCTCACGCGCACGGCACGTCTGGAGCAGGCCGCGGCCGCGCGCGACGCTGTCCTCGAGAGCCTGCTGACCCGGGTCGAGATCCCGCTTCCCGACGGCGTGATCAGCGAGGAGGTCAAGTCGCGCCACGACTCGATCATCGAGCAGCTCGCCTATGCCGGCATGACGATGCCCAACTATTTGGAGTCCGAGGGCCAGACCGAGGACGAGTTCGCGGCCGAGCTCGACAAGCGCGTGCGAGACGCGAAGTCTGCCCAGTTCTTGCTCGACGAGATCGCCACCGCCGAGTCTCTCGGCGTCGACGAGAGCGAGCTGACCCAGCACTTGCTGCGTCGCGCCCAGCAGTCCGGCCAGACTCCTGAGCAGTTCGTCCAGCACGCGATGGAGCACAGCCACATCCCCGAGTTCGTTGCCGAGGTGCGCCGCGGCAAGGCGCTCGCCCACATCGTGGAGAGCGCGACCGTCAAGGACGCGTCCGGCACCATCGTCGACCTCAAGACGCTGCAGCCGGACGGCACGTATGCCGACCCGGCGCAGCTCCACGCTCAAGCCGAAGCCCAAGCCGCGGCCCAAGGGGCGGCAGCGGCAGCGGCTACCCCGCCGATCGACCCTGCGGCCGACGTGGTGGCGACGGGGGACTACCTCACCGTCGAGGACGAGGGCGAACAGTCAGACAGGTGACACGGGTCGGTCGCATCCTTGGCCGGGTGCGGTTGCAGGAAGGCCGCCGTCATACGCCCAGGAAGCCGGGATGGGTGAGCCACCCGGGAACTGCCTGGCGGTGGCGGGCGTCCTACGGACGTGCACTCCCGTCGTGATGTCCTGAGTTTCTTGACCTGGCTGGGTGCTGGCCCTCGTGGCGAGTCCGGTCGTGGCGGGATGTGCGCAGGGTTCGGACGCGGGGTCGCGGCGGCGGCCCCGCAGCCAGGCGGGTGACCTCGCCAGGTCCGCCAAGACTCGGCGTGAGGGTGCGGTCAAGGACAGGCCGCTGGCTGTCGACGCCGTCCTGTCGTTCACCGCCGATCTCCACCAGCGACTCGCGGCGGATCCCGGCAACGTGGTGTCGTCGCCGTACTCGGTCGCGGTCGCGCTCGCCATGTCCCGCAACGGTGCTCGCGGCGTTCGTGTTCGTCATCCACGACGTGGAGACGTCGACACCGCTCTTCATCGGCCGCGTCGTCGACCCCTCCGCGTGACGCCGTGAGTCCTTCGGGCCGCCACCCGCGTCGTCCCGTACGTCTTCCGACATCTGGCGGCACACGTCGCGCCGAGAACGCCGATGCCGTACGTCTTCCGACACGTGGCGGCAAACGTCGCGCCGAGAACGCCCGTCCCGTACGTCATACCCCATCCCGCTGCCTCGGCGCCCGGGGTCGTCAGGCAGCCTGGTCAGCTTGGGCGGCTAACTGCTGTTCACGGCGCCTGACGGTGATTGCGAGTCGGTGCCCGGTGACCAACACGATGAGCCAGGTGCTTCCCAGCGTGAGGCCGACGAGGACGTCGGTCAGCCAGTGGTGGCCGAGATAGACACGACTGACAGCCATCGCGAGTCCGAGCAGCACGGCCGTGACGATCGTGGCCACCCGGGGCCACCAACCGCGCAGGCGTAGACAGATCAGGTAGGCGACGAGGAGCAGGATCACCCAGCTGTTCAGTGCGTGACCTGACGGGAAGGATGGCGACGTCTCGAAAGGCGGTATCGCCAGCGATCTCGCCGGCCTGGCCCGGTCGATCGACTGCTTGCCGATGACCGTCATGGCCAGCGAGCCACCGGCGGCGATCGCCATCAGCAATGCTGGCGTCCACGTGCGCCACCACCAGCAAAGCAGCGCGGCGGCGGCTACGGCGACGAACGGCATGACCGCGGTGCTGCCGAGGTCGGTGTAAGCCGTGACGGCGTCGTTGCGGCCAGGAGACCGCCAGCTGATCATCTGGTCGAGGATCGGCCGGTCGAGACCTGCCACGCCGTCGCTGTCGACGACGTTGTCGTAGATCTCGGCGCTCAGTGCCGTCAACAAGCCCGCAGCCACGACGCCGGCAACGACCGTGACGAGCAGGACGACGTACGGGATGCTGCGACTCTCGAAGTAGCGGTGGATGCCGACGGCAGCTGAGACGGTGCCGTCTGCAAGAGCGCTTCCCCACCTGCTCGGCCACGAGGCGAGGTCACGGGCGCCGAGGTAGTCCGTGTCGCTGCCAGTGACGTGATCAGAACCGGACCGACCACGCCCGGTGTCGTCAGCCATCGAGCTCCTCGCAGGTGGATAGGGGTGCTGTGGATACCCGTAACGTGACCATCCACGCTACCCATGCCGGCGCCGCGAGGACGGGAGGCACTCGATGGAGCACATCTGGTACGCCAGCTACGGCTCCAACATGTCTGCCCGCCGGTTCCACCACTACCTCCAGGGCGGTCGTCCCGAGGGAGCCAGCCGCGACTATCCCGGTGCTCGCAACACGAGCCTGCCGTCGGCTGTCGCCCCGGTCTCGCTGAGCGGCAGTGTGTTCTTCGCCTGGGAGTCCCCGACGTGGGGTGGAGGCATCGCCTTCTACGACGCGGAGGGAAGGGGTACGTCGTACGGGCGCGCCTACCTGCTCACCGCCGGCCAGTTCGCCGACGTGGCCGCGCAGGAGATGCACAGAGTCCCTGATACGGACCTCGACCTGACCGGCCTGTGGGCCAACGGTCACGCGGTGCTGGGCCCCGGCCGTTACGAGCGTCTGCTGGTGGTGGGCGAGCTGGGCGGCTCCCCGGTCGTGACGTTCACCGCGTCCTGGACCCAGGACGACGTCGAGCGCAACGCGCCGGTGGCGGCCTACCTGAAGACGATGGCGGTCGGCTTGCGGGAAGGCCACAACCTCGACGACGCGGCCGTGGTGGACTATCTATTCGCCAGACCGGGAGTCTCGCCACCGTGGACGAGAGCCGGTCTCACCGCAGCCCTCGGCATCCGCTCAGAGGCATGAGCCAGGGGTGCTTCCTAGATCCGAGTGTGAGGTTCCGTTGGCGACCTGAGGCTCGGTCGTTGCTCGCTTGCGGTCGCGGGTCTCCAGTTGCGGGTCGTTGCCTGATGGCCGTACGCCGTACCCCAGGATGGGTGTATGACCGGGCCCACCCTGGCCGACGCGGCGCACCTCGCGTCGCGTTATGCCGACCGGCTGCTCGTCTGCACCACCCGGGATGTGCACCGCGCCATCGCCGGCCGCGTCCTCACCCTCACCGGGCAGCAGCACACTCCCGTCGGCGTGCTCCATGACAGGATCACCAGCGGCGTGTACGGCGGGGTTGGGCTCGCCACCCGCGCGCTCGGCAAGGTCGGCAGCCTGGGTGTCGGTAGGACGACCGACCTCGAGGGCACGCGAAAGGGGCGCCGAGTGGCGTCGATCGTCAACGGGCTCATCGGCGACGTGCTGCGCGATCAGGGCAGTCCGGCCGCCATCACCCCGTCGTTCCGGCTGGACGGGCGGGACCTCGAGCTCGCGCGGGACACGCTGAGGGCGGCGTACCCCGACGCGACCGGCCGTGTCGTGGTCTTCGTGCCCGGTCTGTGTGAGGACGAGACCTGCTGGAGCTACCGACGCGCCGAGCGTGGCCCGACGTACCTGCAACGCCTGCGCGACGGCGCCCGCTGGACGCCGCTGGCCGTGCGGCTCAACACCGGCATCCCCATCCAGGACAACGCTGTCGCGCTCACCGGGCTCGTCGACGGGCTGGTCGACGCGTGGCCGCGCGACGTGCGCGAGATCGCCTTCGTCGGGCATTCCCTGGGGGGCCTCGTGGTGCGCTCCGCGGCCGGCTGTGCGTGGAGTTCGCCCTGGGCGGACCGCGTCTCCCACGTCGTGCTCCTCGGCAGCCCCCACGGTGGGGCACCGCTCGAGCGGCTCGTCGAGCGTGCCGTCCCGACGATGCGGCGGCTGCCGGAGGTGGCGCCGTTCGCGACGATCCTGGAGCAGCGAAGCGTCGGGATCCGCGACCTGCATGACGGCATCGGCGTGGACGCCGCCCTGTGGTGCGCGGCGGCATATCACTGTGTCGCGGCCACCCTGGGTAAAGGTGAGCGGTCGCTGGCCGGCCGGATGTTCGGCGACCTGCTGGTGCTTCTCAGAAGTGCCCAAGGCTCGGGCGCCAAGGTCGACGCGGACTTCCGCCACATCACTTCGGCACACCACCTCGACCTCCTCAACCACCCGCTCATTCACGCCGACCTGGAGAGATGGCTGGGCGAGCCGGTCGCTGACGTCCTTGGGCGGTGGTTGCCGGGGTCTCCGGTCTGACCCCTGTCGATCAGATCGTCTGACGCGAGGCGAATCCGACCGTCGTACAACCGCACGGAAGGTGCGCAAAGATCCGGCTCCGGCGTTGCTCTGGACCCGTGACACGTTGCTCTGGACCCGCGTACGTCGGATCCTTCGCGCACGCGGTGGCCGAGCGATCCGACTGTGGCGTTGCGCTGGCCTCGCGAGCGTCGGATCCTGCGGTCGATGGGGTCAGAGATCCGGGAGGTGCAGGGGCTCGGTCGGCCGGCCGTGGCGGAAAAGGTCGGCGAGGAGGTGCCCGAAGCGTCGGGGGGTGAACGTCACGTAGCCGGGGTGTTCGGTGGCCCCTCCGTCGTACAGTCGTTGAGCCGCCATGACCTCCTCGTAGGGCCACCACCTGACGCCGTCGAGGTTCTCGGCCCTCAGCTCCGTCTCGGTGAAGGTGGGACGCGGGTCGAAGGCATCGATATCCAACCAGAAGAACGTGTCGTGCTGACCGTCCCAGCGGGTCATGGCGAAGACGTGCTCCTTCACCCAGACAGGGCGACCAGGGTCGACGACGTCGAGGCCGAGCTCCTCGCGCAGCTCACGGACGAGCCCGGCCTCGACGCTCTCGCCGGGGTCGAGCCCCCCGCCTGGGCAGGCCCACAAGCCGGTCGGGAGGTTGTCGGCGGGGAAGTCGAAGTGGACCATCAGCACCCGACGCCTAGGGTCCGTCACGATCGCTCGCGCGGCTGGCCGGATGCGTAGCTGGAGGCGGTCTGGCTCGGACACCTGTCGCAGTCTAGTAAGCCATAAGCCATGTCTGGCGGCGTTGCCCGTCAGACGGCGTCCGACGGCGTCAGACGGCCCGGACGCCCTGGCGCGGCGTCGTGCGCCGACAGCGAACAAGCCCGCCAGTCCCGTGGCTTTGTCCCCACCGGCCGCTAGGGTCGATCACGTGACCCCCCCAAATCCCACAGACATAGAGATGAACGGTGGCGGAGCCCAGGCCGGGCTCGACGACCACATCTACCAACGGCTGCTCAAGGAGCGGATCGTCTTCCTCGGCTCGGAGGTGAAGGACGAGAACGCAAACGCGATCTGCGCGCAGATGCTGCTGCTCAATGCAGAGGACGACAGGCGTGACATCTACCTCTATATCAACTCACCCGGGGGCTCTGTCGACGCCGGGATGGCGATCTACGACACGATGCAGTACGTCTCCAACGACGTGGCGACCTTCGGGATGGGCCTGGCGGCGTCGATGGGGCAGTTCCTGCTCTGTGCCGGCACCGCGGGCAAGCGCTACGCCTTGCCCCACGCGCGGATCATGATGCACCAGCCTTCGGGGGGGCTCGGTGGCTCCGCGTCGGACATCAAGATCCAGGCCGAGCAGTCCCTGTACATCAAGAAGGTCTTGTTCGAGCTCATCAGCAGGCACACCGGCCAGGGGCTCGAGCAGGTCGAGCTGGACGCTGACCGTGACCGCTGGTTCACCGCCGACCAGGCCAAGGACTACGGATTCATCGACCACGTCGTCGCGCAGGCTGTCGAGGTCACCGCCGGCAAGAAGGACGCACCGAAGGGGTTCCAATGAGCATCCACCCCACCACCCCAGCCGACGTCGGAGGTCTCGCCATGAACCCTCTGCTCAACCAGCTGCCGCTGCACCAGCAGACGGCCCCGCGCGCCGAGTACTTCATCCCGCAGTGGGAGGAGCGCACGTCGTACGGCGTCCGCCGTATCGACCCGTTCGCCAAGCTGTTCGAGGACCGCATCATCTTCCTCGGCACCCCGATCAGCGATGACATCGCCAACGCCGTGATGGCCCAGCTGTTGTGTCTGCAGTCGATGGACCCCGATCGCGACATCAGCATCTACATCAACTCACCGGGTGGCTCCTTCACCGCGCTGACCGCGATCTACGACACGTTGCGCTACCTCAAGCCAGACGTGGAGACCGTGTGCCTCGGCCAGGCCGCCTCCGCGGCTGCGGTGCTGCTGGCCGCCGGCACCAAGGGCAAGCGGCTGGCGTTGCCCAACAGCCGGATCCTGATCCACCAGCCCTACACCGAGGGCAGCTACGGTCAGGCGAGCGACATCGAGATCCAGGCCAACGAGATCCTGCGGATGCGCACCCTGCTCGAGCACATGATCTCTGAGAACACCGGCAAGCCCATCGAGGAGGTCAGCCGCGACATCGAGCGCGACAAGATCCTGACGGCGGAGCAGGCCATCGAGTACGGCCTGATCGACCAGATCCTCGAGTCGCAGAAGGCGACACCCGCGAACGCTTAGGCTCAAGATGCCGACCATTGACCGGGGTGACAGGTACGGTCATCACAGAGTCAAGCTCTCGGTCAGCGACGACCAGACCCCCACCAATCGGAGGAGACGCAGCAGGTGGCACGCATAGGTGATGGCGCAGACCTGCTGAAGTGCTCTTTCTGCGGAAAGAGCCAAAAGCAGGTCAAGAAGCTCATCGCCGGCCCCGGCGTCTACATCTGCGACGAGTGCATCGACCTCTGCAACGAGATCATCGAGGAGGAGCTCTCCGAGACCAGTGAGCTGGGCCTCGAGGAGCTCCCCAAGCCACGGGAGATCTACGAGTTCCTCAACGACTACGTGATCGGACAGGACGCGGCGAAGAAGTCGCTCGCGGTGGCGGTCTACAACCACTACAAGCGGGTGCAGGCCGGCGCTGCGACGGCACTGCAGAGCCGCAGTGGCAAGGACGAGTCCGTGGAGCTGGCGAAGTCGAACATCTTGATGATCGGCCCGACGGGATGCGGCAAGACCTACCTGGCTCAGACGCTCGCTCGGATGCTCAACGTGCCGTTCGCCATCGCTGACGCAACCGCGCTCACCGAGGCCGGCTACGTCGGGGAGGACGTCGAGAACATCCTCCTGAAGCTCATCCAGGCCGCCGACTACGACGTAAAGAAGGCCGAGACCGGCATCATCTACATCGACGAGGTCGACAAGGTCGCGCGCAAGTCGGAGAACCCGTCGATCACCCGCGACGTCTCAGGTGAAGGGGTGCAGCAGGCGCTGTTGAAGATCCTGGAGGGCACGACTGCGTCGGTGCCGCCGCAGGGTGGCCGCAAGCACCCGCATCAGGAGTTCATCCAGATCGACACCACCAATATCTTGTTCGTCGTCGGCGGCGCTTTCGCCGGGCTCGAGCACATCATCGAGCAGCGGGCCGGGAAGAAATCGCTCGGCTTCAGCTCCGAGCTGCAGACCCGCAAGGATGCCGACGTCGACACCCTGTACTCCCAGGTGCGGCCAGAGGACCTGCTCAAGTTCGGCCTCATCCCGGAGTTCGTCGGGCGTCTCCCGGTCATCGCGACTGTCGACAAGCTGCATGAGTCCGACCTGATCCGCATCCTCAACGAGCCGCGGAACGCGCTCACGAAGCAGTACCAGAAGCTGTTCGAGCTCGACAACGTGGATCTCGAGTTCACCCAGGACGCCATCGAGGCGATCGCTGACCAGGCGATGCTGCGCGGCACCGGGGCGCGTGGCCTCCGTGCCATCCTCGAGGAGGTCCTGCTCAACGTGATGTACGACGTGCCGAGCCGCGACGATGTTGCCAAGGTCGTCGTGACGAAGGAAGTCGTCTGCGACAACGTCAACCCGACCCTGGTCCCGCGCGCGGAGCCCGCCAAGAAGAAGAAGTCCGCCTAACCCTCGTCGTACCGCCCCACGCCCCGTCTGGCGTCACTCGTTCGTGCCCGCTTCCCTTCGCGATTCGTCCGTCTGTACGCGCGTGGTTTGAGTGTGAGGCTCCCGGACGAATCGGGTCGAGCGCTGCGTCCTGGGATTCGTCTGACTGGGTGCGCGTGGTTTGAGTGTGAGGCTCCCGGAC
>Ga0136625_1000036_pt1 | contig 27554 bp, 42 predicted proteins | sample AntDrymUQ4832306_2_FD_104672 | JGI IMG/M metagenome (GOLD analysis project Ga0136625, IMG submission 104672) | Polar desert sand microbial communities from Dry Valleys, Antarctica - metaG UQ483 (23.06) | ecosystem: Environmental > Terrestrial > Soil > Desert | place: Antarctica: Dry Valley...
GCGTCCTCTTGACCCCCAGTCATTTATCGACAGTTCTGCTGGGTCCCGCGCAGTACCGCTTTGTCATCGGAAATGCGCACCTATCAGGGGTTTTGTTGCTGGTGAGTCTCGTCACGGATTGGGTTCGTGCCGGCTGGGTTCTTGATGCGATAGGCGCCCGATAGGCGCACGTAGTTATTCCGATCTCTCTAGCGTCCGATGCGACGATGCGAGGCTATTTCCCGCCGGTACATCGTTGGGTACGATCGATAGCTGTGAGCACAGCCGACCCCGCCGACGAGTTGCGTCGCCTCTACCCGCCCATCCTCACTACTGCCCATGTCGCCGAGATGATGCATTGCACTATCGGCGATGTCCGCGACAAGGTGCATCGTGGTGAGTTGGAGGCGTTGCGTTGGGGTCAACAGTTTCGTTTCTTTCGTGAGGAGGTGATCGCCTCGATGACCCGTTACCGGGCCGGTGATCCGACTCCCGACGACGAGAACGTACGAGTCGACACCGATCGGGATTAGTCAGTATGGGTGAGCACATCGACTATGACCGTTGGTACCCGGAGGTGCCGGCGGTGATGGACACACGCCAACTCGCTGACCTGTTGCACACCAACGAACAGATCATCCGCGGATGGGTGAGAGACGGCATCCTTCCCGCTCATCGCAAGCCTGGCGGCCGCAAACTCAATTTCCTCCGCCACGAGGTCTTCGACTGGCTCATCTCCAACCGGTACCAGCCCGACGGCGACAACGAAACCCCTTAGACGGAGTGGGCCACGCGAGCAGCTTTGGCTACTCGTCTTGTTTGCGAAGCCGTGCTTCGAACTCGGTCGGGGTCATGGTTGGTGGGTCCTGATCAGGCCATTCGAGGAGATCGTCGTCGCCGGGCACGATGACTTCGGCGTAGTTCTGTCTTGCCAAGTAGATCACATAGTCATCATCGGGATCTCTGCTCAACCGGGGCCCAGCCTTCGGATCGCGCTGAACATCTGCAGCAGTAGAGAGACGCGCCAAGTACACCTGGGCTGCGGAGACTGTGATCCATCGGCGAAGACGCGGCCTTCTGGTGAGAACAGTGTCCACCTCGTCCAGCAGACGCCGACAGACGACCAACTCGAAAGGCTGCGTGGCTAGCCAAGCGTGGACGATTCGATGAGACGAGCCTTGGCTGATCGCGGCAGATACCAAGACGTTGGCGTCCAGCACCACCCGCATCGTCGATCTTCAGGAGTTGGTTCTGCGGCGGCGGCGGCGCATCGCAGAGACCTCATCGGTGGAGATGCGGAGCGCCTCTGCCTCCTCCAAGTCCGGGTTGGCTGCCGCGGACTCCTCAAGCGCTTGACGGGCATCCCGGTTGTAGTACTCCCAGGCAGACTGGCGGGACATTCCCAGGGCTTCACCGATCAGTTCCCAGCTAACACCCGCCCGGCGAGCAGACTCGACCCGATCGCGGCGCAAGCTCTCGAGCTCGCTGTCCACCCGCGATAGTTCTCTGAGGGCCTCTATCGGATCGGCAGGCAAAGCATCAGTGTCGATCACCTTCACCCTGTCAGGATACCCTGACGGTGACCACATTCACAAGCGCGCCAGTGCCGAACGCCGTTGGCATTATCGTCCGTGGATCGTTGATCCGGAATGCCTGCCTGACCCGCCGGGCATCCCTTCGTTTGCGACTCTCAGCGCCATTCCTCTGGCATAGGATTGTTGAAGACGGAGGTCGAGAGAGCCTCCGTTCGTTCGGCATACGAGCCGTCGTCGTGCTCGTAGATCAAAGAGAGGGAAAAGCTGTCAAGAGACCAAGGTCTACCACGAGAGATCAGGTCGTACAGGTCCTTGTCGAACAGGTACAACTGAACAGGTCCATTTGAATCGGTGTACTGGACCCGTGCGATCTCCCAGATCGTCTGGATCAGGTAGGCGGCGATTCGCGTCATGCCCATTCGCATGTCGATGTCTACCCAAGTGATCGTCCGGTGCCACCGCTTTGGTTGCCACAGCAGAACCGGTGTGGTCGAATACGGACCAACCGAACGGATCCTCACCAACCCATCGGATCCCCGCACCGAGGCCTACATAGAGGGAAGGTTCGGATGATGACAAAAACCGTCTTCGACACCCAACAAGGAGCGCTCGAGAACCAGATCAGCGACATAGCGGAACTGGCCGAGACGGCCCTCGCCCGGGCATCGACGCTCTCCTCCGCCGGGACGATGCCCTGGCCGACCAGGGCCACCGGGCAGTTCTCTGATGCGGTTTCGACACCGGGCGACTCTCCGGCCGGAATGATCGCGACGAACAGAAAAGCGGCGGCTAGCAGTCGAAGCATGAGACTCCCCCTTGTTTGGATTGCCTTACCGGTTCACCATGCGGCCGGCAGATGAGATAAGGGTGAGACGGGGATGAGAAAGCTCAACCGGCCCGAGCGACCAATGCCCTCGATCCCACGACCGAGAACTCGGTCAAGGGCGGTCTCAGGGCCGCTCGGGCTGCTGCATACCCGGCCTCGACGAGAAGTTCTCTATGCCCGTTGCTGATGTCGACGTCGCCGATGTCCGCCGCCGAGATGAAGGTGAGGTCGGTATGGCTTGCGACACGGTCAAGGTCAAAGTTGGAGACGGGTCCGGCGTGCCACAGCTCCGGCCTGAAGGGCCACCCCCCACGCCGACAGCCGTCGACCGGCGGTGTGTCGGGGTCCCGTGTCCAACACAAAGACCCGACGAGCGCCAAGTTGGGCCCCTTGAAGTAGGTACTGTCTGGGTGACGGCACCATCGACGTGGAGTGATCCATCGAGCATGACCGGATGAGAGATGCCGGGTATGGAAGAGCTGGCGAGGAGGATTTGGTGCAGCGGCCCGGTCCGCCACCGTTCCTGTCCGGTGCCGAGTTCGGTGGTGACCACATGCAGCGGGATCACTGTTGCGGCCAGGTCGTCGTCGGGAAGCCATTGCCGGATGGTGGCCAGCAGCGCCCGGTTGGAAACTAGATGGTCGGAGCCGCGCAGCAATCGCCAGGTACGTCCGAGGGTGCAGCCCGGGAAGATGTCCCGGCGTCGAAGGGCCTTCCCGCCGGCGGCGAGTCTCTCTACCTGGGTTGGCGAAGGGTCGAAAGCCAACAGGGCTGCGTTGATGGCACCGACCGAGGCTCCGATAAGGAGGTCAGGTCTGACACCTGCCTCACCCAGCGCCCGGGCCATGCCCACCTGGACGGCGCCCAGGTTGGCACCTCCGGAGAAAACGAAGGCGACGTCAGGCCGAGAACCCATTCGAACCCTTGCCGGTTCAGGTGGCCGGCACGCTGTCCGCAAATGCGGCGATGCTTCCCATCGAGGGCGGAAGCCAGCGGCGGATGCTGTCCGGCCGGAAGTGGCGGTATCCATAACCGCCACCATGACAGCGGCGCATTACGAAACTCTGAGGCGCCGATGAGGATTGTCTCATCCTTTCGGTTCTCGGGCACACCCAACATGAGGATTTTCTAATGAAGCTCTCATGGTGGCTTTAGGTGCCGTGGGGATCATTCATTCGTGGCGCCTCGCATCGTCATCGTTCTATTTGCGCTTTCGGTCCTCCTGGCAGTCGGCTGGTTAGTGGCCAGTGCCTTCATTCCGGTGACGCCGACCCAAGTGCCGGTAATCGACCTCGATTCACCGGCTACCGAAAGAGACGGTACCCAGGAAGACGAGAGCACGGGGGGACCGGCCGACCAGGACAGCGGTGGAGACGACGGTGTTAGCGGAGACGACACCGCCGGCACCTCCCAGGACGACAGCTCCGACGGTGACCCTGCTGGAGCCGCAGATGATCCCGGTGGAGACGACGGTCCCGGAGCGGGGGGTGACGGTGGGGAGGACAGCGGTGGCGTTGGTGACGACGATGGTGACGCTGGTGCAGGAGCCGATGAAGGTCCTGTTGACGACGAGGAGGCGGGTGGATGATGAGAGCCGCTGACCGCCTTCGCTTCGCCCGGCTCGGGAATGACCGCCACGTGACAGCCCGCTCTGCGGGCTTGCCGCAGGCTGACCTTGGGGAAAACCAAGCGAGGTGGTGGGACCGGTTGAAACTCGTTTTCACGGGGGTTCGAACCCGGATTCTTGCTTGGTTCGTCGTCTTGGTGGCGTTCGTCTTATTGCTGTCCCTATTCCTTATCCGGCAGGTGCTCCACAACCGGCTCGACGTCGAGATCGAGCAGTCGTTGGTGCTGGAGGTCGACGAGCTCGTTAGCTTGGCCGGCGGCAATGATCCCAACACGGCCCAACCCTTCGCAGGGGATGTGGCGTCGATCTTCGACACCTTCCTGAAGCGCAACCTCCCTGCAGAAGGAGAAGCGCTTTACACCCTCATCGGTGGTTTTCCGTACAAGACCAGCTTCAGCGCCCCCTACCCGCTGCTCGACGAGCCGGAGGTAGTAGCACGGTGGGCCGCCGTCCCTGATACCGAACGGGGGGTGATCTCCACCCCGGAAGGTCCGGCGCGCTATCTGGCGGTAGCCGTGGTCGACGCCGGTCAGGTGCGAGGGCATTTCGTGGTGGCCAACTTCCCGGCCTGGGAGCAAGCCGAGATCGATTCGGCCCTAACGGACATGGCGATGGTGTCGGGGAGCGTCTTGCTGCTGGCAGCATTGCTCGCTTGGTTCTCGGCTGGACGGGTCCTCGCCCCGGTACGGCTTCTGACCGGCATGACCCGGAGTGTTAGCGACACGGACCTCAGTCGCAGGATCCCCGAGCAGGGCTCCGACGAGATCGCCGTACTCACCTCCAACTTCAATCGCATGCTGGACCGGCTCGAAGCCGCCTTCGGCAGCCAACGCCGATTCCTCGACGACGTCAGCCACGAACTACGTACGCCCATCACCATAATCCGCGGGCACCTCGAGCTCATGGGCCCCGATCCCGACGACCAGCGGGAGACCCTGGGCATCGTCAGCGACGAACTGGACCGAGTGGAGCGCTTCGTAGCCGACCTCCTGCTCTTAGCCAAGGCGGAACGACCCGACTTCCTGCAGCGTGCTCCCTTCGACGTCGGCGAATTCACCCAGGACCTCTTCAACAAGGCGCAGGTGTTGGCATCTCGCCAGTGGGTTCTGGAGGGAACTGGCTACGGCGTGGCGGTGGCCGACCGCGCTCGGCTTACCCAGGCGGTCTTGAACCTTGCCACGAACTCCACCCATCACACCAAAGACGGTGACCTGATAGCCATCGGATCGGCGCTCACCGGGTGCGAACTGTCGCTCTGGGTCCGTGACATCGGACCTGGCATCGCAGAGGCTGAACAGCCGCGCCTATTCGAGCGGTTTGCGCGTGGAGACAACTCGCGGAGACGAGAAGACGGTGCCGGGTTGGGATTGGCGATCGTCAAGAGCATCGCCGAGGCGCACGGGGGCCGGGTCGAGGTGCATAGCCAGGCGGGTATGGGCTCGACGTTCCAGGTGGTGGTGCCGGCAGATCCCGACAGTAGGCAACGACTGTGACTCGAATCCTCATCGCCGAGGATGAGGCGAGGATCGCTTCTTTCCTAGAGAAGGGTTTGCGGGCCAACGGCTTCTCGACGGTGGTAGCCGAAACCGGGCAGGTTGCCGCGATGCTGGCCAGGGACTCCGATTTCGAGCTGCTGATCCTCGACTTGGGTCTGCCGGGTATGGACGGTCACCGGGTCCTCAAGGAGATCCGTATGCGAGGAGAGCACATGCCGGTGGTCATCCTCACCGCCCGCGCCGATATCGGGGACACCGTCGCCGGGCTCGAAGGAGGCGCCGACGACTACATGACCAAGCCCTTCCGTTTCGAGGAGATGTTGGCCCGTATCCGCCTCCGCTTGAAGGAGGGCGGCGGTCCCGAGACCACGGTTCTCACCGCCGAGTCGGTCGCCCTCGACCTCCGCACGAGGAGAGCACAGGTTGGCGGCCGCTCCGTGGAGCTCACGGCCAGAGAGTTTGCCCTGGCCGAGACGTTTTTCCGGCATCGGGGGCAGGTGCTGAGCCGGGAGCAGCTCCTCAGCCATGTCTGGGGCTACGACTTCGATCCTGAGTCCAACGTGGTCGATGTGTACGTCCGGTATCTACGCCGCAAGCTCGGGGAAGAGCTGATCGAGACGGTGCGAGGCATGGGTTATCGCCTTCGGGGTTAACCCCCCACCCCACCCGTCGTTCCACCAGCCGGTTCACCAGCACAGGATGAGAGCGATCTCATCAGCGACTCATGGGAGTTTCATCGGAGGATGCGATAACCCAGGTGTCAGCACATAAACGATCTGAAAGGAGCTGACATGACACGCTGGAGATTGATCCTGGCAGCATTGGCTGTCGCCGGGTTGACGGCGGCAGCATTCTCGGTGGCAGCCGCCAATGATGACCCTGGCGAGGTCGACCGGGTGCGATTGGCAGACGATGACAACACCGGGGCGACCGCCGACCCGTTTTGCGATGAGACGTCGACGGGCTTCGTCGACGACGATGACGGATCGGGCGCCTCCGACGACAACGCCGTGAGTGAGCGCGACAGCGAACGCTCCGAAAGTGAGACCGACGACTCGTCTTGCGAGAAGGTCGCTAATGGCGTATCCGACGATGACGGCACCGGCTCTGACGACGATGGGTCGGGTTCAGACGACGATGGCGACACCGGCTCTGACGACGATGGGTCGGGTTCGGACGACGACGACTAAGCCGTATCGACATTGGAGGTGGCGTCGGCTGGCCGGCGTCACCTCCAACGTCTGCTCCTTCACTGCCCCTGGACTCCCACCGCTTCGAGGTCATCTCGCTTGACGCGCCCATCGAATTTGGCCCCGACCGGATGAGAGATCTCTCACATGCGTCTCATGGCTGTCTAAGACCCAAGACGGATAGTTCACGGAATGTTCAACCACCGTCCACTTAGAGGACCCTAAGCGTTCAAGCAGAGGAAACCATGAGCATCGCCAACTCGATCGTCACCGCTCACTCCCCGGCCCCGACTGTCCTGTCCTCGCAACAGGCGGCGGGGTTACGCCAAGCGCACCGGCTGCTGGTGGTGGAGGACGAGTCCCGGATCGCCGATTTCATCTCCCGAGGGTTGGAACATTTGGATGTCGACGTGACCGTCGCCGGGGATGGTCACGTCGGCGAATTTCTGGCCTGCAAGGAGTCGTTCGATCTGGTGCTGCTCGACCTCGGCCTCCCCGGCCGCCCCGGCATAGAGATCCTCGGGTCGCTTCGGCGCCAGGGGCTGGCTGTACCGGTGATCGTCCTCACCGCCGATGATCAGCCGGAGACGCGGAGACAGGTCGAGGCGGCCGGCGCTACCGCCATGATCACCAAGCCCTTCCGCTTTGAGCAGTTGCGCAGCTTGGTGGTCGAGCATCTGGAACCCGACCACCCCCATCGACCTATCGGTACGCCAGACGGAGCAGGCATCTGGATGCTTACCGACCAACGCTACCTCGGCCAACGCATGCCGGGCGCCGTGGTCGAGTGGCTAACCGACCGGGGCTACCCGCCCCAGTTGATCGTCGCCGATACCGGCCGTTTGGTCGGAGCTTTAGCGCCGACCGGCGGCGCCGACGACCACTCGCCGTGGGCTGAACTGGTGGCTGGCGACGTGGTGTTGGTACGAAGCCGCCATCCTTTCGCCCTCGCCCTCCTCAAGGAGGCGGAAGCAAGGGGCGCCCGCACCGTCAATTCCTGGCATGCGATCACCAAGGTGACCAACAAGGTACGGGCAACGCTTTCTCTCGCTCGCAGGGGGCTCCCCGTACCCCCCACCTTCGTAGCGGCCGGACCCGAGGACCTGGCCGGCGTCCCCAGCGGGCTCTTCCCACTCCTCCTCAAGCCTTACCAGGGAGACAACAGTTCGGGCATCATCGAAGTGGGATCGCCGGAGGAACTGTCTGCCGTGCAGTGGCCGGAGGCTCTGTTGATGGCGCAGCCTTTTCTCGACGTGGGCGGAGTCGACCTGAAACTGTATGCCGTCGGCGACACCGTGTGGGCGGTCAGACGGTCCTCGCCTTTGTCATCGGCCAAGTCGGCTCCCGAGCCGGTCGAAGTCACCCCAGCCATGCGGCGGCTGATGCTCGCGTGCGCCGAGATCTTCCACCTGCCTCTTGTGGGTGTTGATGTCCTCGAGGCTGAAGGCGGGATGCTCATCGTCGACGTCAACGACTTCCCCAACTACACGGGGATCGAACAGGCGCCCGAACGGATCGGTGAGCTGCTCCTCGCCCTGGCAGACCGGTCTGTCGCACCGGTGGGACGGTGACCGTGCGGCGCCGGATCCTCTTCCTGCTAGGCCAAAGCCCCGGAACCGGGTCGGTCCTACCCGGGGTCAACGCACTATTGAGACAGACCGGAGCTGTAGCCAACGTCCATGTCTGGGAGGGGCATCTTCCGAACCTGACGGGCTGGGATCTGGTGGCGCTGCGTGGTCTTCCGGTCGAGGCGCTCGAACAGGTCAACAGGTTGGAGCAGGCCGGATTGCGTTGCTGCAACTCGGCCGCCGCCACGCTCCTGGTCCGCGACAAGGCGGCCACTGTCGCCTTCTTGGCGGCAGCCGGAATCCCGGTTCCCGGTTCCATCCAGGTGTCAAACTGGGTGGAGGCTCACCGGGTGGCCGCCGGGCGGCCAGTGGTTGCCAAGTCCGTCTATGGGAGCCGGGGTGATGGAGTCCTGCTAGCCGACCGGGAACCCCTTCCTGGAGACCCGCCCTTTCCGGGCCCTTATCTGATCCAGGATTTAGTCGAGGGCTCCGGACCGGACCGCAAGGTCTACGTGGTCGGCGAACACGTCGCTGGTGTGCTGCGGCCTTGGCCGCCCGACGGGTTGGACCAAAAACGGGGCGTCTCGTTCACCCCGTCGGAAGAGGAGCGGGATCTCGCTGTCCGTTCGGGCGTCGCCCTGGGTCTGGAGGTGTATGGGGTCGATTTCCGGAGTGGGCCGCAAGGGTCGGTGGTGGTCGACGTCAACGCCTTCCCGGGGTTCAAAGGAGTACATGACGCCGGACCCTGGCTGGCAGCCCACCTGTTGGCTGCCGTCGATGTGATGCAGGGCAGTCCCCTATGAAGGTGCTCATCATCGGCACCGGCAAGATCGGGTGTGGATACCTAGCCCCTATGTTCGCCGAAGCCGGCTGGAGCGTGGTGCTGGCCGCCCGGACGGGGTTGACGGTCGATCGTATGCTCTCTGCCGGGGCCTTCTCAGTGCGGGTGACCGGCGGTGGAGGGTTGCGAAATTACCAAGTTCCCCAGGTCGTGGTGACCGGGACCCGAGGCTTCGACCACCAGGTAGCCCAGGCCGATCTCATCGCCACCGCGGTCGGAGTCGACAAGGTGGTGGGGCTGGCCCCGGCCCTTGCTGCTGCGCTGGCCACCCGACCCGCGGGCGCCGCTCTCGACGTGTGGACCGTCGAGAACCAGGATCGGGCGGCCGACCTGGAGGTGGCGGTCCGCTCGGTCGCCGCCCAGAACGGGTTCGAGCACCCCCGGGTCGGGTTCGCGGGAGCGATCGCCGAGGTGGCAGTCGGGAGAGGCGGGTGGGATCAGCCCGGCCGGGTCGAGTTCGTCGGAGATAACACCCGTTCCCTCTCAGTCGACCGAACCCGATTGGTCTCTCCGCTCCCGAGGCTACCCGGCGTGAGGGGAACTTCCCAGTACCAGGCCCGTCTCCACGAGAAGCTGTTTGTCTTCAACACCGGTCACGCCCTCTGCGCCTACCTGGGTGCCCTTCGGGGCCACCACACCATCGATCGAGCGGTCGTCGACCCGGCGCTGCGACCCCTCGTGGTCGGGTGCCTGCTTGAGTCGCGGCGGGCGCTGCTCACCACCTACCCGCGGCTCGGAAACGATCAGACCGGCCCAGTGGCGCAAGCATTGAAGCGCTTCGGTGACGAGGAGCTGGCCGACCCCATCGCTCGCGTGGCGCGCGACCCCATCCGCAAACTCGGGCGCACCGACCGCCTGGTCCGACCTGCGCTGATGGTCGAAGCGGCCAACGGAGAACTCCCCGCCCACTTCTCCCTGGGCATCGCCGCCGCTCTGTTATATCGCTCTGACACCGACCAGCAGGCCACTGCGCTGGCTGCGATGCTGGCAGAGCGAGGCGTCGCTCCGGTTATCGAAGAGGTCTGCGGCTTGTCGCCCACCGATGGCATTGGCGGGGCGGTGGCCAGCCGCTACCACGGGTTCATCCTCACCGACGACGGCGCGGTCTTCCCGCCCGTCCACGAGGTGGCGGGATGAAGCGGCGAGTCTGCGCAATCGTCGAAGCAAGCGGCGAGGCTGGCCGCAATCCGCTGCTGCGGCCTTTGACGGTCGAGCTGGCCTCTCGGGGTGTCGAGCTGATCTGCTGGGATCCGACCGGGCCGATCGAGCTCCCTCCCACCCCACCATCCGCCGACCTGTACCTTCTCAAGGCCGACGACCCGGCCGCCCTCTCCGCCGCCGGGTGCCTCCACGACACCGGCGCGCCCTTTCTCAATTCGTACCCGTCCACCGAAGCCGCTGCCGACAAGGCGCGTACCCTGGCGCGGCTCGCCGTCCACGGTGTCCCGGTCCCGTCCACCAGGTTGGTTGCCGACCCAACCACCTTGGCGGAAGCGCTGGCGGCCGGGCCGCGGTTCGTCAAACCGGTCCGCGGTGCCCACGGCGTCGGAGCCGCCAAGTTGGAACCCGGCCAGGGATGCCGGGCAGGTCCGGGGCCCTGGTTGGTACAAGAAGTGGTAGCGGACACCCCCTGGGTGGTGAAGGCCTACGGCGTCGCCGACCGGGTGGCGCTGCGGTGGATGCCATTTAGCGCCGGTGCGGTCGACTCACCTCGCCTGCCGATGGTCGACGCCGATCGGAGGCTGGTCGACTTGGCCCGCCGAGCCGCCAGGGTGACCGGGCTGGTCTGCTACGGGGCCGATTTCGTGCTCGGCCGAAACGGCCCGGTGATGGTCGACCTCAACAGCTTCCCGGGGTACCGCACTGTTGAGGAAGCACCCCGCTGGGTTGCGGCGGCAGCGCTTGACGCATTGGAGTCGTCAAGATGGGGCTAAAAGCTCGGGTTCTCCGTTTGGATCTGACTCTCCGCGCTGTGTTGGTGGAAGGGTTCTTCACCAAGCTCGGTTTCGGCATCGTCAGCCTGGCCGTGCCCCTGTATGCCCTGTCGCTCGGGATGAACATCGCCGAGGTGGGACTGGTGACCGCCGCTCGGGCGCTGGCGATACCGATCTTCAAACCCATTATGGGGGCCGTGGTCGACCGTTATGGCGTCCGCCGCGGCTACCTGACAGCGGTGATCCTCCGCTTCGCCGGGTCGGTCTTGCTCCTCTTCGCCACCTCACCGGGAACCCTCATCGCCGTACGTTTACTGCAAGGAGCCGCCTCCTCTGCTCGCGACCCCGCCTCGATCTCCGCTCTCGCCGCCCAAACACAGCTCCGGTTGGGGCGAGCCTTCTCTGCTTCTATTGGAGCCAAAGACCTTGGCAACGTTATGGCCGGGCTGATCGGCGGAACCGTGCTGGCGGTCACCGGCGGAAACTTCCGCCTGCTTTGGCTAGTGGTGGTGCTGCTAGCGGCGATTCCGGTCGTTGCCGTGCACCGATGGGTGCGAGACCTTCCGGAGCCAGCAGAGCGTGGCGACCCGAGCAACGAGTCCAAAGAGCGAATAGCCGACGACGATGCCCCCGAGCCTTCCCCGGTCCGTATGCGCAGGCTGCGTCTGATCGGAGGGCTGGGCCTCATGACCGGGCTCACCGCCCACATGACCCACGGCCTCTTCCCAGTCTACGCCACCGAAGTGGCCGGTCTCACCACCGGCCAGCTTGGCCTGGTCTACTCCCTGGCGGCCATCATCCTGGTGTTGGCCGGGCCTGCCTTCGGGCTCGCGGCCGACCGGTTCGGGACCGGCCCTCTCATGACCGTACGAAGCTTTGCCAACACCGCCTCGGTGGCGGCGTACCTAGCGTTCCCGACCTTCACCGGGGTGCTGGCCGGACGCTTGGTCGACGACGCCGGCAAGGCCGCCTTCCGCCCCACCTGGGGCACCATGTTGGCCGGTGTCGCTCGGCGGGAAGGATCCCGCAGCGGACGGGTGGTCGCCAGCCTCGATACCGCCCTCTCCATCGGGGAAGCACTCGGGCCGCTGCTGGCCGGGCTTCTATGGGAATGGCAAGGGGTGGCGGTCATGTTCCTAACCCGGGCGGTGCTCGGCGTCTCAGTGGAAGTGCTGGTCGGCCGCAAGCTGCGGAGGATCGATCGACCCGGCTCTGCAACCACGCCAGAAGGTGCCCCTCACAGCCGTCTCGAGATGGCGCCGGAAGCTGGCCATACGGAAGGAGCCGCCGCCAGTCAGGTAGTCGCCGCCAACCTGGCCCGGGCCATCGATATGCGCAGTTGGGGCCCGGAACAGGTTGGCACCAGACTTGGATCGCACTTGCTGCGCCCCGGTACGGTCTTCACCGCAGAAGACCTCGTGGCACTGTCCGCCCTGTTCGACCTGCCAGTCGCATGGTTTCTGCTCCCCCCGGCAATCATCGGAGCCGGTAAAAAGAACGACGCCCGGTTTGTCAACGGGCAGACCGTTTCTCCCCTCTCGCCCGAGCGCTCGTAGGCGCACCAAGCGTCGTTGGCCACGGGAGGCGCTCCCGTGGCACAAGAAGTGGTCTGGGATGCTCGGCTACCTGTCCCGAAGACGTCGCCCCCCTCCCTCGGCCATATCGTCCGAAACGGACAACTCGTCGGGGGCCGTCCGGTCCGAATGCTTTTGCTGTTGACCTCCCCGAGACGACTGCCGTGCAATTGGACGACCTCGCCAGATGCACTGTTCATCGTGCAGCCAGCCGGCAGTATCCCCTATTTCGAACGGCGGGTTGTACGAGGCGACACTGTTGGCATGATGGCTTGGCGGAGAGCCCTTCCAGTCGGAGGTAGATAGCAAGCGGCCAATCACTAGCGTCTCCAAACTGATCGACAGGCATGCATTGGGAAAGGGAAACGACCGGCTGCCCCCTGGTTTGGTGCAGCGTGTGGCTGAGCAATATGTTCCGATCTGCTCGCTTGCGGATCAGCGTTATTGCGCCCGAATGAATGATCTCGACCGACCAGCGCATGTCGATTCCTGAGCCAGGGCCCAGCCGGTCAGGGTGCGCTGTAGATGATGCTCAACGCGACCAGCCGATCGACCACGAACTTCTTGAACTCGTCCAACTGATCCCCAAGGCGCTCCCGTCTGCTGTCAAGGTCCCACTTGGTGGTCGAACGCCGCGCCGATCGTTAGTGCCTTGGAAAATACTGATGAGTGAACATGTCCCGGACCATCTTGAGGCGCCGCATTTCATCGGCACCTTTTACGCTCGTGAGCCAACCGCGGTGGCGCGCTCTGGTTATCGGGCGCCTCGTTCACGGGAGCCTCCAAAACGGTCCGGTGAGTCCGAGTCGATCGAGGATCGCCTGGTTCTGCTCACGGGTGTGGGGGCGCCAATCGGGTGAGAGCCGATCATCCCACCAGGCGTGGGCCAACTCGCTGAGTTTCGACACGGGGATCGTTGCTCCCGGGGCGCGGCCACCGAGCCATCGGTCAATGTGTTCTTCCGACCGGAAGAGATTCATGGTGCTTCAAGTGAAGACGATGTCGTCCCACCAGGCGCTTGCAGGGACCAGGCAGTGGAAGCGCATCGCCTCATCGCTAGGTCGCTGCTGTCGGATCGCCACCGTTAGCACCTCGCCGCAATCGGGGCAGGACGTCTCGATGTCCCCGTCGGTGTGCAGGGCGGCGCAGATCCCGAACGCATCCCAGGCGCAGTTCGCGTACCACCATCGACCGGCCCCGTGCACTCGATACGCCGTGGGGACCGCCGAGAACGGATTCGCCATGCGGAGGTCGTTACCTGCATGCAGGACCAGTGCGTGGTCATCGTGAAGACGGCGCCACGCCGCCTCGACGAGTTCCGCAGTCGAACTCTCGGTTGCGGCGACTTCATCCGCTGTTGGCGCCCGGCCGAGCTCCACAAAGAGGCGGTACGTTCTGTTGCGAAGCGAACGGTCACCTTCATCCACCCTTCGACAGTATCACTGCTGCCTCCAGGCATTCGGCGTTACCGATCCGAAATCAAAAAGCCAGCTTCCATGGACGGGTCCCGGTCTGCGCGTCATGCCGGCGTCAAATGACCACACAGTTGCAACCTGACCGGGTGCGGTAAACCCGTATACTCCGCATCTGTTTGACGCAACTGCGTGGTCGCTAAACGCTGGTGTTTGAGATGACGTTGAACCGACAGACTCTTGCCAAGATCGATAAGCAGATCCTCTCCCAGATGGACCATGACGAGAGGGTGCAGCTGGTCAAGGTGCCGGTGTCGGAGGCGGTGTGGTCGATCTGGCGCCGCTACTGCGATGTCGCTGGCGTGAACATGGGGCGCGGTCTCGCCGTGATGATCCACCAAGAACTCGCCACCATCGTCGGTGAGGACCTGGCCGGACTGTCTGACAGGCTGAAGGGTCGGGAGAGCAAGATCGTTGCCCTTGAGGCTGAGCTCGCCCGCCGAGCCGAGGATCTGGACCGAACAGAGCAAGCGCTCGTTGCCCGCGAGCGCCAGGCTGCTGAAGCCGCCGAGGGCCCAATATCGTCGCCGCCGAGGACACCGCCGAAGCTCGGCCGCAACGAGCCTTGCTGGTGTGGATCTGGCAAGAAGTTCAAGTACTGCCACGGCCTCACGTAAACAGGCTACTTTACGATTGTTCAGAGGGTAATACCATGATATGGTTGCGGTCATGAGGCGGCTGCAACAGGATTCGCTTCCCCTTTCCGACGGTGTCCGGTTGAAGCGGCGCTCAGCCTCAGGGTCGAGCGCCACGTTGACAATCACCGAAGCAGCGGAACTTCTTGGCATCGGGCGCAACCTGGCATACGAGACTGCTACCCGAGATGGAGAACTCGCAGGAGTGCCAGTGATAAGGGTCGGGCGGCGACTACTCATCCCTCAAGCTCGACTGCTTACGGTTCTAGGCCTCAAGGACGGCACGAAGCCTGTCGGTCCTTAGGAATACGATGGCAGTGCGGAGCTGGCGATAGTGCTCGGAAGAAAGAGATGACCGACACAAGGCGTCCGAAGGGGACCGGGTCGATCCGAGAGCGGGAGGGTCGACATCAGGCCACGTATTCCTTCGTCGATGCGACGGGTCATCGGCGGCGGCGGTCGAGACTCTTCCGAACCAAGACCGAAGCACGATCTTGGCTCAAAGACCGGTTGGCCGAGGTCCAATCGGGGCCTATCGCAGATGCCGGGGATCTCGCCCTTGGTCAATACCTCAGCGAGTGGCTCGTCTCGCTCAGCCGCGGCGGGCTCGAGCCGACGACCCTGACTTGGTACCGATCCGCTGTCACCCGTCACATCATTCCGACGCTCGGGTCAATGAGGCTCATCAATCTGAGTCCACTGACCATTGAGACCTTCCTGGCCGACAAAGCCATAAAAGGCCGACTCGACGGAAGCGGAGGTCTAGGGCCCGCTTCGGTTCGAAGGCTGCAGGTGACCCTTGCACAAAGCACTGGATGCGGCGGTTCGCAAGGGTTTGCTGACCAGGAACCCGGCCGACCTGGCGGAATTCCCCAAGGTCCCCCGAATTGACGCCACGGCCGCCGTGTGGACTCCCGAGGGCCTCGCTGAGTTCGTCATGGGCACGTCCGATGACAGGCTGGCCGGTGTCTGGCGAATGGCTTCAATGACAGGTCTTCGGCGTTCCGAGCTTTGCGGCCTCACCTGGCCCGATGTGGACTTGGAAACCGGCATCATCTCCGTGCGCCGAGCTGCGGTTGTCGTTGATGGCCGACGACATGTGAAGTCACCTAAGACATCCGCTTCGCGCCGCGCTGTCGAGCTCGATAGCGGAACCGCACAGGCGCTCAGAGAATGGAGGACCCGGCAGCTCCAAGAACGCCTCCGGGCAGGAGAGGCGTGGCAGTATGGTGATTGGGTCGTCACCGACGAGCTTGGTGCTCCTTTTCATCCCGACTGGCTGAGCACCCTCTTCACTCGTCGCGGTGAGGAGGCCGGGTTGCCGCGGATCACAATCCGCCAGCTACGCCACTCGCACGCCACCGCCTTGCTGCGGGCCGGCGCACATCCCAAGGTCGTCCAGGAACGACTCGGACATTCGTCGATACGGGTGACGCTAGACGTGTACTCGGCGGTACTGCCCAACATGCAAAGGGAAGCGGTGGAACGTCTCGCACGGACGTTCGATGGTCGATAGGCGCCCGATAGGCGCCCGGGCCCTCTTGTAATTCCCGTTCCTTCAGTCGGGCTGGCCAGATTTGAACTGGCGTCCTCTTGACCCCCAGTCAAGCGCGCTAACCAAGCTGCGCCACAGCCCGGGACGAGCTTGATTTTAGCCGCCGCTGGCCGGTGCCGACCGAGGGCTTAGCTGAACTCGCCGACTGGGTAGATCTCGTCGGCGACGAGGCCGTGCGCCTGTCGATGGACGGTGTTGGCGTCCTCGGCGCTGTTTGCGTCGACGAGACAGAAGATCTTCCCGGCACCCTCGTCGACCCAATACTTGAGGTAGCTCACTCCGTACTTGGCCTGAGTCTCGAGGTCCTTTTGATGAGCGCCGGCGACGTCGGCAGCCGAGACTCCTCCCTCGATCGTGTGCACATCCATGAACAGTGGCATCCGCTCTCCGTTCGTTGTTGCGGGACCAACTGTAACGTACGAAGGCCCGCCATAGAGCACATCGGGTGAATTACCTATATCGGCTTACCCCGGCCCACCGTCTCCTAGCTGGCGTGATAGGGATAGGGGTCCAGCACCGATATCTCGGTGATACGGTCGACCGGAAGACCGTTGCTGCTCGCAGTTCGACGCACCGCTTCGGGGGTAGGCGCGTCGTAGACACAAAACGTCTTATCTCGTTCGGTCGACACATACGAATGAACCCAGGTGACGTTCCGATCGGAGTTGCACTGGATGATCGAGATCAGCGCTTGTCGACCCTCAGGTCCGGGAGGGATCTCGAAGCCGTCGGGAAATGACCTCTCGACCAGGTAGCGCGGCATCATGCTGCGAGGATACGAAGCGGGCCGCCCGGCCACATCGGGCTAATTGCCTAAGTTGGACGCGGTTCTGTCGGACCAGCCGTTGGCAATCGCCACGGTCGCTGCCTGGAGGCGGCTTGTCACCCCCAACTTGGCCAGCACTGCCGATACGTGATGGCTTGCGGTCTTTTCGGAGATGAACAGTTCCTTGGCGATCGCGGCATTGGAGAGCCCGGCCGCGATCCGAGCCAAAACCTCAGCTTCGCGCGTCGTCAACCTGGCCGGGTTCGTTCTGGTTGTGAGACGTTCGCCTCGGGGGATCTGCTTGACTCCACGCCTTTCCAACTCTCGGCGCAGCCCGCGCATCACACCCTCGGCTCCTAACCGGCGCAGATCCGTGAACACTGAGTCGAGATCTGGGTCGGAAACCATTGCCCTGGTGATGGCTGCTTCGACTGGAAATCCCAAATGCTCCCAGGCCTCGGAGGCTTCGCTGATGTGGCCCTTTCCCTCGAGTCCAGAAGGTCCGGCCGGCTCGCCTGGCGGCGAATCAAAATCAAGGCGCCGAGCCCAGAACGAAATGAGTCCGCGAGCGGACGAATAGCGATCAAGGATGGACGAACGCAGAAGTTCGTCGCATAGGACCGTCGCCTCCGCCAATAGGAGCGAACCCATCCACGCCCCCTGCATAGCGAGGGCACACCCCATGACCAAGGCGTCGGTGTCGGTCGAGCCTGCGATTCGTTGGAGAGTCTCGATGATCAATTCGGTACTGCCGGGGTCTCCTCGCCGGGCTCGCAAGGTTGGCCGAGGTGACTAGGGCTTCGACCTCGGTCGAAATGCAGGTTCGTTGCCCACGCGTCACTTCGAGATCGCGGTCAGCTGCTTCCCATTGACCCGAGAGGACGTTGATCTGCGCCCTTGTGACAACTCCGGCGATATACCAGGCGTCGAGCTCGTTGGCAGTCGAGTAGTCGATCATCTGGTCGAACCAGTGGCGTGCCTCCTCGAGTCGTCCTCGAGAAAGCGCGATGCGCCCGCGATTGTTCAGCGCCCGGGCCGCGAATTCGCCCAAGCGCGATTCGACACCACGTCGGGCGGCCTCCTCGAGGAGGACAACACCGTCTTCATGGCCAAGCAAAGATCGGGCGGTTGCCGCGGTTGTCGTGGCATAAATCTCGACACCGAGAGAACCCAGCGCCCGTGCGTGCGCGCTGGCTTCATCTCCCTGCTTTACAGCTGCATCCCACGTGCCCTCGCCCAGCTCAACCCGCGCGGCAACGCCAAGTGCCAAGGCAAGCTCCTCACAAGGTGCTTCACCGGCCAAGGCATCGATAGCCAGTCGGGCTTCTTTGCGAGATGCCCCGAAGTCGTTCTTGCGGGATTCGAAGAAGGACAACCAAGCACGGGCGCGCGCTTCTGCGCCCGGATCAGGCGCCAACCGCAAGCGCATTTTCGCGAGATCGCGTGCTCGATCGAAAGCGTTGATCAAGCAGTGCTCGTGAGCCGCCTCGAGCAATGTCGCCGACAGGTTCTCGCCAGCCATCGACTTGCTGTAATGAAGGGCATTGTCATAGTGAAAGGCCGCCTGGCGATGGGCGCCAGCTCGAGCGGCATCGGCGGCCGCTTGGAGCGAATAGCTCAGGGCTTTCTCGGCATTGCCGGCACCGATGCTGTGGTACGCGCGTCGGGCGATATCCGCGGAGTCGCCACCCGTTTCCTCCAGGAAGGCCAGCAGGGAACGGTGGAGGCGTCGGCTCATCGATGCCGGTATCGCTCTGGCCAAACTCTCCCGTATCAGGTCGTGCCGACACGCCACCCGATCATGCGAAATCTCAATAAGCCGTCTCTGCAGAGCGAGGTCTAAAAACCTGCCTGCATCAGGATGGAGTGACTCCGCAAGAGCGAGGTCGATGCCTACGGGGCTCAAGGCCACGGCGTAAAGGATCTCGAGCGCGTCGCTAGGCAACTGTCCCGCGCTGGCTAGCACCGCGTTCTGCACGGTAGGTGGGAGTGCGAGGTCCGGATGTCGAATTACTTGCTCGACGAAGAAAGGGTTGCCGAGTGTGGCATTGTGAAGGGCGTCGGCGTCAATATCGACGCCGTCCGACATTCGTTCAACGCCGGCTTTCGTGAGGGCGGGCAGCTCGATGCGAACCGCAACGGGACCAAGGTCGGCGACTACCAGCTGCAGGGGAGGATTGAGATCGAGCTCCTCGGATCGGTAGGTGACGATGAGACAGCTATTGGTGGCCTCGATCCTTCGCCCCACGTAACGGACCAGACCCAAGGTGGCTTCATCCGACCAGTGCACGTCCTCTAGGACCATGACTATCCGGTCGTTCTTGAGGAGGTCGAGCATTCCTGAGTAAACAGGTGTCCGACCAGACCCCGAAACGATATCCCGGCGAAGGTCGTCGGGCAGCTTGTCGAACAATTCGTATAGGGGGGCGAATGCTGCCGGGATTCCGACCGGTTCACATGAGGCGATCAGGACGCGGTAGCGATGATCCAACCGTTTTGTGAGCTCCTTGACGAGGGACGTCTTGCCGAATCCGGCCTCTCCCGAAACGAGCACCAAACAACCCCGGGTGGCGGTGTCGGCGACTTCGTTCTCGAGGACGCGGATCTGATCCTCTCGTTCGACGAGGGCGTCCCGAATCACCTCGTCAGGGTATGCACCGTCGAGAACAGGTGGCATAGTCTTCGAGGCCGTCTGATGTCTGACATGCTCACAATCCCCAACCTCGTGTCCGGCCTCAGAGTCCTCGCCGTGCCCTATTTCTGGTGGGTGTTGCTCGGCCAGGAAAACATCGGTTGGGCAGCAGCACTCATCTTCATCATCGGCTCGACCGATTGGATCGACGGCTACCTGGCCCGCCGGCTCAACCAGATCTCTGAGCTGGGGAAGTTCCTCGACCCGCTGGCCGACCGCTTGATGATCACCTCGGCGTTGGTCGGCGGGTTGATCGCCGGAGTGCTGCCGCCCCTCATTGGTTGGCCCCTCCTCGTCCGGGAGGTGCTCGTCGGGATCGGCACGATCGCCCTGGCTACCCGCGGCCTCGACAAGCTCGAGGTTCGCTGGCTGGGAAAGCTGGCGACGTTCCTCCTCTACGGCGCCATCCCCTCGTTCTATTTCACCGCCGCCGGGATCTTGCCCTCGCTGTTCGGGCCCCCGGCCTGGATCTCGGGTGTGCTCGGCTTGCTGCTCTACTGGTACGTTGGCATTCTTTACGTCGGAGAAATACGTGCACGTCTCGGTAGAGTCCAGCCGGTCTAAGGAGGGCCTTTCTTGCAGATTCCCACACAGCTTCGCTACACCAAGGAGCACGAATGGGTTGATCTCGTTTCTGAGAAGACGATCCGTGTCGGCATCACCGACTACGCCCAGGATGCCCTTGGTGACGTGGTATTCGTGCAGATTCCCACCGTCGGAAAGACGATGGAACAGCATGCCCTGCTGGCCGAGGTGGAGTCGACGAAGTCGGTCGCCGAGGTCTACGCGCCCATCGCCGGCAAAGTTGTCGCGGTGAACGAGCGTCTCTCCACCCAACCCGAGCTCCTCAACCAGGACCCCTATGGCGAGGGTTGGTTCTGCGAGCTCGAAATCGAGGATGCTGCCGCGGTCGAGAATTTGCTCGACGCCGATGCCTATAAGCAGCTAACCGAGTAGCAGCTCACCCCATCCTGGCCCCGGAAAAGGGTCACGGTTTCCTTCTACCATTGACCTCATGCAGTGCCCAAGGTGCGACTCGATCGTCGAAGACGCGGCGGAGCGCTGTCCGAGCTGCGAGCTGGCACTCGAATCAGAGCCCACCGTGGCCTATATCGAGTTGCATGACCCCGAGGTCGGTCTGACTCGTGAGGAAGCCGAGGCGGTGGACGGAATCAGCGGCTGGGCGCTAGTGGTCGGCAAAGGCCCGCGGGCGGGAATGACCTTCTTGCTCCACCCGGGCGAGATCAAGGTGGGGAGACATTCCGACTCCGATATTTTGCTCGACGACGTCACAGTCTCCCGCCGGCACTGCCGGTTCGAGTGTTCGACGAACGACTTGAGCGTGGAGGATCTTGGCTCGACCAACGGAACCTATGTCAACGACCAGAGGGTCGAACAGTCGGCGTTGTCGGCGGGGGACCAGGTGTTGATCGGCCGATTTCAGTTTCTTGTGGCAAGAGGCGAAAGCTGATCGATGGCCAACACCACCAACGGCGATTCCCTCTCGATCGGGGACGTGATCGAGCTTCTGCGGGATGACTTTCCTGACGTTTCGGTGTCAAAGCTTCGATTTCTCGAAGCCCAAGGCCTGATCTCACCGGCCCGGACCGGCTCCGGATACCGCCAATTTGGCTCGGCCGAGATCAAACGACTCCGATACATCCTCGGCCTCCAGCGAGACCATTTCCTCCCGCTCAAGGTGATCAAGTCGAAGTTGACGCTCTGGGATCGAGGGGAAGACCCTGGCGGCGACACGGACATTGGCATTGACCCCGAAGGTGAACCCGTCGCCGCGACCGATCTGTTGCGCCGTTCCGGGCTCACCCAGGCCCAGGCCAACGACCTCATCTCCCATGGGGTCCTTCCCGCCTCCGAGGGAGCAGATCAGGTCTATCCAGGGTGGGCATTGCCGGCTGCGATCGAAGCGCGTCAGCTCCTCGACATGGGTTATGAAGCGCGACATCTCCGGCAGGTGCGGCTGGCGGCCGACCGGGGAGTCGAGCTGTTGCGGCAACTGATCAACCCACTGCTCGGCTCGCCGCAGGCCGAGGTGCGGCAGCGAGCGCGCGAAGGTCTTGAGTCGGGAACCGAAGCTGTGGCGGCTTTGCATCGAATTCTTCTCGGAGCCCAGATCCGCTCGATGCTCGGCGAATGAGGAGACTCGTTCTCGGCTTGCTGTTGGCGTTGACTGTTGCCGCGCCCGCCTCCGCCATCCACTGGGATCCGCTGCCGCCACGCCCAGGTTGGATTCTCGCCCCGCCCCCCGATCTTTCGGCGCCGGCGTACATACTCTTCGACGATCAGTCCGATTGGGTCGTGGTCGCCCGCAATGAGGACGCGCAACGAGCCCCGGCCTCCACGACCAAGATCATGACGGCTTTGGTGGTGGCCGACTTCGCTGCTTTCGACGAGATGGTGACGATCAGCGTCACCGCTCCTGAGGCCGGGGAGTCCGAGATCGGCATCGTGTCGGGGGAGGTCATCACCGTTGCCGACCTGCTCAAGGCACTGCTAGTGCGATCGGCGAACGATGCCGCGGTCGCCTTGGCCGAGCATGTGGGAGGTTCGGTGGAGGGATTCTCTTCCCTGATGAACGAAAAGGCCGCGGCCCTCGGCATGACCAACAGTCATTTTGTGAATCCCCATGGGCTCGATGAAGAGGGTCACTACACGAGCGCCGCAGACGAGTTGATCATGTCCCGCGCCCTCCTCGACAATCCGGAGCTGGCGTCCATAGTCGTTCTCAACGGAATCGATTTCCCCGTGGCTGCCGACGGCACGCAACGCGGCGGTCCTGCCACCAACCAGTTGCTGGAGGACTATCAGGGACTCTTGGGGATCAAAACCGGGTACACGCTTGATGCCTCACTGGTGCTCGCCGCAGCAGCCGAACGAGAAGGACGTCGCCTCTTCGCCGTGGTCATGGGCTCAGAGGGGGCAAGCGGCCACTTTGTCGATGCCGAAGAGCTTCTGGACTTTGGTTTCGAAAAGGCCCGCATTCCCACCACGGTTTCGACCATCGATCCCAACGGCCCATTGGCGCAGGCCGCTAAAGGCGAAGCTCTCGCGTGGCTCGGCCTCTCCGATTTGTTGGTGGCCCCGCCGATTCCTCCGCCAATCGAGGTTCGGGTTACGCGGACTCCCGAATCGCCCGACTGGCGCCAAGCGCTCGGTTGGGTCGATCGCTTCTGGGGTGCGCTGCGCGCCGAGATGTTTGCCGATGGCGCTTGATCCGCCTCCCGACGGGGTGACCGAAGTGGTGTCAGCGGCTGAGATCGAGGCTCGCGTGACCGAGCTAGGGGAGGCGATCACGGCCGACTACCACGGCCGGCGACCAGTCCTGGTGGCGGTGCTAGTTGGGGCCCTGCCATTTCTCGCCGACTTGGTCCGGCGAATCGAAATTCCCTGTGAGGTCGACTTTCTCTCGATTTCGCGCTTTGGCGAGGGCGGCCGTCTCCGACTCGTGCTCGACACGGCTGAGGATCTCAACGGTCGCGACGTGATCTTGGTAGAAGACATCGTCGACACCGGGCTCACGTTGTCGACTCTCCGGCGGATGTTGATTGATCGCGGCACGGCCTCGCTGGCGACCGTGGCCTTGATCGACAAAACCACTCGCCGGTTGGTCGAGGTCCCGCTCGAATATCGAGGGTTCGAAGTGGGCGACGAATACTTGATCGGATACGGCCTCGACCACCGGGGTTTTTATCGCAACCTGCGCAGCCTCTGGGCGGTGCTTGACCGCAATAGCCTGAAAAGCCGTTTTCGCCTGCCGGCCTAGGTCGCTCGAAAATGGACCGGTGATAATCTGGGGTCTATGGCTGAGGACCGGATTCCGGTGGAAGTGGTGGGAGTGCGGATCGAATTGCCCTCGAACAGCCCAATCGTGCTGCTCCGGGAGAGAGCGGGTCGGCGCCACATTCCGATTTGGATCGGAGCTCCTGAAGCCCAAGCTATTGCCGCTGCCCTCGATGGCCTCGAACCGCCGCGGCCGCAGACCCACGATCTTTTGCGTCTGATTGTCGAAACCTTTGGCGGGACGGTCGATCGGGTCGATGTCGTGGAGCTAAAGGACAGCGTCTACTTCGCCGACTTGCAGCTCAGCCGGGGCAAAGAAACCTATCACGTTTCCACCCGCCCATCTGATGCCATCGCTCTCGCCGTGCGCGCCGGGGCGCAAGTGTTCGTCTCTTCCCAGGTGCTCGCCGACGCCGGCATTGAGTTCTCCGAGGAATCCGAAGAAGACGAGATCGAACGCTTCCGGGAAATGCTGGAAGACGTCACAATCGAGGACTTCCTCCCCGGCGATGAGTAAGTCCCCGAGTTTTCCACAGGGGTTGTTGACATCTCGCGCCGTCGGTGGCTAGCTTGCTCACAGCGGCGGAATTACGAGCCTGTAACCATGCGGCGAAATTACGCGGGAGGAAACGACGTTGACGACTGATCTAAACCGAGTGCCGGTCGCTCAGGGTTATCGGGCGCCGCTCGTTTGCCGTCTGGTGGGGATCACCTATCGCCAGCTCGACTATTGGGCGCGGACCAACCTCATCAAGCCGTCGCTCCAGGACGCCAAAGGGTCCGGCTCTCAGCGGCTCTATTCGTTCACCGATGTGATCCAGCTCAAGGTGATCCGCAAGCTCTTGGACGCAGGTATGAGCCTGAAGCGGATTCGCCAGGCCGTGCTGATCCTTCGCCAACAACTGCAAAGCGAGAAACCCTTGACAGACGTGACCCTGCTCTCTGACGGCGCGACGATCTACGCGGCGCACTCGGCGAGCGAGGTTGTCGACGTTTTCAAGGGTGGCCAGGGCGTGTTTGGCATCGCCATCGGACCGGTGCAGGACGAGCTCGAAGCCAACCTGCACGACCTCTACCCCGAGTACGAAACTATGGCGGCGGAGGGTTCCTGAGACACGGGCTCGAGGCGCAAGCCCCGGGGGGGCCGGGACATCTCTTCGCTCATCACAGCGAGCGTCAGTTCGCCGCTCTGCTCGATTTCTACGACATCGCCTGGCTCTACGAGCCTCGGGCCTTTCCAATCGCCTGGGATAGCGACGGCCGGCCAAGCCAATATTTCACCCCGGACTTCTACCTCCCCGAGGAGGACCTGTTCATCGAGATCACCACGATGAGCCAGAAGCTGGTGACCAAGAAAAACGGCAAGGTGCGAACCCTGCGTCAGCTCTACCCGGACGTCAAGTGCAAGATTCTCTACCAACGCGACTACTTGCATTTGGTTGAGAAATACGGATTAGAAGTCCCTGTCAATCTTCTCCGCGATCCTCGTCCCCAGCGACCGCAGGGACCGCCTTCCGTGGTGCGGCTCGGGGGCCGCGGCCCCCAGGCGACCTGACCCCGGCCCGATGGCCCAATCGCCTCTCCACGATGTCCATCGTCGGCTGGGTGCCCGATTCGTCGATTTCGGCGGTTGGGAGATGCCCGTCCAATACTCTTCGGTACTAGCGGAGCATCGGGCAGTTCGGGAATCGGTTGGATGGTTCGACGTTTCCCATCTGGGTCGCTTCTCATTACAAGAACGAGCTGTTATCGATCGACTGCTCTCCAACAACCTCGACCTGATCGAGCCGGGCCGCACCCAATACACCCTGCTCCTCAACGAATCGGCCGGAATCGAGGACGACCTCCTTGTTTGGTGGTGGGACCCGGACGATCTTTGGGTGTTACCCAACGCTTCGACGTACGAATCTGTGTTGGCGCGGTTTACTAACCAGGGTGCCAATTGTGAGGATCTGCGCGCGAAGACGGCCATGCTGGCCATCCAGGGTCCCGAGACACCCGGCGTGATCGACCAGCTCTTAGGAGTCAGTCCAAAACGTTTTCGGACCTATCCCACCGAGTACGACGGATCGCCCGTGTGGCTGGCAGGCACTGGCTATACCGGTGAACGCGGAGGCGAGGTGGTGACCGATCCCGCCACCGCCGAAAAACTCATCGCCGCTCTGGCCGAGATCGGGGCAGCGCCGTGCGGGTTGGGATGTCGCGACACCCTCCGCCTCGAGGCCGGGCTGCTGCTCGCCGGTCAGGACTTTGACCCGTCGACCAACCCAGCCGAGGCAGGGCTTTCGTGGGCAGTCAACTCCGATCACGACTTTGTAGGGCGGGGGGCGTGGATGTCGATTAGCGATGCCGAACCGGCCAAGCGGCTGTCCGCCTTCCGTCTCGACGGAAGAAAAATTCCCCGACCCGGCTACCGGCTCCGGGCGGGAGAGTCCGAGGGCACAGTGACGTCGGGAAACTTCAGCCCCACTCTCGAAAACGGGATTGGCCTGGGCTATCTCGCCCCACCGACCTCTGCCGACCCCGAGGTGGAGATCAGGGGAACATGGGAGCAGGCCAAGGCCGTGGAGCTGCCGTTCCTGAAAAGGTGACGGCCGACTTCACCGGCGAGGTCTTGCACCACCCGCCTGATGCCGGGGGTACGGCTGAACGGGCTGCCCAGGCAGCTCATTACTTGGGACGGCTACTCGAGCAAATCGCCGGAGTGAGAGTCTTGCCACGAGCATCGGGCCTAGCAGTGACTTTCATCACGCCTGCTCCCGCGTCCGCGCTCACCGAAGCTTTGGCCGTGGCGGGAGCCGAGTTGCGGGCCGAGGGTACTTGGGAGTCGACCGTGACTGCGGTCGTCGGGTGGTGGCATCGGCGAAACCAGCTCGTTGACCTGGCCCGAGCAGTGGAGGCGTTCCTCGCCGGCTTGCCGGTGTCCAAGATCGAGACCGACCGCTACGACGAGGTCCCCACTGACCTACCGCGCCGGCGCCTCGGTACTATCGCCTAACCCCGAGCGCGAGGAGTTGGTCTTGATCATCAGCGTTGCCAGGCCCGAGCCCGCCCCCGACGGGAGCGCTCAGCTTGTCCGCGAGTGGGAACCGCCCGAAACCGCGATCGGCGACATCGTCATCGTCCATGGGCTGGGGGAGCATTCGGGTCGGTACGCCAACACCGGTTCCTGGCTGGCCGAGGCCGGTTACCGGGTGCGGAGCTTCGACTTGCTCGGGTTTGGCGCCTCGTCGGGGACCCGAGGAGATATCGCCCGCTGGAGCCTCTATCTCGATCAGGTCGAAGGACATCTCCGCGCAATGCGGACCGACGGGAGGCCGCTCGTGCTGATGGGCCATTCCCTGGGAGGGTTGATCGCCACCGAGTACGCGGTTAGCGAAAGGCCGCAACCCGATCTCCTCGTCCTGTCTTCGCCCGCCTTGCTCGGCGGGGCGGCCTGGCAGAAAGCGATTGCACCGTTCTTGGGCAGAGCATTTCCAACTCTGGCGGTGCCGACCGCGGTGAAAGGTTCGATGCTGTCGCGCGATCCCTCAGTGGGCGAGGCTTACCTCGCCGATCCGCTGAACCTCTTCAAGGCGACTACCCGCTTGGGCGCCCATGCCTTCGCCGCCCAAGCTCGGATCGCGCCGCTGCTCTCTCGAATCAAGATTCCGACCTTGGTCTTCCACGGTGGCGAAGACACCTTGGTACCCCCGGCAGCCAGCGAACTCTTGGTGGGACCAAACAACCCACAGGCGACGAACATCGAGCGTCATCTTTATCCCAACCTCCGTCACGAAACGTTGAATGAACCAGAGGGGAAGCTTGTGATCGGCGACGTTATCGAGTGGTTGGCCAGTAACGGAAGCAAGCTCCCGGGGTAACCTGAAGCCGTCATGCGTCGGTGGAGTCTCGTCTTTCTGCTGCTCGCGGCCTGTATCGGCCAAACCTCCCCTGATCGGACTCCGCTGCCCGACGCCGCCTCCATCATCCCCGAGCCGGAGGAATGCCAATTCCTCATCGGGGCGGGCCAAGGCGTCCTCATCGAGGACATTGTTGCGGAGAGTGGGGCCGACGGGGTCTTACA
>Ga0136625_1000038_pt1 | contig 27482 bp, 26 predicted proteins | sample AntDrymUQ4832306_2_FD_104672 | JGI IMG/M metagenome (GOLD analysis project Ga0136625, IMG submission 104672) | Polar desert sand microbial communities from Dry Valleys, Antarctica - metaG UQ483 (23.06) | ecosystem: Environmental > Terrestrial > Soil > Desert | place: Antarctica: Dry Valley...
CGCCGCCGCGGCGGCGCAGCTCGTACACGAGCGCCCCGATGATGCGCGCGCCCGAGGCGCCGATCGGGTGACCGAGGGCGACAGCGCCGCCGTTGACGTTGACGCGGTCCTCGTCGATGCCGAGCGTGCGGATTGTGTGCAGCGCCACCGAGGCGAAGGCCTCGTTGATCTCCCACAGGTCGATCTCGTCGGCGCCGAGGCCGGCCTTCTCCAGGGCCTTGGTCGCCGCCGCCGCCGGGGTGCGGGCGAGGTAGGCGTAGTCCTCGGCGATCGAGGCCTGCGCGACGATCTCGGCGAGCACCTCCTTGCCGTTCGCCGACGCCCATTCGTCGGAGGAGACGACGATCGCGCCGCCGCCGTCGTTGACGCCCGGCGAGTTGCCGGCCGTGTGCGAGCCCTCCTTGCTGGCGAGGCCGCGCAGCTTGGCCAGCGCCTCCAGGGTGCTGTCGCGGCGCGGCGCCTCGTCGACCTCGACGTGCGTGTCGCCTTTGCGGCCGTTGATCGTCACGCTGACGATCTCCTCCGGCAGGCGGCCGGCGTCGGTGGCCTCGATCGCCAGCTCGTGCGAGCGCAGCGCCCAGCGGTCGAGGTCGGGACGCGTGATCTCGAGCTCGTCGGCGACCTCGGTCGCCTCGTCGAACATCTGGCGTCCGCTGAAGGGGTTGGTCAGCCCGTCGTGAACCATCGCGTCCAGGGCCTTGGCATCGCCCATGCGAAAGCCGAAGCGCGCGCCGGGGAGCAGGTAGGGGGCTCGGGACATCGACTCCATGCCGCCGCCGACACCGACCTCGAGATCTCCCGCGCGGATCTGCGCGTCGAGGATCCCGACGGCGCGCATGCCGGAGGCGCAGACCTTGTTGATCGTCTCGGAGCTGACCTCCTTGGGGATGCCGGCCTTGATCTGCGCCTGGCGCGAGGGGATCTGCCCCTGCCCGGCCTGCAGTACCTGGCCCATGATCACATGCTGGACATCCTCGGGCTCGACGCCGGCGCGCTCCAGCGCCGCCTTGATCGCCACGCCCCCGAGGACCGTGGCGTCGAGCGATGCCAGGCCGCCACCGAGCTTGCCGATCGGGGTCCGGGCGCTTGCGAGGATGACGGTCTTGGGCATATCGCGGTCTCTCCAGATCGGGCCGCGGTACAGCAGCGGCAGGTATTGACGACAGATTCCTAAGCTACGCACATGATTACCGAATCGACGACCGCGCTCCCCGCGGACACCAACGCCGACACCGTGGTGCTCGGAATCCTCGAGGGCGAGGGCATCGCTCACGATGTCGATGGCGTGCTGCAGGGTCTCGTCGATGCCGGCGAGGCCAAGGCCAAGCATTGCCACCTCGCGGTCGTGCACGCGGGCGCCAAGCGCTGGATCCTCGTCGGACTCGGAGCTCGCCAGCAGCTCGACGCGGAGGGCGTTCGCGTCGCGGCCGCCTGCGCGCTGGGCCGCGCCCGCGAGCTCGGAACGCGCCGGCTGTGCTGGGAGGCGCCGCACAAGACCGGCGCGGAGATCGCCGCGGCGATCGTCGAGGGCACGCTGCTGCGCGCCTACTCCTACGACCGCTTCAAGGCCGCGCCGCGCGAGGAGCCGGCGGATGTCGAGGCGCTGATCGTCTCCGCGCACGACGACCTGGCCGAGGTCGTCGCGGAGGCGAGCATCGTGGCGACGGCGGTCAACCGGGCGCGCGACCTGCAAAATGCGCCGCCCAACGAGATGGCGCCGCGCCACCTCGCCGGCGCCGCGCGTGAGCTGGGCGAGCTCGACGGCGTGACGGTGCAGGTCGAGGGGCGCGAGCAGATCGTCGCGCGCGGAATGGGCGCGTTCGCGGCCGTCGCGCAGGGCTCCGACGAGGAGCCGGCGCTGATCACCGTGCGCTACGACGGACCGCACGCCGCCGGCCCGGTGCTCGGGCTCGTCGGCAAGGCGGTCACCTTCGACACCGGCGGGATCTCGATCAAGGGCGCCAACAAGATGTCGGACATGAAGTTCGACATGTCCGGCGGCGCGGCCGTGCTCGGCGCCGTCGAGGCGATCGCGCGACTGGCCCTGCCGATCCGCGTCGTGGCAGTGATCGGCGCGACGGAGAACATGCCCTCCGGCCGCGCGATGCGCCCCGGCGACGTCGTGCGCGCGTCAAACGGCGTGACGATCGAGATCATCAACACCGACGCCGAGGGCCGGCTCGTGCTCGCCGACTGCCTCGCCCACGCGGTCGCCGAGGGCGCGGAGCGGCTCGTCGACGTCGCGACGCTGACCGGCGCGATCATCACCGCCCTGGGCAACACCCACGCGGGCGTCGTCGGCGACGACGACGACTGGGTCGCGCAGGTCAGCGCCGCCGGCGCCTCGTCCGGCGAGCTCGTCTGGCGGCTGCCGCTGCACCCCGACTACGCCAAGGCCTTGGACTCCGAAACCGCCGACGTGATGAACGTCAACGAGTCGCGCAAGGCGGGCTCGATCGTCGCGGCCGAGTTCCTGCACCGCTTCACCGGCGACGTGCCGTGGGCGCACCTGGACATCGCCGGCACGGCGTGGGGCGCGGGCCGCCCCTACACGCCGAAGGGCGGCAGCGGCTTCGGCGTGCGGCTCATGGTGGATCTGGCGCGATCGCTCTGATCGTGTTCGTGAACGCGCGGTCGCGATAGCGGTAGCCGGTCAGCACCCAGCCGTGGAGCGTCTGCCCCGCGCTCAGGACGCGCGCGTAGCCGAAGCGCACGCGGCCGTTGCGCCGCCCGCGGGCGTCGAAGGACGCCAGCGAGATCCCGGGGACGGCGCACAGCTCGATGCGCCGTTTCTGGGACAGCACGGCCTCCACGATCCCGCCCCCGGGCAGCACGCCCTCGCGGGTGCGCGGCAGGTTCCACAGCACGTAGGTGCTGCTGCGGTGCCCGAAGCGCCTGCCGGGGTTGCCGTAGTTCGACCAGCGCGCCCCGGAGATCGATCTCCCGGGCAGATCGCTGGGCCGCTTGTAGAACATCCGATCCAGCTCGCGGCCGACCGCGGCCGGGTGCACCGTCGCCGATCGCTCGCACGGGCTCACAGCCGCGCCGTTGCCGTTGCGATATCCCGGCGCCAGCGGAACGGGCGCGAGGTCCGAGGCCCGCACGTGCGCCGTCGGCTGACGCGCGCAGCGGCTGCCCTTGCGCGGCCGGTCGCAGCCGCCGCGACGGACGAACGTCGTCTGCCCCGCGACGGTGAAGGACCGGATGCGCAGGATGCGCAGCCCGTCGCCCAGACAGCGCGGCTCGCGGCCGGGCCTGACGGCGAACCCGAGCGAGCGGCCTTCGACATCCAATGCGCGCAGCCTCGGGCGCAGCGCGCGCACGCACGTGCTGACGCGCCCGGACATCGTGTTGTTCGGTGCCGCCTGCTGGGCCTGGCGGGGTGTCGCCTGCGCGCTGACGCATCCGCTGAGCAGCGGGGCGAGCAGCAGCGGGAGCAGCCCGCGGAGCGTGGATCGGTGAGCCACGGCAAGAGGATGCCAGCCGAGAGGTCCACTAAGTTGCGCTGTCGTGGCGGCCAAGCGCTTGAACGACGATCTGCGCAAGCGCTCGGGCGCCGACCTGCGCGACGAGCGCGACGCGCTCGGCGGCTGGATTCGCCAGCCCGAGGTTCGCTGGCTGGACCCGGGCATCCTCGCCAAGGCCGGCGTCGAGGTCGCGGTGTCGAGCACGTTCGGCAAGTTCGCCGACAAGCGCGAGATCCAGACCGAGCCGCAGGGGCCGTTTGACTATTCCGGCCACGCCGGCGAGCTGTGGATCGACTACCTGTCGGACACCGGCGACGGCTGGGCCGCCACGCAGACGATGGCCTGGGTGCTCGCGCAGCCAAGTCTGACGGTCGAGGATCGCGTGCTGCCACGTGGCAGGATGCTGCTGCTCGGCGGCGATCAGGTCTACCCGTCGGCCACGACGGAGGCCTACGAGGACCGCTTCAAGGGGCCGTTCGCCGCCGCGCTGCCGCGCTCGGACGCCGGCGAGGAGCCCGAACTGTTCGCGCTGCCGGGCAACCACGACTGGTACGACGGGTTGGTGAGCTTCCTACGGCTGTTCTGCGCCGGGGGCTGGATCGGCGGCTGGCGCACGCGCCAGCGCCGCAGCTACTTCGCCATGAAGCTCCCCGACGACTGGTGGATCTTCGCGATCGACATCCAGCTGGACACCTACATCGACGACGTCCAGCTGCGCTACTTCTCCGACCAGGGCATCGGCCCGGGCGACAAGGTCATCCTGCTCACCGCCAAGCCGAGCTGGATCGCGGCCATCGACGGTCGCGTGGAGCCGCCGACGTGGCGCTACCTGAACTACTTCGAGGAGCGGATGGTCCGCGACACCGGCGCCCGCCTCGTGACGACGATCACCGGCGACCGCCATCACTACGCGCGCTACGAGCCCGAGGGCGAGGGCAGCGACGCCGGGCCGACGCGGATCACCTCGGGCGGCGGCGGCGCCTACCTGTCGGCCACGCACACGTTGGATCCGGAGCTGCTGCTGACGACCCTGCCGCGCAAGACCGGCGAAAACAGCTACGAGGAGCGCGGGCCCATCGCCAACCACCTCGAGGGGATCTATCCGGACGCGAAGGACTCGCGCCGGCTGAGCAACGGGATCCTCAAGCTCGCGGCGCTGAACCCGGGCTTTGGCAACGTCATGGGAGCGATCTACCTGCTGATCGGCGCCGCGCTCCTGGGCGGCGTCCCGGTCACCCAGGCCCCCGACATCCCCGAGGGATCGACGGGCTACGCCCCGCTGGGCGCGTTCGACGTGGCAGGGCAGCAGGGCTACCTGGATTTCGTATCGTCGTCGTTCGGCGCCCTGAGCATCGTGCTCGCGCTGGTGATCTACGGGGCTCTGTTCGGCGGGCTGGACATCAAGCAGAGCACCCCCGCGCGCGCCGCCGTCGCGCTCGTGCATACGCTCGTGCACCTCCTCGCGGCGAGCCTGGTGATCTGGGCCGCCGTGCGGATCGTGCCCGACCTCTGGGACGCGAGGATCGCGGTGTGGGGGGCCGCCCTGGCGGTCGCGTTCGCCATCGGGCGATGCTTCGGCACGACGGTCTTCGCGTTCGTCTTGTTGCTCGTGCATCGCATTCGAAAGGGCAAGGCGCAGGAGGCCGCCAACCAGGTCTTCACCGGGCAGTCGATCGCCGACTACAAGAACCTGTTGCGAATCTGCCTCGATCGCGAGGGCGGGCTGACGATCCACCCGCTCGGCGTCGACAGGGCGTGCCGCGAGTGGGACCTCGTCGACCAGGCCCCCGACCCGCGCTTCGAGCCGCGCTCGGGCAGGCAGCCGCAGGTCCACGCGATCGAGCGTCCGCTGCACTTCGACCCAAGCGGCGACCGGGTCAGGTAGGCGGCGGCGCGCCGGGAGCGCAGCGCGTCGCCGCGGCGACCTCGTCGCGGCGATCGCTGACGTCGTCGATGTAGGCCACGAAGACGACCTTCGCCGGGTCGGCGACGATCGCCCGCACCCCCGGATCGAGCTGGCCCTCCGAGAGCACGTAGAAGATGCGCCAGTCGTCGCCGGCGACGGTGACCGTTCCCGCCCGCCGGGTTCGGGGGCCGCCCGCATAGGAGCTTGCGAAGCGCAGGTCCGCGGCGTCGTCGGCGAGCTCGGCACCCGCCAGCAGCAGGCACGACACGTACTCGGTGGCCGGCTTGGGCGCGCCCTTCAGCGCCACGCCGCAGTACAGGCTGCCGCGGAACTGGTAGGAGCGGCGGCTGTCGGAGGGGCACTCGTCGAGGCTGTCGACCTCGCGCACGAGCTTGAAGACCGCCGCCTGCTCGCCGCATCCGATCAGCTCGCTGCGCGCGTCGACGCACTTGCCGATCTCGGGATCCGGTCCGCCGAACAGGATTCGCAGGACGAGCACGACGGTGACCGCGACGATCACCACGGCCAGCCCGCCGCGCAGCACGGGGTTCACCCGCCGTAGCCTGCCACAGGGTGGCAGGGCGGACGCGCGATCATGCAGGCCGTGCGGCGCACCGCAACAGTCTGGGTCGTCCTGCTCGCGGCGTACGCCGCGACGATCGGCCTGCATGCCTTCGAGTCCTCGCAGTTCGGCGGCGACGAGCCGCACTACCTCCTGACCGCCGAGTCGATCGTCTCCGACCGCGATCTGGACCTGCGCGACGAGTACGCGACGCGCGCCTACGCCGACTGGTATCCGTACGTGCTCGAGCGCCACGGCCGGCTGACCAACGGGCAGGCCAACGAGCCGCACGGGATCGGCTTTGCGCTGCTGATCGCGCCCGCCTACGCGCTCGGAGGCCCGCTCGCCGTGCAGTTGCTGATGGCGGCGATCGCGGCGCTGGCGTTCGCACTCGGGCATGCGCTCGCGCGCCGCGTCGTGCCCGAGCCATGGGCGACCGCGGCGGCGCTGGCGTGCGGGCTCTCTCCTCCCGCGCTGGCCTACTCGACCAGCGTCGGCCCCGAGCTCACCGCGGGCGCGCTGCTGGCGTTCGCCGCGCTGCTCGCCCTGCGCATACGCGACCTGCCACGGATCCGCTGGGTCGTGGGTGCGGCGCTGGCGCTCGCCGTGCTGCCGTGGCTGGGCCTGTCGTTCGCGCTCGCCGGCGCCGTCGTGGCGCTGGCGATGGTCCACTGGCTGCGCCGGCGCGCCCGCGGCTTCGCGGTGCTCGTGACGCTCGAGGTGCTGCTGTTCTCGGCGGTGATGTTCGTGACGATCAACGATCAGCTCTTCGGCGGCTTCACGCCCACCGCCGCCGCTGTCGCCGGCCGCGGCCTGGACGACCTCGCGGTCGCCGACGTCGCCGACCGCTTGCCGCGGCTGGTCGGGCTGTGGCTGGACCGCTCCTACGGCCTGCTGCGCTGGGCGCCCGTCCTGGCGCTCGCGTTCTACGCGCTGTGGCTGCTGTGGCGCTCGCGCCGCGACAACCTCTCGCGCCTGCTGGCCGAGCAGCGCGACGTCGAGGTCGCGGCGGGGCTGTGCGCGCTGATCTGCGCGGCGCAGGCGTTCGTGGCGGCGTTCGTCGCACCGACGATGTTCGGGTTCTGGTTTCCCGGCCACTACCTCGTGCCGGCGCTGCCGCTGTCCGTCGCGCTCGTCGGGTGGGGGCTGCGCCGTGTGCCGCGGATCGGCGCCGCCCTCGTGGCGATCACGCTCGTGACGAGCGCGTGGTGGTACGCCGAGCTGCGCATCGCTGGCGGGGCGATCGTCGGCCCGACCTCGCGCGCCCCGCTGGGCCCGCTGGACGAGGCGCTCCCGCTGTTCGGCGCCGGGTCGCCCGGCGCGACGATCGCGATGGTGCTGGCCGGCGGCGCGCTGGCCGCACTGCTGGCATTCGAGGTGCGCGCGCGCCGCGCGCGCATGGCGGAGATGTGACGAGGAGCACAGACCAGCGATCGCGCGCGATCGGGGCGGGAAGCGCTGACGCGCGCTACGCCTGCGCCGCGTTCCACTCCTTCTTGTGCGCGCGCTTGGCGGCCTGGTAGTCGGCAAGGCCCTGCGCGGAGTCGACGTCGCCGAGCGTGGGATGCCACGGGACGAGCTCGCGCGCGGCCGCGACGCCGTAGTGCTTGGCCAGCACCGCGCCGAGCGAGGTGACCTTCATCGGGCCGAATCCCGGGAGGGCCGCGATGTTTGCTCGCAGCTCGTCCGCATCGGAGGCGTCGGTCCAGACCCGCGCGCCGTCGCCGTCGTAGGTGTCGCGGACGTGCACCGCGAGGTCGTGCACCCGCTTGGCCATCACGCCGGGGTAGCGGTGGACCGCCGGCCTGGCGCGGAAGACCGGCTCGAGGTCGGCGGACGCGAGGGTCTCGGCGTCGATGCGACCGAGGCGCTCGCTCAGCGCCAGCGGACCGGCGAAGGCCTTCTGCACCGTCACCTGCTGATCGAGCGCGAAGCCGACGAGCAGCGCCATCGGGTCCGTGGCGATCAGCGCGTTGGCTTCGTCGGAGTCGGTGAAGTGCAGGCGATCGGGCACGGCGCGATGCTATCCCGCTGTCAGGATCACCGCCAATGACCGCGATCGAGATCCCGACGCCGCACGGGCCCGCGGTCGCCCACCTGCGGCGCGCCGCCACCGATCCCGTCGGCGCGCTCGTGCTCGGCCATGGCGCCGGCGGCGGCGTGGCCGCGCCCGACCTCGTGGCGGTGACCGAGGTCGCCGTCTCGCTGGGGTTCGTCGTCGTCCTCGTCGAGCAGCCCTACCGCGTCGCCGGCCGCCGCTCGCCGGCGCCCGCGCAGCACCTCGACACCGCGTGGACGGCGGTCATCGAGCACCTGCTGGACGGCGAGCTGAGCGGTCTCGGGATCGTCGCCGGCGGGCGCTCCTCCGGCGCGCGGGTGGCGTGCCGCACGGCCGAGCGCACCGGCGCCGCAGGCGTGCTGTGCCTGGCGTTCCCGCTGCGGCCGCCGGCGCGCAAGGGCAGGGCGCCGGCGCCCGGCCGCCTGCCCGAGCTGAAGGCCGTGCGAGTCCCCGTGCTGATCGTGCAGGGCCAGAGCGACCTCTTCGGCATGCCGCCCGACGCGCCCGGGCGCGAGGTCGCGCGGGTGCGCGGCAACCACAGCCTGCGCAGCGACCGCCGCGCGCTTGTCGACGCGGTGACCGTCTGGCTGCCGCGCGTGTTGCCCGGACGTTAGGCCTGCTCGTCCTGCAGCAGCGCGTGCGCGGCGCTCGCGGGATCCAGGCGGCGGGCGACGACGTCGTCGATCAGCCCCTCGAACGCCGGGTCGCTCTCGACGCGCGCCTCCAGGCTGCGGCGCAGCTTCGTCGTGGCGAGCGCGATCACCTCGTTGCGCAGGTTGTTGCGCCGCCGCCGCGACAGGGTGCCCGCCGACTCGATGTGCTCGCGGTGGGCGAGCAGCTGCTCGACGAGCTGCTCGACGCCGGTGCCCTCGGTCGCCTCGGTCTGCACGATCGGCACCTTCCAGTCGCCCTGCGGGGCGAGCGACAGCACGCCGCGGATCTCGCGCACCATCGTCTGGGTCATCGGATGGTCGGCCTTGTTGACGACGATGATGTCGGGGATCTCCATGATCCCGGCCTTCAGCGCCTGCACCGAGTCGCCGCCGCCGGGCATCAGCACCAGCACGACGGTGTCGGCGTGATCGATGATGTCGATCTCGGCCTGGCCGACGCCGACGGTCTCCAGCAGGACGTCGTCGCGGCCGGCGGCGTCCATCAACAGCGCGGCCTGCAGCGACGCCTCGCTGAGCCCGCCGAGCGCGCCGCGGTTGGCCATCGAGCGGATGAACACGCCCGGATCGAGGAAGTGCTCCGTCAGGCGGATGCGGTCGCCGAGCAGCGCCCCGTGGGTGAACGGCGACGACGGATCGATCGACAGCACCGCGACGCTGCGCCCGGCGGCGCGGCGGTTGGCGACGACCTTGCCGATCAGCGTCGACTTGCCCGACCCCGGAGCGCCGGTCACGCCGACGACGCAGGCGCGGCCGGTGTGCGGGTAGACCTCGCGCACGAGGTCCCAGCCCGCCGGATCGTCGTCCTCGACGAGCGAGATCGCGCGGGCGAGCGCGCGCCGGTCGCCGTCGAGCAGGCGCTGGGCAAGGGGCTTGTCGGACGGCACGGGCGACGATCATGCCAGCCGCGGCGGGCGGCCCCCGCCCGGTTAGCATGGGCGGATCCCCGTCCCCGTTCCCCTCGCCGAGCTTCCCGCGGCGATCGAGCGCTTCGGCAGCACCCCCTACATCGTCACCGTCGGTGCCGACTATGCGCCGCGCGCGACGTCGGTACGCGTCGATGGGCAGGGCCGCGTGCCGATGACCGGCGCGGGGACGCGCACCGCCGCCAACGTCCGCGACACGACGTCATCGTCCTGCTGTGGCCCGCGCCCGAGCCCGGCGAGCACGCGCTGATCGTCGACGGGTGGCCGGAGGTGCACGGCGGCGCGATCCTGATCCAGCCGGCGAAGGCGGTGCTGCACGTCACGCGCCACTGAGCGCGCCCCCGACGTAGCATCCGCCGCGGTGGCCTCCGTCAGCTCGATCGCCGAACCGGTTTCAGCCGGGGCCTCGCAGGTCCGCGCTGCGCCGCCGCCGCTGCGCGGCGGACCGCTGGTGCTCTATCGCTTCCTGCGCGACCACGGGATGCTCACCCCGAGCTACGCGAAGCTCATCGCGCGCTGGCTGTGGCTGAAGCTGCGCTTCCGCGGGCGCCTGAAGACCGACGGGCTGTGCTTCGTGTGCCCGGGCGTGAAGATCGAGATCGGACGCGACGCGACGCTGCATCTCGGCCGCTGGTCGTGGATCGGCCACGGCTGCAAGATTCGCGTGCACGAGGGCGAGGCGCGGATCGGGGCCAAGTCGGTGCTCGGTCAGGAATGCACGATCTCCGCCTTTCGGCACGTCTCGATCGGCCGGGAGTGCGTCATCGCCGACCGGGTGATGCTGATCGACTTCGACCACGGCGTCGTCGAGACCGAGCGCACCATCCGCGAACAGGGCATCTACAAACGCGACGTGCGTGTCGGTCACAACGTCTGGATCGGCTACGGCGTCGCGATCCTGCGCGGCGTCACGGTCGGCGATAACAGCGTGCTCGGTACCTCGACGATCGTCAGCCGCGACGTGCCCGCCAACGCGGTCGCGGCCGGCGTCCCGGTGCGCGTGATCCGGATGCGCGACGCCCCCCAGGTCATGCGCTGGGAGTAGGTCCCGGTCTCGGACCCAAGGTTCGCTCGATGACCACACCACGCGGAGAATCGTTCGTCCTGCTCCCCGCCGACGCCTGAGCGCGTGATGCTCACCGTTGTCATGCAGGCGGCTGGCGGCCGGCGGGGAACCTGGGGTCTGAGCGCGCGCCGGGTTCGACGATCCCGCATTCGTACGCGAAGACGACGACCTGCACGCGGTCACGCAGTCCGAGCTTTGAGAGGATCCGCGCCACGTGGGTCTTGACGGTTCCGTCGCTGACGAACGCGATCTCGGCGATCTCGGCATTCGACAGGCCTTGGGCGACGAGCTTGAGGATCTCCAGCTCACGTGGGGTCAGTTGCTCGAGCTCCGGCGGCGCGGGCGTGTTGGGCCGAAGCCCCTTGACGAAACGTTCGACGAGCCGACGACCGATCTCCGGGGTGAGAAGCGATTCGCCGGCGGCGACGGTGCGGACGGCTTCCACGAGCCGCGCCGGCGAATCGGTCTTGAGAAGAAAGCCGGCCGCTCCGGCCTCCAGCGCGTCGTAGACGTTCTCGTCGAGATCGTAGGTGGTGAGCACGAGTACCCGTGCGCGGCCTTGCGCCGTGATCAGCCATGCGCGTCGCCTCGATGCCATCCATCGTCGGCATCTGGATGTCCATCTGAAGGACGTCCGGATCGAGTTCTCGCGCGAGGTCCAGCGCCTGGCGTCCATCGGCAGCCTCCCCGACAACCTCGATCTCCTCCTCGGACTCAAGAATCATCCGCAGTCCGCCGCGAACGACAGCCTGGTCGTCAGCGATCACGACGTGGATCATCTCGCGACCGGGAAGACGGCCCGCAGCGCCCAGCCGCCGTCGGCTCGCGGGCCGACCTCGAGTCGCCCACCGAAGACCTCGACGCGCTCTCGCAGGCCAGCGAGGCCGCGCCGGGTGCCCGAACCATTGCCCGTTCCTTCACCGTCATCGGCGACATCGACCTGCAACTCGTCGTCGTCGTAGCGCAGCACCGCGCGCACATGCGCCGGCCCCGCGTGCTTGAGCGCGTTTGTCAGCCCTTCCTGGACGACGCGGAACGCCGACAGCTCGATCGCCGCCGGTAGCGAACGCCGCCGGCCTTCGATCTGGAGGTCGATGTCCAGCACGCTGTTCGACGAGGCGAACAGGAACAAGAGCGTGGGGAAGCTCTCCGCGCAGTGCATCACGGTCCGTGCCGGGCGCACGTTCGTCCAGGCACGCTTTCAGTGCAACGCGACCTTGACGCTCAAGGACGGCACCATCGCCGTGAACACCGCCTTTCGCGGCAACCAGCGCGACGAGGATGTCAGGTCCGCGATCACCGGCGGTACCGGCGCTTATGAGGGAGCACGAGGCAGCATCTCGCAGCGCAACCTTCCACGCGGCCTGATGGAGAACACGCTGCACCTGCTCCCGTAGAAGGAAGGTGTTCAGTGCGGCGCGGTCTTTCTTGACGGTCGCGCTCGCACGGCCGCCGGAGACGAGGTAGGCGTGGTAGCGGCTGACGTTTGCGGCGGTGAGGTCCTCCGGGCCGGCGAATGGGCCCAGCCAGCGCGTGAAGCGCCGGCACGCACGCTGATAGGTGCGTTGTGTCTGCGGCCGCGCCACGAGCGTTGCGGCGGACGCTGTGACGAGCCCGTCCGCGGCCCCGACGAGCTCGCCCTTGACCGTGGCAAGCGCGGACACTCTGGTGTCGTGCGCGACGAGCTCGAGCGCCTCGTCGACGTCGAGGCCGGGCGTGGTCACGCGTGTCTCGCCCGGGCGTTGTACGCGTGGCCGGCTGCGGTCACGGTCACGCCGCGACCGGGCTCGAGGGCGAGCAGTCCGCGCTGCAGCGCCTCGCTGACGAGCGCCTCGACGATGTCGAGCGGCGCGCCGCGGTCGCGGGCGATCTCCTCGGTCGTGGCCCACACCGGCCTCGGCAGCCCCACCGGGTGTGCGCGGGCGCGCTCACCGCAGATCCAGGCCGCGGCCGCGACGACGCTGACGAGGTCGCACGGCTCGCCGCGCAGCTGGAGCAGGAACGCGTCGAGCTCGTCCTTGGTGGCGCCGGTAGTGCCCGCGCCGTCGAGGATCTCGACGACGGCCGGGCGCGTGCGTGCGCTCGATCTACTCGCCGAGCATGCCGTGGGCGGCGAGCGCGAGGTCGTGCGCGGCGATCCTGACCGCCAGGCGCTCGCGCCATTCGGGCAGCGCGACGATGCGGTGCAGCTGCAGGCCTTGGAGGTCGGCGATGCGCTCGAGGTAGTCCTCGACCTCGGTCCATGCCTCGTGGACGTCGAGCTGCGGCACGCCGGCGAGGTAGGCGTCGACGAGCTCGCGCAGATCCAGGCGCACGACCGTGGCGGCGAACTCGAGCGCGTCGAAGAGCTCGCGGTTGGCCTCGACGCCGCGGCTGGCCGGCGCGTGCGCCTGGGCGGCCGCGCGCGCGACGCGCGCCCACGCTCGCGCGTTGAATCGGAAGTCGGCTTCGCCCATCTGGTCAGAATCCCACGCCGCTCGGACATACCGGGGGAACTCCCTTTCCCCCGATATGGGTCGCGGATGCCCGATGGCTGTTGGCCGGCGGATCCGGGAAACGGCACGCAAACCACGCCATCGCATGCTCGAACGTCATCCGGCACGCGGAGCCGGCGCTGCGCACCCCCCGCCTGACCCGCGGGCTATCACGGAACCTCCCCCCCTTGGTTGTGCAAATCCAGCCGAGCCAAGCACCGACAGGCCGGGCAGGCGGGGGAGAGGTGCCCAGATGAGGGGATCAAAACGCGGATTCCACAACCATCCGTTACCGCTGCGTCGGACACCATCAGTGGGCGCGAGCTTCGCGCCATAAACAAACGCGACTGCCTCGACCACTCCGACTCCCAAACCAGGCTCTAGATGCGCGCCGGCCGTCGCTCCAGCGCGTGCGCGAAGGCCTCGACGACCGCGGCATCGAACTGGGTGCCGCCGCAGGCACGGAGCTCGGCGAGCGCGGACTCGGCGGTCTTCGGCGTGCAGTATGGGCGGTCGCTCGTCATGGCGTCGAACGCGTCGCAGACGAACACGATCCGCGCGGCGAGCGGGATCGCGTCGCCGGCCAGGCCATCCGGGTAGCCGTTGCCGTCGACGCGCTCGTGCGTCGAGCGTACGACGCGGGCGACCGCGCTGAGCGACGGGGCGCCCGAGAGGATGCGCTCGCCGATGATCGTGTGACGCTTGATGAAGGCGAACTCCTCGTCGTCCAGGCGGCCCGGCTTGAAGAGGATCGCGTCGGGGATTGCGGCCTTGCCGATGTCGTGCAGCTCGGCGGCCATGACGGCCTGCTCGACCTCCGCCTCGTCGAGCCCGAGCGCGAGCGCGGTCTGCCGCACCAGCCGCGCGACGTCATCGAGATGGATGCCGAGCAGGTGGTCGCGCTGCTCGAGCACGCGCTTGAGGACCTGCTGGGACTGGCGCTGGGCTGAGACGCGGCCGCTCGTCTTGTCCTCGTAGAGCCGGCGATCGGCGATCGAGAGCGCATGCGACGAGGTCGACGCTTCGCTGCTGATCAGCGCGTGCCCCCATGACGTCGTCACCGCGAAGCCCTCGCCCTTCTCGGCGAGCGCACGGCAGGCGGGCGCGACGACGCTCGCGACGGCGGCGTTCGCGTGCCACGGGATGAGCGCGCAGAACTCGTCGCCGCCCATGCGGTAGGCCTCGGCGCCGGCGGGCATCGCGGCGGTGAGCCTGCCGGCGAGACGGAGCAGGAGCGCGTCCCCCGCTGGATGGCCGTATGTGTCGTTGTAGTTCTTGAAGCCGTCGAGGTCGAAGAAGGCCAGCAGCGTGCCGGCCTCCGACACGCAGGCGACGTCGAGGTCGCGCAGGAGCTTCGCGCGGTTGCCGAGCTGGGTGAGCTCATCGGTCAGCGAGGCGCGGTGAGAGACGCGCAACAGCGTCCTGCTTGTCTTGTACGTGAGGATGAGGCGGATCACCGCGACGAGGATGGCTGCGGCCGCGAGGAGGACACCGAGCGTGTTCATCCGGCCGAAGTGGTCGTAGACGAGCAGGCCGACGCAGCCGATGACCGTCACGGCCGGCAGGACGAGCGAGTGCTCGTCGGGATCCGGCGCGCGCGGCCGGACGTGCTGCAATGCCGCGACCCCGAGCAGCACCATCGCCAGCGGCCAGCCGAGATCGAGCACGCCGTTGACGTCGTACGTGCCGTTTGCGACCTTGACGAACCAGATGCTGTCGGTCAGCAGCAGCACCGCGATCGCGACGGCGAGCATCTGGCAGCTGCGGTCCGCGATCGTCCGCGCGGCGCTGAACAACGTGGCGATCATGACGAGCAGGACGAGGTCGCCGCCGGGATAGGCGAGCGTTGTCACGATCGCCATTGTGTCGCCGTGGGCGCTCGCGGACACCGCGCGGAAGACGAGAGAGGCGCTGAGCGCGGCCAGCCCGAGGCCGACGATCAGCCCGTCCAGCCAGATGCGTGGGTTGACCCCGCGCAACCTCGTTCGGGCCAGCATGCAGAGGGCGACGAACATCAGCGGGTACAGGCTGAGCCAGAAGCCGTCGGCGAGCGACGGGTACGGCTGGTTCGGGTTGGCGGCCTGGAAGATCGCCCAGTACACGAAGCCCAGGCCGTAGCAGGTGGTCGCCGCTGCGAACAGCGCCCACACGATGCGTTCCTGACGGTGCCGAACCGCCTTGGTGGCGCAGAGCACCGGAGCGGCGAGCAGGAGGGCGTGGAAGAGCCAGCTGTCCTGCGTCGCCCACAAGGTGCCCGGAACGCCGGCGACCTGGCCGGCGAGCACGAGCATCCCGAGCACGATCGGGATGCTGAACAGCAGTGGGACCTGAGAGGAGACCTCGCGCGTACCGCCGAGGAGCCGCGACAGGGCTCGGACTGACCGTCTCTGCGTAGCCGGAATCGACATGATGTCCATCTATCGACGCCACGTCCGTTCAGCGTGAGCCGTTCGGTGCATGCGCGGACGTGGAAACCGCGGGCGGCTCCATACCCTTCCCGAGATCCGGCTCCGTGGCAGGGGGGAAGGGGACAGGATGTCCGCAATAACGAAGCATGCTCGGCGTGGCCTGACCGGCCACGCTCATCGCGACGACGGCGCTCCTCGCCGCTGCGCCGGAGGGACGTCCGCGGCTGTCGTCGAGGCGGTCGGGGTCGCCGTCGATGCGACCGCCGAGACACTGTTCACCGCACCCGTCGCGACGTTCCGAAGCGCCAATTCCGCCGTCACCGCGTTCAGCGCCACTTCAAGGACAAGCTCGTCGACATCGTCGGCCTGTACCTCAATCCGCCCGAGAAGGCCGTCGTGCTGTGCTGACGGGAAGTCCCAGATCCAGGCGCTGGACCGCACCCAAGCTTCGCTGCCGATCAAGAAGGTCGCGCCGGCACGATGACCCACGACTACAAGCGCAACGGCACCACCACCCCTGTTCGCCGCGCTGGACGTGCTGACCGCAAGGTCATCGGCCAGTGCCTGGCGCGCCACCGCCACGAGGAGTTCCTGACGTTCCTGCGCACGATCGACCGCGCGGTCCCTGCTCCTCGGACATTCCCGTCGGACTGTGCGCCGAGATCGGTGACTGGGCCCGCTTCTCCCGGCCCGCGCACCTGATGGGCTACCTCGGGCTCGTCCCATCCGAGCACAGCAGCGGGCAGACACGCCGGTAGGGCTCGATCACGAAGACCGGCTCCGGGCACGGCCGCCGGCTGCTCGTCGAAGCGTTCTGGCACTATCGCCGAGCGCCGGCCAAGGGCCGGTCGAAGCGCTCGCGCCACTCGGAACGTTGCCGTGATCGCCGCGTCGCGAGACGACGCGGATCCCATTCACATAGGCAAGCGGCCGCTTGACAACCGCGTCCATCTCAGACCCATGTCGTGGTCATGGCGCCACGCTATCGCCTCGAGCAGCGGGTCGTGCTGAAGTCTGGGCGTGGAATAAGAGGGGCCATGCTCGCGGCGCGCGCCAGAGGCGCGACGAGCTCGAAAGCTCGAACGCCTGGTCAGGCGCGGCGATGGCGGTGCTGAGCCTCGCAAAGCTCGTGCGCTGCTACCCCGCCGTCGTCGGCGTTCCCGAGTGCTTGGGCCACCCGCATGTGCTGCGCGGCTACTACGCGACGACGCTGTCCGGCGACGCAGAAGCGGCTGCGGGGCGCGGCCGGCCAGCCATGCCGCTGGCCGCCCCCCGCTTGTCACGCGTGGCCAACGGGCGGGATGCACTCAGCCGAGCGCTCGCAGCCCCGCCGTCGTGACGACCGCAACCACCACGCCCGTCAGCACCGACCCGCCGCGCACGAGCACGATCCCCGCGAGGGCCACGCCGGCGGTCTTGGCGCCGACCGCCAGACGCTGGCCGTCGGCGAGCACCGACGTCACGACGAGCGCGGCGAGCAGCGCCGGAGCGAGCAGTCCGATGACTCCGGCGGACCATGGCGGCAGCGGGCGACCCCCGAGCACGGCGGGGCCGAGCCCCTTGATCAGCGCCGTGACGACCGCGCAGCCGGCGACCACGATCCATAGCTGCGTGCTCATGCGGCCGTCCGGCGGCTGCGCGCGAGCCCGGCGAAGGCCACGACGCTGGCCGCGAGCACGGGGATCCCGGCCGGCGTGAACGGGACGAGCGCGACAGCGATCAGGCCGCCGGCGAGGGCCACGAGGCGCGCGCGCCGATCGCGCAGCTCGGCGAGCAGCAGCGTCAGGAAGAACGCGGGGTAGACGGCATCCAGACCAAGCGCCTGGATGTCGCCGATGACGTTGGCGCCGAGCGCACCCGCCGCCGTGCCGCTGACGAAGGCGACGTACTGGACCGCAGTGGCGCCGAAGAGGAAGTGGCGATCGAAGCTCCCGCCGGCACGGCGGGCCATCGCCCAGGAGGGGTCGACGACCGCCTGCCCCTGCGTCGCGCGCCGCAACCACCCTCCCGGCAACGACGGCGCGACCGATGCGGACATCGGCAAGAAGCGCGAGTTCATCAGCGCTGCGGCGGTCGTCGCGGCGACCGCGCCGCCGCCGCCGGCGAGGATCGAGATCGCCGCGAACTGGGCCGAGCCGGCATGCACGACCGCCGACATGACGATCGCCCCGAGCGCCGAGAAGCCGACCTCGCGCGCGAGCACCCCGAAGGACAGCGAGAAGATGAACCCGACGGCCGCGAACGGCAGACCGGCGCGCATGCCCGCCCGAAACGACTCGCGCGGCGCCAGCTCGGCCCCTGACGTCGCATCGGCCGCCGCTCGCATCGCCCCAGCGTGGCAAACCGCGCCACGCAGACGTGCCTACTTCGTGTTCGGGCGCAGATCCGGCACGGGCTTGTGCCCGACGACGAGCAGGTACGGCGAGGGCAGCCGGATCTCGCCGTCGCCGGCGTCGAGCTCCTCGATCAGGGCCCGCAGCTCGGCGATCAGCTCGTCGTAGCGCGGCGGATCGAGCGCGGCCTTCGCCAGCACCAACGGTCCGAGCGTCTCCTCGTAGAAGGCGAGCGTCGCGTCCGCCGACGCGAAGACGAAGTCGATGCTCAGCGGCTCGATCGCGAGCACGAGCTGACCGCCCAGCGTCCGGCGAACGTGGCGGTGAGTCCCCCACTCCCAGGGGGCGACCGCGCCGTCCTGCGGCGGCGGGCCATAGCTGCCGACGAGCGCCAGCATCCGCGCGGGAAAGCTCTCCGGGCACCAGTTCGCCATCACGATCTCGCCGCCGGCGCGGCAGACGCGGACGAGCTCGTGCGCGGCCTGGTCATGGTCGGCGGCGAACATCGTGCCGAAGGCGGTCAGGACGCGATCGAAGCTCTCGTCCTCGTAGGGCAGCGCCTGAGCGTCGCCCTGCACCCACTCGACGTCCACGCCGGCATCCTCGGCGCGCCGGCGGGCGCCGTCGAGCAGCGGCTCGGCGATGTCCAGTCCGGTGACCTCGCCACCGGACTGTGCGGCACGGATGGCGACGTTGCCGGTGCCGGTCGCGACGTCGAGCACCCGCATCCCGGGCTCGATCGAAACCGCGCTCGCGACGAGCGCGCCGACCTCCCAGATGAGCTCGGCGATCGCGTCGTAGTCACCCGCTGCGAACTTCGCGGCGTCCTGCGCCGCGTCCAGATCGGTCTGCTTGCTGCTCATCGCTTCGCCCCCGTGGTTTGTGCGGGGACGCACCCTACCGGCGCGGGGACCCGCGACCTACGCGCAGTTGGGCCACGGCTTGGTGCCGTCGCGCAACATCAGCGCGGCGGCGCGGCGATCCTGCTCCTCCTCGGATGCGCGAGCTGGGTTGCCACGCCCACCGATCGAGCGCCAGGTGCTGCGGGAGAACTGGTACTTGCCGTAGTAGCGCCCGTCCCTGGAGACCGCCTTCGGGTCGCCGTCGGACTCGCACTCGGCGATGTCCTGCAGCCGCGGATCCAGCGATGCGCTGACCACTCGCAAATTGTCGGGGTCGATGCCGAGCGCGCTGAGCGTCTTGGGGCCGAGCAGCCCGTCGGCCTTGAGGTCGTTGCGGCGCTGGAAGCGACGCACCGCGCGGCGGGTCTTGCGGCCGATCACGCCGTCGGCCTCGATCCCGAGGGTCGCCTGCACCACGGTGATCGTCTTCTTGCTGAAGCCCTTCCCGGCGATGGCACCGCCGGTGCCCCCGGCCAGCGCGGTGGTGCAGAGCAGCAGCAGCCCGACCGTCACGCTGAGGGCCGAGCCGCGGCTGCGCCGGGTGCGGCCGCGGCGGCGCTCGGCCAACGCGCGGCGGCCGCGCGATCCACGCAGGGATCGGCGGAAGGCCAGCTCGCGTGCAGCGTCGCTGTTGCAGGTGGCGGCGGCGTTCACCGGATCGTCGTCGCTTCCGAACATGCGCGCGCTTCCCCTCTCGGTCGTTTCGGCGCCTACGGGGTTAGCTGTCGGGCTCGCGCTGAAACGTGCGCTACGCCTCCGACCCGATACGTCCGGGTGCGGCTTGCGATTCGCCCCCGAGACCGAGGACATCCGGTCTCATTGGTTCCCCCGTTCCCGTTCGCTCGGAGCGATCCGGGATTCGGCCTTATGTGAAGCAGCGCGGATGGTACCCATCGCGCGGAGGGCATGCGCTCCCGGCCGTTCGCAAAGAGCGGGAAAAACGTGCGGCTCAGCCAGGCTCAGGCCCGCGTCGCTGCTCCGGCCGCAGGTCAGGCGCGAGGTTTCGCAGCTCGGGCTGCGATCCGTGCGGCTCGGCGAGCGCCGCCCGCAGCGCCGCGCGGTGGCCTGCCGCCCGCTCGCGGCCATAGGGCTCGGCGAGGCGCCGGCTGACGAGAAACGCCCAGTCGCTGGACTGCAGCGCGAGCAGCTCGCGCATGGCGCGCGCGTCGGGCCGCGCCGCGCACGCGACGAAGCGCAGCTCGGCCTCCCGCGCGTGCCAGGCCATGTCGGCGACGGGCGGCGCGCTCCACGTCGTCAGGTCGCGCGGCGTGCCCCACGAGGTGACCGGCAGATCGGCCGGGGCGCCGACGGGCTCGTGGCGGCGCAGGGCATCGTCGAGCCGGGCGAGCTTCAGACCCTGCCGGCCGGCCTCCCGCACGACCGCCGCCAGCCACGCCGGCCCCTCGTGCCACCAGTCGCCCAGCAGCTCGGTGTCGACCGCGCAGACGGCGAGCCCGCCGCCGGCGACGCGCGCACGAGTGCGTGACACGAAGTCCGCCGCGTGGCGCCGCGCCGTCGCGGCCGCGCGGACCGCGTCATACGGCGCACCGTCGTTGGCCCAGGCGCGGTGGCGATGCGCCGTGAACGCATGGTAGTCGCGGTAGGCGCCGTCGGCCGGGTAGCCGCCGCGACCCCAAACCAGCTCGATCGTCGCGCGGTCGATCGGCACGAGCAGCGGCCCGGCCGCGCTGCGCAGCGGGCGCAGATGCTCGTCGGACCCCAGGACGTCGGTCAGGTCGACGCAGGCCGCGCGCACGCCCGCGTCGGCGAGCAGACCGTCCAACCAGGGTCCGTAGGCGCATTCGGGCAGCCAGAAGCCGCCGTCCCAGGCGCCGAAGCGCCGCCGATGCGCGTCGATCCCGGCCCCCACCTGCAGGCGCACCCCGGCGTCGGTGGCCAGCAACGGCAGGATCGCGTGGGTCGCCGACGAGGTCCAGGCCGCGTGACGGCCCAGCGCGCCGAGCAGGTCGCCGCCGAGCGCCGCCAGGTGCTCGCGCGCCCGTTCGTAGACGGCCGCCGAGTGGCGCAGCGCAGCGACGACGCCCGGCTCGGAGGCGGACGCGACGTCGCGCCGGTGGGTCTCCGCGCGGATCTCCTGCAGGAACGTCGCGCAGCGGTCCATCGCCCCGGGAGCCTCGAGCTGATCGCACAGCACCGGCGTCAGCGAGAGCGTGACCGGCGCGCCGGCATCGAGGATCGCAAGCAGCGGCAGATAGGAGGTCGCGACCGCCTCCCACAGCCACTCCTCCCCGAATGGCCAGGTGCCGAAGCCCTCGACGTAGGGCATGTGGCTGTGCAGAACGATCGCCAGCTCGCCCGCCGGCGCGCGGGTCATGCGCGCAGGACCGCCATGACGTCCAGGCAGCCGGCAAGCTCGCGTGCCGCCCCGCGGCGCAGCGCGAAGTCCCGCGTGTCGATGGCGGGCGTGAAGCGGTCATAGAACGGCCCGGTGATGCCCAGGCGCCGGTGGACGGCATCCCAGCCCAAGCGCAGGGCGCCCGCGTGCAGCGCGAGCTTGCGCGCGTGGTAGAGCCCGTGCAGCTCGACGGCGGCGAAGTGCGAGCGGCACAGCGCGCCGAACTCCTCGGGGCGGTACTCGTAGACGTGCCACGGGTTGCCGGAGCGCTCGGCGCCTGGCGCGGCGAGCGTCAGCACGTTGGGCGTCGAGACGAACGCGACGCCTCCCGCCCCGACAAGCGCCTTGAAGCGGTCGAGGATCTCCCCCGGGTTACGGACGTGCTCGATCGTCTGCAGGAAGACGATCGCGTCGCACGGCTCGTCGTAGAGCTCGACGAGCGTGCGGGTGAAGGTCAGGTTGTCGCGCACGTAGCGCAGGCGCGCGTGCTCGTGCGCCTGCGGATTGGCGTCGACGCCGACGACCGCGGCCGCCCCGGCGCGCGCGAGCGCGTCAGAGCCGTAGCCCTCACCGCAGGCGAGGTCGGCCACGCGCAGCCCCGCGACCTGCCGCGCGATCCACTCGTAGACGACGAGATGACGCTGAAACCAGTAGTTCTCCTCGGGCACGTCGGGCAGCGTCCGCTCGCCGGTCAGCGCCAGCGGCGGCACCCCCGGCGGCTGGTCGCGCTGCAGGTAGAGCTTCGGTGGATCGGGATTCGGCACGCCCGCGGCACCCTAGTGTCACGACACGAGCCGACCGCGATCACGAGCCAACAGACGCGCCACTTCATATATCTGTCCGCACGATCTGTGTAATGACGGCAAGGCTGCACACGTGCGCAGCTCGTGCCGGAAGTTGATCTTTTTCTGGTAGAACAACATGACCGCTCGACTACACTGACACCTGCATTCCCTATCTGGGAAGGTCCGATCGACGATGGCTCGCGTTCAAGCGTTCGATGCCGTATGCCCATGAATCGGAACGGACCACCGCTGGATGACCAGCCTGCGGGTGACGACGTCCTGTGGCTCGGCCGGCTGCGTCACGCCCTGACGGGCGATCACTTCGTCCTGTACGCGCAGCCGATCGTCGACCTCGTCACGGATGCGGTCATCGGGCACGAGCTGCTGATCCGCATGATCGGCGACGATGGCGGCGTGATCGCGCCGGGCAGCTTTCTGCCGACGGCCGAGCGCTACGGCCTGATCTCCGAGATCGACCGCTGGGTACTGCACCAGGCCGCCGCGATCGCCGCCCGCGGGCATGCCGTCCAGATCAACATCTCCGCGGACACGCTCGCCGATCCCGACATCGGCTCGTGCGTCGAGCGCGAGTTGGTCGACAGCGGCGCGCAACCGTCGATGCTCGGCTTCGAGATCACCGAGACCGCGCTGGTCAGCAACGACGCGCTCGGGGCTGCTTTCGTCGATCGCGTGCGATCACTGGGCTGCCAGGTGGCGCTCGACGACTTCGGCACGGGCTACACGGGCTTTGGCCACCTGAAGCGCTTTCGCGTGGATTGTCTGAAGATCGATCGCGAGTTTGTCAGCGATCTGCTCACCGAAGCAACCAGCCGGCGGGTCGTGCAGGCCGTCGTACAGCTTGCGGGAAGGTTCGGGCTGCGGACCGTCGGCGAGGGCGTGGAGGACGGGCAGACGCTCGAGCGGCTGCGCTCGCTGGGCGTAGATCACGCGCAGGGCTATCACCTCGCGCGGCCTGCCCCGGCGGCCGACGTCCTGTCCGGCGCGGGCGTGTCAGCGCACGGGTCGACATGACGTCACAGCCATCGGACTCTCCGTTTCGTCGTGCGGCTGACCGCGGAGCCGACGCGCTGGCGCGGCGCTTCGGCGACGTCCTGCGCGCTGGCGACGGCAGCGCCGCCGAGCGCGTCGTCGAGGACGCACTCGCCGCCGGCATGGCGCCCGAGGCGATCCACTCGCTGGTCATCACCCCCGCGATGATCCGGATCGGCGAGCTGTGGGAAGCGCGGCTGATCGGGGTCGCCGACGAGCACTTGGCGACGTCGATCAGTCAGCGGGCCCTCATTGCCCTCTTCGAGACGATGAGCGCACGGCGTGTCACGCCGCGGTCGCGCGAGCGGGTGCTGCTTGCCGCGGTCGAGGGCCAGCATCACGTGCTCGGGCTTCGCATGGTCGCCGATGTCCTTGAGGGCGCCGGATTCGACGTCCTCTATCTCGGCGAGGACGTGCCCGTAGCGGGCCTGCTGGATTTCGTCGCGCAGCACCGTCCGGCCGTCGCCGGATTGGCGTTCGGGATCGCCGCCCAGGTCAGCTGTCTGGCGGACTCCCTATGGGCGATCCGCGAGCTCGCTCCGGAGACCCGCATCATGCTCGGCGGGCGCTCCGTCCCACCCGGCCTACGGTCGGCTGGTTACCCCTACGTCCAGAGCACCATGCAAGTCGTCGCCGTGGTCGAGAAGCTGCTCGCCGGGCCGCCTCAGGCGTTGCCGACCGTCGTCGACCTGCTGCGCTCCGACGGTGTCCCGCGATCGTCGCCGCGTGAGCATGCGGTCGAGACGGACGTGGTCGCCGAGCGCTTGGCGAAGGCTGCCGACGAGGCGGTCGACCTCGCCCGTGAGCACGTCCGGCGCGCCGAGAGCTACCGCGTCCTGGCATTTCGCGATCCGTTGACCGGCATGGCCAACCGCCGCGCCTTCGAAGACGCACTGAGCACGTTCCCGCAGAATCCGGGCGCAGGTGGCGCGGTGCTGATGATCGACGTCGACGCTTTCAAGAGCATCAACGACGTACACGGCCACCAGGCCGGTGACCGGCTGCTGTGCGCGATCGGGCAAGCGATCAACGGCGCGGTCCGGCCAGGCGACGTCGCCGCCCGTGTCGGGGGCGATGAGTTCGCAGTCCTGCTGCCCGGAGCGCCGCCGGCGGTCGCCTGCAGGATCGGGGAGTGCATCCGGGTCGCAGTGACCGCATGCGTAGACCTGCCGGTGAGTATCAGCATCGGCGTTGCGGCGCTCTCCGCTGACTCGCGTGGCTCGCTGCTCGCCGCGGACTCCGCGCTCTACGACGCCAAGGCCGGCGGCCGCGACCGCGTCGTCGTCGCGCAACTCCAACCGGTTGGCACAGACCGCGAACAGAGCTGACCGGTGTACGTCTCGATGTCACGGCTGGCGATCCCCGCGGAGCGAGCTCCCGAGCTCGTCGCCGCCTTTCGCGATCGCTCGCGCCTTGCCGACCGCGCCGACGGCTTCGTCGACCTGCAGGTCTGGCAGTCCGACCGCGATCAGGGAGAGATTCTGATGGTCAGCCGCTGGCGCGACAGGGAGTCGTTCAAGGCCTACATGAAGAGCGACGAGCACAGGCTGTCGCATGACCGCATCGATCCCGCTCTGAAGGCCGACATCGCGCTGCTGCGACTCGACCACTTGCACACCTACGAGGTCGTAGCCGAATGACCCCCCGAGGACCCAGCGGCTCGCCGCCACCGGCTGAGATCCAGATCGCCGGTGTCAGGACGTCGCTTGCCCCGGTGGCCGATGCGATCTGCGAGCGCTATCGCGACGAGTACCCCGACGAGATCGAGCGTTACGGCGACGCTGGGATCGAGTGGTGTCGCCACGACAACCAGTGGCTGCTGTCGTGGGCGAGCGGCGACGTGCTCGGGGTCACCGACCTGTGCGAGCAGGCGTGCTGGCTGGCCAGGGTGTTGCACGCTCGGGACTTCCCCGTCGACAGGCTCGCTCGCGACCTGCAGATCGCGGCCGAGGTCGTGGCGCAGGGAGCATTCGGCGAGGCCAGCGCGGCGGTCGCCGAGCGCCTCGCCGTCGCCGCCGAGACGGTTTACGCGCTGGACCTTGGATGAGCCGGACCGTGCGGCCAGCCGGGAAGGTCGATCTCAAGTTATGGCTGTCGCCGTCCGATGAGGGGGTTAGGGGTGAGTAACTCGCGACACGGGACACCCTCTCGATGGCGTACACGTCACCGGATCTTCATCAGCACTGTTCGCGTTGCTGGAAATCAGATCGGAGGAGGCCGCTCCCCATGTTCGAGACGATCCAGTCACCACCTTCGCCTGCCGCCGAGGGGCGCCTTGCGCTCGACCGCGCGGGTCGGCTGACCTACATGAACGCGGCTGCTGCGCGGCTGCTGGGCTGGACCGAGGGCGAGCTGCGCGGCCGCGACGCGCAGAAGCTGATCCACTACCGTCGCCCGGATGGCGCGGACGGGCCTTCGCCGGGCGTGTTCGGCGAGCAGCGCACGGTGCATTCGCTCGAGGACACCTTCGTGCGCCGGGACGGCGCGATCCTGCCCGTCGTCTGCTCGAGCACCCCGCAGCCCGGCGGCATCGTGATCGTCTTCAGCGACGCGACCGAGGAGATCGAGCGGCGCCGCGACGCTCAGCTCGATGCCGACAGCTGGATTGCCCGGATCCGCGAGTCGCTCGACGAGAACCGCTTCGAGCTGTACTCGCAACCGATCGTCCCGCTGACCGGCGGCGCGGCTCGCGAGGAGCTGCTGCTGCGAATGATCACCCGCGACGGCTACGTGGTCTCACCGGGCGCATTCCTACCCTCTGCGGAGAAGTTCGGGCTCATCGCCGAGATCGACCGCTGGGTCATCGCGCAGGCGGTGCGCTTCGCGGGGGTCGGCCGGATCGTCCATGTCAACCTGTCGGGCGCGTCGATCGCCGATCCATGCCTGCTGGACCTCGTCGAGGACGAGTTGCGGATCGTCATGGCGCCGGCGTCGAACATCATCTTCGAGCTCGTCGAAACGACGCTGATGACGAACGCCGCCGCCGGCGAGGCGTTCGCCGCGGGCGCCCACAGGCTCGGCTGCGGGCTCGCGCTGGATGACTTCGGAACCGGCCCCGGGAGCCTCACAAACCTCAAGCGCTTGCCCGTCCAGTCGCTGAAGATCGACATCGACTTCGTGCGCGACCTGTCCAGTAACGAGGCCAACCAGCACCTCGTGCGAGCGATCGTCGACATCGCTCGAAGCTTTGAGTACGAGACGATCGCCGAGGGCGTCGAGGACAGGCAGACACTGGACCTGTTGCGCGTGTACGGCGTCGACTACGTCCAGGGCTACTACCTCAGCCATCCCGCGCCGCAACGCGAGGCACCGCCGCTGCTGCGATCCGACGCGCGGACCAACAGCGTCGGCGACCGCGCGCGCGTGCTGCGTGAGCGGCTGCTCGACAGCTACGAGCACGGCGGCGACGCTCGCCCCTGATCGGGACGGCCCCGCACTCAGCGTCGAGTTCGCCGTGAGAGGCCCCGGGCGTCGGTTCCTGCCGCGGCAGCGTCGCGGGCGGCGCGGGCACCTGTCAGCCTGCGAGCGGTGAGGCTTGCGCGCGCATGGATGCTGCCGGCCGCGATCGCGCTAGCCGTCGCGACGACGAGCTGTGGCGCGGAGCGCCAGGCGCCGAGCCAGCCTGCGATCGCGACGATCGTCCAGGACGATGCCGAGCTGCTGCATCGCTCGCCGCTGCGCATCGCGTCGACGCTCGACGACCTGCGCGACCTCGGCGTCGACTGGGTCCGCGTGACGGCCGGGTGGTCGGTGATCGCGCCTGAGCCGCGCTCCAAGCGCCGGCCGGACTTCGACGCTCGCGACCCGCGCGCGTATCCCCCAGGAGCATGGAGCTCGCTCGATCGCGTGTATCGCATGGCTCGCGCGCGCGGCCTGCGCCTGGCGATCGACATCGCATTCTGGGCGCCGCGCTGGGCGGTCGACAGGCCCGCGCGGCTGCCCGATCGCGAGCGCGACACGATCGCCGCCGGCGCCTACGCGGACTTCGCCGAGGCCGTCGCGCGGCGTTACCCGCGAGCGGTCGCGTTCACGGTCTGGAACGAGCCCAACCACAACGCCTTCCTGCTGGCGCAGTGGCAGCGCTCGGGCGACGGCTGGCGCCCCGCGTCGCCGCACAGCTACCGCGCGATGGTCGAGGCGGCCGTGCCGCGCATCAAGGCCGCCGCGCCCGATGCCCTCGTCCTGATCGGCGCGACGTCGTCGGTTGGCGGCGAGCAGGGCAGCGGGCCGAGCGAGCGCATGGCGCCGCTGACCTTCCTGCGCGCGCTGGCCTGCGTCGACGAGGCGCTCGCACCGCTTGACGTCCCGGAGTGCGAGACGTTCGCGCCGCTGCCCGGCGATGGCTGGTCGCACCATCCCTACTCGCTGGAGCTCGCGCCGTGGCAGACCGACCCACGCCGGGACAATGTCCGCATGGGCGACCTCGCCCGGCTGACGTCATTGCTGGCGCGCCTGCATGCCGCGGGGCGCACGCGAAACGACCTGCCGCTCTATCTCACCGAGTCCGGCTACCAGAC